>Ga0209541_10000887_pt1 | contig 59433 bp, 60 predicted proteins | sample RifCSPlowO2_01_FD_184027 | JGI IMG/M metagenome (GOLD analysis project Ga0209541, IMG submission 184027) | Groundwater microbial communities from Rifle, Colorado - Rifle CSP2_plank lowO2_0.1 (SPAdes) (version 2) | ecosystem: Environmental > Aquatic > Deep subsurface > Groundwater | place... | reverse complement strand
TGCGCTTATAATCTCACTTAAAACAAATTCAAAAATTCCAAAACAGCACATTAAACCATTAAAAAGAATAAAAATGCCAAAAAAAGAATTTTTCAAAGCACTAATTGCACTAATAATCTCCTCCCCGCTAGTCGCTTTTCTTCCAGCTATTGGTTCAGGCCATTCAGCAACAATCGGTTCTGAAATAATCCCCCAAGGAAGGAAAGGTTTTCTCTTTCTTGTTGGAGCTACAAATACCATAATAATGGGCTTGAGTTTTATAACAGTTTATTCAATAGGAAAAGCCCGCTCCGGTTCAGCTGCAGCAATCCATGAAATACTAAAATCTTTCTCGCAGTCAGATTTGATATTAATATTATCAGCAATCCTTATCTCAGGAGTTTTAGCAGCAATAATTGGAATCCAAGTCTCAAAATTATGTGCAAAAAACATCTCAAAAATTAACTATGCACTATTAACAATGATAACCCTAACAATAATAATAGCGATAAACATAATTTTCTCAAATTCTCTTGGAATTCTCATCCTTGTAATCTCAACATCTCTCGGAATATTTGCAATAACGAGCGAGTCAAGAAGAATAAATCTCATGGGTGCGCTCATAATCCCAGCAATTTTGTATTATCTCTTATAAAACTAAAATTTAACAAGATTATATGGTAAAATCGTCTAAACAATTTTATCCAAAAAACTATTGCATTTTTCTGTAATGCATGCCTTTCGCATATAATTGCATATATCAATTATCTAATTAATTAACCTTTCTTTCTAAACCGCCCCTTTTAACAGTAAAATAAACAGTCCCCTCATGAGATTTCACACCTTTTGGCCCCATATTGCCCCCTCTCAACCAAAGATAAACATTAGCATAATGAGTCTCGTTTTCTTTCCCCACATAAACCTGATAATTTCCATGAAATTCAGTCTCAAAAACTTGAGTATTATCTGGCATAAAAAAATTTTGCATAAATTTAAGAGAATTTACATTTGTATCCTGCTCAAGCCAAATATGACCCCTTCCAGCGCGCACCTTATAACGAAGACTCCGTCCTGCTTTTTGAACAAATTCGTCAAACTGCCCATAAGTTATACCGTTATCAACAACTTTCCTTTCCCCCCTAATTAAATGCTTCAAGACTCTTATTATTTTTTTCATATTTTAAAACCACTTCGCAATCATTTCCTGCTTCTCTTTCTCTTTCCCAAATATGCTCTGGATATATCTCTCAGTTAACTCAAGATTCTCAAGCAAATATGGAGAAGCATTGTAATTCCTTGCCAAGTCCAGAGCAGGCTGTAGATATTTTAGAATGCTCCCCTCTGAAATTGTAAAAATTATTTTCCCTCCGCAGTTGGTGCATTTTCCAGTAAGTGGAGGCCTCCTATATTTGTCGTTGCAGTTAACACATCTGAATTCCTGCATTGAGAACTTTCTCAAATTACCTTTTATATCTCTTATAAAATGCCTCTCTATTATTAATCTTGAAACATCCTTTATATCTAACGCCCTTATCTTGCCGCAAAGGCGCATCTGCGAAGCGACTTTCTCTTTCATTGTAGGCAATGTCTTGTAGGAAGAGATTAAAGAGGTCTTGTTTATGTCACCACATCCATGGCTAAATAAAATATTTGAAAATACATCTCTCCCGTCCTTTAATCTCTTCTTTACGTTATCTAATTTTATCTCCGAAGAATGTTTTCCAACTTCCGCAAACTCGTAAAGCTCAAGATGATACTGCCCGCAAAGCTCAAAATCAAGAATCTGGTCGTCAACCTCCCCTGCTTTTATGCACGTATTTAAAACAAGAGGGGCATCTTGAGTTCCACCTCTGTGAGAAGGCAGAAACTTTCTTGAAAAATTAAGCAATAAATCCATCAAGAGCATTACAGCAGATTCATCCCCATCGCAATCTCTTCTCATAGCTGCGTGCATATATGGCGAAGCCAAAAAAGTCTGATTTTTTGAAAATCCTATTATTCTTCCTACAGTTGCAGTGCATATATGCGGGGCAATACAGACAACAAGTGAGCCAATCAAATCTTTTCTATCTTTAACATTATTCATCCTCGGCAGCCCATACAACTTTTCAAGTTCATCATCAATAAATTTTGAAACTCTGACAAATACATCATCTGCTCTCTCATCCTGCGATTCAGGGCAAGAAGGAAGAATTACATCATGTGGAAACAAAGTTAGTATTTGCTCTTCACTCTCAAGATCCTTTCCATTAATATCCTTTTCATATCCTATTTTTCTAAGCAAGTCTACGCTTGTCCCAACTTCTTTTGGCTTAAAATGTGTGATTGGCATCTCAGTCATATCATACCTTATCGTCCCATCCTTGTTCACATTAAGACTATATTTCGCCCTTAGAAGTCCTTTTGCCAAATTCTCACAGCTATGGTCTTTGCTGCTTGTCCCTCTTATCCCTTTTACAACAGAACCTATCTCACTTAATCTGACTCCTGCTTTTTTCTCGGCAGCCTCAAGATAATGCCTAATATCAATTCTCTTCTCTTTAAATCCAAATACAGTTGGATGCTCTTCACACTTTCCTTTATATTCGCAGTCACATTCTGGGCAATAACTCATTCTTTGGCAGGATTCTCCGCACTTTTCACATACTGGATAAACGCTGTCAGTTTTACACTTCCCACAATGGTAAACAGGAAAATCCGCAATAACAGAGCCCACGTTTAAAGCTTCCTGAAAACTTCTCAATCTCCCGCCTTCCTCCCCTACAGGAAACAATACATGCGGGCTTCCTTTCAGCTTTCTCAATTTTGCCTTTTCAGGCCTGCCCATTCTTGCGCCAATAAAAGTTCCTGATTTGTCCTTTATCTTAAACTTGGAAAGGAAAGAAACCACTTCCAAAACAAGTTTCTCAGAAATAATTTTGCCGATATATTCTATCTCTTTCTCCAGATTAAGTATGTCGTTATCTAGTCCAAGATTCAAGAGCAAGGCCCTGCTAAAAGTTTCTGATAAAACAACATTTTCAATGCTTACACTATGCTCGCACCCTATTAACTCAAGAGCTCTTTTTCCTTTTGCAAACCTCTCTTTATCTTGAATTGAATAAGGTAAAATTATTTTTCCACCAATTAAATTTCCGTGAGCCAGCCAGTCAAGCAATCCCAAAAAATATTCATAATTTATCTCTTTCCAATAAAAAATATAGCTTGGATGCAGTGGTATATTGTATTTTTTTGAAAGTTCAATAGCTTTCTCAATAGAAATATTCCTCTTATCTACCTCAACACTCTCTCCAATGACGGATGCCGCTTTCTTTAGCTCAAGCTCCCACCACTCTTCACAATATCCTGGCTTCAAAAGCTCATAATTTCTATTTGCAACATCCCCGAAAGAGAACAAAATATCTCCGAGGTAAATTATCTCTTCAACATCTGGATAAATTTTCTTTGCTTCTTCATAATCCTGCACTTTTCTGACGCTTCCGTTTCTCAATTTTACAATCGGTCCGTCAATCTCATCGCAAACTCCAAGAGCGCACCCTTTTGTTGGTTTCTCTATTTTAAGCTGCGTTCCAACAGCTAAAAAACAATCAGAAATTCCCATTGTGGCAGGATGAACTGCGGCCGCAGAAAATCCAGTTGTTCTTGTTCTCCCATATCTAAATCTAAAACCTCCTGACCTTGAAGGATGGCTAAAAACCGGCCTCCCTGCAACAATATCTTTTATATAGGTTGGCGAGGCATCAACACTTCCCTTCTCTCTTTTTTTATGAATTTTTATATATTCATCCAAAAACTCCCACCCAGAAGCTTTAAATCCCTTTTCTTGTGCCCCCCTCAACAACCTAAGACTCTTTTGTGCTTTCTGGGCAAGCCCTTCCGAAAAAATAAGGCACATTCCCCCACGGATAAAATTAGTTTCAATGCGCGATAAGTCTTTATAATTTGAAACTTCCCTCTCTTCAGATGCCTCTCCAGTTATTTCAATAGGAATATTTTTAGCCAGAAAAGTTATCTCCTCTTCTGTAGGTAAATATTGAAGATTATTAATTCTTTCATGATAATCATAATTTTCCGTCACATATCTCTTTATCTCCTCTTCTGTAGGATCGTATTTTGCATATCCAAATAATTCTCTTAAATAATCAATCAGCATTAAAACAACGCATGAAGCAGTCGTTCCAGCACTTCGTATGGGTCCTGAAAAATAAGCCTTAAAATATTCCTTTCCATCCAGAGTTCTCCCTAATTTTAATTCTGTAAACCCCTCAAGTGGAGAAGAAACAACCCCGAGAGTAGTATACGCAAAACCAACTCTTATTCCTGCATCAATAGCCTGCAACAAGCTCTCAAATTTGCAATATTTTTCTTTTGCAATCTCTTCTGCTATTTTGAAAGAGACCGAAATAGTAAGTGGCCCGTATTCCTTTTCAAGCTCAACTATCCTGTTTATTATTTTCCTGTCATTAAGCTGCGGATAAATTGTTGAAATCAAACCTATAGATTTTTCTGCGAGTGAAGTCGCAATAGGAATCTCAACAGAATTTACAGGATCAACTCCCTTGGCACGAGCCTGCCCTGCTATCACAAACTGCTTCGCAACTTCTCCCCCAATATGCTCAAAGTATTCCTGAGAGTTCATTAATAGATTATTCTCACACTTGCTGGAACGCCTCCTTCAACTTTTTGAATCTTTAAGTTCTTACCATATTCTGAAGAAAGCTCACTTAATTTTTTAGTCTCGCATCCCACTATAACGTCTGGGTCAACATATCTAAATTTTTTCTTTATTAATACCCCTCCTTCGCCTGAAAAATTAATTATTTTAAAGCCGTTTCTTAATGCATTCAACTTCCCAAGAATATGCTCATTTCCACTAGACATTAAAATATTCAAAACCTGGCTCTCTGTTCTATAAAGATCGTCAAGGCAGATTATTTTTTTTTCAATTGCCTCTTTTAAAATATCAGCCAAAATATAATATCTAACTCTTGCTTGATTCCCTCCCCAATGCTCTTTTTGGCATCTTGCATAACCAAAAGCAAATGCCTCGGCAGCCTTCAGAAAGTTAAAGACAATTTTCCCGTCAAAATTAGCAAGACTCTTTATCATAAAATCAACCCCCTTATCACCAAAAAGCCTCATTTCTCTAAGAGTATAATCAACTCTATCCGCACAAAGTCCAGGGGCTTCTTGCTCCAACAAACCAAACTCCTCAATCTTAGCTATTTTAGAATAATCTAGATTGTATTTTGTCAAAATTCCTTTTAATTCGGACTTTTCTATAAATTTTAAATGATTCTTGTCTTGAAAATCCTCCCTCGTAGGATCTCCAATAGCCCAATCAACAACATGTGAGAAAGCAGTGTGAGAAACATCATGCAAAAGTCCAGCCACTTGTTCTTCTATGCTTGCCCCTAATCGTCTCAATAAAATCAGAACCCCAACTGAATGTTCATACCTTGAAAATCCATTAATATGATAATATTCTCTAGGCATTCCAAACTGAGAAATTCCTTTCAACCTCTGCACAACCTTTGAATTTATCAAATCTATCAATACACTTTCCATTATTTCTTCTTCCCCATAAACTCTATCAATAACTTTCATCTTAATTAAAATCAAATATCTTTAATTCCCTAGTATGCAGATTAAACACTGGCACCTTGCATGGGTCAGACACATTTCCGACTTTTTCCTCAAATGGCGTTTGTGACTGCCAGCAGCTCCCAGTAATTATCAAAACCCCATTATAATTTTCCACATCCATCCTGTGAACTTCTCCAGTTGCCAAAATATCAGGAACTTCTGATATTACAAGAGGATCTTTTTCTGCGTTAGGAATATAAGTCACCATAGAATGCATCGGAGAAAGATGCCTTCTCTTAAGCATCTCTCTTACTGCTTTCGCAGGGCATCTGTTTGCCTTCATTACTCTTAATTCAGAAATATTATTAATAAATGGGTGGATACTTGCCCCGTGGTACATCAAAACCCTAAACTCTTTTACTCCCTCCATTAAAGTTATAGTTGTAGGATTGGTCACCAAAATCAGATTATCTAATTCATAAAGCGCTCCTGCGTACTCTTTGTCAACAATTGGCTGCGGCTCTGCAACCCTCGATGCATCGTGTTGGCCAGGACACAAAAACATTGTAATCCTTTTAGGGACTTTGGAAAGATAATATGCAAGTTGCTTATATTGTTCCTTCAAGCTCTTCATAGATAACATCTCTTCCTGTCCAGGATAAACTCCAACTCCATCAACATTATCTCCAGTAATAAAAAGATACCTTATTTTTTTAGCACACTCATCATCGCTATTTAACCACCCAAAAAATTTTTCCAAGTTCTCTCCCAAATGCAGCTTGCTTCCTACATGCGTATCAGAAATAAAAGCAAGGCAAACTTCTTCATCAAACTTTACTTTTTGCGGAAGAAAAGAATCTGGATAGAAAATATCATAAACAAAAAGCAAATCTCTGTTTCCAGATGCTTTTACCCCCACAATATCATCTAGCTGCAGCTCGTCTGCTTTTTTGAAGACTTCTTCATTGTCAAATTTAACAAGTGCGCTTATTTCCCCAGTTAAATCCTCAAATCTTACAATAAGATTCTTGTTTTTTGTAATTCTCTTCTCAATTACCATCCCAATTATAGAGAGACTCTGCCTATTGTTTGAAATTTTATTAACAGAAACAAGATTCTGCTGCAATTCGGAACGATTCATTAAAATCCTCTGAATCTGCTGATATCTAGACCTAAAACTACCCACAAAATCTGAAACCTCCAACTTTTTCTTTACAGAAGTATCAGCACACAAAACACGAAAAGAATTTTTACTTACAACACCCTCAACAACCCCCCCCTCTTTTCTTATCTCAAGACTTAATCCAAGTTTAATGAAAATATTTTCTACACTATGCTTACTCTCCCCAGGCAATTTATTAACAATACTCCGAACATACTCAAAATTTTTATTTAGTGTTGATTTTGTTATTATTTTTTGCCCTGAAAACCTCTCAAGCCCCTCAAGAAAATCTTTTGCAAACCCCACATCACCAAAACTATTCAGCAAATCAAATATATCCTTTTCCAATAATAGCCCTTTCTCTCTCACAACTTTCAGAATTTCTAAATTCATCTCAACTCAATCTCAAGAGATTTCTCAACTATCTCCCTTGCCCTCAGTTTTATATTCGCAGGAAGCATTAATTTTATCTCCCTTGTCCTCCCATACCTCCCCTTACTTATCTCGTTTGCATTTATCAACCCAAGCATATCAAACTCTCCAAGAATATCTGAAATTCTTCTCTGTGTAAGAACCTCCACCTTAAGATTATTACACATCTCTTGATAAGCATTGTAAACCTCCCCAGTATACATACAATTGTTTATATTACCCTTCTCCCCCACCCTCAACTTCTTCTCCTCAAGATTCATAATAGCATAAAGAACAAGCTGAAACTGCTTCGGCTCTCCACTAATTATATCAAGCATTCTATCCCTCTCTATTTTTTCTTTTGCAACATCTATATCATCTAAAGAAATCTTCTTTCTGCTTTCCCTCTCGCTTATTTCTGCAGCAACTCTAAGCAAATCAAGTGCCCTTCTTGCATCTCCATGCTCTCTGGCAGCATAAGCCGCGCACTTTGCAATTACACCTTCCTCAAGAATCCCTTCATTGAAAGCCTTGTCTGCTCTTTTCTTCAATATATCCTGCAACTGAAGCGCATTATATGGAGAAAAAATAATTTCTTCTTCCCCAAGAGAGCTTCTCACCCTTGGATCCAAATGATCCATAAATGTTGCATTGTTGCTTATCCCAACAATATTTATCTGTGCATTTTTCAATTCTGAATTTAATCTTGTTAAACTATAAATAAAATTATCAGAAATTTTCTCAACAGCCTGGTCAATCTCGTCAAGAACAATAAGCACAATCTGCTTTTTCTTATCTATTAAATCTATAAATCTCGCATAAACATCGCTCGTCGGCAGCCCTGTTGAAGGTACACTCCCTCCAAGAGCACTTATTATCCTTGCAAGAATCCTATATTCTGTTTCAGAACTCTTACTCAATTTGCAATTAACATAAACAAACTGCAGATTATCCCAACCCATCTCTCTATTTTTAGACAAAAGCTTGCTTCCTACATGCTGTATTGATAAAGTTTTCCCTGTTCCAGTATTTCCGTAAAGAAAAAGATTGCTTACTCTCTCCCCTCGCAAAGATGGAGCTAGAATTAAGGCAATATTTTCAATTTGCTCTTCTCTATGAACAATAGTTTCAGGAGTATAATTAGACTGCAGAACTGTTTTATTTTTAAATATACTATTTTGCACAACAGAATCAAAAATTTTATCTATTTTATCAATTTCAACCATTCTTTCACACCCTTTTTTATGTTCTCTCCAAAAAACAAACTCTATTATAAACTTATCTATACTCTAAGCTCTATTTCCTATGGAGACCCAGCAAAAAATAGAATAAAAATTTAAAAATGCCAAAAAAACAACAAAAATAAAAGGAGATTTGTAAAACACAAAAAATCAACTTAAAATAATCAATTTTGGCAACTTAAAAATTACAAACACTCTCAGACCATCATTTCTCTTGGAACCAAGAGAAACCAACAAAATCTTAAGATTTTGTAAATAAAAAGATAAAATAGGTTGAAAACAATTAAATATTAAACAGAACAATTTATTATATATTAAAATATATATAATATAATATAAATATTTATAAAATAAAAATAAAAACCCAAACCTAGACATACACTATTTAAATCATTCTCTTTTTCCACTAGAAACTAAGGAGTGAGGGGGTTGCCTAAAACCGAATAATTAATAAAAATCAAACTAAGAACCTGAATTTTAACTATTTCTCAATTATATTATAATTAAATTATGTGTTTTTTATCAGAGAAAAGTTTAAATATAAACCATATCTGAGCTAAATATGGTAATTGATAAAAAAACATTGAAAGAAATTATAGGAAAACTCGTTGTAACAAAAGAAGGCAAAAGATTGGGCAACGTTAAGGATATAACCTTTGAGACAAGAACAGGAGAATTGCTTCAAATTATTCTAAAAGACCCAACAATATATACAAAGAGCTTAAATTTAGACAACAACGGCAAAGAAACCCTTGTTCCATATAACAGTATCGTAGCAGTAGGTGATTTTGTAGTAATTTCCGAAGAAGACCTCTCCGCATAAACAAGACACATAAATTTAAAAATAAATTAAATTAACTCCTACTATGAAAATAATCGGATTTAATTTTACTAAAATTTCTGCAGAGAAGTCATCAGCAGAATTAAAGCAAGGGGCAAAAATTGATGCAAATATTAATTTCTTAGATGTTAAAAAAGAAGATATTCTCCTCTCAGAAAAAGACTCTGAAGCTTTAAGAGTCTTATTTAACTTTTCAGTAAAATATTCAAATCAAGATGAAGAAGCTGAAAAAAAATCAGGGGAGAAAAGTGAAAACAATGGAGAAGTTTCGTTTAAGGGTTTCTTTATATTAACAGTTTCAAATGAAGAAGCAAAAGCAATTCTAAAAGACTGGAAAAAGCAGGAAATCTCAGAATTTATAAGAGTTCCTCTGTTTAATTTTATTCTTAGAAGATGTTCAGTCAGAGCTATGCAACTGGAAGAAGAGCTCGGTCTTCCATTGCACGTTCCACTCCCTCAAATTTCAGCACCCCAGACCTCAGAAACAAAGAAAGAATAATCACAATCTGACAACCAATCTGGGTTTTCAAGCTTCCCAAAGTCAGAAGCTTCGTAAGAAGTGATGGCTTGGGAAACTTATTTCAAGCTTTTAAGCTTCCCAAAGTCAAGTACTTCCAAATTCTCTCCAACAACAAAAACATCAAAATTTCTAAAATTAATATCCCATGCAAGAAATACTTCCCCCCCTCGCGGGTCGCTTCCAGCATAATATTCTATAAAACTCGGTATCACTATAATATTCTTTCCTTTAAACTTTCCAGAGAGAAAACACTTGTATTTCTCAACCTTAATTCCTTCTCGCAGTTTAATCGCAGGATGTCCATGTCCAACAATCAGATGTTTAATCTTTTTATCCCATATCTCCTCAAAGTCCCTATCTCCATGGCTAAAGAAAAAATCCCTCCAAATATAATAATCTTTGAGTTTTATTCCAATTTTATCAACAATCGGTTCAAGGATTATATCATGATTCCCTCTAAGAGTTATTATTTTTCTTGCAAATGGTTTAAGATAATTTACTAAATTTTTGACATCTTCCCATTCTTGTCTTGAAATTCCTCCAAAATCATGCTTTATATCTCCAAGCAAGATTATCTTGTCAACTTTTCCAACCTCTCCAAATATAGCATTAAAGTCCGATATTATCTCGTCAAACATCTGCCTTGAAACAAGCACCCCGGAGCGGTTAAGAGCTTCTTCATACCCAAGGTGCAAGTCTCCAACTACAAGAATTTTTTCCTTTCCACTTTCAATTAAGAGGCATTTTCCCACATATTTGATTTTAATCTCTTCTCTCATATTTAATATAATTAAAACAGATAGTTAATTCTTTTGCTTCCCAGCAATTATCTTCATATGAAGCTCATGCATTCTCTTCAAGAAGCTCGCTCTCTCTTCTATTTTAATTAGATCGCTTCTCCCTTGTAGCATTAAATTGAGCCCAAATGGGGAGACAAGCGGAGTCTGAACTTTCTTTATTTTAACTTCTCCAGATTCAATCCATTGAAGCACTTTCTCCGCATCTTCAACAGACATCAAATCTTCAAGAACCTCTCTTCTTGCCTCCCTAAGAATTGGAAAATCTTCGCTTATCTTTTTTACAGCAGAAAATAAGAGTTCAGAGTGAACTTGCTGTTTTCCTACACTCTTCTCTCTTCCCTTGTAAGATCGCAGAATCATAAGCGAGCGCGCAGCGCAATGTCTGAATCTTCTTCTTAAAATCTCTGTTTTTTCAAGAGCCTCTTTTAATATTTCTCTCAAATCTTCTCTTTTTTCCATTACCCAAGAAATAATCTTATTCTCATCCAAGCTCTCTCCTGCAATAAAGAACCCATTGTCATTTATCCCCATCTCAATATCTCTTTGCTTTAATCTTGCTGCTGCAAATGCGAAAGCTCTTGCCAATGCATCGTTAACTCGGCGGCCATATAATGTATGAAATAGCAAATACTCTTTTTCTTCCTTGAATTTTTCAACAACTATTGTTTTGTCATCAGGAACTTCAGAAAAATCCTGCTGTTGTTTTAGATAATTATAAACTTCTTCAGCAATATATTCTTTGCAATAAATAAATTCTTGTATAAATGAAATGCATTTGTCCTTGTCTCCAAGTTTTTCCTTGACAAGCCTTCTAAATCTTCCGATTCCTCTTGCAAGTTCAAAGTTCAAGGGCAGCATCTCTGAAAACCAAGAGGGAATGGTAGGATTTTTTGTGATTCCCCCCATAACAAACGCTTTCATTCCTTTGGAATAGAGAAATTGATATTTTTGTCCTCCAAGAACAAATATATCTCCTCTTTTAATCTTCTCTAAGAAAGATTCATCAATTCTTCCAACAACACTTCCCCTCTTCTCTCCAGCTCCAATAGTAACTGTTACTCCCTCTTCACTTGGAATAGTCCCCAAATTAGTCATATAAATCACTCTTGCAAGCTTTCCTCTCTTTCCAATCTGCTTTTTCTCAGGGTCATACCATATTTTTGCATAAACATTTCTATGTTCTAATGCATAATCTCCTGCAAGATAGCTTACAACAGACAAAAAGTCTTCTTTTGTAAGATTTTCATAAGGATAAGCCCTCCTTATTGTCTTTAACATTTCATCCACTCCCCAAATTCTGGTTATTGCCATCCCAAATATCTGCTGAGACAATACATCAAGGCAATTTCTTGGAATTGCAGCTAAATCCACTCTTCCTTCCACCATCTCTTTCATTAACACCCCACACTCAATCAAATCGTCTCTATCAAGAACAATAAACTGTCCCTTTGGATTTTCATGCAGTTTATGCCCCGCTCTTCCTATTCTCTGTAATGCCCTTGAAACAGACTTTGGAGAACGAAGCATTACAACAAGGTCTATACTTCCTATATCTATTCCCAATTCAAGAGAAGTTGAAGAAACAACAACCTTTAGCTCTCCTTTTCTAAGTCTGTCTTCAATCTCAAATCTCTTCTCCTTGCTCATAGAGCTATGGTGTGCTCCAATAAGCCCAATATACTTTCCAGGAAAGTGAAGATCAAGGTAATGGACGATTCTCTCTGTGGCAGCCCGCGTGTTAGTAAATATTAATGTAGTTTTGTGCTGGCCTACTAACTCATCAAGAAGATGATAAAACTTTCTCTGGTTTTCTATATTTTCTGCCTCAATTATGTTCTCTCCTGGAAAATCAAGCCCTATCTCTATTTTTTTAAGCAGTTTTACATTGGCAATGATGCACTCTCTCCCAACACCAACAAGAAACTTGGCAATTTCTTCAAGTGGGGCAATGGTCGCTGAAAGCCCTATACGGACAGGCTCAATTATGCTTATATTACAAAGCCTTTCAAGAGTCAAACTAAGATAAACTCCTCTTTTATTTGTCATAGCATGTATCTCATCAACAATCATATATTCAACTGCCGTCATCTTCTCTACAAATCGAGGAGATGTTAGAACAATAGCTAATGTTTCGGGTGTGCAAACCAAAATATGTGGAGAATTCTTTAGCATCTTTTGTCTTTCAGCAGAAGTAGTGTCCCCAGTCCTCAAGTTTACTCTAATATTTTGCAATTTTAATCCTTTCTTTTCTGCCAATTCTTTAATTTCTTCCAAAGGTCTTTTCAAATTTATATGTACATCCGAAGATAATGCTCTAAGAGGGCTTATATAAACAGCATAAACTTTGTCTTCTAATTCACTTTTTAATGCCAGCTCCACTAAATAATTAATAATGCTCAGAAATGCAGTCAATGTCTTTGTTCCGCCAGTAGGAGCGCAGACAAGTATATTCTTTCTATCGCGTATGTTCTTAACACCATAAAGCTGGGTAAGGCTGAAATCTTTGAACTTTGAAAAGAACCATTCTTTCACAATCGGGCATAGAGTTTCAGCTACTTCTTCCTTCTTATTGGGTTCAATATATTTCAATTCTCCTGAGTTGAAATGCTCGAGAACTTTGTTCTTATTGTATTCAATTTTGCCGATATTTTCATCCATATTGTTTTGTTACTTACAAAAAAGATATAATCATTTCTATTTACATAACATTTAATCTTATCTATTCAAATATAAATAGATTTATATAAGTTATTCGGTTTTGTTCCACATGCCAAAACTATCAAAAGAGAAAAAAGACAAAATTGCAGAGCAGATATTACATCACCTGTTTGCAATATCTCCTTCTTCTTCTTTTACAAATGCAATAGCTAAGGAAACTGCTCGAGACGAGGAGTTTACAAAATCTCTTTTGTCAGAATTAGAAAAAAAGAAACTCGTAGTTCAGATTAATAAGAACAAAAACGGCATTGAATACATAAAAAGACAGCGTTGGAGACTCTCAAACCAAGCATTTGATATATATAAGAAACATCAAAATACTTATCAATCACAACAAAACTTAAATTCAAGCACTTTATCAGATATTTAATCACAATGGACCAACTAAAAGAAGCATTTTTAAGGATAAAACAAGACATTATTGCTCTCCAAGAGCAAATAACAAATTTAACTCAACAACTAGAAGAAATTAAACGAACTCTAAATCTAAACAATCCAACAAATAACTCAACAAACCAAACAATCCAACAGATAAATCCAGCATTTCAGCACGCTCCAACAGATAATTTGCCTTTAAAGAGCTTAAAACCCCAAGATCTAACAATCTCTACAGGAAATGGTGGGGTTCCAACAAACAGACAGGCAGACAGGCAGGCAAACCAACAAACAGACAAAAACATTGATTTTTACACCTTTCACTCAGAAGAAACTTATGAAAATTCAAAAAATCAGCTAAAAACAGATCAAATTAATCACATTCAGCGCGTTTCTGAAGTTCTGGAATCTCTAGATTCAATAAGAAAAGAGATCCGTTCAAATTTTAAGCATCTAACTAGTCAGGAAATGGCTGTTTTTTCTGCAATTTATACATTTGAAGAGCAGGGTTTTGTCGTCGATTATTCTCTTATTTCACAGAAATTAGGTCTTTCAGAAAGCTCAATCAGAGATTATGTTCACAAAATTATCAAAAAAGGCATTCCTCTTTTGAAATCTAAAGAGAACAATAAGAAAGTTGCCCTTTCAATCTCCCAAGATCTCAAGAAAATTGCCTCATTGCAGACAATTTTGAATCTTAGGAAACTTTAAGATCTTCGTCACACCGATTAATTTTATTACTCTCTCAAATCTATTTTTCTTCTCTACTTTTCTGTTTAATTTTTTCTTTCACCTCCCTCTTCCACACTTTAATTTATCTCCAATTAGTTCGTTTAATACTATACCTCTCATTTCTCCCTCTTCTACCCATTTTCCAATCTCAGTTCGCTTAAATTTTACCATCTCTTTCTCATCTTTTTCGTTCATTTTTGTTCCCCCTAACTCTCACTTTTGCATATTTTACTAGTTTCTCTTTTATTTCTTCAGGCACAAAAACTCTCTTTTTCCCATTTTTCTCTATTATTTCCTCTATTAAGCCCTCGCTTTTCTGTTTTATCGCATTTATTTGTCCTCTTACTGTAGCTTTCTCCTTTCCAAGAAGCATTGCAAGGTCTTCATAGCTCAATTTCATCCCATTTTCGCTGTTCAAAAGCGCAAAAATAATAACCCTCTCATTTGAGCTTAAATTTCTAAGAATTTCGTAAAAATTGCCTGTTTGAACAGGTGTTTGAACAGCTTCTTGAACACCATAAACAGCTGTTTGTTTGCCCAAAACATGTAGTTTTTTGAACAGCTGTTTGTTTGCACGTTGTTCAACAGCCAGTTCTATAGACTCTCTAATCTCGCCAATCTCCTCCTTTATCGTCGATAAATCCTGTTTAAACTCAGAAACCATCTTAAACAGCTGTTTGTCCTCTTCTTTAAGGTGTTTAAGCCAGATTCCTACCTTGTCCATGTCATCTTTAATATTAGAAAAACTTTTTTTTGTTTCTTCTTCAAGTCTCTTTGTTCTATCCCCAAATAGCCATCCAAACATAACATTATAATATAATTAAACTATTTAAACCTTTCTTAAAAACAAAAGGAAAAACAACCGAACTGAGATAATCCAGCACATAAACTTAAAACTCCAACAGATATCCAACACATAAATTTGAACACCAAATAATGCAAAATAAACAGCTGTTTAAACACCCATAAACACCTATAAACAGCATTAATATGATAAAAAAAAGAGCTAAAACAAGAAAAAAGCCCACAAACAAGAGAAGATAGCCACAATGTTTGTGAGGCGCGAAGCGCCGAACGCGCTCGCCATCGAGAGCCCTTGTTTTGAACGCAGCTAGCAAGGCTGCCCAAGCTTTTGATTACGCTCGGCATCAAACAAACACCCATAAACCGCCAAAAACACTTAAAAAATAAGGCATAGAAACCTATAAAAACCCAAAAGCATTATCTTTCTCATAAGGTTTTAACAAAAACTTAATCAAAAGGAGGTAAATCGTAATGGCAAAATTGACAGCATGGCTCGTAACCCTTATCGGTGTACTTTACACACTGCCTTTATTGGGCGTCGATATCGGTGCACAAATAACCACATGGCTCATAGCCCTATCATTCTTGGTTATAGGTATTGCAAAATTGATGAGAAATTATCAAGCAAGACCTGCAAGAAAGAGATAAATCAAGATTTATTTTTATTTTAATCTTTTTAATTTAAGTTTCAAAAGAGAAAAAACAAAAAAACAATTAAATATGGTAACAAGCATAACAATTTCAGCTGTTTTGGCTATAGTTTTAGGAGCTTTAATCCTTTTTGTACCAAAGCTTCTGCGTTGGGCTGTTGGATTATATTTGATAATCCATGGAATTTTACTTCTCATTTAATAAAAGGAGGTAAAAATGGCAAAAACAAAGAATCTCGGACCAGTCCTGGCAATCATAGCAGGCATAATTGTAATCGCTGCCCCCGCAATTCTAGCTTGGATAATAGGTTTATATCTCATAATTAATGGAATTTTGGATCTTTCATCCAGATAAATTCAAAACCAACCAAATTTCAGCTAAAAGTTTCAAGCGAAAGCTAAAATTTTAAGCATAAAAGGGTGAAAAAAGTGAGGTTCGCTTTAATGCCTAAAACCACCCATATAAAACATCGGGAATTAAGAGTTCGCTTTAATAACAAACAGAAAAGCTAAAAAACCAGAGGAAAATTGAAGAAAATGAACATATTAAAGACAAGCAAATCATTCAAAAAGGAGCTAAAACGCCAATTAAGACTTGCAATAGTTGCAGCAATAGGCTTCAGCGTCGCTTATGCCTGGAGAAATGCCATTTTTGACTCTTTTCAGAACTGGGTTTCAAGACTTTTAGATGTCCAAAAAGAGCATTATACAACTGAAATTTACACCGCTCTGACAATAACCTTTATAGGTGTAATCCTAATTTTCGCAACAGCAAAATTGCTGAAAGATCGCTGAAAACGCCAATTTTCCCCAAAACTTCGCACAATCTGAAGGTTTACTAACCGAAGATTGAAGAATGTTGCAAACATTCGCACAAGATACATTAAGAGAACAATTGAGAGCCCTAAAAAACAATAAAAACACAGGTTTCTAGACAAAATTTTCAATTATCAAATACTTTTGCTAAGAAGCCCATAGCTAAATAAAACAATCCAGTAAACCCGAGTACAACATCCTCTAAAATTTGTTTATAGTGATACATGCGCCGACAAGGAAATTCTGCTTTTTAAAACTAACTAAACCATTAAGCACAAACATTTAATCATTTCTTAAAACTTTGAGCATAAAGAATAAGTTCGTGTTAATTCAAGAACTGTTATCACATTTACAAGGTCAATCACAGGTTTAAAAGCCTTGCTCAATCCTTAAATAGATAGAAAAATTGAGTTTTACATATGGAGGTAAACATGGCTGAAAAGAAACCAAAAAAAGCAAAAACTGCTAAAGTTGAGAGACAACTTCCAGCACAAGCACAAAATTCTGCTCCTGCTTCTGAAGAAAAGAAGACAGACTCCCCAGATTGTTGCTAATTAACCTATTTTTTATTATTTTTTCTTTATTTTTATTCTTTTTTATCAAGCTCAAAGTTTTAAGTGTATATTTCACAATATAAATCTATAAAAACCAGATAATTTTTAGCAAAATATGGCAGAAAGAAAAAGGTTGATAGACTATGTTTTTGAAGGTGGAATCAAAGGCAGATGGTTCGAAAAAGTAGAAATAGGAGTCATAGGAGGAGTTCACGAGGACTATAGGTTCTATGAAGTTATAGGCCGTAGGGAGTTTGATATATATGGGGGAGATACAGATGTGGAATATGCAAATGGCCGTCAGGGTGAGATACGTCTAAGTCAGCGTGGTTTTGACAGGGAAGCGACTCCGGAAGAACTTCAAAGGGCAAAAGAAAGCCAGTTAGTAAGAAAGGCAAATATATCCGAAGAACTTAGAGACGTATTAAATAAAATTAATCCTGAATTAGGGTTCTAATAATCCAGACTTCTCCAATCATTCGCACGCAATATAAATATACAAATTTTTAAATAGTGTTTTGATTTTCAAAAAGAATGAGTGAAAAAAGAGTTCAAAACTATGTTCTCATAGAGCAAGGAGATAGGTTTTTTGTGATTTATGAAAATTCTCATCTCCACGATGCAATCAAAATAGGTTATGTTGAAAAAACAGCAGGCGAGTGGGTAGCACATGTAGATTTTATAGGATATTGTAATAAATTTAGGAATTTAAAAGAACCAGCTAATACAAAAGAAGAAGCACTTGATAATGTATATAAAACACTGATAGAACAATTCAAAGGAGAAAATTTAATTGACAGAACAAGCAGGGCAAAAGAGGGCAGATTACAAGCTATTTTCCAAACGTCTTCCACATCCCAAAATGCTTGAAAGCTTTCATTCTTACATATGGCCAGACATCATGCTCTAGGCTTCCTCTTTCAGGAAAGTTTTCAACAGTCTTTCTGGTTAAGAAATAAAGCCCGCAATTTGCCCATATGTTTCTCATCATTGGCTTCTCTTTGTATTGTCTTACATCAAATCCATCTGTCTCTAAAACCCCAAAACTTAGTCTGGGATTAGAAACACACATTGTATCAGGACCGAAATCAATTAAAGAATTTAAGTCTATGTCTGTTAAATCATCTACATTGCACACGATAAAAGAATTTGCTTTTGAATTCTCAACTGCTTTTTTCGTAGCTCCAGCTGTTCCAAGTAGGCGTATTTCAGTTGAGAATTCTATACCACCAAGATAATCTATATGTTTTGCTATCTCCTTGCGTTCACTCTCATGACAAGCTATTATTATCTTTCCTACCAATGGTCTCATCACGCTTATCTGGTGTTCTATTGCAGTTTTTCCTCCATGTTCAAATAACGCCTTAGGAAAAAGAATTTTTTTGCCAAGCATTCCTGCAGCAAGAATTATTGCATCTGGCTTGCCTTTTGGGACATATTTATGGGTCTGTTCTTTGCTGAATGAGAGCAATCTTTTAATTCGCCTTATCATCTGTTCTTAGAACCAGCTTGCCTATTTATTACTTTCTGATAAAAGTACACTACCATTCAGAAGTTAAAAGAAAATGACTAAAAATTTAGATGCCCTTGAGCCAAACTTTTTCTTTTATTTCTTTCTTTTTCTTTTTCGTAGCTAGAGAAATACCAACAATTATAACTGCTATTGCAACTAGTGCTACAACAATCCAAATCCAGTTATTCTTAACAAATGCTTTTATGTTCTGCAAAATATTTGCCTTTTCAGCACCACTAGTTGTTTCTTCTTCACCTGTTGCTGTGCTTTCAGCAGCCCCAGCTTCCAAGGCAGGCATTTGTTCATGTAGATAAGTTACCGTCATGTTTGCTTTGCTGCTGCTTATGGAGTTTAGAGTAACTTGTATATCGTAATAGCTGTCACTCGTAACTTCAAATTTCTTGCTTTCGCCTATCTTTAGTGTAGCAGTTTGTGGATCAGACGAAACGTTTATTGTTACGCTGTCAGATGTAATCTTAGTTATGCCAACATAATGATTTTCACTAACTCCATTATTGTCTACAAATACTTTAACTCTTTCCTTAGAAGCCATACTCTTTGTATATCCCTCTGCACTCTTGAACTGTGAGTCAGGTACGATATATGTAACTATCCAATAGCTATCGGCTCCTCCGCCTCCAGATGAAGTGCTTGTGCTTGTTGAGCTTGATGATGCTACTGTAATTGCACTTCCAGTTACAGAAGGTCCAGTTCCCGAGAAGTGAGGTATTCTTACCCAAACTCTGTTGTTTGTTGTATCAACATAACAAGCATTTGTCACATTAAATGCAGTTACATTTGTCGTACAGCTCAATCCACTCATTAAAGTCTGCCACTCTGCATCTCTTCCAGTGTTATAATGAGAGTTATTCCCTTTCAAATTAGTTATATTTGTTCCATTGCCTGCGCTCCATGTTGTATTCCAATTTTCGTCATAGAATGTTGTTATATTCATATAAATTGTAGCGCTTTCATTCAATCCAGCAGTAGAACTGCTTCCTTCAGTATAAGGCATTGAAATTAAAGCATAATCATATATTTTTGGTCCCTTTGAGCCAAATTTCATAACTTTTCCAAATCCTCCAGAAGTTGTTTCTGTAACATCATTATTATCTTCAAATAATGCATCAGGCGGTCCTGAAGCAAGCATGTCAACATTTACATAATGAACCAGTACATTACCCATACCCATTCTAAAGCTTATCTTTCCTCCTCCAATAAGCGCATTTAACGGATTAAAGTTGCTCATATTTGTGGAACTCCCAAGAGTACATGAGCTGGCAGGAGCAGGCGCATCACAGCTTGAATTTGACTTGTACATTGCCATTGAGATGCTTGACCCTGTTGTTCCATCAAGTGCTTGCGGATTAAATGTGTTTAATGTAATATTATTATTTGCATTTATTTGTGCAACAGTTCTCTCATCAATGCTTCTTGGCGCATAAGCTTGAGAAAATATGTTCATTGATTTAATTCCAGTCATATTCAACAAGGGCAGTGAGAAGTTGCTATTCCCATTAGATGCTTCTGTCTGGAAAGTGAATATTGAGGCATTAAATCCTGAATAATCAACTTCAACCTCAATATGGGCTTCAGATTGCTGTCCCAAAAGGGTATTTGAAGCGTTTACTAAGTTAAACAACTTTCTCTTTACAGGAACTTGCTTGGATGAACCCGCTTGCCAATCTCCCGCATTGTTCAGTGTGATATTCTTAACATAACTCCCAAGCAAACCATACATTGTAAGATTATTTTGTCCGCCACCTGTATAATTGATACTTATGTTCTTGTAGCTTCCATAATAATTTGTTCCGTTTCTAATCACTGCAAGCAATAAAAGGGTTTGCGCTTCAGCAGGTCCAGGCAGAGTGATATTATAAAATCCACTTGTAAAGTCATATAAATCCGACTGCCCATTATTCCAAGCACTCATATTCCAAGGCATTGAGCCATATCCTTGATCAGTCATAAATATCATATTTCCAGGCATAAGTATATAAGGAACAACAACAAAATCGTCTATACCTGTTGCTCCAGTCATTGCAGACCAGTTTGCATATCCAGTATATCTTTGTAAGCTCATTGTAGCATTAAATTGTTTGTTAACTACTTTGGTTGTTGCATTATAAGAAGATGAATAATTAAAGTCGTAACTGTTTGCAGAACTAAAGTTGCTCCAATCAAAACTTACAGGCATGCTACTCTGCGGATAAATCATTACAGAATAGTTTCTATCTCTTTGAACATACAAATCTGCCTCGGTTAGTTGAGATGTCCATTCACTTGCAATTGTATATCCGAGAGAGGTGTCTTTTAGCTGATAGTTAAAGCCTATTCTGCTGTTGCTTGAATTAACTGCAGTTATGTTTATTGTCCCAGCTTCTTTAAGATAATAACTGGTGCTTATTCCACTTGAAAGTTCCTGGTATGGGAAGTGAGGTAAACTTTGTCCAACATAATCTATCGCTCCAGTTGTGGCATTTGCATGCTTTATAGATATTTGATACATCCAGCTAGAATTACCAGGCAAGCTTATATTGAACCAGCCAGATGCATTTGATGTAGAGGAGAGATAAGGAAAGAGGGTCGGCGTTGTTCCTCCGCCAGGGGCATACATTATCTGAACACTCATGTTTGAACTACCCATAGCAACTCCATCTGTATTATATATTGTGCCATTTATTTCAAAAGAACTAGCCATAATATTATATGTTCTTGTTCCACTACTCCTATTCATATTATTGAAACTATCATTCACAGTCGCATTTACATAATAAGTTCCAGAACTGGAGACAGAGAATGTAACATAGTGGCTTGCAGCCCCTGTTGAAGAGGTACTTGAATTTACTTCTGCATTGCTTGAATTAAACAATTTTACTACTATTCTTCCAAGCACACCATTATCGGTTGCACTAATATTAATGGGAAGGTAAGTCGCAAGGGCAGAATTGTTTGTTGCTGTTGAACTGTCAAACGCAATTGTAGAAGGTGCAGTTGTATCATTTACGCTGACAGTTACGTTAGAATGAGTTGCGCCTGTGTTATTTGCAGTCCAGACAGAAATATTATAGGTTCCAGGAGTTGTAATAGTAGCATTAAACCAGAAGAATGTATTGTTTGTGCTTCCGTTAATCAAATAATATGTGAAATTTGACCATGCGACTGTTGTAGAACTGTTTCTGAAAGTGTAATTTACAGCATTTGTTCCATTCGTGTTCACAACAAAAGAAACCCCTGTAGAGAAAGTTATGTTGACTTGAGTGATATTCAATCCCTGACCCTCTTCAGTGTTATTAATAGTTATATTGTAAAAGGATGAGACATCTTCAAGAACACTAAATGAACTTCCTCCAGAACTAGGTGCTACAACAATTGCTGCAAAAACAAAACCAGCAAGAATTATCAAAACAAAAGATGCAATTATAAATGTTAGATAGATATTTATCCTAGCTTGTTTGTCCCGAATAATCATTTTCACCAAATTTTTTACTAAAATAGAGTGAGACAGATCTCTTTATAAACTTTTCTAGTTTCCCTCCTCTATCCTCACAAATCCTTTTAAATAGCTTTCTATTGAGTTCTTAATCAAATGCCTCTATAGCTCAGTGGTAGAGCACTTGTTTCGTAAACAAGGTGTCGGGAGTTCAATCCTCCCTAGAGGCTTTTTTCAACCGTAGAGTCTCCAAAAGACTCTTTTTTGTGAATTTCATCACCTCATCTAAATTGTCGTTGAGAACCATTTTTCGGATGCCACATATTGATTTGCATACAAATCTTTATAAAATAAAATTGTTTTCAAAATTTGTAAATTAAAAAGGTGAAAAATGGGAAGTTGCATAGACTTAAGAAAATATCAGAAGCCCGAGGCTATTGCTGACGCATACTCAAAGGTCGTTTCAGGAAAATTAGGGTACAAAGCAATAATAGAAAGAAAAAAGATTCTTCCAAAATGCGAAAAATGTGGCAGGGGAGGAGATGAAGGTCAGAAATTCTGCCCTCAGTGCGGAGGGAAAATGACATTTCCATTAACAAGTTGCCCTGGTTGCAAAAAAGATGTAAACGAAGAGGATAAATTCTGTCAGGAATGCGGCTTCAGATTAAAAGATTAAATTTAATAAACACATAATCCCAATTAATTCTATGAAAGAGAGAGTTGCAGAGCTTCTTGCAAAAACAACAAAATTGAAAGAAAAAGAGATATTGCCTCTGATTGAGATTCCAAAAGATTCTTCTCTTGGAGATTATGCTCTTCCTTGTTTTTTACTGGCAAGAAAATTTAAGAAAAATCCCGTAGAGATAGCAATAGAACTATCAAACAAGCTGAAAAATTCTCTAGAATTTGAAAAAGTAGAGGCGCTAAAAGGATATGTTAATTTTTTTATAAATCGAACAATTCTCGCAGAGAGCATATTAAAAAAAATCCAGAAAGAAGGTGAAAAATACGGCTCAAGCAATTTTGGAAAATGCAAAAAGATTCTTGTTGAAATGTCCTCGCCAAACATCGCAAAGCCATTCGGAATAGGGCATCTAAGATCAACAATTATAGGAAATTCTGTTTCTAAAATATCGGAGTTCCTTGGCTTTAAAGTTATAAGAATGAACTATTTTGGCGACTGGGGGACGCAATTTGGAAAGCTTATTCTAGGATATAAAAAATTTGGAGATTCCAAGAAATTAAAATCAAATCCAATGGCTCACCTTTTTGAGGTGTATGTAAAAGTTAATGAAAATCCAGAGCTTGAAAAAGAGGCAAGAGAGTGGTTTAAAAGATTAGAATATGGGGATGAAGAAGCAGCCGCTTTCTGGAATCGCTTTAGGGCATTAAGCATATTGGAATTTCAGAAAGTTTATGATGTGCTTGGCATAAAATTTGACGTTATCTCTGGAGAATCTCAATATAATAAGAAAATGGAGGCAGTTGTCAAGGAATTAAAGAAAAAAAATCTCCTTGTTGAAAGCGAGGGAGCACTAGTAGCTGATCTTAGAGAATATAATCTTGGCATTGTCATAATTCAAAAATCAGACGGAACAACGATTTATGCAACAAGAGATATTGCTGCTGCAATAGACAGGCATGAAAAATACAAGTTTGATTTTATGTTTTACGAAGTTGGCTCTGAGCAAAAACTCCATCTCTCCCAATTATTTAAAATTCTTGAGCTTATGGGCTATAAATGGGCGAAAAACTGCGCGCATATACGTCATGGGCTTTATTTGGATAAAGATGGAAAGAAATTTTCCACAAGAAAGGGAAGAACTGTCAGCATGGAAGATATAATAAATGAATCCAGAGCTCTCGCCGAAAAAGAAATTCTGAAAAGAGAGTCAAAACTAACAAAAAAGGAGCTGGCATTGAGAGCAAGATTTATTGCACTTGCAGCAATAATTTACGGAGATCTAAAGAATTATCGTGGAAATGACATGGTTTTTGATATAGAAAGATTTACTTCTTTTGAAGGGGATACAGGTCCTTATCTGCTTTACAGCTATGCAAGAGCAAAAAGCATTCTTAAAAAAGTAAAATTTAATCAGAAGAAAAAATACGAAATTCGCAATTTAAATGATATGGAAAAGAGCTTGGTTTTTCAGCTCGGCAAATTCCCGCAGATTTTAATAAATGCGTACAAAGGCCTCTCCCCGAATTTGGTAGCCAATTACGCATTTGAGACTTCCCAATTGTTCAACGAATTTTATCATACAAATCAGGTAATTGGCTCCGAGAACGAACAGTTCAGGCTCGTTCTAGTTGATTCTTTCTCAAAAGTCCTAAAAAATTCTCTTTCACTGCTCGGAATAAAAGCATTGGAAGAGATGTAAAAACAGCCTTACCAAATCTTAACTCTTATACCCATATTCTTAAAATCTTTATCTTGTGTTATTAATGTAACATTATTTGCTTCAGTTATAGATGCAATCATTATATCAAGTTCGTTAATCATGCGCCCATTTTTCTCCAGTCGATTATACATTTCTCCAAACTTTCTGCAAATTTGCCAGTTTAAATCCAGAATTTTGACAGATTGGGCGAAATTATCCAATATAAATAATTCATTTTGCGCCCTGTTAGACAGATGAAGTCCTTTGTACAATTCACATAAGCTAATAGTTGTAACAGAAATTTTTCCTTCTTTTTGTAAGTTGTTAATTTTGTTGATAATTTCTTTTTTATTCCTTAAAAAATCAATAATAACATTTGTGTCAAGGCAATACATTAAAACTTGACCTCTCTCAATCTAAATTTTTTTCTTCCTTCATATATCTTTTTCTTTATTTCATTCCAATTACTACTATTCTCTTTAAAGGCACCTGCAAAATCCATAATATCCGTCTTCTTCCCGCAGTCTGTAAATTCTATAACAATTTCAGAAAACGATCTGCTTCCTTTTAATGCTCTCAATTTTTCATATGCCTCATTTGACAAAGAGATTACTTTTACCATATATGCATATGTATATGCGCATATATAAATCTTTCTTCTTTTGTTTTTGATTTCTTATTACTTCCAAAACGTTAGTCAATTATAAAAATCATTAAATACCTTTGTTTTTATCTCCCATTTATGCATATATTGCTAATATTCTTGTCAGCAAACTTTTTGTTCTTAATAATAATTTTATTTCTTCTTTTGCTCTCTGCAAGGGCAAGGAGAAGATCTCACAGCTCGTTTGATACATCAAATGATATTCAAAAGATAAAAGAGCAAATTCTCTGATTTCTAAACAGTTAACTAAGGCAAACCATAAGCTAAATATTAGTAACTATTAAATAGTAATAAATAGAAAAATTTAAATAGATGTTATTCTTAGAAAAACTATGAAAAACACAACTCAAGAGATAAGGGGAAATTTTAATTTTATAGTTCCAACAATAGTTCCAAGTTTAATTCAAGGCGAAGACGCAGAAGCACTTTACAACGAAGTCAAAGAAACAATAAAGAACGGCGTTTGGTTTTGGTACGATGAAAATTCAAGAACAATGATAGGAAGCTCGACATTCCTAGCCGCGAGAGTTGACAGCATTGTAAGAGGTTTGAACAAAGGAATAAGAGTTGCGACTTTGGCAGATTTAAACAGACCAGAAGTTATGAATATGATTAAAGACAACTATTATTCAGATACTCCCGCTCTTGTTTTGAGAAGCTTAGAAGATAGTTATAAGCCAAGCAATTCGATTATAACGGACTTAGTTCCTCACATAGTACAGAATACGGGAAGATTAAGACTTCCTGCTCTTATAACTGGCTTTGATGTTATTCCTTCAAAAAATAAGGCAGGTTATGGATTAGACGTTGTTCCAAGAAATGATTTTTCAGCCATTCATGACGAAAGACTTTTAGGGAAATACTATGGAGAGAAGTTCTCAACAGTAGATGAACAAGGCTTACCAAATTTTGATAAAAACGGAAGCAGAACTTGGTTTGCAAGAAATCAAGGAATTTCCAGGTTGGGCTTGGGCACGAGCCTCAACTTGGTCTCGGGGTGCGATGGCGATGGTGATCTTGCTAACTCGGACGTTAGTGGTCGGGTAATGTTAGTCCGCGAAGCGCCAGCGCAAAAAAAAATAATTTAAGATTATTTTTAGTTTTAGAGCAAAGAGCAAGTCGTATGATTCATTTAATCCGGCAAACGATATTCAAAAGATAAAAGAGCAGATAATGTAACTATTTCGTTAATTTCTCCAAATTAGAAATAGTAACTCTTAAATATCCCTACAGCTCGTCTAAAATGTAGACGAGCTGGCGCATTAGCCCTGCGCTGTTACGCAAACGGGCTTTAGGCGAGCTTAAAGGAGCGAGTGAGACAGAAGCATTTCGGTCTTTTGCTGGACGTTGAAGCTTTGTCCTGTTCGATCTTGCTCCTGTTAATCGGGTCAGGCCTTGATCGGAGCAGCCCTACGCAGGAAACAAGGTGCTTGCAGGGTTGCAATGCTGAGGAAGGCAGAAGGGTGCTGAAATGTCCATGTTGAGCAGACTCCCCGTCTACACTTTTTATAATAAAATTATTATACAAATCCTTAAATACAAAAACAATTATTTTAGTATATAGCAGGTAAAATATTAAGGGATTATATTATGCAAAGAGGGCTTAATGAAAGATTTTTTATTACAGAAAATACCTCTCTGTTTGGAGGGAAATTAGATGGGAAAAGGACAATAATATACGAAATAGTTAAAATAAACGATGACGGAAATTTAATAATAAAACCAATATGTAATGCTGAAAAATATTATTTTGAAACGCGTTTTCACCTTAATGACAAAGAAGCAACGCCAGAAAAAGTCCAAAGAGCAAAAGAAAGCAAGTTAGCATCTAAAACCAAATAAATAAAAACCTCCCAAATCTCTTTTATTTATGAACAGAAGAGGTCAGATTTTCCTGATGGCTGCACTGGTTATAGCTGGAATTATAATTGCGCTTACATCTGTAAGCATATCTACAAAAACTTCCTCAACCAACAATGCTCCATTTTATGATTTATCAAAAGAGATAAGTTATGAGTCAGATAAATTAATAGACTATGGGATTTACAAGGCAAAAGACTCTGGAGAAATAAGCACTTCAATTATCTCCCTCGCCGCAAATTATTCTGCTGAAAATCCAGACACAGAATTAACAGTTGTCTATGGTAATGCCACATCCATAAACAGCCTGCTTTTCGCAAGAACTTCAACAGGGACGACAAGCCTTGCAGGAGCAGGATATAGCCAACAGTCAACCAATCTAATTCCTGTTCAATCATGGCAGGAAAACGGCAATGTGATAGTTGCTCTTGATAACAGAACAACCTTGTCTTTTGCCTTGCAGCCATCAGGCGAGAACTTTTTTATAGTTTTAAGAAAAACATCAGGAGGTGAAATAATTGTTGCGAGTTCAGGATAAAAGAGCGATAAGCGAGATTGTGAGTTATGCTATCCTTATAATTATAGCAGTAAGCTTAAGCATAATGGTTTACTCTTTTCTCAAATTATATATTCCAAAAGATAAAGTTACATGCGAAGAAGACCTGAAGCTGATATTTCAAGACTATACTTGCCAGAATAATTTGCTAAACCTGACTATCACAAACAAAGGTCTGTTCAAGGCCGATGCTGCTTATTTAAGGATGGGCAATGCATCTGGAAAACAGCAGATAAATAAGAATAACTTTTTACTCTACGGATTAAACAATTCTTTAGGGCTAAATCCCGGAGATAGTTTTAGCTCAACCTATAATATTGCAGAGTTTCTTGCATATGGAGTTAGCGATTATAGTTTAGAACTTCAGCCAGCAATTATAAGAAACAAGCAGATAATTGTCTGTGAGAATGCGATAATAACGCAGGCAATTCAATGCACTTGAATCACAACAATCTATAAATAATTTATTTAAAGTTAGAATTTTATGAAATTTGCACATCTTAGCGACTGTCATCTTGGGGGATGGAGAGAACAAGAGTTAAAAGAGCTTAACTTCCAGAGTTTTAAATATGCTTTAGATGAATGTAAAAAAGAAAAGGTGGATTTTATTTTAATTGCAGGAGATTTATTTGATTCTGCATATCCCCCCATAGATATATTAAAAGAGACATTCAGGGAGTTTAGAAAAGTAAAAGAGGCAGGCATACCTGTTTTTTTAATTGCAGGAAGCCATGATTATTCTGCCGCAGGAAAAACTTTCTTGGACGTTTTAGAAAAAGCAGGCTTTTGCAAGAATGTTTCAATCTTTGAAGAGAGAGACGGAAAAATAATTCTTCAACCAACAATATATAATCATTGCGCAATTTACGGATATCCTGGAAAAAAAACAAATTTGGAAATAGAGGAGATAAACAGAATAAAGCTTCAAGATTCTCCCGGATTGTTCAAGATTCTAATGCTTCACACTCAAATAAGAGATGCCATTGGAACTCTGCCTATTGATTCAGTAAACCAGGAAAATCTTCCAAATTCAGATTATCTTGCTCTTGGTCATTTGCATATAAATTATCAGAAGGGAAATAGGATTTACGGAGGCCCAACCTTTCCGAATAATATTTCAGAGCTTGAAGAGCTTAAGGGCGGGCATTTTTATATTTTTGACAACGGCATGATTAAAAGAAGGGAAATAAAACTTAAAGAAGTTTTTACATTAAATCTTGAAGTTAAGAACGCATTAAACGCAACAGAAGAAATTTTAAATGCTCTTAAAAAAGAAAACCTCAAAGACAAATTAGTAATAATTAAAATTCAAGGCATATTAAAAGTTGGGAAAAGTTCAGACATAGATTTTGTTAAAATTGAGAACTATCTTAAGGACACAGGGGCTTATGTTATGCTTAAGAGCACATCAAGACTCCAGACTATGGAGAATGATATAAAATCAGAGATAATAAACTCCATCCAGTTTGAAGCTGACATTATAAAAAAGTTCGGAGAATCCAATCCAAGCAAATTCAACTCTTTAATTCCTGTACTGATTAAAACTCTGCAGTTGGATAAAACGGAAGACGAGAAGCTTTATATTTTTGAAGACAGGCTAATCTCAGAAACAAAGAAGATACTATCAATATGAAATTTAAAAGGATAAAGTTAAAAAATATAAGAAGCTATGAGGAGCAGGAAATAGAATTTCCAGAAGGCTCTCTTCTCTTATCTGGAGACATAGGTTCTGGAAAAACAACTATTCTTTTAGCTACAGAATATGCCCTTTTCGGTCTCCAGCCCGGCCAGAAAGGTTCTGCCCTGCTCAGAAACAATGCCCAATTAGGGGAGGTTACTCTAGAGTTTGAGATTGACGGAAGAAATATAATTATAGAAAGAAAGCTGAAGAGAGATTCAAAATCTGTGGCAAATGATTATTCAGCCATAACAATAGATGGAGAAAAAAGAGAATATTCCATAACAGAATTAAAAACCATTATTCTAAACTTGCTGCAATATCCCCACGAATTTATCAAGAAGAACAATCTTCTATACAGATACACAATTTACACACCTCAAGAACATATGAAGCAGATAATTTTGGAAGACCCTGAGATAAGGCTTAATATTCTCGGGCATGTTTTTGGAATTGACAAATATAAGCGCATAAGGGAAAATCTTTCTATCTTGCTGAATCATTTTAAGGAGGATTCAAAGGTTTTGCAGCTGGAAATCAGGGCGCTTGACGATGAAAAAGCAAGATTAAGGGCAATGGAAAATTTAGTTTTAGATTTAAAGGCAAAAACAGAGATTAGGCAGAAAGAGCTTAACGAAGATATATCAAAGAGGAAAAACATAGAAAGTGAAATTCTTGAATTGGAAAAAAAGGTGAAAGAGCGGGAAAATTTTGAGAAAGAGCTGGATAAAACAAAAATAATGCTTGGTTCTAAAAAAGACAATCTCCTTGTTCTTGAAAGAGAGCTTTCTTCTTTGTTGAAGCATATCTTAGAGCACAGCTGGCCGTTTAGTGAAGAGAAGTTAAAGGAAAATGTAAATAAAATGCAGATAAAAAAGGAAGAGGTTGAAAGATTAAACTCAAAATATATAGGGCTTTCAAGCAAAATTAATTCTCTAGAACACGATAAAAAGTTAAAAATTGAAAGCAAGGACAGAGTGTTTCAGATTGATATGTGCCCAACCTGTCTGCAAAATGTTCCGCATGTGCATAAGCACAATATCTTGAACGAAACTGAAAAAATGATAAATGAGCTCTCAAAGCTTATTTTAAATTTGGAAGAAGAAAAGAAATCAGCAAAATCTGCATTGGATAAGTCCAGGCTAGAGCTTCCTGCTCTTGAAGAAGAAAAGACAAAACTTGAAATTTTAAAATCAAAAATAGAGTTTATGCAGAAATCAAAATCTCGGGCAGAAGAAATAAAAAAAACAAAAGAAAGCCTGGCAAAAGACATAGAGCTTCTTTCTTCACACCTTGAAAACATGAAAGGAAGCATTCTGGAGTTTTCAAAATTTAGCAATATTCTCAGGTCAAGCACTGAAGAGCTGAATAAGGCGTTTGGAAAAGAAAAAAGCTCAGAAATTGCCATTGCTGAATTAAAGAAAGAGACAGAGCTTGCAAATAGGGAAATTGCAAGAATAGCTTTAACAATAGAAGAAAAAGAAAAATCAAAGAAAAAGCTAATTTCTCTTTTGGAGCTTAGCGATTGGCTCTCAACACACTTTATCGGGGCAGTAAATCTCATAGAAAGAAATGTTATGGTAAAATTGCGAATGGAATTTTCAAGATTATTTAACAAATGGTTCGGCGTGCTTGCAGGAGAATCATTTAATGTTCAGATAGATGAAAATTTCACGCCTTTAATTATCCAAAATGAAAGCGAGATGGACTACTCATTTCTTTCAGGAGGAGAAAGAACAGCCGTAGCTCTTGCCTATCGTCTTGCTCTGAATCAAACAATAAACTCTGTTTTGAGCAATATAAAAACAAAAGATATAATCATTCTTGACGAGCCAACAGACGGATTCTCTGATTTACAGCTTGATAAAATGAGAGATGTTCTCTCAGATTTGAAAATACCCCAGTTAATTATAGTAAGTCATGAGCAAAAAGTTGAGAGTTTTGTGAATAGTGTAATCCGCCTTAAAAAGGAAGGGGATGTTTCAAGAAAAGAATTGGATTTAATTTCCGTGCAAGGCCAGAATAACCAAAAAACTTAAATACCTCTTTGAATATTCCATAATATAAAGGTTCTATTGTTTTAAGTAAATTGGTTGCTGGAACTCATAGAAACTGCAAGTCGCGGACTTGGAGTTACCGCGGACATCAGTCTGCGAGAACCCGCTGGAGGTTGTAGAATGAACGAAGAAATTAATAAATACATACTAAAGTCGAATACGAGCTTAGTCGGCATTGTCTGCAAGGACGGAGTTGTATTGGGTGCAGACAGAAGGGGAACAGCTGGCTCAATTGTTATGAGCAAAGATCACCAAAAAATCAATCCAGTCAATGAGTTTATAGCTGCCGCATATACTGGTGGTGTTGCTGATTTACAATTAGCACATAAACTGCTTGGAGCAGAACTAAGATTGAAAGAATTATCAACAAAAACAAGGTCAACTGTAAAAGAAGCAGCTCATCTTTTGTCAATGATGACATATAGAAGCATTAGAACACCAACAATGATACCAAATATTGTAGGAACTCTTATTGCGGGAGTAGATGAAAACGGCAAGGCAAGCCTTTTTTCAATTGAGCCTGCCGGTGGAGTAGAAGAGGTAAATGATTATGATGCAAACTTCTCATCCGGAATGCCATATATAATTGGATTCTTAGAAAGGTCTTATAAAAGAGAGATAACTGTCAAAGAAGCAGTTGAGTTGGCAAAAGAATGCATTAAGTCTTCCACGCAAAGAGATGTTGGTTCAGGAAACGGAATAGACGTTTTCACAATAACAAAAGATGGGATAAAGCACGTTGTCTCTGAAGAAATCGTTGCCGAATACAAGTAAACAAGTAATTATAAAATAGTTAAGGAGAATATATAATGAAAGATATATCGATTTTAAGGGAGCTCTTAGTGAACTGGAGGTCTTACGAGTCATGATAACTAAATATAGACAATTTAAAGGGAAGTTGTCAGCAATCTCAAAGGAGGTTGTTAGCAAGGAACCTTGGTGCCTTACAAATGGCTGAAATTTTAAAAAGTATTAGTGAAGAATTACCAAAAGTAATTAGCGATGCTGTCTTTGAGGGCGCAAACATAGTTATCTATACAGGCAATAAGGAATTTTTCAAAACAGGGGAAACTAAAATAAAAGAGATAGTTGACAAAATAAAGAAAAGAATAGAGCTTAGGGCAGATAAATCAATTCTTGCCCCGGAAGGCGAGACAGAAAAGACAATCAGGGGAATAGTTCCTGAAGAGGCAGGGATAGCTTCAATAATCTTTGATGTTCAGAGAAGTGTTGTAGTTATTGAAGCAAAGAAGCCTGGTTTGGTGATAGGCAAACAGGGCTCTCTTCTTAATGACATTAAAAAAACTACAATGTGGTCTCCATTTGTCCAGAGAAGCCCGGCAATATCAAGCAAAATTGTAGAAAAAATTCGTTCAGTTCTTTATGCAAATAATAATTACAGAAGAAAATTTCTTAACGACATAGGCAAAAAAATTTATCAGGAGTGGACTTCAGAAAAAATGGATATATGGGTAAGAATAACCTGTCTTGGCGCAGGCCGACAGGTTGGCAGGTCATGTTTCTTATTGCAGACGCCTAATTCAAAGGTGCTTCTTGACTGCGGAATTAATCCCGGAATTGTAGAAGGACCTGATAAATTTCCATATCTGAATGTGCCTGAAATAGGAGATATAAATTCAATAGACGCCGTTATTTTAAGTCATGCCCACTTAGATCATAGCGGTCTTATTCCCTATCTTTACAAGATGGGTTACAAAGGACCATTATATCTGACTGCTCCGACAAGAGATGTTGCAGCTCTTCTCGCGCTTGATTTTATCGAGGTTGCATACAAGCAGGCAGTCTCTCCGCTTTTCAAATCAGACGATATAAGAGAGATGGTCAAGCATACTATCTGCCTTGATTTCGGAGAGGTTACAGATATAACAAAAGATATGAGAATAACTCTTTACAATGCAGGACATGTTCTTGGCTCTTCTGAAGTTCATATAAATATAGGAAACGGTCTTCATAATTTTGTTTATACAGGAGACATGAAATATTTAAAAACAAGGTTGCTTGATCCTGCAGTGAATTATTTTCCCCGCGTTGAGACTCTTTTGATAGAATCAACTTATGGCTCAAAAAATGATGTGCTTCCTCCAAGACAGGATGCAGAAAACAAGTTCATTGAATTGGCAAGAGCAACTATAGAAAGAAAGGGAAAAATTCTCCTTCCAGAGCTTGGATTGGGTCACGCTCAGGAAGCTGTTCTAAGCGTTGAGGAAGCTGTCAGAATGGGCAAATTGCCAAAAGTGCCTGTCTATCTAGATGGGATGATATGGGACATAAATGCAATTCATACAGCATACCCTGATTTTCTAAGTTCTTCTGTAAGAAATCAGATTTATCAGGATAATAATCCGTTTGTCTCAGATGTTATTAAAAGAGTTGGAAGCCCTACAGAAAGAAAAGAAGTTCTTGAAGGTGGCCCCTGTATTATTATTGCAACATCAGGCATGCTTGTAGGGGGAGCTTCTCTGGAATATTTCAAGAGTCTTGCAGACAATCCAAATAATCTTATTGTGTTTGAATGTTATCAGGCAGCAGGCTCTCTTGGTCGGCAAGTCCAGGAAGGAGCAAAAGAATTATTCCTCGGTCAGGATTACGGCGCAGAAAAGTTAAATATCAGGCTGCAGGTTGAAACTCTTTCTGGTTTATCAGCTCATTCAGGAAGGAACGAGCTGATGCAGTATATCAGCAGAATGAATCCAAAGCCAAAAAAGATTATAATTAATCATGGAGAGGCTTCAAAATGCCTTGACTTTGCTTCTTCGCTATACCGATTACATAATGTTGAAACAAACGTTCCTAAAAACCTCGAGACAATCAGGCTGAAATAATCCTTTCTGTTCTAATTTTTCTTTTTTTGGATTTTGTTATGGTTTTGAATTGACATCCATTTCGGTCTGAAATAAAATATTCGCTTTCCTTGTTCAAGCGATACCATCTCTCGATTAATGGGATTACACTGCGTGGAAGCATGATGACTCTGTCCCTGTTTCACTTGTTGTACTTGTCAAGCAGTTGCTTGAACGTAGGATCGTCCCTGACTAGGGCAAAGTCTGCCTCTGATTCAACGCTTGCCCTGCCCGCTTCTTTCAGGAGACCGTTTTTTAACGGTTCTGTAAGCCAGTTAATTGTTTCCTGTACGTTTTTTTCGGTCTTTGACCAGTAGCGAGCGATGTTGTAATAACTTATCATGCGAATATCCTTTATTTCCCAGTCTGAAAACTGTTGCGCCACTGCAGGCACTTCCAATTGTTTGAGAATCTGGAGGTAGATGGCAACGCCGTCTCTGTATTTTTGCTGTTTTATGAAGACATCATCGGTTGCCCTGCGATAGGCATCTATTATTGCTTGCTTTTCTAGCTGGTTGTTTCTTGGTTGTCCAAACCTTTCTGGGAACGCCGCAAGCGGGTCTTCCCAATAGTCGTGAAATCTTTTTGTGCGCGTCTGGTCGCCTTTGCCGTAAATGTTCAGTGGCTTGTTCCATCCATCATCTGGCATGTATCGTGATATGAAATGCCTTACTTCAATGTGGGCGTGCGGTCCTGTTGCGGCTCCTGTTGCGCCTATCTTGCCAAGCAGAGTCGCTCCTCCAAGCACTTTTTGCCCTTTTTTCGCGCTTGGCGACTCGTTCATGTGCAGGTAAATGCTGTACGTGTCTTTGTTGCTTAGTTTATCATCGTGCTTGATGACTGCCATGTAGCCTAAGAATTTCCAGTCGTTGTCTTTGTCATTGTCGATTAAGTCAACAATCGTGCCGTCCGCCAGAGGATAAATCTGTGTTCCTTTTGGGGCAACAATGTCAACGCCTGGATGTGTGTGCGTTGCTTCTGCTTCTGAGCGTGCAGCCAAAATCTCATCGAGGGTTTTCTTTACAAGTTTGCCGTGTACGAATTCTCCTGGCTTGCTACCTGTTGCTATTGGGCGTATATTTCTTCCTTCTAACGATGCATCTGCTGGGGCAACAAGCTCCATTGACCAGTTGTCTTGGAACATACCTTTTTTCCACGCGCCCTGTGCCACATTGTTCTTGTTCAGCATTCCTTCATATCTTACAATGTCTCTCCCAACGTCATACTTTTTTGTGAATTCGATGTAAGACCCCTTGATACTGCCTTGTATTCTGCCGGCAAAAGTTTTACCTGTTGGTGCGCCTGACTCGCGCTCTGGTTCTGCAAATGTTCCACTTATGGTGTTGCCTGACTGGGTAAGTTCAACAACACACTCACCTGACTCCCTCAAGCCACTCCAACCATCCCTATAATCAAAGCGCACTTTCCATTTGCCATTCTGGATGGTCTTGGAAATCAGTGGTTTTCCATCAAGTTCTATCCATTGGTAAAAACCGGCAATCTCTTTGTTTCCCCACCAATCTTGTCCTTCTCTCACGCCATGTTTCTCAGCGATAAGCCTGTTGCCAAGCTCTATTATTCTTTCAAGCCCTGCATTTTTTCCAGGAGACGAAGAGTCGAGAATCGCTAGTCTTGCGCGTATTGGCGCCATGATTTCAGGCGGAAAGGCAAGAGGCCAGTCATGGTTCATGCTGATTTTGCAAAATGCCTTTTCCCCTTTCGCATAGTCGCTGATCTCGCCATCGACACCCGCGTTTACGTTGTAGAGCGGTAGTACTTCCTCTGCTTCCAGCAGGCGTATCTTTTTGTGACTGGTATATCTTCTCAATAAATTATCAGCCGGCATGCCATTCAGATGAAGACTGCAGGATAATGGGGGCTTGCCGCCATCGCATCTCAGCTCAAACTCTGCACGGTTTTCATTGAGGCTGAATATAAGAGGGCTGGTCCTGAAGTCTGCTTGCCGCTTCTGCAGTTCCTCGCGTTTTTTGCTCTCGGCTTTGAGCCATTCTTCTTCTGCCTTGCGCTTTGCTCTTTCTGTTGATGCATTTATGAATGGCAATAACTCAGCCGCCCCCAAGTCGTTAAGTTGGGAGGAGTAATCGCCAAACGCCGGTCCACTTGCGCATTCCCATGCTTCAGTCGTGATGTTTTTGCTCACGCTTGCCCTGCCAACATACTGTTTTTCTGGAGTTGGAACGTCTGGAATAAATGACTCTATCCCGTACTTGATAACAAATGTGTACATTTCCCTGTCAAACGGCCCCATCATTGTTGGCAACACGAGTTGCTTTCTGTCAAAATGCTCAACTTTTTCTATGGCTTTCAGCTTTCTTTGCCCTAATGGAACATACCATTTGCTTGGTGGGCCGCGCAGAATTTCCTTGTTTCTAAGGAGCTGCCCTGCCTTGCTTTCGAATGCGTACAGGCCGCGCCAGCTTGTTTCTGTTATATACTCGTTTGCGCTGAGAAAGTCAGACAAGTCAATGATGCTGGCGTTCCCTGCCATTTGTCCTATGGCTGAGGCGAAATCTCCGCCTGCGAAGTTTCGCACTGTTATGCCTGCGGGAACCTGCTGTTGCCATGACTCGGCAACGAGCGGCGCGTACCCATACAGGGGTTCATTGAGTCTTACTTTCTGCAATGCTAGTTCCAGGACCTCTTTCGGAAACGCATTGCTCGTTACTGCAAAGGAAGTGCCTTTGCCAGGTTCGCTTTTTCCGCAACCAATTATAGGAAGAGCTAATAACAAACTATATGTTAAAGGTCTAGAAAAAGCAGATTTTACGCTGTTTCCAACATCTTGCAGGATTTGTTCTAAACTACTCATTACATATACTAGAAGTTCTGATCTTTATAAAGATTGTTATACTCGCCATTGGTAAGTGGTATCAATTCTTAAAAAGACAAGATTAAATTCTCTTTCTATTTCGCTCTCTCTAAAAATATATAAAATCCAGAGCCTTATATTTAAACGCATGAATAAGCCAAAAGAACAAATAGATCAAGGCAGGAGACTTTTGCTTAAAGCAACAGGTCTTTCTTTAATAGTTAGTTCACTCTCTCCTTTGGCAAGTTGTAAGCCGCTTTATGATGGAGAAGGAGATTATCTTGCAAGAGAGACAGACGGGCAGATAATGCCAAGTGCAGCAAGCTATTTTCTAAGTCTTCAGCCAGTTAGAAGTTATTCTGATGAGCTTGCAGATGTTTTAAATGAAACATGGGTAAAGGAGTTCAATAGCGGAATTGACAGGCACATCCGTATAAAATTTGTCGATTCGCTTCCAGATAACGCTGAAGGAGTTTATGATGATGAGGTTGATTTTGACTGGAGACGCATGCGAAAGCGCATTAAGAAGCAATTTTCTGTGTTAAACACATACGAACCAAACTCTTGTATAATTGTTATAAGCCACGAGCTTGGGCATCAATTTTCAGATGCAGAGCACTTGCCAGAACTTACACAATACAGATTATGTACAGGAAGCTCATTGCACTTTCCAGATTTTGGAGCAGCCACAAACTATTTTACATTTGCTCTCTCTCACAGCAGAATGCTTGAGTTAGCAAACAAAGCATTTGATAACAAAGAGAGCCATAATATGGGCGCTCTCGTAGCTCTTCTTGCTCTCAATGAGCAAAATGGTTCTTTCAAGGAGGCGCACGACGCTCTTTTAACAGATGGAAATAACTATCTCAACCAGGCAGATATATTCATTGAAACATGCAACCAGCAGCCAGAAGTTCAGGATGTGCACTTGGTTATGCCTTATGCTGGCGGAGCAGAAATGATAACTCCAACTCCATATCGCTCCATAGCAGTCTATTCCTTGTGGAATCTCATAGCACATCAACTAACAAGTAAAATAGATAATCCTCTGCTCAAACAAGGATTGAAAACAGCAGCAAGATATAAAACATACATACCTCACCAGCCACCAGCTATAATAGTTTATTACGACCATAATTTATACAAAGAAGGATTTGAACAATCAGATTTACAGCAAAAGTTTCCTTTTATTGTTGTTCCAGATAATTATGATTATTCAATACAAAAAGGCCTCTGATTTTTTGATAAGAATATAAAGCAAAACTAAATAAATTCAGATGCAATATATATTTCATGGGAATTATCTCAATCATTGACCGATATTTCAGACCAGAAAGAATTAATCCAAATGCACAAATGTTTAACGAATTTATAAATGGTCGCATATTTCCTGGCAATTATATTCAAATCAAACGCTCTCTTTCTGATAAGGAGAAAATTGTTACACTATTGCACGAATTGCTACATCAAGACACTCGTTTTGGCGGACCATTGACTGGTCAAACCGAGGATAGTTCTCAGTCATCAGAAGATGAATTGTTTGAAATTGAGGAAGAGATAAATAAAGAGGCAGAGTCAATCTACCAATGTCAGCCTCGGCTTGTTTCTTATTTGGAACATCGTTTAGGAATTAAAAATAATCAAGAAATGCAAGATGCCATAGAACGCAGCAGAGGACAATTATTTTTATTTTAACAGAAATAAACAATTAAAAAGACAAATTGCTTGACTATAACATGAAACATTCTTTGAAAATAGTCTTGATATTGCTTTTGATGTTTTTTGTAACACAGTTAATTGGAATTGCTCTTGCAAATGTTTATGCTTCTCACGGAGACAACATTCCTTTTGGAATGAGCCCTCCAAAAGATGTAAGCCCGACAACAAGCCTCTTTTCAATCTTATTTGCAATAGTTTTTGCTGTTCTGCTCATGTTTATTCTTATGAGGTTTAAAACAGAATCTTTCTTGAGAATTTGGTTTTTCTTGGTTGTGGCGCTTGCAATAGGCATAACCCTGAACGCACTATTCATTTACATACTTCCCCCATTGTCTCTAAATCTCCTTTCATTTAGTTTTCCGCTTTCTTCTCTAGCATCTATTTTAATTTCCGCTCCTCTTGGTTTTCTTAAAATATACAGAAGAAATATAATTATTCATAATTTTACAGAACTTTTAATATACCCTGGAATTGCAGTAATTTTCATACCACTCTTGAATCTTCTCACAGTTATCATTCTTCTCGTTTTAATTTCTATTTATGACATGTATGCTGTCTGGCATGCAGGATTTATGCAGAAGATGGCAAAATACCAAATTAATAATTTAAAAGTGTTCTCTGGATTTTTTGTCCCATATCTTGGAAAGAAAGAGCTTGCAATGATTAAATCTCTCTCAAAAAGCAACAAAGCAGATTTGAAGAATAAAAAAATAAAAGTAAATATTGCAATTCTTGGCGGAGGAGATGTTGTTTTTCCAATAATCGCTTCAGGAGTGGTTCTTAGGTCAATGGGGCTTGCAAGTGCATTGGTCGTAACTTTTGGCGCTCTAGCCGGGCTTTTGTTCTTGTTTTATATTTCAAAGAAAGGCAAATTCTATCCTGCAATGCCTTTTATTTCAGCAGGACTCTTTCTGGGAATTGCACTGGCTTATCTTTTCTTATAAGAATTAGGAATAATTATTCTTGCTATGCCTGCTATATCTTGGGTGGTTCTTATTCTCTCCATAATATACTCTTCGTCATAGGGTATAATTTCTTCAATAGAAGACAAACTCATAGATGCAAAATCGTATAACAGTTCAAGATAAGTTATTGTTCTATCTGGATCCTTTCTTGTAGGCCTATCAACAGCCTTTTGTCTGATAACTGGGTTGAAAATCGCATCAGGGTTACCCACGTCAGGATGCCTGATTCCAAGGTAAACTCCAATTATGCTTGACCTCTGACCTCTGACCTGTACAAATTTGTTTCTATAAAATAAATACTGGTCTTTATGAGGTTCAACTAGACTTTTTAAATCAAAAACTTCTTCAGTTTTAATTTCTCCTTCTATTCTATTGCCTCCTTTTTCTAATCTTCCTGCTCCAAATCCAAATGTTTCTCGATTCATTTAAATCACTAAGAAAACAGATATATAAACCTTCTTGTTGTTGTAACTAATAAATGGGAACAATAGAAAGCTTTAAATATGTTTATAATGTTATCATTCTATGATAATAAAACCTGAACTCGTGAAGAGAATTAAGGAATATTTTAACCTTAATATATATGAGACTAAAGTCTGGCTGGCTCTGCTTTCAAAAGGCATAGCTTCTGCAGGCGAAGTAGCTGAGCTTTCAGGAGTTCCTAGAAGCAGAACTTATGACGTTCTTGAATCTCTTGAGAAGAGAGGATTTGCAATAACAAAAATAGGCAAGCCTGTAAAATATATCTCTGTTAAACCGACAGAGGTTGTAGAAAAAATAAAATCAAGGGCAATGGCAGAAGCACAGGAAAAAGTTAATTCTCTCTCTGCTTTAAAAGAAACTCAAGAATATACTGAATTGGAGCAGTTGCATAATTCAGGAATCTCTCCGATTAAATCAAGCGAGATTGCAGGCTCAATGAGGGGAAGGGCAAATGTTCTTTCAAGAATCAGGGATCTTTTGGAAAATGCAAAGAAAGAGGCAGTTATTTGCACTTCAGCAACAGATTTTGAAGACAAGGGAAGAGTTATATCATCCGCTCTAGACAAACTAAACAAAAAAGACATTAAAATAAGAGTTGCATTATCTGGAGAGCCGGAAAAGATAAAAAGGATAAATTCAAGATTTAATATAAAAGCAATACAGATAAATTCAAATGCCCGTATTTTTATGATTGACAAGAAAGAGATATTGTTTATGGTAACTCCAGAAAATGCAGAGGAAGAAATAGGAGTCTGGCTTGATTCTCCGTTCTTTACAGATTCCCTCTCAACAATAATTGACGGCTCTTTAAGAGCCGAGAAGCTTCAGCAGAATTAATCAATTCTAAACCCGTAATACCCATTGATTTTATAGTTTTATTATATTTCTTTAGGAAATCGCTAATAAACTTCTTTGCCGTAAAGTTGATTTTGACGCGTGCATGCAGAACTCCATTCTTCTCAAATACATTCTTATTTGCTTTTCTGAACGATTTTGCATGAGCCTCGAAGTCCTTTGGAGGTCCGGTTCTTATTATCTCTCCCTTTGACTTTGCTGATAGATATAGTTTTGCGCTATTTTCTCCACTATACTCAAATTCCTTTTCAAGAATATCAAAATATCTTCTAAGCTCCTTTTCCAGATAGCTTGAAAACTTTTTCATCTTTGTTCCTGCAATATCTCCAGGTTGCTTGTTTGTAGTTATCTCTATCTTAACCAACTCTGCATTGCTCTTTCTTGCATTATTCTTAAAGCTTTGAATATCGAACTTCCTTATTACAAAAAACTCTTTGCTTGGATGCTTTAGAAACTTCTTCGCAGCATCCTGAAATCTCTCAAATGTCTCCCTGCTAAGTGCGGCAAGGGCATTTCTCTCTTTCCAGGTTGGGTCAACAAGAATTATAGGGCTTCCAAGTTTGCTCTCGTTCATCTCAAATAAAACATCCTCCTTTTTTTTGTAATGTTTTGCAGAGTCAATCACAATTCTCTCTCCAATCTTGACTTTGACAAGCTCCTTCAGCATCTTTTCAAATGACTTGTAATTTATAATTAAGCATTCTATGGCATATCCAGAAAAACCATTTACATAACTTTCTGCCCCATAAATCTTTCTGGCCTTGCAGAATTGCTTTGCCAGAACAATCTCTCTTGATAAATTTCCCTTTCTAATCTTATTCTTAACATAATTTACATGGAAATAGCTCAAATCAGTTACATTCCTCGCTTCTTTTGGTTTTTTTATCTTAACAACCGGAACAATCTCAAAGATTATGTTATCTCTTATAATAATCCTGAAATAATCTCTGCTTCCATGCAAGCTCTCAAGCTTTAACTTGTTCTTCTTTGCAATCTTTTCAAGAACTCTTTCTAAAATCTCTGATAATTTTTCATATCTCCAGTCAAACCTTACAAATATATCGACATCGTAAAATTCTCCCTTTATCAGTGTATTTTTGGCAAAACTTCCCCCAATAAATACTTCCGCAGAAACCTTTGACTTCTTTAATTCTTCTTTAAGAATTGAAACTACTCTCTTGCTCTCTTCTTTTAATATTTTTATCACTGGCTTTTCAATCATCAAGTTGGAAGCAGCCTCATCAAGAACTCTTTTTATATTCATAAATTATAGAAATAAAGAATGTTTTTAAAACTTCTGTGCAAATTTAAGCACAGAATGGATTAAGATATCGATCTTTAGACTTCTGTGCAAATTTAAGCACAGAATGGATTAAAGATATTAATCTTTAAGTCCTGTTTTTTCCAAGTTTCATGTTAAGGTCAATTATGTATTTGCCGTCAGCCAACTTATACACTCTTGGCTTGTCCTGTGCAAACAGCTTCTGCACATCAAGAAGGTATTTTCCGGGCTTTACTATTTTTATGCTCTCAAAATCAAGAAAAACAGGAGATTCTTCATCTTTTATGCCTGCAAGTTCCCTTACATCTTTTTCTATCTGCTCTTTCTCCTTGCTGTTCAGCTCAATTTCATTGTTCTTTTTTGCTTCAAGCTCTTTTAATTTATCTTCCTTTATATAGAAGAAAAACCTGCTCTTGCATTTTGAGCAGCTGTTTAATATCTCTCTTGCTCTATCATCATATACTGCGGAGCAATGAACACATTTATAACTCATAATTTGAATCCGTCCTTTCGGTTTTTATATCTATCTTCACATTACTAACCCATCTTAATCCTATTCTCCAAGCATTAGAAGATATACATTAATTCTAGTTCAAGTCAATCAATCAAAATTGGGCTTTTTAGTTAAGAAATAGCTCAATCTTCTTTGGGTCTTTTTTTATCTCTTTTATTATTGAAGCAGGTCCGACAACTGTTAAGGCGCTGCTGTCTCCGACAAGAGTTTTGGCTATATCGTGTTTAATCTTTACAATAATACTCTCGTTTTTCATATCAGGCTCAATGACAGCCAGTTCAATTCCTTTGAAATTCTTAACATGGTCAACCATTGCCATAGTATCTTCAATAAGCCGCGCCTCTTCCTCAGCTCTCAATCTTCCATGAACAATGACTATTTTATCGCTCAAAACAAGCCCGAGAATTTTTTTCACTCTTTCAGATATTGAGAGCCCTCTTAGCTCTGAAAACGGAATAACCTGCAAGCTCAACCCCTTTATTTTTTTGTTTCTCATCTTTATATCTTTTTTGAAAGCCTGAATAAGGCTTCATAAAAATCATCAAATCCAGTCCCTTCTTTTGCAGATATTCCAACTACCTCATAATCTGGAAATGCAGCTTCTACTTTCTTTACAGCTGCTTTTTTTAGGTCTGTTTTATTTGCAACTACAATTGTTGGAATTTTTCTTGCAACAAGATTTCCAATTATAGTAATATTTACCTGTGAATAAGGATTCTCACTAGCATCAAGCACAACCACTACAGCATCCATGTCTTCAAGCCATTGTATTGATTCAATTATTCCTTGAGTCGCTTCTTTAGCCCTCTTTTTTGCCTGCCCTTTTTTAATTCCACGTTCTACAAATTCCTCGTAATCTATTTTTGTTGCAAGCCCCGGAGTATCAATTATTTTAAAAGCTAATTTTTTGCCTTTGTATTCTATGTCAACTTTTTCTTTGAACTGCACGTGCCTTGTCTCGTGGGGTATGCTGCTGACAATTCCAAGCTCTTCTCCTGTCCAGTCTTTGCAGATTTTGTTTGCTATCGAAGTCTTTCCAGCGTTTGGAGGCCCATAAAATCCTATCTTTATATCCTCTCTCTGCCTGAACATGCTCTGGAGAATTCTTTTCGCGAAACTCTTTAATATTTTTAGCATCTTGTTTTTATTCCTTTTACAATATTTTAAGCTATCATATGTTTAATAAATATTCTGTTTCTCTTAGATATTCTTATTTTGCTGAGATGCTTCCCTTCTCATTTCTATTTCCTTCATTATTTTCTTCTTTTCAAATAACCTGAATATTGGTATTTCAGGCAAACCTGTTCTCTTTCCATCAAGTTTCCTGAATGCATATGTTGTTTGCTCTCCACTCCATCCCGCTTTCTTCAGCTTTTTGCTTATCTCACTATCATCAAGCCCAGATTTTCTTGAATTGTATACGAAAGTTATTACATTGTTAATATCTGCTGGATTTTTAAACAAATGGCTTTCATATCTCTTTTTATACCACTGTTGCATTGCGCTGTATGCACCAAGAGCAACAGCAAGAAGAACAGAAATCCAGAGGATAAACCTGCCCCATTTAAATCCTTCTCTCCCTACAATTTCTAAAGCACCCATGCTGCTTAGAACTTCTATTTTTGGAGAAATATAAGCTCCAAGCGTGGATATTCCTGCATTTTCGTATATTAAGAATTCAATATTTTTGGAATCGCTTATTGGCAGATAAACTCCAGAACCAACACTTTTCTCTGCGTAATCTTCTGCAAACAAGACGCTTTCTTTAGGATAATTAATTATGAGATAAGCATCATTTGCACTCTCATCTGCCCCCTGCTTTTTTGTTATTATTATTTTATAATCTGTAAGGACTGGAATTGACTCGCCGCTATCGTCTGTTGCCGAGATAGTTTCGTAATCTATGTTGGCATTATAATTCTTTTCAAACCAAGAGGATATTGCTTTGTTAAGCTCATAATTATTGTTATCTCCTGATATCTGCTCAATATAGCTTGCATCTATATTTTCAAACCCAAATTCAAGAGGTATTTCTTTTCCCCTCTCTGAAATCTCCAGGGAGGAAGGCGGATTAATCGAGAGTGCCTCATTGATGATGTTAAGATAATCTTCGTCTGTTGCCGCACTCTCAAGATTCTTTCTTGCTAAACTAATTGAATTTTGCATCTCGCTCAAGTTAATTCTCTCTCTCAAGCTCTTGGAAACAAATTCCGAGAAGTTTTCTATTTTTTTGCCCGCATTCTCTATAAATCCAGAATATTCCTTTATCAGCGCCTTTGCAGAGTCACTTAAATTTCCAAGAGGGATATCAAACGATTTCTTTGCTTTGGTTCCGTCAGCTCCTGTTAGCTCAACTTCTACATGATATCCATTTGGGTCATAGAGTGTATATCTATGGGATATTGTTGCTCCATTTGATGTAGCAACTTCTCCATCTCCAAAATCCCAGTTTGAGCGGGTTATTTTTACGGGTGTCATTGCCTGGAAATTTGTCTTAGCTCCAACCATGGCTTTTTTTGGAGTTATATCAAACTCAAAGCTCGGGGCAATGCTTATCTTAATTGGCTCTGTAAATATTGCAATCCCATTTAGATAAAGATAAAACTCGCTCTGATTACCAGATATTTTAAACTCCGCTGGCTCAATCTGCAGGTTTAATTGCTTATCCGAACTTATCTTGGATTTGTCAATTTCAAGCTTATGCAATGTATTTTCAACTGTTGAAACTCCGTTTCTTCTAAAAACTATTTCAGCGTTTTCAAATTCCAAGTCTTGAGGAATTCCTGAAAATATAAACGGGATAAAACATCCTTTTGAGCAATCTCTATTATATCTTTCCAGTAAATAGCTGTCAGTATAGTCTGCGAGGCTAATCCCAATTTGTGAATTCTGGCTTGTAAAACTATTCTCATTTATATCAAACGAGCCGATAGCCGCAAACTCAAGCGGCTGTGCAAATAAGTCAAAGTCTGTAGTAAATGGAGTTAGTCCATTGACACTCCCGCATACTGGGCTTCTTGTTTCTGATAAAATTTTATATTTTGATTCATCGCTGTAAGAGTTTACACAGACAAAATAGTTATCTGTGTTTGTTATCGTATAATTAACAGTGCAGCTTAGCTCTTGGGTTTGAATTGTTTGTTGGGGGAGTATGCAATTGTCAAGAGCATTTCCATAGCTGTCAAGCAAATTCATCATCAGAGAGTCTTGTGATGTTCCGTTTGTTATCACCGCCCCAAGTTTGTATGCCGGAGCAGAACCAAGTACAACCTTCTCGCAATATAGATTATCTTTTCCTATAATTGCTTGTGTATTTGATGTTCCGGAATTAAAACACCCGTTATTTTTATCTCCGCAATTGTTGTTCGTGTGTTTATTGCTTTGGATAAAAGATTCTCCCTTTCCAAGAACATCAATAACCATCTGCCTCGAGCACGAATTTCCTGCATTGCTCTTAACTGAAAATGTCAAAGATGAGATTGTTATGTCCTCCCCAATTATTTTAAATCCAGCAACCAACTGCTCTTTATTCAAGCTGACATTTGTCGTTCCGATTGCTCCAGCATCATTGTATGCAGATACACATCCAGGATATGTACAGCTGTAATCTTCCCCCTCAACAAATTGGTTTGCATAAAGCAAATCAATCAGGCTTATGTTTCCGTTAAAATTGCTTGTGAAAAGAGAGTCAGCCATCTCAGAGTTGAAACTTATGCCAATCATGCCTTTTATGTTATCTCCCAAAGAGTAATTTTTTTCAATATCGCTGTTTTTATAGCTGAAAGAAGCAATGGAAAGTCCAGAAAATAAAACACTTAGTAATATAATAGCAACAAAAATCCTCGCCCCTTTAATCATTAACAGGAAAGCTGAGCATTCTTTAAAAAATTAACTATCTCTCTTTTTGCTCATTAAACCATATACGATTGTAATAGAAATTACGCTTGCAATAATCTGCCATGAATCAAAGAAAGGCAAATTTGCTTCCAAATCTCCGCACGGCACAGTTGCAGAGCCGCTTTTGCAGTTAAGTGTTGAAGGCGAACCGCTTATAGGGCAGATTGTCAGATCTGATGAGGTTATCAGCGCACTGTTTCTTATTATTCTACTATTGCCTGAGCATTGTGTTGCCTCGCTTCCACTAACAGCGCAGCTGTACGAACATCCCGTGGTCTCATTTTGTATACTCCACTCTACATTGCAATTGTTTGTTGAATTATCCCACTTGCACTGGCATAATGATTTATCTTCAGAGCTGCACCCAGGGTCTGATTGCGCAACGCCATAGGGGTCGCCAGAACATGATAATTCATCACTATTGCTATAATCATAGCATCCAGTCGGCCCAATATTAATTGTTGTTTTAGAGCAGCTCTCTTCTCTGCAACTGCATGAAATTGGCTGATAGCCGACTCCAGGATAATTGTTAAGGGATAAATGTGCATTGCTCTCTCCAGATATATATGCTACAATGTTGCATGTCGCATCATCTTCAGCGCACACCCTTCCAATCTTACAATCACTCAACCCTTTATAACAGACAGGGAATTCATATGCAGAAGATTCTTTGCCAGTAGCGTGCGCATTGCTTATATCGCTTAATTTTAGAATAATATCATTTGAATCACACTCGTGCGGGTTATCGCCGCTATAGCTGCCGATAAATACATCATTATAGCATATTTTTATATTATAACTCTGATTCCAGAGCGCACCATGTGCATTGTTTATTCCAGATAGTTGCATTATTGTCTGGCTCTGGTTGCATAAAGCACTCGTAAAAGATATTAATCCTAAAACCATCAATAGTCCAAGAATTCCGAAGATAAACGCGCTTCTTTTTTTCATATCCCTTGCATGGCAAAGAACTTTATAAAACTTCTTAGTTTTATTTCTTCACCCATAAGAATATGCTTATTTTCCTTGGAGTTGCCTGCTCAAGGCTGGAGCTTATAATTCTTGAGCCTGCATAAATGTTTCCTTTTATCTCCTCAGGGTAGCTTCTTTGCCCGCACAAGCTTCCTACATCGCATATATTAAAGTCATATTCTAAGTTTGGCTCTTTTATTCTAGATTCTAAAAATTCTTCAATTGTATTGTTAACATTTGGAGAGTCTGAAATAATCTCATCTCTGATAGTGTTATTCTGTGCTATTTCTTCAAGCAAAGGAGTTATAGTTTCTGACAGGTCTTTTTCTGTTCTTGTATCTCTTGTCACGCCAAAAGTTATTATAATTATAAAGATTATCAGAATCGCTGCACTTGCCTCAATTATTCTTGCAATTCCTTTTTTATCTTTGTTAAACAAGTTTACCATACTTTTACAGTTAGCCTTCCAAATTGAACATTGCCGTTTGTTTTAAGGACTTCTACTCTGTCTGTTTCTGAGAGTATTGATCTGGTAACAGAGATTGTTTTGTCTATGCCTATTTTGCTTGTATCTTGAAATTCAAGCAAAAAAGAAAAATCTGTATCTTCTGGTATTTTTAATTGTCTTTTGAGCAGAATGTAATCAGAATTATAAGATTTATTTAATGCCAGAATTTTATTTTCAGAGATTACTTTGTTTGATAATGAAGAAGCAATTTTGTATTTTTCAGACTGCGGGCAATTTGGAGAATCCCCAGCATAAGGAAGGTCTTCGCTGAAATATATCGTGCTAAAATCCTCATTATTGTCCCTCTCAATGCACACATATTCGCCGTTTCTCCACGCCGGCATTTTGTTTCCATAATAGTCAGTTGCATAGACATTGGCCAATGGATTTATGCCGCTAAATCTCATAGAGATTCTTGGTTCGTTGCCAGTTAAAATTACAGAATAAATCTCTAATTTTACACTTACATTTTCAATCAGCTCCCTCATCGTGTAATCTCTGGAATAGTCAAGGTTTTTTGTTCCCCCAGAAGGATTAAAAAAATATAGTGCTGCTGCGCTGAATCCTGCAAACAGGACAAATGCAAGTATAAATTCTATGCTTCCAGCCCCCTTTTTCTCCATGAACCGAGATATATCTTATCGTTTTTATAAGTTGTCATCTTCTTAGATAAGCTAATAAATGTAATTATTTTTGTCTTATTATGGAAATCCAGCAGCTTCTCAAGGATATAAAGCAGAAAAAGGAGCTTTCAGGAATAGCAGACTCGTTAGTTTTAGAGCGCATTCTAAACTATCTTGAAAAAAATAGGGTTATTCTCAATGACTTGAATCCTTCTCAGCTAAAGTTGGTAATAAAAGATATTCGTGCAGGCCTTAGGGAAAATGTTGGAAGATTTAAAGTTGGCACAAGGAACAGGGCAAAACTTCTGCATGAAAAAGACATTGATGCAATATTATGCACACACTCATCTACTAAAGAGAGGGTTTCATTTTACCCACAATTAAGAGAGATAATAAAGAAGATTAATGCAAGCTCAATTCTCGATTTAGGATGCGGCATAAATCCTCTCGCTCTAGCACAGAAAGGGATAAAATATTATGCTTCAGACATCAATCAAGAAGATTTAGATATAGTCAAGAGATTTTTTTTAGATTATGATATTGATGGAGAGACTTTTGTCTGTGATTTGAATAAAATTGAAGAATGCATTTTGCCCAAGGCAGATTTAACTCTTGTACTGAAGGTTTTTGACATTCTTGGAAAAAATGATTATAAAACTGCAGAGAAAATAATAGAGAAGATACAATCCAAAAACCTTATAATCAGTTTTTCTACAAGGACACTATCAGGAAAACCCATGAAAAATCAGAGGAGGATATGGCTTGAAAAACTTTTGAATTCAGTTTCGTATAAATTTGAGATAGTAAAATCAGATAACGAGATATTTTACATAATCTAGCTAATTATAGCTCTTACACCTGTTGAAATTAACAATGCTGCTATTGTAAGTATGAAAGAATGCTTTATTCCTGCCCTTAAAGAACCCTCGCTGAGTTTTCCTATTACAAATCCTGCAAAGAATCCTTGAGTTATCAGAAGATATAAGAACATTTTTGATATCTCTTCGGGGGATAATTTAGCAGAATTTGCACCTATCCCAACAGCTCCAAGCTCTGCGTTCCCAAGCGAAATTTCCCCAGCTGTTCCATAAGTAAGCGGAAGAATCTTAAATTCCATTACAAGCATTATTCCTATAAATATAAAGAAAATTATATATCCCTGCATTACCAATCCGTATATTGCCGCCCTTTTTTCCTTTTTCAGTTTTTCAGTTTCAGCCATCGACCTTGCCACAGAATCCAAAATGTAATCTATCTCTCCGCCAGCTTTCTCTGCCTCTCTTATAAGCTCTACTGCCCTTCTTATTACCTTATTGTCAATTTCATTTGAAAATGTCTGCATCGCACTGCTTACTGGAATTCCAAGGCTGATTTGGTTCGCCAATTTTTTTATGTATGGGCTTAGCGCTCCATAATTCTTTTTTGAAACATTGATTATGCTCTTGCTTATCGGAGTTCCAGTTGTAACACTCTCTGCAAGGTTTCTTGAGAACTCCAAAAACATAGAATTTATCTCTTCATCTCTTTTATTCTCTCTTGTAAGATTAATTATGAATGGGGCAGATGCAATTAGGATTGCTATCCCCATAATGAACATAAATATTTTGTCTTTTGAAAAGAAGACTACATCTGCAATAATGATAAGCGTTCCTGCAATCAGCCCAATCAACCATGTTTTATTTACGTTCATTTTCAATCTCCATATAAGAAAATGAATGTTTGAAAAATAAATTTAAATTTTTCATTATGTTCATACACAAATCTATTATAATTTAGTAACCTGCCCTCCTTGTCTGCAGATATCCGAGGAATAAAACATTTATCAAAGCAACTCCCCCGATTGTAATGAATGTCAATTGATATGGTGTAAATCCTATCTGTATTCCAGAGACAGAAATCATCACAAACATGAGCATCAATATCATTGGAGCTGCAATTACCACACTGATGTAAATATCCATCGAAGTTTCTGCTACCTTGATTGCTTTTTGTTTTTCAAGCCTGTAATTATTTAACAGACTTTCTGCTCTTTTCTCAAAGAAACTTGAGAGGCTTCCTCCGGAACTTATTGTTGTTGAAATACCTGTAAATAGTTCTGATAGGCTTTGGCTGGAAGTATTTTTTGCAACATTGTTAAGTGCGCTGACAAGGTCATAGCCATAGATGTTTGTCTGGTTCAATACTTTTCTTATCTCTTTCCTAAGAAAAGGGTATTCTCTGCTCAACGCAATTATCTTAAAGATTTCATTTGGAGTAATTCCAGAGCCAGATACAGAATTCATATGTATTACTGCAAAAGGCAGCTCTTCATTTATTCTTTTTTCAATGGAGTTTCTCTCCGCTCCTGGATAATAATAAAGTGCAATGAATACAACAATTGGCAGAATCATCGGCACCAAAATGGCCGTCAAAATCCCAGATAGACCTGAAAAAATCAGGAACATCGCAATAACTATTCCAAGGAAAAACGAGATAACAGATGAGAACAGCATCATTGCAACATAACTCTCAAATAGCATATCAAGATTTGATCTTCTAATGTCTGTAGGAAGCGAAGAGAAATATCCTTTTTTTATTAATCTGCTCGCACTCCTAAGGAAGAATTTGTTTGCATATCTTAAATATCCTCTGGCCTTTCTGAATCCTATTTCTTTTGCTTCTTCAGCAACTATCTTCTTACCTTTCAGTCTATTTAGAATGTTTTCATCTATCTCAAGTTCTGCAATGTATTTGTCTCTTTCGCGGAATTTTGGCATTGAATTTTCTGGCGCTATCTTGCTTTCTGCAATCTCTCTCTCTTTTTTATTGCCAGATATACTTATTCCATTTAGAATCTCAATTATTCTATCGCTGGTCTTTTTCATTATCTCTCTTAATGAATTAATCCCATCTGATAGCATAACTCTCTCCGATGGACTTGCATTTTCAATTCTTTTTGAAAAAACAGCAATCTCTCTCAAAAGCTCTATTTCCTGGTCTATTGTCCGCTTTGCTAAATCTATCATATCATCCTGCTTATCTGCGATTGCAAATTAATTATCTTTATTTTTGCCCTTGCCCCTTTGCTTGCGTCTTTGTATTTTAGTGCAGATTCAAGCTCGTTTAAAGCATCTTTAATTTCAGACAGCTTTCCAGAGATGTTTTCTATGTCCTCTTTTTTCATCATATCATTTTCCACCTTTCAAGTATGAAAATGAATATTTGAAAAATAATTGCCAATTTTTCATTAATAAAAAAACCAAAAATTCTTTAAATACTTTCCTAATATTCGATGTTATATTTGCTAAGAACTCCAATAGGGTTTTTGTAATAGTCGTTGACTATCTTTTGAACATCTTCAAAACCAACTACTTTCCTTTTGGCAAGTTCATAAAGCAATTTTGCTCTTATGCCAAATTCTCTCATAAGCTTTTCAACAGGCATTCCATACTTAAGAGATATTTTCTCAAAAACTCTGCTCTGCTTTTTGAAGAAAAACGAATCTGTTTTTGGATCCCACATCAATGGGGTGTTTATTAGTGCACTTCCATCTTTATTTACATTTATTATCTCTGAAACTTCTCTTATTTTTCTTGTCTCTTTTTGTCCCACCAGTGCATGTGTGGCAACTACGACGCAATCAAGTGTATTAACCAATGTTGGGGGAAGCTCTATTGGCGGGGTTTGCAGTCTTCTGATAAGTGTATCAACAGAATCGGCGTGCATTGTACTTATTGAAGCGTGCCCGGATGATATTCCCTGAAATAGAACGGATGCTTCCTTTCCCCTAACTTCTCCAACAATCAGATAATCTGGGTTTTGTCTGAAAGAACTTTTAAGCAGTTCAAAAAGGTCTATTTCTCCGACTTTGCCTATTCCTGCAGCAGGTCTTGCAACTGCTGGAAGCCAGTTTTCTCTCGGAAGGTTAATTTCTCTAGTATCTTCAATTGAAACTACTCTTGCTTCAGGAGGAATGAAGAATGCTATCGCATTAAGAAATGTTGTTTTTCCAGAAGCTGTTCCGCCTGTAATTAATATGCTTGATTTGTATTGAAGCAACAGCCAGAAATAAGCAAGCATCTCCGCGCTTGCAGTATTTGATATAATTAGCTGTATTGGCGTCCAAGGCACTTTTGTAAACTTTCTGATTGTAAATGTGGGGCCTTTTGAAGTAACATCTTTTGTATATGTTGCATTTACTCTGGACCCATCTGGGAGAGTCCCGTCAAGCAGGGGCTGTGCATAAGAAATATATCTTCCCGCCCTCTGAGCAAGCTTTTCCACAAAACTTGCTAATTTTTCCATGTCTTTGAAAACAAGATTTGTTCTTAGATTTCTATAAACTCTATGCACGATATAAACCGGAGTTTCAACCCCATTGCACTCTATATCTTCTATAAAAAAATCTCTCATTAAGGGATCAACTTCATTTACCCCTATAAAATCCCTGAAGAGATAATAAAACATCTTATCATAACTTTCTTGAGAAACAGGCAGATTAAGCTCGCTGATTAAGAGTTTTGCAGTCATGTCTATATAATTTGTAGTTGCTTCCAATGTCTTTTCAACTGCAATATTTACATTAATAATCTGGAGCATCGCCTCTTCAATTTGTGCAAGAATTTGCTTTTCATTTTCATTTAGCAATGGCTCTTCAATCTCATAAACCACCTCATTTATCTGTTTATTCCAGTATATATGCGCAAAAGCATACGGGGAAATCAGGGCATATCTTACATCTATCTTGCTCTTATCCTCTGCTCTCTGCAAAGGGGGTATTTTTGGGTTAAGATTGATATTTACAGCCATCTGAAGTCTCGTGAGAGGCGAAGATTTGCAGAAGCAAAGCTTCTGCATTATTTATACCTCTTATTAGCTTAAATTGACAAATATTTTATTTAAACCTTGTGTTATCTTATTTGCCTGAAATCTCTTTAATATTTATTGAATTTCCAAGATTCTCAATAGCCATCTGGTAAGCTGTCGGCGCAGAACTGAATTTCTTGTCAATATCCCTTGAATTATATGTAATGTTTGTTTCATATGCAACTCTCAGATAGGTCGTGCTTTTCTTCTGCCCAGATTCAGATTTTATTTTGATTCTTCCCGAATTTATCTCCAGCCCTGGCTCAGAATATAGTTTTGAAAGCCCGGTCAGAACAATTTCTATTTCATTGTTTGTTGCATTGATGTAAAGCTCGCCCTTTTTCATGAAAAATTCAAGTTGCCTTACATTCCCCGTGCCTGTTTCTATTACTTCAGTTATTTTGCTGTCAAGCTCTGCAAGGGAGTTTATTGCCTGTTCAACAAGGGCCTTGTCCCTTGCCTCATTTATTTTTGGCATAATAAATCCGAGTGCAAGCCCTATCAAGACTAATCCAATCAAAGTATACAAAACTGTCTCAATCCAAACTTGCCCGCTTTTATTTTGTTTTCTAATTTTAATCATATTATCTGCTTTTCACACGAATTTATAGATATTAGTTCTTTAATCTCTCCGCAAGTTCTTCCATTCTTCAAAACAGGATAAATCTCTCCGCTTAAAAACTTCTCGCCTTTTGAGGCATTGTAAACGTAGCTTTCAATTCCACTCTGGTCCGGTATAACAATATTTTCATCATCGGAGTCTATCATTCTAATTCCTCTTTCTCCAGATGAAACTGCATCTCCTTCTTTTATCGTTATAGATTCGGTAGTTCCGTCCTGCCTTGTTAGAATTAACTTGATTCCGCCAATTTCAGTCGTTATATTTTTATTGTCTGATTTTATAGAAAAAACATATAAATTGTCAGAGTTGCAATTCCAGCCAAAAGACTCGTCAAATGTGTAAATTCCATTGTAATTCTTGCACTCGCTGCTTTTTTCAAGGCTGCTTCTCACAAAAGAAACGATAAACCCTGAAAGTATTGCAACAGCAGCCACACTGATTAAAATAATAAGCAGCACTGCCACAATCTGAGAAACTCCCTTTTTATTCTTCTTCATATTATTATGCCTGAATGATTTTCATGCTATCATCATCACAAGCAAACGCTTTCAGTTCCCCTCTAGTTGTCTTGCCGAGAAGTATTGGGATTATTCTTATATTCTCTCCAGATGAAGCTGAAATTTTGAAGCTTTTTGATGTGGCAGCAACTATTGGGGGCCCTGTAAAGTCTTCATATTTCAAAGAACCGCTTTTTTCAACCCCCGCACGAATACCATAAAACGGAACATTTCCATTGTTTTGTATTACCAATTCTCCATTATAATAAGACGCTTCAAATACTGCATTCTTGCACGAATCCTCTATTATCCCACCAAACTTCTCTATTGATTCAGGTATAAATGCCCTTGCCCAAAGATAGATAATGGCTGCAAGAACAACCACGAGAGCAACTAATAAGACGCTGGCAATAACCGGCGACAAACCCCTTTTGTTTAATTCCCGCATTCCCTTAACAATCGCCCCACATTTAAAAATTTACTTGTTCACAGCTCTATGAACTATTATTTAAAATGCTCTGCTTTTTCAGATATTCAAATGCAGAATAAGCTGCAGTGCATCCTTCAGCCACCCCAGTTATTGCTTGCTTAAATGGCTTGTCTGCAACATCTCCTGCCGCATAAATCCCTGAGATGTTTGTCTCAGAGGTTTTATGGTTTATAATTATCTCCCCCTTTTCGTTAATATTTACTCCCAACTTTACAGCAAGCTCTGAAAGAGCACTATGCCCAATTGCAATAAATAATCCATCAAGAGCGAGTTCATCTTTCTCATTAAATTCCCTGTCAAGTTTAATCCCTCTGATTTTTCTATCTCCTTTTACTTCCAAGACATTCGCATTGTTTATTATCTCTATTTTTCCCTCTTTTATTTTCTCTTCAACTCTTTTCATATTTATTGGTTCTGGATGTATTTTCTCTTTTCTGTAAATAATGTAAACTTTTTTTGCATGCTCTGAAAGAACAAGTGCGTCTTTTGCAGCGCTGTCAGAGCCTCCAACAAGTCCCACAATCTTATTTTTGTAAAGCGGGGAATCACAAAGTGCACAGAATGATACTCCTTTGTTTTCAAATTCCAGTGCTCCTGGAACTTCAAGCTTTTTCCATTTTGTTCCTGTTGCAAACAGAATTGCTTTTCCCCTATACTCCCCTTTATTTGTTTTAACTAGAAAAATGTCTTTTTTCTTTTCTATGCTTTTTACACCTTCTTCTTTAATTTTGACAAGAGGATAAGATAGAGCATGCTCTCTTATCTTGTTTGCAAGCTCTTCCCCGCTAAGGCTGACAAATCCAGGATAATTCTCAACAAGATTTGTCGTTGTTATAACCCCCCCTACAGCCATCTCGCTTCCAAGAGAATTGCCAAGACAGAGTGTTTTCAGTTCGAGCCTTGCAGCATACATCGCAGCAGCCATTCCGCTAACTCCTGCGCCCATTATTATAAAATCGTAATCAGCATTATCAATATTCACTCTACATTCTCAGTTTTTTAGTTAATTAATCTTTCTATGATATATTTTGTCATCTAAAAATATATTAATCCCAAAATCTGGAAAGTTAAATGATTAAAAGATATGCATTTGCACTAGCATTTTTTATTGTGGCTGTGTTTGTTCTAAATTTTTTCTCATTTAAGGCATTTTCTATAAGCGAGCAAGAAAGAGAAACTGCACAGATTGCAAGAGTTATAGATGGAGATACCTTAAAACTTTCAGATGGAAGAACAGTCCGCCTTCTTAATATAAATTCTCCTGAAAAAGGCACACGTGGAGCTAATCTTTCTGCAGAATTTTTAAGAAGTTTTGAAAATAAAACAATAGAGCTTGAGATAACAGGAACTGACAAATATAAAAGAAATCTGGCAAGAATTTATACCCCCAACTACATAAATTTGGAGATAGTGGAGAAAGGGCTCGCATCCAAATTTCTTGTCCAAGAATCAGAGCTTAAGAAGTTTTCAAAAGCCGAAGAATCTGCAATTAAGAACTCTCTCGGAATCTGGGAAAAATCAGGTTATTCTGGATGTTTCGGCACATTTATTGATAAGATTAACGAAGAGCTAAAAATAAAAAACAAATGTTCGGAGATAAATCTGCTAGGATGGACAATTAAAGACGAAAGCAGAAAAATTTATACATTCAAGAATCTCACAATTGGCATGATAACTCTCCATTCAGGAAGCGGTTCAGATAATTCAACAGATATATTCTGGAACAGCAGAGGAGACATCTGGAATAATGACAGAGACAGCTCATATTTATTTGACTCAAGTGGAGGCATAGCGCAATATGAAAGTTACGGCTATTAGCCTTTTATTTTTGCTATTTATTCCTCTGGTCTCTGCAATTTCATTTGATTTTGATTATCCAGAAAGCGGAAACTTAAATCAAAATCTGACAATTACAATCAATGCACAAACTTCAGATATCTACGATGTTAAAATTTTCGTGCAGGATAATAACACAGGAATTACCATCTCGGAGATATACAATGAAGGCTGGAAGAACCCGAGATATTACATTCTTTCTGCTTTTCCAGCCCAATCAGACTTTTTGATAAGAATAAAAAACGATTCAGACGGCGCAACCATCTGCACAAGGCTTAGAAAATCTGGCGTATCCACTTTCTCAGAAAAATGCGGAGCAATAACAATCACAAATAATGATGAGAACAACGAAAACGAAGAAAGCGAAAACATCACATCTGCAATTGAAGAAGAAACATCAGAAATATCAAAAGCCACCACAGAGGCAAGCAAAGACTTTATTCCTCTTGAAGATCTAGTTCAAGGCAATCACTCTTACAATCAAAACAGCCCTGAAAAGATATTTCTCTCTAATAAAGAGAATACTGCTTTTATTTCAAGAGATGAGAAGCTAAGAAATTATGCAATCTACTTTTTTGTTGCACTCATAGTTGCACTTAGCATATATTTGGCGTTTAAGAAGCTTTAAACTCAAGGCTTTGATTTTAACAATCTTTAAACCCGAAGCTTTGTGAAAAGCGAGAGTTAAAGATTGATTTTAACAATCTTTAAAAACGCAAGTTTGCAGTTTTATTCATGGATAATATAAGGGCAGACATGGTATTTGAGATTCTTGGCAGGCCTGCAGAACACCTTAAATTGGCTCTTAGCCAATTAATAGAAAAGCTCTGCTCTGAAAAAGGGATGAAAATTCTAAATAAGACAGTTCACGAGCCCGTTGAAGTCAAAGAAACAAAAAACCTCTATACAACATTTGCAGAAGTTTCTTTAGAATGCGATTTGATAGAAAATTTCATGAATATAATATTTAATTATATGCCTGCTCATATAGAGATAATCTCTCCGACAAATCTCTCCCTCTCAAATCTCCATATGAATGAGTTAAGCAACAAGATGCTCGCCAGGCTTCATAACTATGATGCCATAACAAAGAAATTTATTTACGAGAGAGATTTCTTGCTGCATAAAATGAAGGATATTGCCCCGGAATTGTTCAAGGAAGTGGGAATTTCTCCAATGGTTAATCAGGAAATGCCAGAAGCAAAACCAGAGGTATCAAAAGAGAAAGCCAAAAAGAAGAAAAAAACAGCCGAGAAGCTAAAAAAAAGAATAAAATAATTTTTAAGGCATCTTCTTATTATTTAAAAGAGATTTTTCAATTGGCAAGTTTTTATCTGTTTTTACTCTTTTATATCTCATCCAAATAAACACGCCAGCTATTATCAATATTGCTGCAATTAAATAACCTATCCATGCGCTGCTCCAGCTACTTTCATCTTTTGGCTGGCAGCCTCCATTTACACAGCACTCTCCGTCTAAACTGATTATGGTTTCTCCTGAACATTTTTCATCAGCATTGCATGTTATGCCTGGAAATTCATAGCAATGGTATTTCAATTCTTCTTGTTTTAGCGCCTCTTCTGTTAACTCTTTTCCTTTTAATTCTGTAAGATTGAGTCTCTCACTGGTGTTTATCTCAGGCAGAGAAGAGGTTTTTTCAACAACCACAAAAACAGGAAGATTATATTTCCCTATTGTAAGATTGAACAGCCCGCTCTCATTCACATCAGAAATTGAAAATTTCAGGATATTCTCACCAGGTTTTAATGTTGTATTTGCCTCTTCTATAAAGTTAAGGTATATTTCTTTATTGTTGTCTTCATTAAGCTGGACTTTTATCTGAAAATCCTTTTCTGTTGAAATAAGTCCCGGTTTTACAGAATAATCGCTTAAACTACCAGACAGAGAAAAATTCTTCTCGTAATCTATCTTATCAACCTTTCCAGCTATTGTAGTCGTTATATTTCTTATAGACAATGTGTAATTGTCAGCTTGTTGGGGAGTTATAAACCAGAGATAATAATTTTCTCCAAGTTTCCTAATTTCATAATCAAAAGGAACAGGGATGTGTCCTTTTTTTGTCAGAATTACATTTCCTGACTCTATTGGTTCAAGAATATTTCCAGATATTGCAGTTATAGCAGTTTCTCCAGGAGAATAAGAGTCATTTATGCTTGTTGATATTGCAGAAACTGCATTTAAAGATAAGACAGATAAAACGAGAAAAACAGAAAGTGCAACAATATAAAACACTCTTTTCATTGTCAGACAAGATATGATAATTATATAAATTTGATGTT
>Ga0209541_10000885_pt1 | contig 59509 bp, 79 predicted proteins | sample RifCSPlowO2_01_FD_184027 | JGI IMG/M metagenome (GOLD analysis project Ga0209541, IMG submission 184027) | Groundwater microbial communities from Rifle, Colorado - Rifle CSP2_plank lowO2_0.1 (SPAdes) (version 2) | ecosystem: Environmental > Aquatic > Deep subsurface > Groundwater | place... | reverse complement strand
TCCCGCGCGAGTGACGGATGATCTTACGCCTGAAAGGCCAAAAGAGATTTCAAAAGGCGCTCCGGTTGATGCTGAGCATGTATACTACTTCACTGTTGACGGCAGATTCCGTTTTCCTAATGAGAATCCTGTTCCTCAGAATACGTTGCCCGTGAAAGGGGCAACGTACGCTGTTGGTCAGAGTGAAGGGATTTTTGTTGAGCAGACGACGGAAGAGCAGATAACGTTTGCATTCTTTAGGACGAATGCGCTGGGCGTTGTTACGCAAGTGGATTATCCGATTGTTTTGAATAGTCAGCAAGAAGAGGCATTCCTTGTTAAAGGAAAGTTTAGGGTTTTCTGGCAAGGAGGTAAGAACCTTGGGGTGTTGTATCGGCCTGTAGTGCAGGAACCTGGCGAGGACGCGGAGAGCGCGCGAGTGAATCCCGGAGAGGTATACTTGTTTTCTGAGATAAGTCCGACGCTTTTGAATCCAATTTTTAAATTAACAGATAAAGAAGAGCCTGTACGCGGGAAAGAGTACATCTCCCCGCAGAAAGGATCGGCTGGCGGGCGTGCTGTGAAAGGAGTTTATATCCTTGATGTTAATACCCATGACGGGATTACCTTTTTCTATTTCAGCACAAATAACAAAGGTGTTGTTGGGGGAATGACGCGGGCGACGGTGACCGAGACGAAGACTGAGGAGGTTCCTCAGGGCACATATAGGTTTTATTTTGCTCCTCCAGATGTGTTGCGGGTTGAAAAATTATGAAAAAAGCAAGCGCTTTGTTTAATAAGAATTTTTTGAAGGTGTTCTTTTTTGATCTTCTCCTCACCATCCTCTTACTCTCCCTGCTGCTCTTTGTCAGAACACAATCAAAAACCTACTTTGAAGATATCCAAGCATTCTCAGGAGAAATCGCAGAAATAGAACAAATCCTCAGCAAGGAAGACGCCTCAGCAGAAGAAGTCGCACGCGCCCAAGAAACAATCTCAACACTAGACAGCATCACCACAAAGTCTTTGCTCTTAAACAGCGTCCTCTTTCCCTTGGCTGTCATCATTCTCTGGATGACCATTGGCTGGCTGTCATGGAGAGGTTTCACCAACGTTTCCTGGAAGAGGTTTGCGTTATCCTCTCTGCTTCCTCTCACGCTCTTCTTTTTCCTGATTCTGTATAGTCTCGATATACTCTCCTTGATCCTGTTCAAAGATACCCAATCGTCCTGGATTATTTTTTCTTTCCTCCTCGTCCTCTTTTTAACAGCAGTGTATTTCTTCCTCATCATCATAGGAAAACCAACACTCACCCTCAAAGAACTATTCTTTTTTGGCATTCACACTTTTAAGAAAATATGGCTGAGACTTTTCCTTCTCACCCTCTTAGGAATTATTTACCTTACTCTGATCTCGCTCGTGTTCGTTTTCACTTATGTGAACATGTCCATCCTCCTTCCAGCACTCTTCCTTCTCGCTGTCCTTCTACTTCTTGCATTCCAAAAACAAGCCTTTGTTAAAGCACTAGAATCTTAAACCAACAAAATCCAGATTCTTCAGAATAAGATCATGAAATGCGGGGAGCAGGATTCGAACCTGTGAAGGCACTAAGCCACCAGGTTTCTTCAAACAACCACCTAAGCTAAGCCTTTTAGTTCTTTCTCTAAAGAATCTAAAATCTGGCCCGTTTGTCCACTTCGGTATCCCCGCATTTCATAAAGTAAGAAGCTTTCTCTTTATATGAGTTTTGAAGTTTTACGAAAAAGAAAGAGAAAACTATATTAATAAGTTATACGTGTATAATTAAAATGATTGAAGTAGAATCACAACTCAAAGAATGGGGTAATTCCTTCGGCGTCCTCGTTCCAAAAGGCGTGACATTAAAAGAAGGTCTAAAAGAAGGAGACAAAGTTTTATTATTCCTCACCAAAAAAACAGACGCCCTCAAAAAGACATTTGGAACTGCAAAATTCAGAAAGACCACAGAGGAAATTCTCAAACAAGGGGATAAAGACTCTTGGGATGAATGAACAACTATTCTTTTTTGACACCTATGCTTTTTTTGAAATTATCAGAGGCAATCCCCTTTACGAAAAATACAAGAACGTTCCAGCAATAACATCTATCTTCAACCTTGCAGAACTAAATTACAACCTTAAAAAAGAACTAAAAGAAGAACAAGCTGACTACTATACTAATGAGTACGCTCCTTTTCTTGTAGAGGTGGATCTTGAAACACTAAAAAAGGCTATGTCTTTCAAGAAGAAATATAAATCCTTTTCCATTCCAGATGCAATAGGATACCACTTAGCATTAAAAATGAACGCAATGTTTCTTACAGGCGATGAAGGATTTCGCCACCTTCCTAATGTAGAATTTGTTAAAAAATAATTTCTTCAATTACTTCAAAAAAAACTAAAATCATTCTGAATATTCAATCTTATCAACATCTTCTAAAATCTTCTCAATCCATTCGTCAGCCTTCTCTCTCTTGCCCTGAATCTCAGCCTTCAACGCCTTCTCAGCCTTTGTGTAATCCATCTCCACCTCAGACAACAACTCCATCGCAAACTCCAAGGATTTTCTGCGCAATACCTTATTCTCAATATTCAAGATGTGACTAAGAATCGCTTTCAACTCCAACAACAACGGTTTAATCATTTTTAGCTCGCTTTGTCTTCCCCCTCCACTTTGTCTGCCAACCATACCTTCTCAACTTCGCACTCTTCCCAAAGCCACAACTACTGCACATCTTGTTCCTGACATGAAAAGAACGCTTGCCACACCTCCGACAACGAATAACAAACTTACTCTTCTTCCCCTTCGGACCCATCGCGGGCGTTCCCTTGGTCATGGCCTCACGCTAAAGAAATAAACACAATCGTGTCTCCCCGAATAAACACTGTTCCCAACTTCCTCGAAATCTCACTGTTCGTTTTCTCCTCACAATGCTCAAGAACGGTGTTCACGTGAATGTCAAACGATCTTAACTTTCCAACAAGCTGCTTCCCATTCTTCAATTCAACAATCGCATTCTTCCCTCTCGCCTCGTTCAACGTGTCCAAAGGCCGAGACTCCATCGAAGACCGTGTTTCCATCATGGTACGAAGGTGCCCTCAAGCCATTTATTTAAGGCTTTCGCTTGCCTTAACACAAAAACGTTTTTGAACAAAAGTTATTTAAACAAAAGGCGCTTGCAGCAACACATGGTCGTCTCACAAGCACGCTCGAGAAGAAAACTCACAGGCGGAAGATATGTTGCAGCAAACAAGAAAAAATCCTATAGCTTAGGCAACCTTCCAACGTTCACAAAAATCGGAGAGCCTTCCCACAAAGAACGACGCACAAGAGGAGGATACCCCAAACTTGTCTCACTCAGCGTGAACAAAGCCAATGTTTTTGATAAAAAATCAGGGAAAGCAAAGCTCGTTGAGATCAAGACTGTTGTCGAAAACCCAGCAAACAGGAATTTCGTCCGAAGAAACATCCTTACCAAGGGCGCAATCGTAGAAACAGAACTCGGAAAGGCAAAAATTACTTCTCGTCCCGGTCAACAGGGTTTTCTGAACGCTGTTCTTCTGTAGAATCTTTCTTTCCTAGCTTTTTCACAGGCTTGTCTTCCCGCTTCATCTCAGGCTTTTTCTGCTTCGGCCCGAGAACCACGATGATGATCAAGAGGACAATAATCACAGCAAGAAAATATTTTAGGTAAGGATCTTTCTCTCTTACAGAAGAAGGATCACTACCAAGATTATTTCCCTTCACTTCTGGAAGTTCTTCAGGATTATTAATCTTATCTTCGCCCTTCCTTTCTTTATCACCAACATCTCTTTTTTTATTGAACTTGTTCACGACAGGAACCGTGAACTTCAGCACAATATTACGCTCCTCAGCGCTTTCGCCAGGATGGAAGATTATATTCTCCACAAAAATAACAGGAATCTCATCCTGGATTTGAACCTGGGTTGGCCTTCCTCCCAATCCTAGTAGAAGTTCTTCAGTCCTTGTTTTATCCTTAAACACGAGCGTCGCAGACCCATCCCTTTCAATAGATTTAAGCAAAAAATCATTCTTACTCTCACCAACCTCAACCGTGATCGCGCTTCCCTCTCGCGTCCTAATGTTCACATAACTGTACTGCTCAAGATTTAGACTAATATTCTCCTTGAAATCAAGCACAAGATTATGCTCATCAACGGTATTAAAGGCAAAAACACTCAGCGCCACAAAGAAAAAACTAAGCACAATCGCAACGAAAGATTTACGCATAACCACTGGATTTCCGGCTTGCTTATAAGGATTTCCAGCCTCGAACATCACCGTTTAAAACCATAAAATAAGCCTGTTTTAGCCAAAAACACCCCTTCCCAAGACTGCCCACAAATTTCGGAAGGTTTATATATAACTTCCTTCTTTACTATATAAAGGTTTTTATGAAGTTATTAGGGGGTGGTGAACTTCATAGAGACGCTCGAGGGGACATGTCAGCGGAATACATCAAGAAGTGCCCAGAATGTGGAGGCTCGAATCTCCTTATCCAGAAGGACCGCGGAGAAGCAACATGCAATGACTGCGGTCTTGTCATCGAAGAAAAAATGATTGACTTCGGCCAAGAATGGCGCGAATTCAGCGAAGACCAAACTTCAAAAAAGCGCAGAACAGGCTCACCTCTCAGCTACACAAAATATGACAGAGGTTTAGGAACAGACATCGGCCAAAAAGGAGACATCTACCAGCTCAGCGCAAAAGGAAAAAACAAATTCTTCAGATTAAGAAAATGGCAACACAGAATCTCAACAGCAATCGAAAGAAACTTAAAACTCGCCCTCGCTGAACTCAAAAGGGTTTCCTCCTATTTGAAATTACCAAAATCCGTAGAAGAAGAAGCCTCAAGAATTTATACTATGGCAGTCCAACGAGGACTCGTGCGCGGAAGATCTATGGAATCAGTCGTCGCAGGATCACTCTACGCATCATGTAGACGCCACGAAGTCCCAAGAACACTCGACGAGCTCTCAGAAGCCTCAGGCATTGACAAGAAAGAAGTCGGAAGAACCTACCGTTTTATTACTAGAGAATTGGGCATTAGAATTTTACCGAGCAACCCTATTGACTACTTACCAAGATTCGTGTCAGCGCTCAAACTCACCGCAGAAACCCAATCCAAAGCCATTGAAATCTTAAACAAAGCGCGAGAAGCAGAATTAACTTCAGGGCGCGGGCCTACAGGAATCGCTGCCGCATCTTTGTATGTTGCTGCGTTAATGAACAACGAGAAGAGAACCCAACGAGAAGTAGCAGACGTCGCAGGCGTCACAGAAGTCACCATCAGAAACAGGTACAAAGAATTACTGAAAGAACTAGACTTAAAAGACAAAATAAAAAAGAAAATGAAAGAATTAGGCATCCAAGAGGACATTGAACTGGAATGAAAGAAAAACCAAGAATGATTGAAGAAGAAATTTCCTCTCTTGAGCGAGCGGTTGAAAAAGATATGGATAATACCTTGATTTCAAAAGATACAACTCCCAGTATTCCCTTTCTTCCTTTAAATTAAACCTCTTTTAAGTAAAATAATAGGCCCTTCTTTCTTGTAGATTCCAAAATTTATTTTTCCACACCTTCAAATCCTCTTTTTCCGAAAAAACCATCCAAATCTTTATAAAAAGACGTTTTTTCCTCCCTTTATGGATCTCGTCGCCTGCCTTAGCACTGGAAAAGGAACATGGGGACATGTCAGCAGAATGATCGCAGAGCACGAGTGGGATTCCATCTTCCTGGTTTGCAACGAATTTGGAAAAGAAAATTTCCATCCAGAAAAGAAAGCAAACTTCGTCATCGTCGACAGCCGCAGAGGAACAGAAGAATTACGCAACGACATCAAAGGCCAATTACAAAACCACCTAAAGGGCACAGAGGTTGCAGTCAATCTCATCTCAGGAATAGGCAAAGAACACATGGCAATCCTCTCGGCACTCTTACAACTTGGTTTTGGCATTCGCTTTCTTGCATTGACTAAGGATGGAGTGAAAGAAATCTAATAAATTATAAAAAATCGTGCTTCATTTCTTTTTCTCAACAAAACTCCAGATTACATAAACAACAACGAGAACTATCAAAAAAGTTGTGGATCCACTTGTTAATTTAAGAAATCTCATACCTTCCGCTGAACAACCAGAGCAACCAGCTAAAATGTAAGTTAGAATACCCAACACAAAAGCGATGACAAAACTTATTATCATTTTAACAAGTGTAGGTTTAAAGTTCATACACCTTCTCTCTATAAGGTTCTTTATTAAGTTTTCTGCAAACTCCGCCATCAGCTTCCCCCAAACATCAGTATCCCTCAACTCAAAAAACCCATAGCTTGTCCACCACAGAAATCATTAAAAACTTCTCACTCCTGAAAAAATTTAAAATGTCCGAACATTTCGACACCAGACTCAAATCAAACGAAACCTTATTCACAAACGAGACAGCATTAGATTACGAGTACTTACCGCCAATCATCAAGTACAGAGAAAACCAACAACACCATATCGCAACCTGCATCCAACCTCTGCTCCAAAAAAAAACGGGAAGAAACCTCGTCATCTTAGGGGCACCGGGCATTGGAAAAACGGCGGCAATCAGGGCAATACTCCGCGAACTAGAAAACGAAACACAAGATGTTTCCTGCATCTACCTCAACTGCTGGAAGAAAGACTCCTCCTTCAAGCTCGTGTGCGACATCTGCGAGCAACTTGGTTACACCTGGACACACAACAAACGCCTCGACCAGCTCACAAAAATCGTAGCACAACTCATCAACAAAAAAGCAGCAGTTTTGGTCTTTGACGAGATTGACAAGCTTGAGGACAACGGCCTTTTATACTCCCTCCTCGAAGACGTTTACCGCAAAACAATCATTCTCATCACCAACGACCAAGCGTTCCTCGCAAACCTCGACCAGCGGGTCAGATCACGCCTCACTCCAGAGATACTTGAGTTCAAGCCTTACAAACTCGAAGAAGTTCATGGCATCCTCAACCAACGCATCGAATACGCACTTGCAAAAAATATTTTAAGCGAAGAGCTTTTGACTATCATCTCCAAAACAACCCACGAAGCGGCAGACATCCGCACAGGGCTGTACCTTTTACGAGAAACAACACTTAACGCGGAGGCCTCGGGATCAAAAAAAATCATCCAACACCACATCGACCTCGCACTCACAAAACTCAGAGACTTCAAGGCAAAAGCTGTCGCGATGCTTGACGAAGAAGAAAGAACGATCCTCACCCTCCTCAGCGAAAACTCTGGAGCCTTAACCAAAGACGTCTTTGTCCTCTACCAACACCAAGGCGGCAAACGCAGCTACAGAACCTTCCAAAGAAAAATCAAAGACCTCATTGAAGGAAAATACATCACCTTCCAAGAGATTTACCATGGAGAAAAAGGCAGGATGCGCAAGCTCGACTACTTCTCAGATGATTAAAAGATTTGCTCGCGACATCAACGACAACCGCGCGTAACGCTTTTTAAGCAAGACAGCCAAGATATCCTAAACACTTGTGGAGGTGGCGATGATGAAAGCAGACTTAGAACTGGAAACCATATCAAGACTGTTCAGCAGGCAGATCAGCTCCCTGCCTGTAGACAGAAAGATAAAAATACAGGGGGTGAGGGTCTTATGAGAAAGTCAAGACTAAGAAAAGAAATCAACCGCCTGCTTGAAGACGACGAGATCAGCTCAGCAGAGGCAGGGTTCATGCTCGGTTACTTCGACGACGAGGCATAGAAAGACTTTTCAATACCCTTTCTTTTTTTTCTTTATGAAAATCCTCGCATTCACAGACATCCACGCAGACCCAGAAGCGTTTGCAACCCTCAAAAGAAAAATCAAGAATGACCATCCTGAGATCGTCGCCTGCTGCGGCGACATCAGCAACTTCGGCATGGACTTAGAGTTTGCTGTAAAACAAATCCTCTCCTTCAAAAAGAAAACCCTCCTCATTCCAGGAAACCATGAAACAGCAGAAGAAGTCAGGCATATCAGCCAAAGGCACAAAGAAATCATCAACCTTCACGACAGCTTCTTTGAAATCGACAACGTTGTTTTTTATGGATATGGCGGCGGAGGATTTTCACTCCATGATCCCAAATTCGAGAAAAAAATCCAACAACTCCTCAAGAAGATCCCTCAAGGAAAGAAACTTGTCTTTCTCACTCACGCACCAATTTACAACACCAAGCTTGACAAACTCTCCCGCGGACACTTCGGAAACAAGAGCACAAGAACCTTCATTGAACTTGCAAAACCAACTCTTGCCCTCTGCGGCCACTTTCACGAGAATGAAAAGAAAAAAGATGTTCTTGGAAATTCACACATTCTTAACCCGGGATGCGATGGAATGATTATAGAAATATAAAAAAAAGAGAAGAATTTATCTTCTCTTCTTCTTTGCTGCTTTTCTTTTTTTTGCCATTTTTCACCTCTCTTTTCCAGAGATTTATTTATCATGAAAAAGGTACACCTTTACTCGGCCCACCTTTTCATATGATTTCAGGGAATCACGTGTTTAAATAGTTTGCGATTTTTTATTTTTTAAGAAAAATTTTTTTAAAATTTGAAAAAATAATTTTTTCAGCCTCCTCACGCTCAATTTTTTTAATCTCGCTAATTTTTTTCACCGCCTCAACGATGTGCGCTGGCTCACTTCTGCCATCCTTCACGTAACTCAAGAACGGACCATCGGTCTCAGTCAAGATATTGCTCAACGAAACCATCTCAACAACAAGCTGAAAATGCTGCAACCTCGTCACAATCGTCGGTATTGAGAAAAAACAACCAAGATCCTCAGCCCTCTTCACAATCTTAAGGCTCGGCATGAAACTGTGCAACACCACATTTTTCAATCTTGAGCTCTCAATCATATCAAGAACATCACACTCAGCCTTCCTTGAATGCACAACAAGCGGTTTTCTCATCTTCTCCGCAAGCTCAATCACCTTCTGAAAGACTTTTTGTTGCTCTTTCTCCTTTCCCTTCACAGCATGATAATCCAAGCCACATTCCCCGACAGCAACAATCTTCTCCTTATTCTTCTCAATAAAGCAAAGCTCCTCCTCAACATCAATCGGCTCAATCTCACGCTCAAGGTCAGCCTCAGCAACGACAGCATCAACAGGATACATCCCAAGACTCACCTTGACAATGTCCTTGTACTTTCTCGCAAGATCCAACACAGCAAGATTCGTGCCGTGGTTCACCCCAGAATTAACAATCGTGTGCACACCAGCATCCCGCGCCCGGGTAAGAACCAGATCAATATCCTCCTTGTAACGCTTATGATACAAGTGGCAATGAGCATCCGCAATCATACCTCACTGGAAAAACTCTTTCTTTATAAAATATGCTAGAACAACACCGCAACCAACACCACTAAAGGACCAAAAATGAATTGCAACAATTTCACAAGATACGGCAAGAGATTAATGAAGATCAACATCAAGCAAAGAAGCGTCGCACCCATCCACAAGCGCCGCGCCTTTCTCTCATTATTTTTTGTCAACCACAACGCCGCAATCATAAACATCCTTCCCCCATCAATCGGACCAAGAGGCAAGAGATTAAAGAGGCCCACCCCCAAACTAATCGTAAACAACCAGAAGGCAAGCTTCAACAACCAGCTGAACGCAGGATACACTGGCTTGAACCAAGCATGCTCTTTTTTAACACCAACACCCACCGGACTGATACTCACCCCTAACATTGCTCTTTTAGGATCATCCTGGCTCGCACCAAGAACAACCCCGACCTCGGACACGTTTGTTTTTACAAGAACAATATCACCGGGCTTGTACTTTCCAAGCGCCTCAGAAAACTCCCGAGGATTGTTTACTTGCCGCTCATCAATGCCAAGAATCCTCACCCCAGGGCGCAGCATCGTCTCATTGATGGGAAGAGTCTCATCAATACTCACAATCTGCACACCCTCAGCAGCAATCAACACATTTCCCACAGGATTAAACACAAACACGATCACAACAAAGACCAACAACGCAAGAACAAAATTCGCGAACGGACCAGCAGAAATAATCGTCAACTGCTTGTACTTCTTAAGCTTCTTCAACTCATCCTCATCAGGCTCAACAAACGCAGCAAGAATCGGACCAAGAAACGCAAACCCAGAAGATTTAATTTTAATCTTCTGAAGCTTCGCATAGACGCCGTGCATAAACTCATGAACAACAGCAATTATTAAGATCCCAATAATCCAATGCCAAAAAGAAAGCGCTGGAACGCCAGGAATAGATACACCAGGAAGAATCGGCGCCAACACAGGCTGCGCAGTCGGCGTCCTCACAAGGTTAAACGTCCCCTGAAATAAAATAAAGAAGATAAAGCCCATCCCAAGAAAACCGGTCACCACGCTCACAAAACCAAGAACATGAAGCACTCTTGGAAAAGACCTCGCGATCCTCTCCATCAACCGAATCCCAAGCTGCGTCTTGTACATCACAAAGAACTTGTTCTGAACCTCAAACCTGCTCCTGTACTTCCTAAATAAAAGGTAAAGAACTAGATAGAACGCGAGTGCAAGGACAAGATCATAGTTCATCATCTTTTACGTTTTCGTCTTCTTAATAGGCCTGAGCGCAAAACTCCCACACTTCTTACAACGCACCTTCCCCTTCAACACCTTCGCAGGATCAGCCCTCCGCTTCGTCTTACACTTCCTACAAACATACACCCCTCCAAAAATCCGCTTCGTCGCCTCAGGAAACCGCACCATTTACTTCCCCTTCAGAATCTTTTGATCCATCACAATCCAATAACTCACATGAGCCCCCTCTTCAACAGACCCTTTCAACTCTTCTGAAACCACAAGATCAAACGTCTCATATGTTTCAGCATCCATCACATTCGCAACATTCTCATGCACAGACAACACCTGAGCGCTCTTCTTCTCAATAATAGGGACCTCCATATTATCGCCGCTTGGATGAAGCTCAATTCTCTTCTGGCTGTCAATAATTCCCACAGCCTCAATCCTACACTTCGAAGAGCCATGCTTCCCAGTCTTACTAATCTGAATATTTTTCACAACACACGGCGCGCCATTCATCAACACATAACTTCCCACCTTCAAGTTTCCAGCCTGCGTCTGCCGTATCTCAGCCATAAGCTGTGCTGGTCACAGCCTCTTTATAAAAGTTTGCTCACTCTCTCAGAGCCACTGCTCAGCATATTGCTGCGGCGGTCTTGAATTTCTTCTTTGCATGCTCATTCCAGGTGTCGCGAGCACTTCCTCAAGTGCGTCTATTTTTATCATCTGCGAAAGAGGAACATACAACTTCAATCCTCCATCGTAAAAAAATTCATAACGAACACCTTCTTGTGGAGGAGGAGCGAAGAACTCAAAGCGCTGCGTTTTTTTATTCACTTCTCCAAGATAAAGCAGGCTTCTTCCATCCGGCGGAATTTCCGTAAGCGCCGCGTACTCAACCTTTTTCCCACCAACAATCCCTTCGACAATCAGCGCTGACAACTCAGTATACCTCACTCTGAATCCCGCGTCCTGCAGCAAGAGCAATGGCTGAACGCGCGTCACTTGCTTTATAATCGTTTTTTCATTCTTCATTGGAACGACGAAGGACTCTATAACCTTTTATAAACCTATCGCAAAAAAAATCCCAAAAAAAGAAAACATTAAAAAGACTTTTCTTCTGACGTTTTTATGGTTTTAGTAAAAGAAAAAGACTTCGTAGCAATCTCTTACACAGGAAGGATCAAAGACTCAGGAACCATCTTCGACCTAACAGACGCAGACCTCGCAAAAAAAGAGGGCATCTACGACGAACACAACCACGCTCATTACGGCCCGAAGATCATTTGCGTTGGTGAGGGCCACGTCATTCATGGACTAGACAAAGCCCTCATTGGAAAAGAGCCAGGAACAACGTTCATTGTTGAACTCAACCCAGAAGACGCCTTCGGAACAAGAAACACCGGCCTCGTAAAAACCATCCAAACATCACTCCTCCTCGAACAAAATATCCGCCCCTACCCGGGATTGCAGATCCAGGGACCAAACATGATGGGCATCATCAGATCAGTCTCAGGCGGAAGAACAATCGTCGACTTCAACCATCCCCTCGCAGGAAAACCCCTCCTTTACGAAACCAAAATAGAAAGAATCATTGAAGACACCACTGAAAAAGTGAGGGCATTACTCTTCGTCCTCTTGCACCTTCATCAAGACGCGTACCAGTTAACCGTCGAAGGAACAAAGATACTCATCACACCCAAAGAAACCCTGCCAGTGTCCTTAACAACAGCATTCAAAACCAAGACAGAAGCTCTCATCACAGGTATTGAAGTCATGTTTGGCTGATCCAATAAGTATTTGCCAAGATTTCTTTTCCACTACAACTATCCTTAAATAGGAGTTTGTAGGCCAAAGGCCGAATGGAATCCTTATTACGGCAGGCTACAGAACGATCACTAGAAACCCTCCGTTTCAAAGACAGCCCAAAAAAAACAACAGCAATCGACGAAGAGCTTGAAGAGCTTGTCACCAGACAAAAGGCGAAGATTAAAGTGTTCGGCATCGGCGGCGGAGGAAACAACACCATCAACAGGATGTCTGAAGTCGGCATCACCGGCTCAGAAACAGTCGCGGTCAACACCGACGCCCAAGATTTACTCTACACCACCGCAGACGCAAAAATCCTTATTGGAAAAGAACTCACCAACGGCCTCGGCGCAGGAAGCATCCCAAAAATCGGAGAAGACGCTGCAAAAGAAAGCGAAAAAGACGTGAAAGAAAAGATCCATGGCGCAGACATCGTCTTCGTCACCTGCGGTCTCGGCGGAGGAACAGGAACAGGAGCGACACCAGTCATCGCAGACATCGCGAAAAAAATGGGAATCCTCACCGTCGCCATTGTCACTATCCCCTTCTCCATGGAAGGACAACGAAGATACGCAAACGCAATCGAAGGCCTAGAAAAACTCGAACAAATTGTAGACACCTTAATTGTGATCCCAAACGACAAGCTGCTCGAACTTTGTCCTGGCTTGCCATTGCACACCGCATTCAAAGTCGCAGACGAAATCTTAACGAACGCGGTCAAAGGCATCGCAGAACTCGTCACTAAGACCGGACTTGTCAACTTAGACTTCGCTGATATCAAAACAGTGATGGGCAAAGGCGGCGTCGCCATGATCGGAGTCGGAGAGTCGGACTCTGAAAACCGCGCAATCGAATCTGTAGAAAAAGCCATCCACAATCCTCTCTTAGACGTAGACATCACCGGAGCGAACGGCGCGCTCATCAACATCTCTGGCGGGCCAAACATGACTCTGGACGAAGCTCGAAGAATCGTCGAAACAGTCACAGAACGGCTTGATGAAGAAGCCCGCGTCATCTGGGGCGCGCAAATCTCTGAAGACCTCGACCAAACCATCAGAACACTTCTCATCGTCACAGGGGTGAACTCGCCACAAATCTTCGGACCAAAAAAAGTCACAACTGTCGACAGGAAAAAACGCGAAATCGAAAACGAATTGGGAATTGAGTTTGTAAATTAAGCTCGCAGAAACCTTTTTATAGTTGCTTTCAAAAACCCCTCTTATGGGAAAAAAGACTGATACAGACCCTCTTCTAAAAAAAATCGACCAGCTCCTTCAAGCTATGCATGAGCGTGAACAGGCGACTAACAAACTCATCGAGCGCGCAGACAGCATATTTTCACTCTTTGAAGAAGCAAGCAAGCATGTCGCAGAGGCGCAAAGCACAGAAGAAAAAATCAGAACACTCTCTATAAAACTCGAAGCACTCCTCGACCAAAACAAAACCATCGCACAAGGCCTCATCCTCCTCGAAAAATACGTGCGCGGCAAAACAAGACTCGAACCAGCGCTCGGCACCATAAAAACACAATCATTCTCAAGCCCCTAACAATGATACAAGAACCACACTTTCTTGTTGACGAATATCTTCTCCAAGAGATTGACGAGCTAAAAGACGTTGCGAAAGCACTTGGAAAAAAACACTCACCAGAAAACGACCGCTCCCTCTTTTTATGGAACTTCACCAACGCCCTCTTCCACGCATACCTCACCAAAAAACAAACACACAACCAAACGCAAGAAGAAGAAAAAAACATCCTGAAAAAAGAACTAGAAAAAAAGAAAAAAGAATTACTTACCAAATTAGAAGGCTTAAAACACGCAGAAAATCCACTTGGAAAAAAACTTGTGTTCTCCAAAGTAACCAAGAATCCTCTCGTCTCGTCCTCAATCAAAGAAGACACCTACACCGTGACAGAACCCCCACTCACGCAAGAAGAACAAAAAACACTTTCTCTTCTTCAAGAACAAATCAAACCACAACAACTCTTGAACACGGAAGAAACAAAAAAAGCTGTCTTTCAGGAACTCCAAAAGCACAACCTTCCCCCTTCTGAAGAGGCCTTCGACCGCCTCAGATACTACCTTGTCAGGGACCTCACCAAACTCGGAAAAATCTCACCACTGCTGGAAGACCCAAAAATAGAAGAAGTCGTATGCACCTCAGCAGGAGAAAAACTCACGGTGAAATACGACGGGAAAGAACTCTTCACCAACATCACCTTTGGCTCAGATGAAGACTTAAACATGTTCATTACCCACCTCTCAACACTCACCAAAGGCACAGTTTCTCCTGAACACCCCTTCCTCAACGCAACCTTCGACGGCTTTGAAATCCAGGCTTCCCTTGGCGCTGAACACGTTTCAGGAAGGTTCGTGATTGTGAGAAAATGATCACCTTCCAACCTCAAGGGATTAAAGGGCTTCTTTCTCCTCCGCTTTCTCGACTCAAAAACACCTTGCACCCAGGAAAAACATTCAACGCTCATTCAGGCCCACCAACAAGCTTGATGTACTCAGGATTACTCAAAAAATCCTCTTTCCGCACCTCCTCAAGAATGTAATGAATCTTCTTCTCCTCAATCACAAACTGCCTCTCCAAACTCTCTACAAAATCCTCAACCTGCTTCAACTCCCTAAAAATCCCCTCAACCAAATAATCATACCCATTCGTTATGCGGTAACATGTATTCACATGCTTATCCTTCAGCATGACTTCACGCGCCCTCTCCTTATCCTCACTCTTAATCCTCAAAAGAATCGTCGCCCTCGTCGTGAAGCCAATCTTAGAAAAATCAATAAGACACGTGTTCTTCGTAATAAGACCCAGCTCATACGATTTTATCTTATCATAAATCGTCGACACAGGAATCGAAATCCTCCTGCTCATCCTCGTCAGGCTTTCCCTTGAATTTCTCCGCAGCGTCGCAAGAATCAGCAGCTCCCTTTGCGTCAGCATGGCTCTTCTCATTTTCATCACAGAAGGAGTATGGAGAGACAATGATTTATAGATGATTCTTACATTCTATATACTACCTTATAACTCTTGGAAACCCTTATATAAGCTTCTTCACAATCCCCAACGATGAAACGCAGCGTCATCCAACTCGCAGGAAAAACCTTCGTCGTCTCCTTGCCAAGCGCATGGGTCAAGAAGCACGACATCAAGAAAGGAGAAGAATTAGACTTTGAAGAACGCGAAGAAGGCCTTCTCATCCGCAGAGAAACTCCAGCACACTCTGGAAAAATTACCCTCGACGGAAGAACCCTCAACAAGCGCGCGTTAAAATTCGCGCTTGCAGGCTTACACAAATATGGCTATGACGAGATTGAGGTCCTCTACAGCAAGAAAGAATCGTTAGACCTCATCGAAGATTTAGTAAAGAACCTCTTTGTCGGCTTTGTCGTCCTCGACCAATCCCCAAAAAAATGCTTGCTAAAATCCGTGTCCACTCCAGTTCCATCAGAATTTGACGCAACCCTGCGAAGAGCGTTTTTAGTCACACTCTCGCTTGGAACATCCGCCCTCGAAAATATCACACAAGGAAATTTTAAAGAACTCAACAACTTGATAAAACTCGAGGAAACCAACAACCAGCTGACAAACTTCTGCCAGAGAATCCTCAATAAAGTCCCAACCACACAAAAGAATCTTTTCCGCTACGTCATTGCCTGGAACCTCGGAAAGATCGCAGACGAATACAAATACGCCTGCCAACAACTTGCTTCCTGCAAACAACCCCTCAGCACCGACATCCTGGACGTCTTCAAACAAGTGAACGAGTATTTCTCTAAATACTACCACCTCCTTTACAAGTTCAACATTGAAATGTTAAATGAGCTTGCAGAGGAAAGGATAACAATCGAGGAAAAAATGAAAATTTTAAAATTGAAGAATGATCATGAGAAGCTTTTGTTGAACTATCTTTTCGCTATCTTGATGAAGACCACTGATTTCTCAACATCGTTCTTTGTTTTGCACCATCAGAGTCCTGAACCCTAAGTACAACTGCACATACTCCCCTCTAAAACGCTGATAATACTCCTGATGCTCTTTTTTGATCGCGTAAATCGCATTCCTCGCACCCTTAAGAAAGAGCCTTCTCTCCACCTGCCTGTCTTTCCTACCCCTCATCCCGGCATTCCTGCTGACGCCAATATGAATCCTCGCATTCTGGTATCTTAAATTAAAACCTTCCTTGTCAGTTATTTTTTTCTCGCTGTGTCGGTTGTACTGCCGCAGATAATGCTCAATAATCTCTTGTTTTTCCTCTTTTCCAAGCGTATGGGCATAGTCCATAAGATTCACAAGATCAACCTCCTGAGGAATCTGCCTTGTTTTCTCACAATCCAGAACCCCTATTTGGCCATTATCCCCATAAATCCAGTTTTCCGCATGGCCATCCTTATAATAAACAAAGGTTGTCGCCTTGAGCGCTTCTTCGACAGGAGCGTAAGCTTTTTTGAAACGCTGTCTTGTTCTTTCGTCAATTTCCGGAATGCTCAGCCTTTCTTCAAAGAGTTCCCTCAAGTTTTCTTGTGGTCCAGCTTTTTCTTTAGGAAATCTCGCATGGATGACCCCGAGAATGTCCGCAATCGGTTTAAGAAGGGGTTTATACTCTTCACCTTTTTTAATCATTTCATAGAGCGTTTTTCCCGGCTCTCTTCTCACGACCAACAAAGGTTTTCCTTCTCTTTCCACCTCCGCAACAGGCTTTGAAACGAAGTAACCTTTGTACTTCCCAACAATACCCTGAACACGCTCTGTTGTCTCTCTCTCTTCTTCAAGAACATTGCTTTCCTTGAGAAGAAACATCTCTTCGATAATTCCACCCGATCTTATTCTGTAAACTTTATTCTTGCTTTCAGAAATTTGGTAGCACTCTTCTAATGGAAGATCATGCGCAAGACCATCCCAAAGCATTCTTCTCATCTGATCCCATTCTGGACGGATCGCATTTGCCCCATCAAAAACCTCTTCAAGCAGCTCTGCTGCAAAAAGCCTCTCTTCCAAAGAGGAACGTGGATCTTCAACAGTTTTGCGAATGTTTTCTATCGCATCATCATTCCAACCCAACAAGTAGTTCAGAAGTCCCCGATCGAGAGGATGAATTGGATTTTCTGATTGATCTTCCAATGTATCCTTTGCTGTAAAGGCTGTAAAGATATTTGGTTTGTAATTTATTCTCTGAAATGTTCGCAAAATATCTCTCAGTTGAAAAAATGAGACTTGTCTATTTTTGAGAGCAGAGTAATACCTTAAAATGGGAGTAAGAAGACTGTTCGGAAACGCCTCTTCGGCAATTCGTAGCTCATCAAACCACCCAGGATCATCTTTTAGAGCCTTGTAAGAGGCTTTTATCCATGCCTTCGTATAAACATAGTAATCCGCTTTTTTCAATTTTGGAAATTTTGACAAGGTCACTTTCTTCTTTTTCTTCAGCATCCCTCTTTTTGGAAGCCTTTTGTAAGCGATCTTCATTCTTTGTAGTGCTACACCTGCCGTCTTTGCCGTTGCATAACCTACTAAGGGTCCGCAAAAAAGAATCGCCCATGCTCCCCAGCGCCAGTCCTTGTAAGAATCCCAAGGAAATAGACTAGCCCACCACGCCGTAAATCCAAACAAGATTGTCGTGCTCGCGTTCAAGGGCCATTTCCTTAACGTGTTGACGATCGATTCTAGGTTTTTTCCCATCATCCTTATTAAGATCAAAATTTTTATTAACTTGCTTGTCTTAGAACCTGCATGTTGAGATCATCATTTGTCTTTCTCCCAAGAGCTGGTTTAGCGACTGAAAAGAGGTTGTGGTCGTCGGGAATAAAGACATGGAACGATTTTTTGAACGCAAAACAACTCAAAGGTTTTTCTCCAGAAAAGAAGACGACATGCGACAAACTTTTAAGAGCAGCATCAAAAGCGCTCCTTGAGGGAGACGCAGCCTTCTTTCTCAAGCTCCCACCACGAGAACAATGGCGCCTTTATGCATCCTTCAAAGATGAAGCACTCTTCCTCGACATCGAAATCGGAAACACCAACAAAGACCTCATCCTCATCGGAATGAGCAACGGCCTTGACTTCACCTGGATGGTCAAAGGGATGAACCTTGAAAAAGAAACCTTCTTCAAAGAATTAAAAAAATATAAAATATTAATTACCTTTAACGGAGCAGCGTTCGATATCCCAGTTCTTGAGAGATATTTTAAAACCGCGATCACTCTTCCCCATATAGACCTTAAACACTGCTGTCTCAAACTCTGCCTCAAAGGGGGATTGAAAGAAGTCGAACGCGTTTTAAACCTGAAACGGCCAGCGTCCCTGTACGGAAACCCAAGCGACGCATGGCGCGCCTTCCACGCATCAGGAGACAGAGAATATTTGGACGCGCTTCTCAAGTACAATGAAGAAGATGTCCTCAATTTGAAACCAATCGCTGACTTTTGCTTTCAAAAACTAAAAGAAAAATTAATAAGCCCCTACATCAAGAAACAAGGAGAATGAAACTCCTCCCTTCTTTCGCAAATTTCTTCAAAAAAAAGGAGCCTCTCACCCTCAACCAAATCAGAACCCTCGCCGCGCTGGAAATGGCAAGAGAAAATCACGGACTCCAAATCCTTCCAGGAAAAGAAAAAATCAAAGGATTACCTATGTACATGATCGCGCGCTTTCGAGGCGTGACCATCGCTCAGGTATTCAAAGACAGAGTCATTGAGCTTCCCCCGCTTCCAGAAGAAGAAAAACTCAGCCCAGAAGAAGTAATAAGAGTTGAAAACTTACTCCAAAAAATAAAAAAAGTGTGCCAATGAAAAAACCTTTAAACAAAAGAACACTTACCCATTGATGCACCAACCAAGACCTCTCCTACAAAAATACAGACTTCTTAAACCTCTCCTCAAAAAACGCCTTTCAGAATTCAAACGCGCCCCCTCCTCCGGAAAAGAACATTTGTTCTCAGAATTATGCTTCTGCCTACTCACCCCCCAATCCAAAGCCCGCGCGTGCGACAACGCCATCCAAAACTTAAAACAATCAAGATTACTCTTTTCCGGAACAGAAGAAGAAATCAAAAAAGTACTTGTCGCTTCAGGAGTACGCTTCCACCACACCAAGGCGAAACGCATCGTTGAAGCGAGAAAGATCCTTGGAAACAACATGATTAAAACCTGCCTTGCAACAGATCCGTTTATATCAAGAGAACTAATCATCAAAAATGTGAAAGGATTGGGGTACAAGGAAAGCTCCCACTTCCTCAGAAACATCGGCCACGCAGAAGGCCTCGCAATCCTCGACAGGCACATCCTGAAAAACATGAAAAAATACGGGGCCGTTACCTCCCTGCCAAAGACACTCACAAGAAAAAAATACCTTCACCTCGAGAAAAAAATGCACGGCCTCTCAGAAAAGATAGGAATACCCGCAGCGGAACTCGACCTCGTCTTCTGGTCTGAAGAAACAGGAGAAGTTTTCAAATAATTTTCAATCACAAAGTATTTAAGAAAGATCCATCAAATCTGAAACCAAGAAGGTGAATCTCATGAAGGCTGGAAAAAAGAAGTCGCACGCGAACATCGGAAAAACAAAATCCAAAAAAAACAAACCAAAAGTATGCAAGTTTTGCTGAATCACAATCGAATTTTCCCAAGCAAACATCCCCTTATGAAACCACTACAAACCGTCGCCGCAATTCTCATAAGAAACCACAAAGTTTTATTCGTCAAGAGAAATAATGAGCCGTTCAAAAAATTCTGGTGCCTTCCAGGAGGCCATATTAATCCTGGAGAATTCCCAAAGGAAGCAGTCATCCGAGAAATAAAAGAAGAAACAAACCTTGACTTCATTCCCACATTTTTAGAAAAAAATGAAGAGCATTTTCCAGAAATAAATTGGCACGCAAGAGTGAGCGTTTTTTCAGGAACATTCTCAGGAGTTTTAAAAAATAAGAATCAAGAGGTCAATGACGCGAGATGGTTCTCAAAACAAGAAATAAAAAACCTGAAGATCGCATTCAACCACCAAGATCTTCTTGAGAAATATCTTGTTAAACATGATGTTCAAAAAAAATGACCAACAGCTTTAAATAAGAAATTCTTCAGTCCTACGAAAGAAAAAGATGTGATAAAAATGCCTGAAAAAATTATCCAAAATTTTGAAGTCCGATACGCTGAAATTCTTGACAAAGAAGGAAGAATAGACAAGGCCTTGATGCCAAAAATCTCCCTTTCAACCATAAAAAAAATGTACGAAGCGATGATCCTTGGAAGATTATTCGACGCGAGAATGTTCAGACTCCAACGCCAAGGAAGACTCGGCACGTTCGCACCCTCCAAAGGCCACGAGGCAATCCAAGTAGGAGCAGCCTTCGCACTCAAAAAAGAAGACTGGGTTGTCCCCTATTTCAGAGAGCATGTCATCACCCATCTCCGCGGCGTCCCCATAGAAAACATCCTCCAATACTACGCGGGAGATGAACGAGGACACAGCTACAAAAAGGGGTGGAACGTGCTTCCAGTATGCATTCCAGTGTCAACACAACTGCTCCACGCTGTCGGCTTAGCATGGGCCTTCAAAAAACAAAGGAAAAAAGCAGTCGTTCTCGCATTTCTCGGAGACGGGGCAACCTCAGCAGGAGACTTTCACGAAGCGTTAAACTTTTCCTCAGTGTTTAATGTTCCAGTCGTCTTCATCTGCGAAAACAACCAATACGCAATCTCCGTCCCTGTCCAAAAACAAACAGCATCAACAACCCTCAGCCAGAAGGCAATAGCCTACGCCATCCCAAGCGTGAAACTAGACGGCAACGACCTTTTCGCAGTTTACAAAGAAGTCAAGAAGGCTATTGAAGGCGCGAGAAAAGGGCTCGGACCAAGCTTCCTTGAATGTTTTACTTATAGACTCAGCGATCATACTACCTCTGATGACGCCTCCAAGTACCGATCAAAAAAAGAAGTAACATTCTGGGAGTCGCGTGATCCCATCATTAGAGTAAGAACCTATCTTGAACACCACAAGGTTTGGAATAAAAACAAAGAAGGCATTTTGTATAAGGCCTGCGAAAAAAAGATTGATACCGCAGTAAAAAAAGCAGAACACGTTTCTCCACCAAACGCTGAAGATATCTTCAAGTACACCTTCAAAGCATTAACCCAAGAATTACAAGAAGAAATGGAAGACCTCAAAAAAAATGGCTAAACTCACTATCATCGAAGCAGTCAACCTCGCACTCAAACAAGAAATGAAGAAAGACAAAACCGTCCTCGTTCTCGGGGAAGATATCGGCATTGACGGAGGAGTCTTCCGCGCGACAGAAGGGCTGCTCAAGAAATTCGGAGAAGAACGCGTCATCGACACCCCCCTCTCAGAATCAGGCATCATAGGAACTTCCATAGGATTAGCGCTTGGAGGATTCAAACCTGTAGCAGAAATCCAGTTCGACGGATTTTTGTACCCAGCACTCGACCAGCTCATTTCCCACGCAGCGCGCTTCAGAACAAGATCACGGGGAACACTCTCCTGCCCTCTCGTTGTCAGAGCACCCTACTCTGGCGGCATCAGAGCCTTAGAACACCACTCAGAAAGCATGGAAGCGCTCTTCAGACATATTCCAGGACTAAAAGTCGTCATCCCATCAACACCCTACGACACAAAAGGATTATTACTTTCAGCAATCCGCGACCCAGACCCAGTCATTTTTTTAGAACCAAAAAGAATCTACCGCGCCATCCGCGAAGACGTCCCAGAAAAAGAATACACGCTGCCTCTTGGAAAAGCAAACATCGTTCATGACGGAAGCGACATCACTGTCGTCTCTTATGGCTCTTCAATGCACGAAACTAAAAAGGCTGTCGCAGAACTCGCATCTGATTTCAGCATAGAATTACTTGACTTGAGGACGATCAGCCCACTTGACGATGAAACTGTTGTTGCTTCAGTAAAAAAAACAGGACGCTGCGCAATTGTGCATGAAGGACCGCGCTCGTGCGGAGTCGCCGCAGAACTCATCAGCAGAATCAATGAAAAAGCCTTGTTAAGCCTAGAAGCCCCTATTGTCCGCGTCACAGGATTTGATACAATTATGCCTTTGTACAAATTAGAATGGAACTATTTACCCACTGTCGAAAGGATCAAGAAAGGAATCCTTCAAGCGCTCTCCTTCTAAAAAGTTTTATATTGACAGACGACGCTATTCCCTGCGATGGCCTTACTTTACCTCTTTAGGATATTTTTCTTTCCATCCCCGCGTCCCACCAGCAACAGAAAAAGCAGTAAATCCCTGCTCTTCCAAGAACGCAGCTCCCTGCTTCGAAGCATTCCCATGATTACAGATAACATAAACCCGCTTTGACTTGTCTAACTCCTGAACTCTCTGAGGAAGCTCAATCAATGGAATGTTCCTTATCTCGACCTTGTCAACATGCTCTTGACCAAAGAGAAAAGCTTGCCTCACATCTACTATCTGAACTTTTCCCTGTTTTTTCCTCACTTCCTCAATTGTTACCTCACTCGCCCCCATAAACACGAAAAGAAAACAAACTTTATAAGCATTCTTGTTTCGTGAAACCTCATGCATAGTCTCACAAGAGCTCTCGAACACTCTCGAGAAAAACTCGTCCTTGTTGAAGGAAAAAAAGACAAACAAGCCCTGGAATCCCTAGGCTTTACGAACATTGTCTCACTTCAAAACAGACCACTCTTTGAAGTTGTGGAAACAATTCAAGAAAAAGAAGTTGTCTTGCTCACAGACCTCGACAAAGAAGGAAGAAGACTATTCTCAATCCTCAAAAAAGGCCTTGAACGCCAAGGAACAAAAGTTCATAGCCAATTACGATTTGAGTTATTAAAAGCTGGGCTTGTCCACATCGAAACACTAACAGAAGAATGGATCGCTCATCTTGAAGATAGGAAGAACCTTACTCTTTTTGGAAAGTAAAAAATTTATGATGACTTCCTCCACACTCTCAACTCCTCTCCTTTCAGGTAACGATCAAGCATCTCCAACTCTTCATAAATACCCTCAATCAGCTCATATTTTTTCGCCTCCTCCAAACTCACCCACACATGCTCTGTCAATTCAGAAGAGAGAAGAATCTCTCCCTGATCATAATCCGCGAACAAGCTCACAATAATTGTGGGTATGCCATCATCCCTCACATACGAAAGACTCGTCAAATAACGAATATTCTTAACAGCAAGTCCTGTCTCTTCCCTCACTTCCCTTCTCAACAGATCCTCAAAAATGTTGTACCAATGGCTTGACGTGTCCTTCTGCCTTGAACTATACTCTTTGAGCTCAAGCTTTCCCCCAGGAACAGTCCACAAGTTTGGAAAAGCCTTCTCAGTAGGAGCCCTCTTTGCGATAAGATATTTTCCATCCTTAATAATTATCCCTGTAACAACAACATAGTGCGCCTTGTTTGGATCGTACATTCACTTTTTCAACCTTCTATTTTATTTAAATATTATTATCCAAAAAAATAACAATTCTACAACTCTTTCGCGAATTCTTTCATGCGCTGCAACAATGTTTTTTTCTCCTCAGTTTTTTTCAACTCCTCAAACAACATCCGCTGCTCCCTCGAAAGCCTCTTTGGCGTTACAATGTTCACAATAACATACAAATCACCCCTTCCAGAGCTATGCAGATGGGGAACACCCTTTCCAGCAATCCTAAAACGCGTCCCAGCCTGCGTGCCAGAAGGAATTTTCAAGACAACCTCCTTCTCCAACGTCGGAACCTCAACAGACTCACCCAACGCAGCCTGACTAAACATCAACGGTATCTCCAAGAACAAGTCATTCCCCTCACGCCTAAACAACTCGTGATCCTCAACGCTCAACACCACATACAAATCACCAGCACGAGCGCCATGCGGACCAGCCTCTCCTTCTCCCCTTATCCTCAGCTGCGTCCCCTCATCGACACCAGCAGGAATCGTCACAGTAATTGTTTTTTCCCTTCCCACACGACCCTCACCACGACACGCCCGACAAGGCGCAGCAGCAGCACTTCCAGCACCAAGACATGTTTTGCACGTCGTAATCTGAGAAAACATTCCAAAGGGCGTGCGCTGCACCTTCTGCTGCTGGCCAGTACCACTACAACTCGAACAGGTTTCTAACTTCCCACCTTCAGCGCCAGTAGCCTCACACGCTTCACAAGGATCCAACTTTTCCACCGTAAGTTCCTTCTTCATCCCGAACGCAGCCTCCTTAAAACTGATTTCCAGATCATATCTCAAGTCTCTTCCCTGGCGCTGCCTTCCTCCCCTTCCACCAAAAAACATGTCAAAAATATCGTTCCCAAACAAGTCCTCAAACCCTGAAAAATTAAAATTCCTAAAAATATCCTCTTGGGAATAACGCTGATGAAAGGTAGCATCCCCAAACTGATCGTACTGCGCCCTCTTCGCATCATCACCCAAAACAGCGTACGCCTCAGAAATCTTTTTGAATTTTTCCTCAGCACCAGCGTCCTTACTCACATCAGGATGATACTTCTTCGCCAAATTCTTGTAGGCTTTCTTAATCTCCTCCTTCGCCGCAGTCTTACTGACCCCTAACGTTTCATAGTAGTCGTTCGCCATGAGAATAAAAAAGGAACATGATAGGGTTTTTATGCGTTTTCCCCACCCTTATCCACGACTTCAGCGTCCACAACGTTCTCATCTTTCTTTCCACGCTCTTTTTCCTGCTTCTTCGCCGCCTCTTGATAGAGCTTCGTTGTCGCTTCCTGCACCTTTTTGTTGATCTCTTCTATTTTTTTCTTCATCTTTTCAGTCTCATCTTTTTGGATCAACTCCCTCAACTCTTTCTTGTCCTTCTCCAGCTCGTCAAGCAGCCTGTCCTCGACCTTTCCCTTCAAGTCAGCGCTTGTCTTCTCAAGCGTGTAGACCAGCGTATCAGCTTGATTCTTGAGTTCAGCCTTCTCCTTCTTCCTCTTGTCCTCGTCACCATACTGCTTGGCATCCTTTGCCATCCGCTCAATCTCACCCTGATCAAGCTTCTGAGAGGCAGTAATCCTAATGCTCTGCTCCCTTCCAGTGCCAATATCCTTCGCACCCACATGCACAATGCCATTCGCGTCAATGTCAAACGTGACTTCAACCTGCGGAATACCTCTTGGCGCGGGAGGAATACCCACAAGATCAAACCTTCCCAAGCTCTTATTATCAGCAGCCATCTCACGCTCACCCTGCAAGACATGAATGGTAACCGCATTCTGGTTGTCCTCAGCTGTTGAAAAAATTTGACTCTTCTTCGTGGGAATGGTCGTGTTTCTCTGAATAATCTGAGTTCTAATCCCCCCAAGCGTCTCGATACCCAATGTTAAGGGGGTTACATCCAGCAAGAGAATGTCCTTCACTTCCCCAGCCAACACTCCCGCCTGAACCGCAGCACCAAACGCCACACACTCCATCGGATCAATGCCGCGCTCTGCTTTCTTCCCAAGAAGATCCTCAACAAATTTTTTTACTATAGGCATGCGCGTTGGGCCTCCCACAAGAATAACTTTATGAATATCCGCAGACTCCATCTTCGCATCCTTCAAGGCCTGCAAGACCGGCTTCTTGCACCTTTGCACAATCGGATCAACAATCCGCTCAAGCTCCGCCCTTGTCAGTTTCATCCTTAAATTCTTACTTCCACTAATAAAAGGCAGATTAATCTCAGTCTCCTGCATCGTCGACAACTCAATCTTCGCACGTTCAGCTGCCTCCCTAATCCTCTGCACCGCAGTCTTATCATCATTCAGATCAACACCCTCCTGCTGCTCAAAGGTTTTCAAAATATGATTCATCACCACAAGATCCATGTCAGTCCCACCAAGCTGCGTGTCACCAGATGTAGACTTCACCTCAAACACCCCATCACCAAGCTCCATCATCGTGACATCAAGCGTTCCACCGCCAAGGTCAAACACAAGAATCTTCGCCTCCTTATCCTGCTTGTCCAAGCCATACGCCAACGAAGCAGCAGTCGGCTCGTTAATAATCCTTACAACCTCCAAACCAGCAATCGTTCCCGCATCCTTTGTCGCCTGTCTTTGATTGTCATCAAAGTAGGCAGGCACTGTAATGACCGCCTTTTCCACCTTCTCGCCTAAGAACTCCTCAGCATCCCTCTTAATCTTTTGCAAAATAAACGCAGAAATCTGCTGCGGCGTAAATTCTTTTCCATGAATCTCATACTTGAAACTCGTCCCCATCTTCCTCTTCGCACTCATCACCGTGCCCTCAGGATTAGAAACAGCCTGCCTTCTCGCCGGCTCACCCACAAACATCTGCCCATCTTTCGCAAACGCAACCACACTTGGAAACGCCTTTCCATACAAGCTTGTTCCCTCAGCGCTGGGAATTAACACTGGTCTTCCTGCCTGCAGCACTGATGCTGCTGAGTTCGATGTACCTAAATCAATTCCAATAATCTTTGTCATTTTCACATTCCTCCATAGTTTTTACTTTTATAATTTCCAGATTTAGCTTCATACGATACAAGGGCTTTTCCACTATTATAGCCTGTAGCTCCTTGGCTGTAACCTTGCGAATAACCTGGACCACCATATCCTTTCTGGCCTGAAGTTCTCACTGGCGTCTGCCTGACTGCGGCTTCCAATGAAGTGTTTTTATGGGCGTTGCACATTCTCTCTCTCCACTTTCTTTCCTACTTTCACTTTGCTTGTTCTCAAGACCTTGTCCTTGTAGGCGTATCCTTTCTGCAACTCCTCAATCACCATACCCTCTTCCTGAGCCTCCTGAAAATCAAGGATCTCATGCCTATACGGATCAAACTTTTCGCCAACAGCCTTGATCGGAATAACCCCTTCCTCAGCAAGGAGTTTGAGCAACTCCTGGTACATCATCTGCATCCCTTGCGTTAGCGCATCTTTTTGGTCTGCTATTCTCAAAGCACGCTCAAAATCATCCACAATACCAAGGAGCCGTTGCAAAATACCAGCACTCGCGTACTCCTGACGCTCCCGCCCCTCCTTTTCCATCCTCTTAATATAGTTCTCAAAATCAGCCTGCAGCCTTTTCAATGTGTTAGTGTACTCTTCCAACTCCTTCTCCTTACCATCTTCAGCCTTCTCTTTAAGTGGCTCCATGGCTGGTTTTTCCTTCTGTGTCTTTTTGTTTAAAGTCATTTTAGTTTATCTTAAATCAACTATATTATGTTAATAGTAACTTATTTATAAATGTTTCTATTTTGGGGGGTGTGTAGAGTCCCAATTTCTTTCCCGCCTTAAAATCCTATCCAACCTGTTAGACTATCTTCCAACCCCTATCAGAAGATAAGACACTTCAAGAATTCTACCACTCCACCAGCTTTCCAGCATCCACTTCAAGAGGATCAGCCTTCCTCAACCTTCTCGCCTGTTTTTTACTCACCACTTTGTAATGCCTCGCCCCAACCAAGTACTCAGGGACAAACCACACTTCTTGCTCGTTTGTCATCCAATTCAACTTATCAAACCTGGCCAGATCCACAGGCAAAGAATACCGCCTCAACGTCTTCTTTCCACTATCCAAAAAATACTCATGAAAATAACTCATCACCAACTCACGAATCGTTCTATACACCGGCTCTCGATACCTCAGCATGGCGTGATTGGTTTTGCTTATCGCACCCCAACACCCCTTCTTCTTAAATAAAGCAACAACATGATCCTGATCCTCTTTTGTCGCACTCAAGTCCAGAACCAAGGGCCTCTGACCATGTACCCTCAACGCCAACGCGGCAAGCATCGCACCCTCAACACAATGCGCCCTGTTCTTTCTTAAAACCAATCGTGGAGAAAGACATGTATCACCGTCTTCCTCAAAATTGATTGGAATCTTATTCAAAAAATCCTGAATCTTCCTTGGCGTATCCAATTTTTTGAGAAGAGCATGTTCCTCTTTTGCCAAACCAAACATAAGTATTTCTTATTTTTAACATTTTAAAAAGGTTTAGGAAGCCACGGCTTTGCACATTAAATAAAGGCTTAAACCCTTCTGCACAATAATTGACCATTTCGCACAACAAATCGCAACATATTAAAAGACAATAGTCAAGGCAAGTCTATGGAAGAAGTTGACGACGTTCCATGTTTGTTCTCTGATCAGCGTTCTATTGCGGAGATTCAAGAAAAGATCCCAAAAATGTTTCAAATTGCCGAACTTGAGAGCTCAAGAGCGGGCAAGATTGGTATGGAAGTTGGTTCCGTAAGAGAAAAAATGATAATCGCATTTTTTATTTACAAGTTCCACGAGAGTAATGTCAATGCCAATATTCCTATTACTGAATCTGAAATTGATGTTATAGTGAGGGGAAAGCCTTATTCTATTAAAACAATTAGTAAAGATAGTGGTATCAAAGCAGTTTGGACTGTTGACGCAAGAAGCGCAACTACTTTTATTAAGAATTATAAACCAAAATGTGATATCATTCTGGTGAGAATCAATTGGGGATCAGAAGGAGGGGTGTACTTAATACCCTTAAAGATACAAGAAGAAACATTACAAAAATTAGGAAGAAACAATTATCTAAGAATGCCAAAACTTGGGACGAACCCAAGAGGTGTTGAATTCAGCAAAGAGGCTATCAAAGCAATGCTCTCAAACACTAAAACTTTAAAGATTCCAATACGATGGAAAAAGGAAAGTCTTCCGTTCAATGTTTACGAGCGATGGGTAGAGTATTGGGCTAATGTTTAGCGAGTTCCTTTTTAATATGCCCAATTACTTTTTTAGCATTCTTTTTAATATCGCTTTCCCAATATCTTAAAACTTTATAACCTAATTTTCGCAAATCTTTATTGTTTCTATTATCTCGATTAATGTTACTCTTTATTTTCATAAGCCAATATTTACGTTTATCCAGAGAGAATTCTTGAGCTCTACTTTTTAACCTTCTCAAACGCCAGTTGTGCCCATGCCAGAAATCACCATCACAAAACACAACAATATTTTTTTCAACAATAACAAAATCAGGAGTTCCAGGTAATTTAGGGTGACGTCGAAAACGAATCACCGCTCTACGAAATTCTTTCGCTAAACGTAATTCGGGCTCAGTGTCCTTTGACCGAATTCTCGACATTATTCGAGAAGTAATTGCTGGATCTCGAGTTGTCCTTCCCATTTCTGTTTTCCTTTAAGGTAAGCTTCAATAGAGCGAGCCACATACCACGCAAGAACGGGGGGTACGGCGTTTCCTATTTGTTTGTAAATATTCGATGGCGCTCCCGCAAAACAGAAATTGTCAGGGAAAGATTGGAGTCTCGCGCATTCCCGCACGGTTAAACGACGAGGAGCCGCGTAGTGGAACTCAATATTCCCGTGGTGCTCCGCTCGAATCGTAATGCTCGGACGATCTCTCTTAATTGGTTTATTTCCTTGAGCGTGTTTTCCATAATTTTTAGCGCGTGAATACTCGTTTTGGTGCCGTAAATCTTTATTGCGAGTTAAGAGGTCGCTAATCGCTTCTTTCGCTGTAATCCATTGTTCCTTCGCTAGAACAGGTTGTGGCGGACAAAAAGGCCCCAATTCATCATAAACATCTTTTCTTACGCCGAAGATAAGAACACGTTCACGCAATTGTGGAACACCATAATTAGCGGCGTTGAAAAGACGATGATTAACGATATACTGTGGGGATATGTCACGAAATTCTCTTTTAATGGTCTCTAAAGTGTTACCTAAATTTGTTAAACCCTTTACGTTTTCAGCTACGAAAAATTTAGGCTGCTTAAGTTCAATCACTCGTTTCATTGAAAAATAAAGTAATCCACGTTCAGATTTAAAACCTAAACGTTTTCCAGCCAAGCTAAAATCCTGACAAGGGAATCCACCCGTTATAATATCGCAATCAGGAATAATCTCTGCGTTATTCTCTAAAACTTTTCTAATATCCGCGCAAAAAGGTTCTATTCCAAAAAAGTTTTTAAAAGTCTCGCAAGCTTGGGGCGCAATATCATTAGCGAAGACTATCTCAAAATCGTTTTTTGAGTATAATCTATTGAGAAAAGAAAAATTACCCTGAAAACCGAGATCCAAACCACCACAACCAGAGAATAGAGAGATTACTCTAAACACCCTTTTTTCATTCATATTCTATTTATGCTTTTATTGTTCTTAAGCTTTACTCCTTGATTGCCGTAATTTTTTCAGCCCAGTGGCAGAATCCGCAGTCGGGTTCGGGGCGGGGTGGCCGTTCTTGTGCAAGTAAACGGATTGCCGCATGGAAGATTTTCTCGCCTTGTTTCGGATTCGTCGGTATTTCCTTTAAATGTGTATGAAATATGACTTCGCCTGTTTCCGTGACGTGGCTGGGGTAATAGAAGAGGAGGAAGGTGAAGTCTTCCGTTTCGTAGCCATTTTTACGGAGCAGTAAATTGTAGAGCACGTTCCATCTGGAGAACGAGTTATTAAACCAATATGAATATCTTCAATTTTCTTAAAATAAGAATGACTACTTATCGCCCTTATCGCCGCAAAAGATTTAATCTCAGCTTCTGGAAAAGCCTCACTCACTAAATCCGCACAACCTAAAAATGTTGACCCTCTGGTTATTACATCATCAACCAACACTATCTTTTCAGGTCTTTCAATTTTTGGATTAACACGAATCGTTTTATAGTGATCAGCCGGCTTCAATCGCTCCTTAGAATCTGAAGAAGAGGACTTCTTTACAGGCTCTATCCTTTCCAGACAATCAAAAAACCTTCCAAGACCCACCTTTTCTAATTCTCTCGCAATTCTTTCAGGAACCCACAACATGCCTTGTTTTATTGGAACACTCTTGGGAACAGGAACTAAATAAACTTCAGGACCAAAAAAATCTTTAAAATTTTCAATCTTCTCTTTTACATCTTGTGCAACAGCTTCAGATACAGGTAGCCCTCGCTTAGGATGGATTTTATCTTGCTTAATCGCAGAGATAAGATCTTTATGACCCTCATACTTGGGTTTATAGCTAAGAAAAGATGCGAACTTTAAACTAGAAAGCGACATCTAAACTCACCAAACCACCAGAAGCTGGCAAAACGTCAAGTAAAGGTTTTACGTCTTTAACTGAAATTACTCTCGCACCATACTTCATTACTTCTTTAGGCCACTTTAACTTCTGATCCTTCGCAACACTCTCAAGAATAAATAAAGGCCTACCTAAACGAAGAGCCTCCCACGCTTGATAACGAGTACCGCTCTTCTCAGCCGCCTCCACAACAACAGAAGCATGAGAAATCAATGCCATCGTTCGATTTCGCATCACAAAATTCTTTTCTTGAACAGGAGATAGCGGAACAAACTGTGAGATTACCAACTGATTCTTCATAATCTCATCCTGAAGCTCCCGATTCTCAGCAGGATAACACCTATCCAAAGGAGTACCTAAAACTGCAATCGTCTTTCCACCTTTATTCATAGCAGTTTTATGGGCAACAGTATCAATCCCTTCCGCAAGACCGCTCACAACAATAATTCCTTTTTTGACAAGAGCCCTCGCTAAAGCAGCAGCATTCTCCAAACCCTCTTTACTCGCCTTTCTTGAACCGATAATAGAAACTCTCGGCCCATCAGCCATCAAACTACGATTACCTTCAACAAACACTACAGGAGGAGCAAACTTCTTCTCATTCTCATTCAGCGGACCCATAAGCTCAGCAAGCGTTACTCTTTCCATTGTTTACCCCAAAATTATTGATTAATCGGCTTACACAAGAAACAAAAGTCGCGCCTTGAATCTGCCCTTTTTCTGAACCCATCAACACATCTACTAATAGATTTCTAAGTTTATAAAATTGTCTACAACTTTTCCGAATAGTTAAAAACACCCACCTTCACAAAAAAAGACAAAGCCACCGGGGAGAGTTGAACTCCCGACCTGCTGATTACAAGTCAGCTGCTCTACCATTGCTCCTACTACCTCTTAGATAATAGTCTGAGCTACGGTGGCATAGCATCAAGAATTCAAGCATGATTTAAATAACTTATGGAACGAGATGAGAAAATTAGGTAATATGTAAAAACACATCATCCACGAACAGAATGAACACCATTAACAAGAGCGTAAGACTCACACCTAAAAGTACCCCCCACTTCGCGTTTTTTAATGTTTTCTGCAACACAAGACCGGCTGTCAATGGAAATATTGCCCAAATTGCCGTCCACCAAATTTGAAATATCGATTCATTCGGACCTTGAGCATGTGTTATGACAAGAAAAGCATACCCTATCAGCGCAGTAACTCCTGAGACCTTCAGCACCTCTTTCCAACACATCTTCTTATTTTTAATTGAGAAGTATATAAGACTTACTGAAGTTTCTTTGCAACACGAATCATCGCAGCAACCACAGTGTGATACTTCTTTACCTCACTCTTCAAATCGCGCTGCATATTCCCAACGACCACGCTCTTCATCACCTCGCTAAAACTTTCTTTTTTCACAACCTCAGCCAGGAACTTCCGCGCCTCAGCGCGAATCAAACTCAACTTTGAATGATGCGATTTCGCCTTCACCATCAACACCGTCTTAATCTGCATCTTCACCCCATCAGCAGTCGCGTACACAAACGAATCCTCCACCTTCGCCTTTGAACGCTTCGTAAAACGTCGCACATGCGCGGGAGGAACCTCAAACCCGACCAGGATCGTGTTCGCCTGATTATTTTTCACGCTCGTCACCACAAACGTCACGCTCATACTCTGCTTTTTCGGATCATTCGTCAGGCTCATCAAATTAACGCGAACCACCTTGCCCACAGCCTTCTCAGGATCGTCAACATACGTTTCCCCAAGAACAACATGATCAAACTCTTTCGAAGCAACCATCGGAATCCACCGCTTCTTCACCTTCTTAGAAACCTGCTCTTCAGAACCTTCTCTCTTCACCACAACTGTCTCTTCAGCCATCAACACTCAAAAAGCCCTCGTTTAATAAAGGTTTCTAAAAATCCTGAAAACAACATTCTCATCCCACAATCAACTTCGCCTGCGCAGTATCCACCTTCCAATCCTTCGGCAACACGCCCTCTCTCTGATAATACTTTGTCAAACGCCTGATCTTTGACTTAGTCAATAACAAGCCACGCCTGCTCGCCATATCCTTCTTATTCCTTTCAATATGCTTCAACAACAACGTCTGCTTCCTCATCAACGCAGTCAACCCCTCAGGCAACCCTGTAGCCTGCTTCGCGTTTCTTAAAATATCCAAAACCTTCTTCCCAGTTATTTTTTTCACATCGGGAATCCCATACTCATCACGAAGAACCATCCCAATTTTGCTTGGAGCATGCTCAGCCTTCGCCAGCTTTACCACGAGCTGCTCCACCTCTTCAGGGGTATAACTCAGCCACGGCTGCTCTTTCTCTCTTGGGGGTTTCTTTGAGCCAGCCTTTCCCCTCTTCCTCGAATGCATTCTCGCCATATTTTCCAGACAACCCCCCGCCTTTTTTAAAGGTTCCTACTGCTTCTGCAACGTAAACGTCACCTCCACCCTCTTAGATTAGGAAGAAGCTCAAGGCCGAATCTTTAAAGAATTAAAATTTCTTATCCAAAGAATAAAAAATAGCCCCGGGAGGATTTGAACCTCCGTCCCAGCCTCCAGAGGGCTAGATCCTTGCCGCTAGACGACGGGGCTCTGATGATCTTGGAATTCAATGATGCTTTAAAACTTATCTAAAACCTCAACGCTTCATCTCCTGAATCGCTTCGAGAACCCAACGCTGATTTGTTTTCGTAAAAAAATCCACATCAAGAGACCTTCTCGATATTAAACGCTGAAGAATAAGCGCGTTCGCACCAAAGATATAGATCACAAGCTCTTTTCCAGCACCCTTACAAAACTCGTCAAGCTTTTTGAACAGCTTTTCAGGCACACCCATTTTTATCCTTCTTTTTTTGACAACCGTTCACAGCGCTCAAACTCCACTATAAAACTTTCAGTATCAAAATGCCCAAGAAGACGCCACTTCTTCAAAAGAGGACTCCGATTTCTCAAATAATGCCCTACGAGAGCGTCCAACCTTTCTTCTCGCTCATAAAAAAACCGCTCCTCACTCGCGCTGCTCCTGAAAAGATCACCCCTCAATCGGTCTAACCTTGTGCCTCTTGGAAAAGACGAAGGAAAATGCTCAAAACATACATCTAAGATATATCCCACCTGATTTTGAATCTCCCTCTCCCTCGCGAGGCGATACAACTCTTCCGCATCAACTTTCTCTTGCGAACGATATAGCACATACGGAACGCCCTGCACAAACCTAGGCTCTCTTCTCTCAGTTAAGGCAGCGATAACCGCCTCTTCAATACCCACCTCTTCAGAATTAGACACTTGCGGCGTTCCCACCCCAGTCTTACCAACTAATCGAAAGCCATACTTGGCAAACAGATCTCCTACCACATCCATCTTGTTCCTTTCAGTCATAATACCCCTATAAGAACAAACTCTTTTTAAATCTTCTCAGGCAGCTTTGAACCTCCACAACGCCATAGACAAGCTTAAAAACATCTCTTTCCAAAAATAAAACATGATCCACGAAATCAGAAAAATCACCCTTGTCAAAATAAGAAAGCCCACAAGAAAGGACGTGAATCAAGACCTCCAATGGTTGTCCCACAGTCTAGGATTGTTCACAGAACGAGACAAAGAAAAAAGCTGCTTCAGAATTTTCGTTGAGCTTATAAAATCAACACACAAAAACCAGCTCCTCAACAGCGACCAAATCGCAGCGCGAACACACCTCTCACGGGCAACCATCATCCATCACTTGAACAAACTCATCGAATCAGGATTAGTCGTTCCTTACAAAGGAGGGTATATCCTCAGAGTAGACAACCTCGAAACCCTTCTCGAGGAGATAAAAAAGGACGCCCTCAGAATCTTCGAAGACTTACAAGAAATAGCCGGAGAACTAGACGAACAACTAGGATTAGTGAAACGGGAAAGAGGAAAGGTCATTTCAGATTAACCCCCGCAGTCAATACTTACCCCCTAGAACATTAGAAACTCTTATAAATAAAAAGCTTTTCCCTTGTACGGGCGACCAAAGTGGCCTGGATCCACCCGTTCTCATCTCGAACACGGAATGGACTTGAGCTTGGTCCACGTGAGAGTTAAACAGGCCGACGTTCAAGACAGTACTGTTCTTCCGAACGGGAACTCTTGAAAGTTGCCCACCTTCTTATTTAGGGGGACGGGCAAGCTCATTTTTTAATTTTTCAAAAGCAGCCTTATTTCTAGAAGTAGCATTATAAGAATCAAGAAGAAGTTGTAATTTCTTTATTTTTCGGGGATGTTTAAAACCAATATGCCTTTGAAATTTAATAAAATTCTTCTTACCTGTTATCGTTAAAACATAAGACTGATCATAGTTACTGTGTGGTTTCGTTCGAATGATCTTATTGGAATGTATCTGAGAAAGATACTCTAAGAAAGACTTTATCTCCTCTAAGATTCTATACGAGTTGGATGTTAGGGCAATGCATCTTTTCCATTCACGAGTTTTGTAAGCCAACTTGAGAGAAGGAGATCCTTCGTCATCATAAAACGCACGTAAGTATTCCTTTTGGATTCGTCTTGATGAGCGTCGAACGGAAGGGGGAATATAAATAAAATCACTTCTGAAATCCGGAAGATGTTTAAGAAACACCTTAACAATATTTTTCCTCGTGACGTGCACAAAAGGTGTCCCAGAATTTACAACCCCTTCTGTAAAGTGGACATTTCCAAATTCATTGGTAATATCTTTTTTAAATTCCTCCCTAAGTACCTTGCAAGTATTGTTATACCGAATGTAGGTGGAGTATAAATAACCATCGCCACTAATTTTTGCTAAACACCGCGCCAAGCTCTCAGATACCACGACCTTTTGAAGGAATTATCGTTTAAAAGCTTTTTTGCAAATTTCCCGAAAATCTTCCGAACGGGAACACTTGAAAGTTGCCCGCCTTATCTTTTTAACATTCTGTCGCTAAACAAGTTTTTATACCAGCGTCAACAAAATAACCCCATGCAAAAAAAATCACTTTCAAAAACAACATTGAAAAAGATCTGCCTCGAAAGAATCAAAGTTCTCCTCAACGAAGCAAAAAAAAGACCAGCATACGCGAACAGGTATATAGAACTCGCGAGAAGACTCGCCATGAAGGTCAACCTCAGAATCCCAAGAGAATACAAAAGAACCTACTGCAAATACTGTCACGCCTCTTTTAAAGATAACAACTACCGCGTCAGAACAAAGAATGGCTATGTCGTTTACACTTGTTTTAGCTGCAAAAAATACTCAAAATACAAAATATGAACTAAGAAATATACCCTTTCACCAACAACTTTCCTAACTGCGACAAAGACACCTCCATTCTTCCACGCTGCTGCACAGTCTCAACAAGACCAAGCTGCTTCAATCCATCTACCTTGTATGTACCATTCAAATGATACGACAACAACGGCAGGCTCATCCTGACAGCTGTGCCTATCCCCTCCAATGACAACGGACCTTTCTCATTCAACACCCTTAAAATCTCAATCTTCCTCTCAGTCAATAACTTGTAATAAGAAAACTTCAAAATAGGAAGCAGCATCGCCTGATCATTTACCACCCCAAACGCCTTCAAGCCATTCACAAACGCAGCACTCAACGCGATACATGAACTCAACCTGTCCCCAGTCGCAACATTCACCACAATACTCTTCTCAGCCTCAGCCTTCTTAATCTCAGCAACCACCCGAAACATCTCCTCCATCATATTCCCAGACACATGGACAACCACTCCAAGAATCCCAAAACGCTGCAACTCTTTTCTCGCCTTCTCAGCATCCTCGCCTTTATCCTCTGGAGCGATCAAGAATACCTTTTCAGTAGGAAACTCTTTAATCCCGACAAACAACGCCTCAAGATTGTCACCTACAGGCGCAATCACAACACTCTTCATCCACTTTCGCAAACACTCTCTTATTTTAAAGATTTCTTTTAAAGCAGATTACTTGTCTTTTAGTCTGTACACAGTATAGTTTGTGTTCAGATCCTCTATGCGCATTATTTCTCTCTCAAAATCTTCTAAAGTCAAGGTTCTTCCTTCAACAGAGATCCCACGCCTCAACTTCCATGATAACATTCTCCCTATACTCATTGCCTGGCTCCACCTTCCATACCCAAGTTTATTCAAATGTTTCACACTCACACATCCATATTTTTTCAGCGAGGCAGCAATTCCTTCCTCAAGAGGAGGCTCATTTTTTTTAGAATAATACTTTAATTTTGACGCTTCCTTTTTCGCAACTTCTTTTCTAGCTTTTCTCTCACTACGCTCAGACCCTCTTTCACCAGTGTAACGATCAATCAACCCTTCAAACTCAGCAACAAAACTACTCAACCTTTCACGATCATTCTCAAGAAGATACTCAACGGCACCCTGAACCTTCTGAGAAAGATCTTGATTCAACCCACCAATACCCTCACGAAGGGCTCTTATCTCAGCCTCTCTCTTCGCCTCTTCTACTTTCTTAAAAAGATCATCAAGGTGGGTTACCATACAACAGGGATAACACAAACTTTTAAAAATCTAGTGATCCGGCCTCTGACTCTTCTTTTAAAAACCCTTCTAAGAAAAATCCTAAAATCAGTTAATCCTCCTTCCGTCCTCATACACGACCATCTTTCTCATATTTTCTTTCTTAAACTTATATGCTCTTCTACTAGAAATTAAAATCATTCAACTTATACAAATTATTCTTTAAGGATAAATTTAAACCTTCTACATTCTTTAACGCTTTCGCAATTTTTAATTCTTTCATATCCTTTTTTGGATTATTCTCCTGATAAAGAATAATTATATCAAAATGTTTTCTTATTCTCTTATGTATCCTTTCAAAATCCCGATCAAAAGTAAACAAAACAGCCTGCTTTACTATTGCTTCTTTCAAATGATCAATATCTTTCTTGTGTCTCATTCCTATTTTACGAGGACTAATTACCTCAAATCCTCTATCTGTAAGAATTTCTATAAGAATGTCCCTGTCTAAATTATCATCTAAATAAATTTTAATCTTTCACACCCGCTTCTTTTCTTTCCTGAGCCAATACTCTAGTCACAAGGCCATCATTTTCCGTACACCACTCAATAGCCTGTATCACATCTTTAACTGGAAGATCTCTATCCTTTGCGATTTCTTTAATCGTTCTTCCTTCCACATTGTAATCAGAACAATACATAACTTCCACCCTTATTCTGGTCCCTTTAAGATAAGGAATCTCTTTACCTTCATGAAATTCCAACCTATCGTAATCCCTATTTGGCATTTGCATACCTTCTTTTAGTCTTAAAACCTTAAATAGTTTACCAATTATCTCTCTGCCCCAATAATAAGTGATAATTCTTAAGCCAAATGTAGGATGATATAAACCTTTTAATTCTTTATAAATAGCTTTTTATAAAAAATTTTGTATCTTTTGTAGTTCTAACAATATCATTAAAAGAGGAATAAGAAAAACCGAACATAGAAGCAACAGTTCAAAGAAGATTTTTGAAGAGATAAAGAAAAGATATCCTGAACACCTGAAGATATATAAAAAAGAACGATTGCATGAACTTTACGAAGAAATAAAAAAAACATTTTGAATCTGAACTACTTGGACTAATAGATTTATGGGAATCAGATTTTTGATTGAACTAGAAGATAAAGATGTAAAGTGAAAAGGAATTAGGACATATCTCTTTAGGTGACTTTACCTTAACAGCTTACTTCCCTTTCAAATTAAAAACTCTTCTAAGAAAAATCCTAAAAATCAGTTAATTCTCCTTCCGTCCTCATACACGACCATCTTTCTCCTCGCCAACTCCTCAAAAAACTCCTCCTCAGGAACACAGGCTTCAGGCGCAGTCACACCAACCTCAGCAACCATCCCCTTCAGCACAAACTGGCCCATAATGGAAATCGTCATCCCCGTGTTAATGTTCGAGCCAGCCTCCTCAAACCCCTCCAGGGATGTTGTCAAGCACTCCATGTGAATGGTCTTGTTCATCTTATTCTGTCTTCCAGCAACCTTCACCCAAATATTCTCTGTCTCCTGATAATTCTTCGGCTGCTTCTGCCGCTTCAACACCTCACGCGTAAAATCAAGAATACCAACCTCACAACCCTTAATACTCACCTTGTCCTTAGACCCAAAGCCCATATCAATCAAGAATTTAATCGCCTGATGAGAATGCTCAGGAAAACCAGCAGTATAATGCACAGACTTCAACCCTTTCTGCTTAAAATACTTGTGGAAGGTGTACACCTCAGAATGCACAATGCAATACATATTCTGCGTCCCAACCCCGCGGATCTTCTCAGCACCCTCATAATAACACGCGTTGCTCTTCCTGAACTTCCCTTTCTCCAGGACAACCGCAGGCGTTGTCAACTCGTAAATGATGCTCTCAATTGAATACGGAATCACGAACTGCTTAATATTCGAATCCCACGCAAACCCTAAATCAATATGATCAACACTCTCCAACTTATCAACAGCATACCGCGCCATCACATTCGCGATCCCGGGAGTAGAACCGCAGCCCAACAACGCCAACAACCTCATTTTTTTAAACTTGCCATACAACTTGTATTGCTGCATCGTCATCTCCTGCAACCCGCCAAGATCAAGATAATGCGCGTTTGCTAACAAACAAGCGCGCATCACCTCTAGATTCAGCCTCAACTCAACACAATTCAAAACCACCTTCGCGCCGGACTTCTTGATAATACGAGCAGTCTTCTCCACATCACGCACGTTCACAAACTCAAACCTCGCCCTCTTAAACTTCAACAAGTCATCAATCCTTTCCTTCTTCCTGCCACACAACAACACAGAAAAACCAGACTTCAACAAATCCTTTCCACAAATCCTTCCCTGATCACCAGTCGCGCCAAGCACCACAAAGTCAAACTTCACCATCTTTCAATTTACCCTCTTGTTGTTCAAGAATATAAAAATCTTTCTTCTCGCGAGCTCTTTGAAAAAAAGTTCAGGCGGAACAACCAAATCAGGAGGAAACACGCCTTTCTCTTGAATCTTTTTTTTCAGGATCATTTGGGCAACAATCGAAGGAGGAACACCAGTATCCTTGTCAATCGTTTCATCCTTGCCATGAATATGCGCGTCCACTCTCAACTCTTTTTTCTTTCTCGCTTTGCTCCCTCTCACAACCACCCGAATGATCTCGTACTGATCAATCTTCCGAGGAATGGTCTTTGGCAAAGTTTTTAAGAAACTTATTAAAAATTCCCTGACATTTACTTTCTTGCCTTTAACTTCAACCTCACGATCCTCCGTAAGGCCTAAAGAGCGCAAGATTCTCACTCTTTCAACGAAATCATCATCAAACGCAATCCTAAACGAAACATTCCTCGCGGCTAGGGTAAAAGGTAGGGTCGCAACCTCAGAATGAATCGTAAACTGCGGCTTTTGCATACCTACGGGATCAGGAAACTTGTACGGAACCCTTCCAGACAACGGCTCAACAAACACCATTTTTTTATTCTTAAAAACCGCAGGCTTCCACGAAAACTCCTCAAGAATCGTCTGCAACGAATACGCGGCTGACAATGGAGAAACTTGCTTGTATGTGGACTTGTCTTTCATTCCAACGAGAATCTCAACATCCTCAACCCTGTCTAAAAAATCACTTCCATACCTCGCTAAAAGGTTCGTAATTCCTGGAGCAGCGCCCATCCCAAGAATAGCAAGAAGACCCTTTCTCTTAAACGCGTTATGAAGCTTTAACTGCTCCCTCGTAAAATGAAACAATCCACCAAGATCAAGATAATGACAATGAGCTTTCAAGCACGCCTTCATGACAGCAAGGTTAAACTCATGGTGCACCGCATGAATAACGACATTAATTCCCTTCAACGCCCTGGCTACAGTCTCAGGTTTCGACACATCAGCGTAGCGTACTGTTGCGCAATATCTTTTCGCTAGACTTTTGACTGAGGCAGGATCACGCACGAGATAAACAACATTTCCCTCAAACGAAGAAGCAAGATCTTTCGCAATAATCCGGCCCATCGCACCAAGACCAAGAATACCGATCACACCATTTTCCATTATTAAGATTGTGAAAAAGGTGTTATATAAAAGTAGCCCTTTATTTTGCTGCAAAGTTAGTCAACTATCCTCTTAGAAAGATAAGTCTCTTTTAAGTGATCAAAAACATTTATTAACACTCTTTTGAGAGAATATTTATGCCTGCTCGACACAAAAAAAGAGTCGCTAAGAAAAACCAGCCAGCAGGCCCTGTAAAAGGTAAGATCCTTCGCATCGAACATCCCCCTGTCTGCGGACCAGATGCTACAGATTGGTTCATCGAAGAACTTAATTTGTGGCTTGGCTTCTGCACCACTCTCAACACGCTCGCCATCGCATGGGGAACAGCACGAAATAACGCTCGCCCCTTCTATGACCTTACTCCGCGCTGGGTAGACATTCGAGCGCAACGATATCGTCTTCTCCTGATGCTCGCACCTCAACTCACTTATCACCCTACCACCACCTTCAACTCTCGACGAGGTTATTGCCCTATCTCTTGCGAGCAAACACTCACTCTCTGTGATGGCTGTATCCATCGTTCAGAAGTTGGAAATTTTATCTATGCCGCAATAGCCGTCGTCTTCCAAATGACATGGTTAGAGGTATTTATAGGATCAATTAGAGGAAACCGTGGACGAAGGACGGCATCGGACCGAGCATCAGTAAGCCTTGGATTTGATTTCGCCAACCAAATCAATCCTCCCCAACTTTGTCACTTTCTCTCCAACCACGCTCAAGAATGGCAAGACATGCAACAAGACGGCCACGGATGCTCGCTCTGCGCGCAATCAGTTGTACCATCAAACCGCTTTCATACGATCTTTCCTCCTCTAACAACTCTTGGTCCAAGAACAAACATTCGCGTTACTATCCCCTCCTTGGTCCAAGGAACTCCTTAAAAAAGAACAACTTCGCCACGTAGACCTTATCATGGAAGAAGAACAACTTTTATGAAACCGTTTAAAAAGATTCTCTGAAAACTTTCAGCTCACCATAATTTCATCCTGAAAAAACCAGAACTCTTACGCTCCTTAAAATGCTCCTTCAACAAGACAGGCCACGCCTCCTTCACCCACTTCCGCTCCATCAACAAATTCTGACCAAAGCCGCGCCCCCTCAATTCCTTGTCAACAACACCGCCTTTATGAGGATGAGCAAACAACTTCGGATGAGGGCTGTTAAACCCATGCATGTAATGCACTAACTCATGCGCAATCGTGACGTCAACAATATATTCAGGGACAATTTCCTTTTTGAAAAACCCATTAATAGCAATCTCACTGTTCTTATTTTTCAGCCTCTTAATATGCCCAAACTTGTTCCTCCAGTTGCCCTTGAACTTAATAAGAACATCATTCCTCCTCTCCACATCAAAAAATAACAATGACCAGATCTGCTCCAACCGCTCTTTCAACCAGGCATCATCACGCATCCATCCAGCAAGAAACGTTCCTTTAAAACTTTTTCTTCAACGCTGTTCTTCCTTGGAAAGAATCCTGTCAAGAATATGAAGCCTCTCCCGAACATGAACGATCCTCCTAAAGAACTCTGGAAAGCGCACACTCCAAACACCCCTAATCCGTTCATATTTTTCCTGGTTCTTGTACAGATCATAAAGCTCTCTCAACCCCTCTTTCAAAAGCTTGCATTCATTAATCGCGACATCCGCATGGTACTGAAGATCCTTCGTTTTGTACTTCTCAGCATACTCCCTCTTTGCCATCTCCAACTCTTTCACCGCTGGATTAAGGTTGATTCCCGCCCTCTCCTTAATTTTCTCAGAAATAAAAATGTAATTCACAAACCACCGATCATTCTGATCCTTCTTAAAACGCTCATCCAACTCCCTCAAATCTTTCTCCAAACTTTCCAAATGATAATGAATACTTGACGTGATCACAACAACAGGCATGAAAAAAGTTCCGGTTTAAAAGCGTTTGGCTTTTTTCGCGAAAAGATAAACAACAAACATGAGAAGTGTCAAAGCAAGAAGCGTTATTGTCAAAGGATCCAAAAGGCTTGAAGCAGCTACCACTTCTCTGGCTGGAGAAGCAGCAAATTCAACCTGCTGTACTTCAGCACCCAAGGTCACAACACTCTTCGCTCTCAACGTTGAGAAAATCCTCAAAAAAGACAAAACAGCAAGACCAATAAAAGAAAAAATTGCAAGCTTTACCAACACGGGCTCAGGCGCCAGCAGGGTCCTCCCTCTTTCAGTAAGCGAATAATACTTCCACTTTCTTTCTTCATCCTTTCTCACAAGGCCCTCCTCCTCAAGCTTGACCAAGTGCTCCTTCACTGTAGGAATCTTCACCTTCAACAATTCAGCAAGATCAGTCTGTGTCTTCTGCTTCCCAGCAAGCTCCTTCAAAATCCGTATCCTCATATCAGAACTCAACACTTTAAACATCTGTTTCCCAAAAGTAAATTCTTCCATAAAGAATCATACTCTGAGAAGTTTTTAAAGCTACTTGTTCTAAGGAAAAAACCTCAACATAAAACAACCTATTTAAGAAAGTTCTATCATTCTAAAAACATGGAAAAAACAAACATTTTACTGGCAATCCTCGCATTAGGTCTTGTCGTGACCGCAGGAATTCTCGCCACAACAAGAAACGCTGTAACAGTCCTAGACCCAACCCCTGGCCAAGAGCAACAAGTCATCACTGTCTCCGGAAATGCCATGAAGAGTACGGCTCCAGACACAGCAAAAATCCTGTTCAGAATCGTCACCACAGCAAAGACTGGCGTCGAAGCACAAACAAAAAACACTGAAGCGTCCAACAGCGTGATCAGGGCATTGAAGGCAAGAGGCCTGACTGAAAAACAAATCGAGACTGTAGAATTCCGCATTCAAAGAATAGAACGATACGAAGAGGGATGGATCGATCCAGAGCCTGCCTACTTTAAAGCAGCACACATCCTAAAAATCACAACAAAAGAACTCGAAGATGTCGGCGTGCTCTTAGACACCGGAGTTTCAGCAGGAGCGAACAGCGTAGACACGATCCTCTTTACCCTTTCTGACGAGCGCGAAGAAGAAATCAAACGCGAAGTACTAAAAAATGCTGCTGAGAACGCGAGAGAAAAGGCTGAAAGCCTCGCCTTAGGCCTCGATGTTTCTCTTGGAAAAATAGTAAGCGTCTCAGAACAAAACGTAGGATTCACTCCTGTTTATTACAGCACCGAAGCCTTCAAGGCTCCAAGAGACGGCACTCCAGACATCAGACCTGAAAACGTCCAACTCAGCGCCTCAGTCACTGTAAAATACGAGATTGAAAGATGAACAAAAAACTTTTTTTAATTCTTGGAATCATCCTACTCCTCCTTATCATCCTCTTCATTCTCGCAAACCTTTTCGCATACCAACATATTTGCGGCACAGACCCTTCTGGAATCACCACCTGCACTTGAACTTCTGCAAGGCCTAGCTAAAAGAAATGTTTATATACAAACAAATCCAAAAGAAATAAATATGATAAAAAAGGTGGTCGCTCACGCTGTTTCTACTATCCTCCTCAAAAAGGAGGAAGAACCTTGATCAACGCAGAAGCAATTCTCAACATCATCCAAAACCTGAACGAGGCCTTGATCGCGCTCGACTTCAAAGGCAACGTCCGCTTCTGGAACAAAGGCGCTGAAACCCTCTTCGGTTACACCCAAGAAGAAGCCCTTGGAAAACCACTCCCCTTTATCTCACGCGACTCCTTTTTCGAACTCGAAACAGCATTTGAAAAAACACAACTCGAAAAAAGCTACACCTTTAAAACACAAAAGTACGCGAAAGACGGAACACCACTCGACCTTGTTGCCACCACCTCGCCATGGCGCGAACACGACAAAATCATCGGCATGAGCGCAGTCTTCGTTGATCTCAACAAAGTCAAGAGGGCAACCTTCATCCCCTACAACCTCATGCCCTTCCTCAGAGACTCAAAACGAACCTTCGGAGAACTCAGAGATATCATCATGGTAACACTCTCCAAAGGAAAAATGACCATCAACCATATCGCAAACGAATCGGGAGTAAACTGGCGAACCGTAGAAAAACACCTCACCTACCTTATTGGCAAGAGGATGGTGGAAGAACTGTTCAGCTCTGAATACATCAGAATCTTCGAGCTGACAGACCAAGGAAGAGTCTACGTCGAACAAGTAAAACAACGCGAGCTCGCAAAAATCGTCAAAAAAGATGAAGCATGAACATCCTCATGATCGGCTGGGAATATCCTCCCTACAAATCAGGAGGACTTGGAACAGCATGCTCCACCCTCACCAACGGCCTCGCCTCTCACAACATAAAAGTTACGTTTGTGCTGCCAGTCAGCCCTCCTGAAACTCCAGACTTCTTAAAAATTCTCGGAACAGACACTCTCAAGAATATCAAGATCACCCCTATCCCAGCGCTTCTCTCCCCCTATACCACTCTTCTCCATTATGATGAGCAACACGCAGCCATTTCAGAAAACAACACTCCCTACAGCCAAGACCTTTTCTCTGAAGTGTACCGCTTCACCCTCGCAGTAGAAAGGCTCGCAACCAACGAAGACTTTGACCTTATCCACGCCCATGACTGGATGACCTTTCAAGCAGGAATTAACCTCAAAAAAGCCACAAAAAAACCACTCATCCTCCAAGTGCACGCCACAGAATTCGACAGAACAGTCAACAGCCCCAACCCCACTATCGTAGCAATTGAACGCGAAGGACTCCTCGCAGCAGACCTCATCCTCGCAAACAGCAAATACACCAAGCGGATCATCCTCAAACACTATCCTGTAGACGAGAAAAAAATACGCGTCGTCTACCTCGGAACAGAACAGAAAAAAGAACGGCCAAGACACGTCAAGAGAGAGAAAAAAGTCTTGTTCGTCGGAAGATTCACCCAACAAAAAGGCCCAGAACGCTTCCTCGAAATCGCACAACGCGTCAACAGCCTCGAGCCAGACACCACCTTCGTCATGGCAGGACAAGGCGAACTCCTTCCACACCTCATGTTCCTCACAGAAAAATTCGGACTAACAAAGAACGTCACCTTCCCAGGATTCCTCACAGGAGAGGCACTCGAAACCATGTTCGCATCAGCAGCATGCTGCGTCATGCCCTCAGCAGCAGAACCCTTCGGCCTGGTCGCACTCGAAGCACTCAGCAAAAAAACGCCAGTCATCATCTCAACAAACGCAGGCGTCACAGAAGTCGTAAAGAGCTGCCTCACCGCAGACTACGAAGACATAGACAGAATGACCACCCTAATCCTCACTCTTTTAAGAGACAAGGCCCTCCAGGAAAAACTCGGAGAACGCGGCCAGAGAGAAGTCAAACACCTCAACGTTGAAACCTACACTCAAGGAGTACTCAACGCATACGCTGAAGTGACCAAGAAGACTGTTTAAAAAAAATCAGAGGTAGCTTTATAAAGAAGCACTGCCAGTGCAAAGAAAAATGGGCGCGAAGAACTTGCTGGCAGACGTAGACAACCAGCACCGATTCTGGCTGGAAGGAAGGCCCCTCAAAAATCTTGAAGAACTCACTAGCACACTCAGATCTTTAGATCCAGTCACCTTCTCAAGATATGTCAACGCAACAAAAAACGACGTGTACAACTGGGTGAGGGACATCCACAACCACAAGGAACTCGCAGCAGAACTTGTCGACTGCACCACGCGAGAAACAACAATCGCATGCCTCCAAAAATGGCTCACAAAAACAAGACAGCATCGGGCACAACAAGACTTCATCGAACGCGTTGTCAAAGCAAAAATCCGAGAACTCAACCAAAATCCTGCTGCACCCGACCTCTTTGAAAAAGCAAGACTTCAAGACCCCCTCTTCGCATTCGGGAAACACGTCCAACGAAGCCACCCAAAAAACATCCCAAATACTGTCACAGTCCCAAGGCTCTGGGAGCTGAAACAGGTTCAGAAAATAGAAAAAAAATCCTGGCAAAAAACGCAGCCAACAATCAAACAAGCAAAACTCACAGAACTTCTCCCAACAAAAGAAGAAACACCCCTCGTCAAAAACGTCCAGATCAAAGAACATGATCCACTGACAACCTTCGTACGCTCAAAAAAAGCAACAGCGCTCGACAGCCGCAACATCGTAGAAAAACTCCGAGAGGTGTACACCTTTGAAATCTAAGAACGGAAGAATCATCGGCATCGTCTCCATCAAAGGAGGCGTAGGAAAAACCACAGCAGTGGTTAACCTCGCAGCAGCACTCAGCAGAGACTGCGGGAAAAAAACAATAGTCGTAGACGCGAACTTCTCCTCCCCCAACCTCGGCCTCCATCTCGGCATGGTCAATCAAGGCGCAAACCTTCATACCGTGCTGAATGATGAAATACTCGTCCATGACAGCATTTACGAACACGAGTTTGGCTTTGACGTGCTCCCAGCATCACTCAAAAACGAGAAGGTCAACCCCTCAAAACTCAAGAACAAAATCAGCGGGTTGTCCAGATACTATGACTTTGTTCTCGTAGACTCCTCCCCAAGTCTCAACGATGAGTTACTCGCAACCATCACCACCGCAGACGAACTTCTCATCGTGACCACACCTGACTGGCCAACGCTCAGCACCACCCTCAGATCAGTCAAACTCGCAAAAGAAAGAGGCGTTCCAGTTCTCGGCTTACTTCTCAACCACTTCAACAACAAGACCTACGAAACAACAGTCGAAGAGATAGAAAAAGCGACCAAAGTTCCAGTCATCGCAGTCATCCCAGACGATCAAAAAATCCTTGAAGCACTCGCAGCAGTCAAACCCATTACTCTCTACTCTCCACACAACAAAACCTCCCTAGAATTCAGAAAACTCGCAGCAGCACTCGCAGGCACCACCTTCAAAGAACCAACCTTCCTCCAACGCGCAGCAAGCCTTCTCAAAGAAGACTTGCAAAATTTCAAACATCACGACTTTTCAAAGGGGTTAACTTATTATAGATAATTTAATTAATGATTATAAACTTGTTTATAATATGTTTTTAGGTGAAGGTCATGGACTATAAAATGGCGATATTAATCCGCAGCGACTTAGCACTTCCCAAGGGAAAAGCGTGCAGCCAGGCAGCACACGCAGCAGTAGAAGCAGTCTTACTTTCAGACAAAGACACTGTTAAAAAATGGAGAAAGGCAGGAATGGAAAAAATCATCTTAAAAGTAAAAGACCTAAAAGAATTATTAGCCTACAACCAACAAGCGAAAGATCAAGGCTTAGTTACCGCTGTCATCACCGACGCCGGAAGGACCACCGTTGAACCTGGAACAACAACTTGCGTCGCTCTCGGTCCAGATGAAGAAGAAAAAATTGATCATATTGTCAAGGAACTCAAACTCCTCTAGCAACCTTTTTATAGCACGTCCTCTTTCCTTCTCTCATGTCAGACAAAATCAGAATGCCAGCCTCAGGCGGAGGTCTTGTCAGCTACGCTGAAGACTCAAAATCAAAGATACACATACCCCCTTTAGCAGTCATCATCATGATTGTGGTTGTGACATTAGTAGAACTCTACTTTTACAAATTCACGTAAGAATTTTCCTTCTTCCTGAAAATAACCTCTTGCATCGTCAACAATTGTCCATAGGCTTTCATGTATTCATGGGCGTTTCTCACACCCTTCACCCCATCCAGCTTTTGATCAAGCCTAAAAAACCCCTTTGGCGCAACCTCCAACACTTCCTCATCATTCCTAATATTCACAAGAGAAATTCCTCCAAGCACAGGATGATCATCGTCATCAGCCTCTCTTTTCTGCTCCTTAATCCACTTCAATAATTTCATCGTCAAGGCAGCATACTCCTCGTCAAGGCTGACCTCTTTTGTCAACGGAGCGTCACCAACAAAACTCACCTTCAACAAAGCCGTGCGCTTCTTTGAGTTCACATTCACCGCGCGAATCTCCGCAATCTCCAAAACCTTCACTTTCATTAAACAAAAACGCCTCTGAGGATTTATTTAAACATTCCTAAAAAAAAGTCGGTGGAGCATAAGCCGCCTTTTGTCAAACCCAAACCTAACCAAGAGTTAAGCGATGGTTTGCCTTAACATCCTACTCAGCGTCCTTCAAGACTTGCACAGGCCAGGTCTTTCGTTTCACCGATTCCTTGCTCTCCTCACGCTCAGCCGGTTAGCTCTGCACCAGTCGCCCGGCGCATTCACAAGCATCCTCGCTGGAACAAGGGCGTGTCGTTTCTGTAAAGAGCACTTCCATTTCTGGAACTCTTCTCAAGTGGCCTTCGTTGCCCAACCATCTTCTCTGATTGAGCGGACATGACGTCCTTTGTGGGCGGACTTTCCTCACAGCCATAACGGCGCGTTGGTTAAGCGCTCCACCTACACCCCTTAAGAAAGGTAGAAAGCTTATAAAACTTTTCACTCATGTTTTGAAACGTCCAACATTACGGGATTCACCATCCTTTCAAGCTCTTTCACATGAATCTTCAGCAGGCTGTTTGTCGTTCCTCCACCAGCGTAGACCTCTCCTTTGATATGAGCATCGAGAATAAAGAGCGCCTGGAATCCCAAAGGCGGTACTGCTCCAGCTTCGTAGCCTGTTCTTTTAAAAACCTCTTCAGGCGGCGCGATCCGCACACGTTTCAGCCCGAGTTCAGCGCAGATTTTTGAAAGGTCAACCCTTTTGTTTCCAGGAATGATCGCTGCAAGGGTTCTCTTCTGATCGTCAATAAGAATAACTGTTTTCACAATCGAAGAAAGAGGAACATTCAGAAGCGCAGCAGCGTCAGCGCATGTTCTTGTCGATTGATCAAAGCAGAGTATTTCAGCCTTGACGCTGTGCTGTTCAAGATAAGAAGAGAGAATATTCATGATGTCATTGCTGGCTGTGAAAGAATCCTCCTTTCAAGAGCCGCTGGAAGGTTGTAAGGATGAGGAGGAACAACGTAGAGTTCAATTTCTTTTGGAGTAATACTATACTCAACCTTCCCATCATCATAATTTGGCCTCCAAAGACGCTGAGGAATCCTAACAATCTGAGAATGATAATGAGGAAGAATATGACACAAGCCAAGAGGATCGTCTTCTGCTAGCGAAGGAAGCCTGACAAGAAGCACAGAACTTCCTAACCTATAAAGAACCCCTCTTGAACTTCTCTCCTGCTGACCATTTTCTAACGGAGGACAAAAAGCCTCATAAGCAGGCACGTTTTCATCTGAAGAAAGGAACAAGATTCGTATAGGATCATCCATTCTCCTTACGCTTGTTGCGTCGTGCTCTGCTCGCTCGAGAAGAAAGGGCAGATCCTTTTTGAGCCGGATATCACAAAGAACTTTCGGAAAATCCAATATTGGCGGACCTACCTGCTCAACCCAATACATAGCTTTGGAGCCTGCAATGTGGTATTTATACTTTTTTATTCAGAAATGAGACTTTATAAAGGATTAATCGGCTTCCCACCTTTAACAACAGCCATGTGAACATGCGGGCCTGTTCCGGCCTTTCCTGACAAGGCGATCCTCTCCCCCACCTTTACTTCTTCTCCTTTCTTAACAAGAATCTCACTATTGTGTTTGAGCACGACAAACTTATCCTCTCCATATTGAATGACCACATTCCTATTGAGACCTGTTCCAGAAATATCATGCACCTTACCCGCTACTGGGGCCATGATTGGGGTACGAAGAGGAACACCAATATCAACGCCACTATGAAATTCTGGCGCCTCGGGAATGAAATACTCACTGATCGTTCCATAACTCCTCTCAACAGGATTCTTTCTGAACCCGAAACGAGAAGTGATAACACCCTCCATAGGATGCGCCATCCCATCATACAAGGCATAGCGGCCAAGCGTCTGCTTCTCCCCCAGAGCAGTGTCACAAACAGTGACAGCAGTATTACGAACATCTCTTATTGTATTCTGAACATTGTTGGTAAGAAGAAGACCTGCGGCAAGCGCCCCGAAACCAATCCTCGAAGCCCATTTTACCCCCTTGCTTGTCGCACCAGCAATAAGATTTCCTAGAGGATTAATCACCAACCTATTCGCAGCATAGACCGCTCCAATTGCCAATCCATTATGAACTATTTCCTCAGTTACTCTTGTAACATACGGCGCGGCCAGCAAGGCCCCATAGCCCGCGACAGCTATCGGAGTGCTAGAAATAATAGCCTGGCCTGTTTTTTTTAGAAGACTAGTTTCTCTTCTAATATTCGAAACCATCCAGTCCCAATACCCTACCTTCCACACCCCATATACCACACTAGTAGTAAGCGCGACATTTGTCACTCCTTCAAAAAGGGCTGTCTTATCATAAAGCGCATTTAAATAGGGCGCTCCTTCTTGCACCCCCCATAACAGCAATGCGTTTCCAGCAGCAAAAGGGAAGGCTTTTTCAACAATCCTTTCAAGGCTCATACTTCATGAAAAGAAGAATAGTTTATAAATCTTTGTTTTTTGACTACTTAGAAGAGGTTACTAAATTGGGCATCTTATAAAAAGACCATGAAGACAGATTTTGCGCTATTAACTTTTATAATCTTTTAAGATTAGGTAAATGCTGCTCATAAAAGAATGCAAGCTCTTTATTTTTCTTCTTTAATTCATTCTCTATTTTCTTTCTAATCTCTGTTGATGATGTTTCCCCTTTATTCGCTACAAATCTTTTAATTTTTCTCGTCACCTCATCAGCAATTTTCTCACATTTTAGTTTTTCATAATGAGCACTCGCACACGCTGCATACACCGATCCATATACTTTTTTCTCATCAAATTTTTCTACATGACCCTTCCTTTTAACAACACAACGTTTGCAGAATAATTTTTTCTTCACCATTTTCTCAACCTCAGATAATAGACCATACCATATATCCTCCTAATGCCAATAAAAATAAACCAACTCCTAATCTCATTAATCCTCTATGTTCTTTTCTCCACTTCTCCAACGTTCTGCTAGTTTTGCCCATATATACTAATGTAATTATAACAAAGAGAGGCAATATAAATATTAGGTTATAGAGCAAGAGAAGTGGCACACCTGCAGCATAGTCACCTACTGAAATCAGTCCAAGCACAACCAAATATGGCGCTCCTGTGCAAGGCAGCTCAACGAATACTACAAATATTCCGAGCAGAGCAGCTATAGCCAAGCCGAGAAATGGATGCTTAGCTTCCATCTTCTTCATAAGCTCAGAATATTTTTTAATCCTCTCCGCGCCGCCTGGAATCATCTGCAATGAAAACCCTTTGCCATACCAGAAATAATCCTTTATTTCAAATAATCCTGCTCCAATCGCTATAATAGCAGCAAACCAGTAAAATTGTGTTGACAAACCCGTAGTATACGCAACACTAAAAATTCCAAGACCTATTAAAAAATATGTTATATAAACTGAAGCTACATAAATCAATCCAGCAATGAGCATTCTTGTCTTGCTCTTAAAGACAGCAGTCATATAAGCCAGCAGAAATATGAGGACTCCGAACACACATGGATTAATACTGTCAGCTAACGCTGCTGTGATTATAATCCCTAATGTAAGCTGTTCGACCATCTACCCCTCTTTGATAGGACAACCAGAAAATTCTGATAAAGTTTCAAGAGATTGCAAACCAACAAATCTTTTTATTTCTGCTCCATTTTTTTCAAAGATCCATGTTGGCGTTTTTGGAATATCTTTCTGCAGGCAGAGCTGTGTCTGTGGATTTGGCCCGCGAGGGTCACACTCAACTTCTTCAATATACTGGAAAGAAGAGCCAAACATCTCTTTTTGCCTGTCACAGAATTTGCAGAAAACAGAGCCATACATCTTTGCACCATTTTCCGTGAGACATTTTGCAAATGCGTCAAGTTTGGAAGTCTCTTCAGTTCTTTCTTGTTGTGAACTACAACCACTTATAATAATCACCGCCACCAACGTTACGATTACACCCGGTCTTCTCATCGCTCTTTCCATTTTTATTTGTTTAGCACCCTAGACCGCCCTCGATTGGACAACCTGCGCCTATCTCTCCTTCAGCAAGATAATTCCTGCCAGTAAACACGCCTGGCTCAGGGCCATTGGATGTATACTCTGTCGGATCCGTAATATTCCATTCGTGCGGATGATTCCATAATCTCCAGAAATGTCTCCATTCATTCCAACCAATACCAAGATGCTTTACATATATTCCATCCTCTATCAGAATTTTGCCTACCTTTCTTCCAGTCATGCACGGAATGCTGTAACAATAGACAATAATATCCTTGTTAGGGTATTTTTCTTTCAGTTCCTTGAATGATTTTTTTATTCTTTCAACGGCACCATAATCAGAATTTTCTTTGTCCTTGTACGCAGGTATATTAACAGCGCCAGTAATATGCTCTTCCAAATATTCCTCTTCGCTTCTCAAATCAACCAAAATAAAGTCATCATTTTCTCCCTTCATAATCTCTTTTCTTACAGAATGTGGACTTACATGGACAGCATTTTCAACAAGATAAAACTCCTTAATAAGCTCTTCCTGACTGGGTTTTTGATTTGTTTGGTATTCAGTTACAATAAAAGCGGTTAAGCCCCCAGATATCACTCCCAATATAATTGATAAAATTATAATATTTTTTGCAGTTTGGTTTCCTTTCATTTAATTCACCTCTTTAAGTAGCCTATGTTTTACCCATCTTGCTTATATATAAGTTTTTTTATTTTTAAATGCCCGCCCAGGTTGCAGTGCACTACACTGAAAACCTTTAACAATCAACTCTTGCCACAACCCCCTCAAAGATATCTTTTTAAAGCTCCCGAAGACGTAAGAGGCATGCTCCCAGACAAAGTGTTAAAAAAAGAGCTGCTGAAAAAAACAACGCAACAACCAGAAAAGTATTATCCTGTACACTACCTTCAAACAGAAGGATTCACAAGAAGGCAATGCAAGAAGTGCTCACGATTCTTCTGGTCAACAACAGAAACACAACTCTGCGGAGACGCAACATGCTCCGGAGGATTCCGCTTCATCGCTAACTCTCCAGCAAAAAATGCTTTAGCATACGATGAAGTCTGGTTCAAGTTTTCAAAAATGTTTCAAAAATTCGGATACACGCCCATCCGCCGCTACCCCGTCAACGCACGCTGGAACCCAACAGTGGATTTTACCATAGCGTCAATCGCAGCGTTCCAACCTTTCGTTGTTTCTGGAGAAGTCGAACCACCAGCAAACCCCTTGACGATCCCACAATTCTGCTTAAGATTTGGAGACATTTCCAACGTCGGTTTAACAGGAGCGCACATGGTCGGATTCTCCATGATCGGGCAACACCACTTCGCAAAACCACACGAATGGAACCAAGAACGATCATTCCAACACATCCACACCTGGCTCAAAAAAGGATTAGGACTCCCAAACAAAGAAATTACCTTTCACGAAGACGCATGGGCAGGCGGAGGAAACGCAGGACCCTCACTTGAATTCTTCTCCAGAGGCATCGAACTTGGAAACCAGGTGTACATGCTTTACGAACAAACAAGCAACGGCCTCAAAGACCTTCCCATCAAAGTCTTAGACATGGGCATGGGACACGAACGAAACGCCTGGTTTTCTCAAGGGGCTGCCAGCATTTACGACGCAACCTTTCCCTTCGTGTGCAAGAAGCTGTACAACCTCACGGGAATTAACCCGGACCAAACATTCATGAAAGCGTTCGTTCCTTTAGGAGCTTTTCTTAATGTTAACGAAGTTGAAAATACCGAGAAATCCTGGAAAGATATCGCAACGAAAATAAAAATGAGCCCAAGAGCATTAAAAGAAAAAATCCTCCCCTTGGCAGCAATTTATTCTCTCGCCGAGCACAGCAGAGCATTATTGGTCGCACTAAACGACGCAGCGCTCCCAAGCAACGTCGGAGGAGGCTACAACTTACGAATGCTCGCAAGAAGGGCCTTCAGTTTCATTGAAAAATACAACTGGGACATTTCCCTGCCGGAATTGTGCACCTGGCACGCACACGAGCTCAATCCTTTATTTCCAGAGCTCTCTGAAAACCTCGAACTTGTCAGAAAAATCTTAGACGTAGAAAAGAAAAAGCACGAAGAGACCAAAGAAAAATCCCGCATCATTATCACAAAACTCATGCAAGAAGACATGAACAACGAAAAACTCCTTGAAGCATATGACTCTTACGGAATTCAACCAGAAGCACTCAAAGAAGAGGCTGAAAAACTTGGGAAGAAGATTCTTATTCCTGAAAACTTTTACTCCTTAGTCGCAGCACGCCACGAGAAGAACGTGCAAGAACATGAAACTAAAAAAGAATATTCTCCATTAAATCTCACAGGCGTTCCAGAAACAAAAATAAGATATTACGAGGATTACAGCATCACCTCTTTTCAAGCAACAGTCTTGAAAATAATCGAAAACGGGATCCTTCTCGACCAAACCTATTTCTACCCAACATCCGGAGGCCAGGTCCATGACCTTGGTTTTATCAACAAAAACCGCGTGCTTGACGTTTACAGGCAGGGAGGATACATGATTCATATCCTGGACGCTGCTACAGGATTAAAGCAAGGCTCTAAGGTAATATGCGAGATTGACAAAGAGAGAAGAATCCAACTTGCACAACACCACACCTCAACACATATCGTTAATGCGGCAGCAAGAACCATCCTCGGCAACCACGTGAACCAGGCAGGAGCAAAAAAAACCTTAGAAAAAGCACACATCGACCTCACACACTTCCAAACTATCACAGAAGAAGAACTCAGACGCATCGAAGTAGAGGCAAACAACATCGTACAAGCAGCAATTCCTGTACAAAGCTCCTTTATGTCAAGAAACGAAGCAGAAAAAAAATACGGCATGAGCATCTACCAAGGAGGCGTTCCCATCGGAAAAGAATTGAGAATCGTGAACATTCCCGGCAAAGATGTGGAATGCTGTGGCGGAACACACTTAAAAAACACCTCTGAAGCAAAAAAAATAAAACTCTTAAAAGCGTCCAAAATCTCAGACAGCATCGTCCGCATCGAGTTTGTCGCTGGCAAGGCCGCAGAAAGGCAAGAAAACCAAGAAAGAAACACGACAGAAGTCCTCGCACAATTATTAGCCTGCAAGCCATCCCAAGTCCCAGGAAGAGCACAAGAACTCTTTGAAAAATGGAAAACCCTCGTGAAGAAGGGAAAACAAACTGACCTGACATTCAGTTCAAAAAAATCTTACCAAGGCGAAGACATCATAGAAAAAGTCGCAGAAATATACAAGACACAACCAGAATTCGTCATCAGAACAACCGAACGGTTCCTCAGAGAATTAAAAGAAAAGGCGAACAAATGACTGAAGAACTTTCCCAAGGTTAAAAAAAGTATAAAATCAGGTCGGATTCCTCGAAGCGCAGCTAAAGAAGACCGCTATCCTGTCGCCAGAGTCAAGATCTTTCAAAAATAGGGTTTAACCTCAACCTAAAAAAGCCAAGGTAAGCTTTATAAATAAACTGTTATTCCTCACCAAGGATCAAAAAACCAGGAGATAAAGAATATGACACAACAACAACCCATTTTCATCCTCTCAGAAAACACACAAAGAACAGCAGGAAGAGACGCCCAAAGAAACAATATTTTAGCAGCAAAACTCGTCGCAGAAACAGTCAGAACAACCCTCGGCCCAAAAGGCATGGACAAGATGCTTGTGGATTCTTTAGGAGATATCACCGTCACCAACGACGGCGTGACCATCCTCCAAGAAATGCAGATTGAACACCCTGCCGCAAAGATGATCGTTGAAGTAGCAAAAACCCAAGAGAACGAAGTTGGAGACGGCACAACAACCGCCGTCATCCTCGCAGGAGAACTCCTCAAAAACGCAGAATCCCTGCTTGAAAAAGAAATCCATCCCACCATGATCACGAAGGGTTATAGAATGGCTTCTGAAAAGGCGCAAGAATTCTTGAACGCAATGGGAGAAAACGTCTCCATGAAAGACAAAGACATCCTCAAAAAAATAGCAATGACTGCAATGACAGGAAAAGGCGCGGAAGTCGCAAAAGAAAACCTGTCAGAATTAATCGTCAACGCAGTCACCCAAGTCTCAGAGGAAGTCAACGGCACGCTTCTCGTCGACTCGGGAAATATCAAACTCGAAAAAAAGATCGGCTCTGGAATCGAGGATTCAGAACTCATCCAAGGAATCATCCTTGACAAAGAAAAAGTCCACCCGGCAATGCCAAGAAAGGTAGAAAACGCAAAAATCGCGCTCCTTGACGTCGCCGTTGAAATCAAAAACCCGGAAACAGACGCAAAAATCCAAATCACTGACCCCAACCAACTTCAAGGATTTCTCGAAGTAGAAGAAAAAATGCTCAAAAGAATGGTAGACAAAATCGTTGCCTCAAAAACAACCGTTGTTTTCTGCCAAAAAGGAATTGACGACCTCGCGCAGCACTACCTTGCAAAACAGGGTATTTACGCCGCGCGCAGAATCAAAAAATCAGACATGGAAAAACTCGCAAAGGCAACAGGAGCGACCATCATCAGCAGCCTTGACGATCTCACAGAAAAAGACCTCGGCTTCGCAGGCCTTGTAGAAGAAAAACATATTGGCGACGAAGACATGACCTATGTCACAAAGTGCGACAAAGCAAAGGCAGTCACCATCCTCATACGCGGCGGAACAGAACATGTTGTCGATGAGGTTGAACGCGCGATGAAAGACGCAATCGGAGACATCGCAGCAGCCCTCAAAGTAGGAAAGGTTGTCGCAGGCGCAGGAGCCTCAGAAGCAGAAGTAGCACGCGAACTCAGAAAATTCGCAACATCACTCTCTGGAAGAGAACAACTCGCAGTCCTCGCCTTCGCAGACGCCTTAGAAGTCATCCCAATCACTCTCGCGGAAAACGCAGGCCTTGACCCAATTGATTCCTTAACAGAATTAAAAGCAGCGCACGACCGCGGAGAAAAATGGGCAGGCCTTGACGTATTCTCAGGAAAAATAACAGACGCATGGCAGCGCGGCGTCATCGAGCCATTAAAAATCAAGACGCAAGCAATAAAATCAGCATCTGAAGTCGCAGAGCTCATCCTCCGCATTGACGACGTCCTCGCAGCCTCAGGAAAGAAGGAAATGCCAGCGATGCCCCATGGGATGGAGTAGATACCCACCACTATTTGAAGCGCGTAATAATACATTCAGAACTTTTTAACAACAGGCCCTTCAGCAGCATCCTCAACAAGATACCCTTCCTTCAGAAGTTCTTGCCTGAGCCTGTCTGCCTCTTGCCACTGCCTGCTCTTTCGCGCTTTTTCTCTTTGAGCGACTAGTTCCTGAATGCCGCTTGGTATCTCTTCCTTTTCTTTAAGAATCCCAAACACCGCGTCTAATTTTTTAAAGTACGTGAGCATGTCTTTTGCTTGTTTTTTTGAAAGCTTTTTTTCTGCAATTAAAGTATTAGCTTCTCTGATGAGCTCGAAAATGCTCGCGAACGCTCGAGCTGTTTCAAGATTGTCATCTAAGGCTTCTTCTACACTTTTTTCTGTTTTTTTAAGAAGACCAGAAGCTTTCTTACCGGCTTTCCCGCCAGGATAATGCTCCAGCATTCTCACAAAATCGTGAACCCTTTGCAAGGAATTCTTTGCCTGCAGCAAACTCTGCTCACTCACGTCAACAGTGCCGCGATAATGCGTCGAAAGAAGAAAAAAACGAAGCACTTTCGGATCATATTTTTGAAGAACATCTTTTATCGTCCAAAAATTTCCCAATGACTTCGACATTTTTTCTTTGTTTATCTTTAAGAACCCTATATGCACCCAATACTTCACGAAAGGAACTTTCCCAGACAAGGACTCCATCTGCGCAATCTCAGCCTCATGATGAGGAAAAATAAGATCCATACCGCCGCCATGAAGGTCATACTGCTGCCCAAGCTCCTTCTCGGTAATCGCAGTGTCCTCCACGTGCCAACCTGGCCTTCCGGCGCCAATCCTCGTCTCCCACACGGGCTCCCCTGGTTTTGAAAATTTCCAGAGACAAAAATCGCCCTTGTTTCTCTTCTCAGCGTTCTCATCAATCCTTGAAACTGCATCATCCTGCTCCTGCCCCATTCTTTTCGCAAGCTTCCCGTACCCTTTAAACTTCTTTAAATCAAAATAATACCCATCTGAAA
>Ga0209541_10000884_pt1 | contig 59543 bp, 66 predicted proteins | sample RifCSPlowO2_01_FD_184027 | JGI IMG/M metagenome (GOLD analysis project Ga0209541, IMG submission 184027) | Groundwater microbial communities from Rifle, Colorado - Rifle CSP2_plank lowO2_0.1 (SPAdes) (version 2) | ecosystem: Environmental > Aquatic > Deep subsurface > Groundwater | place... | reverse complement strand
GCAATAAAATGCTTCCACGCTGGCATATAATTTTTGGATTTGCTTTTTGTATAATTTTTAAGATTATTTCCCCAGACACACAATATTTATCTCTCTTTCTAATATGGTTTGCATCTATTTTCATCGACTTCGATCACTATTTATCTGCGGGAATAAAATATGGAAAATGGAACCCATTTCACGCAATCCAACATAATTATGATTTACGTGAGCAGATAATAGACTCAAAAAAAGAAGGAGCATGTAAAAAAGGAGACTTCCATATATTTCACACATTAGAATCTCATATTATAATTGGAATAATTGGATTATTTTTCACTCCGTTTTTCTTTGTTTTTATAGGAATGACTTTACATTCAATACTCGATTTGATTTGGATGGTCAGGCACGATGTTTTAGATTCAAGAGAATTCTTTCTTATAAATAAACTACGAACATTTATTTTATAAAAAGCTAGCCACACCTTTAGACATAAGAAATAAGCTAAAAATCCATAAAATAAATGTGGCAGGAGTAAAGAAAATACCTACAAAAAATACAACTGCTGCTCCCAAATCTAAAATACTAAACAAATCTCCAGTTAATATAAATAATCCCTTCATAAAAAGAAGAGCCCCCAAAACCAACATCAATCGGAATGGCACATCTATAGAAAATATCATTCCTAAAAGTGTAATTGAGGCAACCAAATCAATAAATCCAAGTACTTTTACTAAAACCATAACAATTCCTACAATATTGCTTTTAAAAAATTAACTAATGCCTTATTAATATAATTATCCAAGTGCATAAATAAATGGACTTAACACAGAGCTCTGACCAAGAATAATTAAGGCGCCAATAATTACAAGGAGAATAACAATAGGTAACAACCACCATTTTTTTCGAACCTTAAGAAAATCCCAAGTTTCCCCAAGCAACGATTTATTATTCGACATAGAGTCTATACAATTTCTTCGTTTTTAAGTTTTTTGTATATTTTAATACTGAGATATACTAATAGTTTTTCAGTCTTTCGCATATTTTTCGCTATTCCAAGCATCATGAATATTGTCTGTACGATGTATTAGAAATTTATCCATAACTAAAGAATCAATGCCTGTTCCCATCATGCAACGATATGCTTCTTGAGGAGTGCATACAATTGGTTCTCCCCTAATATTGAATGATGTATTGATAAGGATAGGGATTCCAGAAAGTTTACCAAAAGCTTTGATAATATCATAATAACTCTCATTCTGGCTTCTTCGTATTGTCTGTAATCTTCCAGACCCATCAACATGAGTAACTGCAGGTATTTTCGCATGCCATTTCCTATGAATAGGGTAGACCATAAGCATAAAGTCAGTTATTTCCGGAATAGGCTTATCGCAATCAAAATACTTTTGAGCATCATCAATGCATACAACAGGAGCAAATGGCCTAAATTTTTCTCGATGCTTGACTTTTAAATTAAGTATTTCCTGCATATTTGGATTACATGGATTAGAAAGTATACTTCGCGCACCTAATGCTCTTGGTCCCCATTCCATTCCTTTTTGAAACCATCCAATAACTTGATTTTTTACCAATAAATCTGCAGTTTTTTGAATTAATTCTTTCTGTCCAGAAAATTCTATATATTTTATATTATTTTCATTCAAAACTTGCCGTATTTGTTCTGTTGTGTACGACGGACCCAAATAAACATTTTTTAGAACATATTTTCTTTTATTATTTAGTATGCAGTTATAAGCATAAAGCGCTGCACCCATACTAGTGCCTCCATCACCAGGGTCTGGTTGAATCCAAATCTTTTTGAACTTAGTTTTGCGGAGAATTTTTCCATTATAAACACTATTCAGTGCAACACCTCCAGAAATAACTATTTCCTTACATTTTGTTTGCTGTTGCACATAATTAAGAATATTAGTCATTAATGTTTCAGTAACTAGTTGTACTGCCGCAGCTATATCTTTATGTCTTGAATTTAGTTCAGATTCTGGTTTTCTTATTTTTCCTCCAAGTAAAATACAAAGTTTTTTTGAAGGCATACGATTTTTAAAAGAATAATCAAAATAGTCCATATTAAATCTATAACTTCCATCTTTTTTTATATCTATAATTGACATAATTTTAGAATAATAAGGATTAGTTTTAGGATCCATATTTCCATAAGATGCTAAACCCATTACTTTATATTCAGAATTATTAACGCTAAAACCAAGGTATGCTGTAATTGTAGAATATAAAAGCCCTATTGAAGATGGAAATTTAATCTCTTTTAAGAGAGTAATCTTATTTCTGTTACCTATACCATAAGCCGTAGTGGTCCATTCACCAACCCCATCTGCAGTTACAATAGCTGCTTTTTTAAAAGGACTTAGCAAAAAAGAACTGGCTGCATGTGCAAGATGATGCTCTATAAACAGAACATCTCCCTTATAACTTAACTTTTTCTTTATATTTTTTAATACCCTAAGTTTTTCATTAAACCAAGAAGGCATATTAGATAAGAATATTTTATATGTTTTAGGAAAATATTCTATATGTTGATGTAATAATCTTTCAAATTTAAGCATAGGTTTTTCATAAAAGGCAATATATCCAATATCTTTGATAGTTATTCCCTGACTTTCAAGACAGTACTCAACGGCATGAAGGGGAAATCCAGTATCATGTTTTTTTCTTGTAAAACGCTCTTCTTGAGCAGCAGCCACAACTACACCATCTTTTACCAAAGTAGCAGCAGAATCATGATAAAAACAGCTCAATCCCAAGATATACATTTTAAAATTGTCTATAATACTCCTTTATCGGTTTTGTGGTTAAATTAATGTCTTTCCAATATGTTCCAGCACCAGGATTTATTTTCAATTCCAATATTTCTTCCTTATTAAAACAAGTTAAAATCCATGTAATTCCTACGCCAATAAAATAAACCACAGTTAACAATACGCTATTGACTAAACGCGCAATGTCCTCACCAAACATTTTCTGACCTTGATGAAATTCATTAATAATAGATTTTAATTCACTCATGAAAGTATCCTCTTGAGTATTCTAGAAATAAAAATAATTCCAATTGCAATTCCAAGAACATGTAGATAGTTCCAACTAGAGGGTATCTTTTCGAAAAAAGATAGCACAAAATAAAGTATTCCTGAAAATATTACTAACATCAATAGATATGCCAATAGTTTAACGCTCTTAGATTTCTTATCAAAAAAGTGCATGCGAGGCAGAAGATAGAAGGGTTTAAAAATTAATCGCAGATTAATCAGTTATTTACTTGCCTAAATATGCCTCCAAATATTTGTCTTTCCAAGCATCATAAGAATACCCACCATAAGCATATTTTCTCACAGTAAATTTTAAATATTTCTAGATTCATTATCAAAAAATTTATAAGAATCTTAAAAATTAATTAAGAGTTCATTAATATTATCTTTAAACAGCCCAAATATTTAAAAAAGCCCATCTTATAAAACAATATGGTTAATTTTGGAATTGTAGGCTGTGGCAGAATCTCAGGGAAACATATAGCATCTCTTAAGCAAATTCCAAACGCTAAAATTGTTGCCGTATGCGATATTAATCAAGAAAGGTGTATGAAAGCTGCTAATGAATGTATGTGTAAATCTTATTCTACTTATGAAGAAATGCTTCAAGACAAAGATGTTGAAGTAGTGAATATTCTTACCCCTTCAGGGCTTCATCCCACTATGGCCATTCAGGCAGCGAAAGCAGGCAAACACGTCGTCTGTGAGAAACCCATTGCTCTTACTATAAAGGATGCAAATCATATGGTTCTAGAATGTGAAAAAGCAGGTGTGCTATTTTTTACAGTTAAGCAAAACAGGTACAACCCCCCAATAATTCATCTTAAAAAAGCAATAGATGAGGGAAGATTTGGTAGACTATTTTTAGCAAATGTAACTGTAAGATGGAGCAGAGACAAAAATTATTACAAACAAGATGCATGGAGAGGGACTATCAAGTATGATGGAGGGGTTCTTCTTAATCAGACTTCTCATCATATAGATATGCTTCAATGGATGCTAGGAGATGTTATTTCTGTAATTTGCAAAAAAGCGAATTTCTTCCACGATATAGAAGTTGAGGATAGTGCCGTGGCAATTTTAAAGTTTAGAAATGGGGCATATGCTACTTTTGAGGGGACAACTTGCACTTTTCCAAGAGATATGGAAGGTTCAATTTCCATTCTTGGAGAAAAAGGTTCTGCAAAAGTAGGAGGATTTGCAATGAATAAAATGGAGCATTGGCAATTTACAGAGCCTAAAGAAGAAGACCAAGATATAATCCATACTATCACTAATCCTCCCAATGTTTATGGGTTTGGGCATTTACCTTTGCTTAAAAGTGTTGTAGAAACAATAACTTCAAGGAATGTTCAAAGAATAGATGGAGATGAAGGTCTGAAAACTCTAAAAATAATAATTGCAATGTTAAAATCTGCAAAGGAAAATAGAGAGGTTTTCCTAAAAGAGCTCAACAATGAAGACGAGGTTTACTATTATTAATGGTAAGAATAGGCTTTTCAGACAAAAACGATGTAATTAAATCGGCTGCAGAAGAATTGAAAAAAAATACAAAACATTCAGCCATTATTTATATAAGTCTTTTAGAAGCTCTCGATGCATTAAAAAATAAAAAAATTGACTGCTTAGTTGGAGGACACGATATTTCAACAGGAGATTTCCTCAAAGAAATTTTTAAAATAATTAGACCAAAAGGAAGAGTTTACTCATATAGTGTTTTGACAAAAAACAACAAATCTTATTATTTTGCGGATACTGCAGTAAATATCGCTCCAACGCAAGACCAGTTGTGTGAATTAGAAGAAGTGCTCATGAGAGAATTAAAACCATATACTGACTATTTTGAGCTTGCAAGAATATCTTATAAAACAGATAATACTACAATGCAGATAGATGCAGCACTAGACCCCATTATAGCTACAAAAAAAGGAATTGTAGATTCAAAAGAAAGAAATGTATTTATATTTCCAGACATAAACTCTGCAAATATATCTTACAAGCTAATGCAAAAGTTAGGAGACCATTCCCATATAGGACCCATACTTTTAAATGTAGGATATCCTATCTCAGATTTGTCAAGAAGTGCAGATTCAAAAGAAATTTATAACACTGCCAAATATCTAGCTGATTTGACTGCAAAGAGATTAGAAAAATAAAATAACAACTTAAAATACATAAAATATCTTTATAAACCTCATTGGTCAGTCTTTTTCATGATTCACCCAACAGCAATCTTAGAAGGGAATAACTCTTTAGACAAAGACATAGAAATTGGCCCCTTTTGCACAATTAATAATATCCAACTTGGAAAAGATTCCAAACTATTCAAATATGTTAATGCCTACGGTTGCGAAATAGGGAGCGGAGTAAAAGTAGGGGCATTTAGCGAAATCCAGTCAGAAGTTAAAATAGGAAACAATACCACAATATGCTCTCATTCTTTTATTTGCTCTCTTGTTACTATTGAAGACAATGTTTTTATAGGCCATGGAGTGAAAACTATTAATGATATTCACCCACCTTCAAAAAAAAGGACAGGCAAGACAGATGAATGGAGGCCTACCATTATAATGGAAGGAGCAACCATAGGAAGCAATGCAACTTTATTTCCAGTAACTATTGGTAGACATGCTATTGTCGGTGCAGGCGCAGTTGTTACAAAAGATATTCCAGACCATGCAGTAGTTATAGGAAATCCAGCAAGAATAATAAAATATAATAATCAAATAGAAAACTCAAAATGAAAACAATTCCGTTAATTGATCTAAAAAAACAATACTATCTATTAAAAGAAGAGATAGATGGGGCTATTTCAAAGACTCTGGAAAATTCAGCATTTATTAAAGTAAAAGAGATAGATGACTTTGAAAAAAACTTTTCAGAATATTGTGGAAAAGATTTCTGTGCAGCAGTAGATAACGGTACTGCCGCGTTATATATTGCTTTAAAGTGTATGGGTATAAAGGAAGGAGATGAAGTTATTATTCCAGTAAACACTTTCATTGCCACAGCAGAGGCAGTTAGAATGAGTGGGGCTATCCCCATTATGGTTGATGTCAATAATTTACATTTAATTAATCCAGAACATATAGAAAAGAAGATTACCTCAAAAACAAAAGCGATTATTCCAGTACATCTCTATGGAAATGTTTGTGACATGGATTCTATAATTAAAATAGCTCAGAAACATAATCTTTTAATTGTGGAAGATTGTGCTCAGGCGCATGGCTCCAAACTCCATGAGAAGAAAGTTCCTATAAGTAATATTGGCTGTTTTAGCTTCTTTCCTGGAAAAAGCTTGGGTGCTTATGGAGATGCAGGAGGAATTGTTTCAAATGATGAAGAGTTCATAAAAAAATGTAAAAAATTTTCAGATCATGGTCGTCTTGATAAATATGTCCATGATGAAGAGGGGTTTAATTTTAGAATGGATGGTCTTCAGGCAGCAATACTCAACGTAAAGTTAAAACATCTTAACAACGCTTTAAAGAGAAAAAGAGATATAGCCGAGATTTATAATAAAAACCTTCAAGATGTTGTCGAGATCCCTCTTGTATTAGAAGGTGTTTTTCATACATATCATCTTTTTGTGATAATGACTCAACCGGAAAAAAGAGATGAACTAAAAGAATTTCTAGAAAATAATGGGATAAAAACGGGAGTCCATTATCCTCTTTCTTTGCATTTGCAACCAGCTTTAAAATATTTAGGTTATAATGAAGGAGAATTTCCAGATAGTGAGAGAATATCAAAAAGAATATTAAGCCTCCCAATGTACCCAGAGCTTTCAAACGAAGAGGTTGTTTTTATAACGGATAAAATAAAAGAATTCTTTAAAGAATCACATTAAATGAGATTTTAGATAATTTTTTTTAAGTGCTTTATATGAAAACGTTCTTTCTGCGAACTTTCTTGCTTTATTTCTTAATTGTATTTTCTGAGCTTTATTGAGATTAAAGAATTCTTTTACCTTTTTGTCCACCTTATTAACATCATAAGGCATTTGGAATATCGATTTATCATTATGTAAGTCAAAGCAATCAGGAATAATTACAGGTACTCCACAAGAAAGCATCTCCATTGCGGTTATTCCCATTCCACCACCATGTCTAGTCATATAAAATCCCAAATCTGACGCATTGTAATAGTGAAATAGCTCTTGCGAACTAAGTTTTTCCATATAGGTTACATTTTTTACATTTTTATCGAAGTTTTTGTCCATCATCCTACCTATAAGAATAAATTGGATATCTGGGTTTTTAACAATCAGTTTACCAAGGATATCTGAACACTTTAAGTAACTCAATCTTCCGGCAAAGATAATTATTTTTTCATCTATTGGAAAACCAATTCTTTTTCTAGCAACACTCTTACTTTCTACTTTAAATAGGTCTGAGTTAACTGGAGCATAAAGAAGATAAAATTTTTTCTTATTTTGCATAAAATATTTAAGGGCTTTTCTATAATTTAATCTATCATTTATAAAAACTCTATCTGACATCCAAATAATAGGGAATAAACTTGCTAATATTAATATCTCTTTTAGAGCATCCTTAAAAGTCTCGGCAAGCCTATATTGGTTAAAAACATCTACAAGAATGTTCAAAGCGAATTTAGTTTTTAAGAATACTGTTGCAAAAATCAATAATGGAGCACTTATATGAAATCCAAGATTTACAAGCATTTCAATTTCTCTTTCTTTACAAAATTTTCTTATTTCAATAGGGAGAGTTAATAGATTGTAGTTCATAGTCACTATCTTTGTCCTATTTAATTTGTATAGTTGTTGATACTTTTCTTTTTCTTTTCCATAGAACTTATTCGTAGTTATAAGATAGATCTCTACATTTTTTGGAAAGATCTCTTCATAAAAAATCATCCTATTTTGTCTGTTGAATGCAAATCCTACAGTAAAAAAGGCAATTCTCTTAATTGTTTTTTCCATATTGCTAACTACCTGCTTCTTCTTATAAGTATTACTATATTGGCTTTGGTATTCATATAATTAGATTTTTATATGAGCATTATTCTAACTTTAAATGAGAATTAATCAAAGACTTTTAGAATATAGAATTAGGTATCCCTTTCTTTTCATAGATTATCTTTCTTGGCTTATTTTTGATTTTTCAAAGTTTAAATTAATTAGAAAGGAAAAGATAAAAAAAGTCTTGATAATACATACAGGAGCAATAGGAGAATTAATAACAATAACTCCCATTATCAAAGAATTAAGAAAACAGCTTAATTGTAGCGTTGATTGTCTAATAAAAGAAAATATGTATGACTTACTTAAGAGTAATCCAAATATCAACAATATTTTATTTTATTCTGATGATTTTAACGAATTGTTAAGTAAAATTAAAGATAAAGATTATGATTTGGCTGTAATATTTCAAGCATCTTTTAAAAATGCACTTTTATGTTTTAAGGCAGGCATTAGATACCGTATCGGAGGATTTAGTAGAATAAAAAGATTCCCAACATTTTTTTATACAAGAAGAACTTTTCCAGTGGTTTTGATGCATTCTCTAGAATATAGTTTCAAAATTGTCGAAAAAGTAGGGATAAAAAAACCACATTTTCTTAAAACAGAAGTTTTTATAGGTATAAAAAATGAAGAAAAGATTAAAGAGCTACTAAGAAATTTAAAAGTTACAAGTTATGCATTGATACATCCTGGTTTTGGACCTGCTAGAAAAAAGAGCCCTCCAAGATTCTGGCAAAATGAAAATTATTCCAAAATAGCAGATTATCTCTTTGAAAAATATAATTTAAAAATTATATTTACGGGTCTCGAAGACCAAAAAAGTATAATTGAAAAAATAATTTCAAACTGCAATTATAAAAGAAATATGATAAATCTAGCTGGAGAAACAAATTTGCAGGAATTCTGCGCATTAGTAAAAAATGCCAAATTTGTTCTTGCTCCAGATACAGGAGCTAGTCATATAGCTGCTTCTTTTGGAGTGTATTTAGTTAACTTGATGGATGCTCCAATAGAAGAATGGAAACCTATTGGTATAAAGGACAAAATTATCAATATTCACCATCCAAGAGAGATTAAGTTGTTTGAAAAAGGTAAATTATTCAAAAAAACCGGAGGAATCATAAGCATTAGCATAGAAGAAATAAAAAAAGCAATTAACATTCTATTAGCCAAAAAGACATTCAATACTTTAGCTTAACTTTTCCCTTCTTGATTTTGCACTGACATGCAAGTCTATATTCTCCATCTAGTCCCATATCTGTTTCAGAATCATTTAATTCTCCCATGTTTTCCTTTCCTTCAACTACTTTAACTATACAAGTACCACAAATCCCATTCTCACAATTAAATGGAACTCCAATTTTAGCACACGCTTCTTTAATCATAGAGTTATCATCCACATTTATTGTCTCGCCAGTATCTGCATTAATTATTTGTGCCATCAAGAATAACATAAAGGCGCTATTAAAAATGTTACTAATATATACAATTGTTAATATTTCTCAGAATAAATTCTGTCCTTGCTTATTCCTTTATTTTTAAGAAGAGAGTAGACATCCTCAACCATCTCAGGGAGTCCACAGACATAGATATCTCCTTCAAAATCATTTTTAAGATATTTATTGATTAGATCTTGAACATATCCTTTATCTCCTTTATATTTGACATTTTTTGGCAGGCTGATAATTCGTTTATATTTAAAATTCTCAAATTTTTGTAATAAATCGCGAAAGAAATTGTCATATAATACTACATTTTCAGTTTTATATCCTGCAAATAGAGTTATTTTATTATTGTTTCGCTCAAGAGCATAAGGAATCATACATGTAAACGGAGCAATTCCTGTTCCAGTGGATACAAACAAGATATCTTTTTGCATAGATTTAGCAGCCAACTTAAATGCCCCCATCGGCCCAATAAATGAGATATAATCTCCTTCCTTAATGTTAAATAAATAAGAAGTTGCCATACCTCCATCCACTTTATTTATACATAAGTCTATATTTTTATTATTTAATTTTGAAGAACACAATGAATAAGATCTTTTTATTCTATTTCCATTGCTTGGGATTAATATGCTTATGAATTGTCCGGGAGCGAAAGAGAAATTTTTCGGAGATTCTAAGATAAAATTCCTTATGTCTTGATTTATTTCCTTAATTTGTAAGACTTTTGATTCATATTCTTCAATTTTTACCATTACAATTTCTATATTATTAAATATAATAAAAAGTATTTAAACATATTAGTGCGGAGAATTATAAGAAATATTTATAAATAGTTAACTATAGTTAATTAAATGAACAATAAAATGCTTCATCCTCAGGAAATAGAAGTATGGTACATAATTCCATCAATAAGACGCGAGATTGCGATAGAAATGAAAAATAAAGGAATTTCTCAAAAAAAAATAGCTGAATTTCTTGGAGTAAGCGAACCCGCAATTTCACAATATTTTGCGCACAAAAGAGCAAAAGATATTTCTTTAGGATATAAAATTAAAAAAGAAGTAGTAATTTCAGTCAACGCAATAATAACTGACAACTCGGTCGTGCTCTATGAGATACAAAGGTTAATAGATCTTAACGAAACAAAAAATATTATCTGCCAGATACATCGTAAGCAATCTAATATTTACAAAAATTGCAAAATATGTTTTGAAAATGAAAAACATATATCTTGATAATGCAGCAGCAACCCCTTTAAATCAAATGGTGATAAAGGAAATAACAGAATGTTTGACAAAGATAGATGGGAATCCTAGTAGTTTTCATTCCAAAGGTCTAGAAGCAAAGGAAGCAATTGACGATGCGAGGAAAAAAGTTGCAAACACCATTAATTGTAAACCAAACGAGATTATATTCACTTCAGGAGGAACTGAAAGTATAAATTTAGCCCTGAAAGGAATAGCTTTTGCAAATAAGTCCAAAGGGAATCATATAATAACTTCTAAAATAGAACATCATGCAGTTCTTAACACTTGTAAGTTTCTTGAAAAGAATGGATTTAATGTAACTTATTTAGATGTTGATAAATATGGGCAAGTAAATCCCCAAGACATTGAGAAAGTGATAACTGATAAGACAATTGTTATTTCTATAATGTATGCAAATAATGAAATAGGAACAATTGAACCTATAGAAAGAATAGGAAATATCGCCCACTCTAAGAATGTTTATTTTCACAGTGACGGATGTCAGGCAGGAGGACTTCTTCCAATTAATGTTCAAAACTTAAATGTAGATTTATTTTCTCTTAATGGCAGTAAAATGTATGGGCCAAAGGGCACCGGAATATTATATGTAAAAAACGGGATTAAACTTGAACCATTAATCCACGGCGGAGGACAAGAAAATGGACTTCGCTCTGGAACAGAGAATGTTGGAGGAATAGTCGGATTTTCTAAAGCTCTTGAACTTGCACAAAACAAATGGTTAGAAGAAAATAAAAGACTATCTAAATTATCTCATAAACTAATCGAAGGGTTATTAAAAATACCAAAATCCAGACTAAATGGACACCCTACTGAAAGACTTATAAATAATGTGAATATTTCTTTTTTAGACGTGGAAGGAGAATCTATCGTTCTTCGCTTAAATGAGATAGGAATTTATGCATCTACAAGTTCTGCATGCACTTCAAAAAGTCTTGAAACAAGCCACGTTTTGAAAGCTATTGGTCTGCCATATGAAGCCTCTCACGGAAGTATTAGATTTACGCTTGGCGATGCAACTACTGAAAAAGATATAGACTTTGTTATTAAGTCAATGCATTATATTGTCGAGTTTCTGAGAAAAATATCTCCTTTAAACTTAAGTATGGAGCATTTCAAATGAGAAAAATTAAAACTCATGCAGATATAAAAGCAAAAGTCGACTCACAAAAGTGGTTTTACAGCAATACTGTAAAAGATCATTTTTTCAAACCGAGAAACTTTTTAGATGGTACGAAAGCTGAGAAATATAAATATGATGGACTGGGGCTTGTCGGAAGTCCAGCATGCGGAGACATGATGAAAGTCTGGATAAAAGTAGATAAAAAGAAAGACAAAATAAAAGAAATGAAATGGGCCACATTCGGTTGTGCAAGTGCAATAGCTTCAACTTCCATGCTTTCTTTAATAGTCTCCGAAAATGGTGGAATGAAAATTGATAAGGCTTTAAAAATAAAACCTCAAGATATAACTGAAAGGCTTAAAGGCTTGCCTACAAGAAAGTTTCACTGCTCAGTACTTGGAGACAAGGCATTAAGAGGGGCTATAAACGATTATTTCAGAAAGACAAACCAAAATACTAGAATAGTTCTAGAAGGAGCAAGAGTTATAGACAAAGAGACTAACGTAACAGATAAAGATATAGAAGAAGCAGTCCTAGAAGGAGCATACACATTGCAAGAGATTCAAGAGAAACTTAAAGTTGGTGTAAGTAATAAAAGCTGCGTTCCAGAAGTTGAGCAATTGATTAAATTTTATAATGAAAAATATTTTGGTAATCCATCTCAATAAATATTTAAATCAGTTTATGTGCTTTTCGAAATGAAAATTATTCTAAAACAACAGTAAACCCCTTACTATAGAATATTTATATAAACCTTAATAAATATAAGTAAGTTATTATGGCTGAATTTATTATGTTATATAAAAACTTACAAAATACAAAAATAGTTGCTTTAATTTTAATTATTATAGCTTTTATTCTAAACCCCCTTGTGTTAAAACCCCTTGTTGCTCCTAATGAAACTTTAGAACCATATATCACAAATTTTCAGATATGTTTTTTAGAAGCAACAATACTTTTTTTGGCAGTAAATATATATTTTAATTTAAGACTTTTAAACAAAAAATCCAGAGCGATTATTTTTTTAATTACTTTTATAATTATATTCTTAGCATTGGAAGGACCATTGCAAGCTACACTAATAGCCGTATTTTTTACAATTCTCTCATTTTTATTTATTCTTAAAATAGACTTTATACGACGTTATAAAAAGGAAATTTACTTATTATGGACTACTATTCTATTTTTAATAATAATCTTAGAGATTTTTTCAAGAATCTATTTAGTCGGGCCATTAACTTTTCTACCCTCTTACGGTTCAAGTATAGTCGAGTTTTCAAAAGCCGGTTTAATTAAGGAGTCAAGTTATCCAGGAATAATATACGAATTAAAACCCAATCTCAGAAAGAAATTTTTATTAGTAGATATAGAAACAAATTCTCAAGGTCTTAGAGATAGAGAATACGAGATTATCAAGCCAAACAACACTTACAGAGTAGCAGTAATCGGCGATTCTGCTACGTTTCCGTTTGGAGTAGACATAGATAAAGCATATCATTCAGTTCTAGAAGAAAGATTAAGCAACAATTCAAGAGTTAATTATGAGTTCATAAATTTTGGCCTTGGAGGGTATTCTATTTCTAATTATTTAGGTGTAATTAAATACAAAGCCCTGAATTATAGTCCCGACGAACTATTAATTGGCCTTCTCCCAACCAATGACTTTAATGTTGATGAACTATCAAACTTTACCGAGAAAAAAGAAAGAATAAACGGTTACTTCAGATTGTATTCTCCAAGACTATTAACTTTTACGATAAATAATTTAAAAGGTAACTTTTACGGAAGGCTTAGTGGTGAATATAATTTAACTAGAATAAATCAATTGTTTCAAGAGCTTAAAGATATAAGTACAGAAAATAATATCAATGTAGTATTTGTTGGTTTAATCACTCCTGAACAGGTAGAGAGATTTTCAAGAGAGTATCAACTACTCAAACAATTAACTACAGAGTATAATTTTACTTTAATAGAACCTTACAAAAAATTTAGTGGAATCCCTTTTTCACAAACAAAGATATTCCGAGCAGATAATCATGGAAATGAATTATTCAATAAATTGGTTGCAGATGCCATAGAAGAAACAAGGTTATAAAGACAAGAATCCAATTTATCCCGTTGACAAAGTATTTAAATCAATTTTGAGACTGGTATTTATGAAGGTTCTTTTTATTACTCCAGCATATTTTCCAAACCTCAGGGGAGGAAATGAGCGCAGTATAAAAATTATTGCAGAGGGTTTAGCTAACAAAGACATTTCTGTTGCTGTGCTAAGCTTCGATGCAAAGAATAATACTCAAGAAGAGCATTACAAAGGTGTTAAAGTTATAAGGGTCAAAAAGTTAAAAATTTCACCAAATACTCTTGCCCATAATCTAAGTCTTCTTAAATGTAGAAATCTAATTGAAAAAGAGCATCCAGATATTATTCATGTTTTCAATACGTGGCATATCCCTGCAGCAACTTTCTTTAAAGATATTGCTCCTCTTGTAGTTACTTTGAACAATTATTTTCCAATCATAGCTACTGCTTACACAAAAGATAATATAATTGAAAGTAAAAAGAGCAATCTTTTCAAAGTCGTTCATTCAATAAAAGGAACCATTAAAGGAGACATTGTTAAGAGATATTTATTAGGATTATTTTATGGAATTTATAGTATTTTTGTAAGATTTTATTCTAAACGAGCCGATAAATATATAGTTTATGCAAGCCCCATTGGAAAGATATACTATAAATGGGGTTTTGATAAGAGAAAGTTTGTTACTATTTCCAGCCCTGTTGAAAAAAACAAAATTCAAAAAACAATTAAGCGAGATAAAAAATCTGTGTTATATGTTGGAGGAGCTTACGAAGCCAAAGGGTTTTATGAACTTCTTGAAGCTACTAAATATGTTAAGACAAAAGATGTTCAATTCTATTTTGTTGGGATTAACACCGTACCTGAAAAGGTAAAAGAGTTTGTCAAGAACAATAATATCAATGCATATTTCATAAGGAAATTAGATGCTCTTAAACTAGTCGAATATTACAAAAAATCCAGTGTTTTAATACATCCTTCTATTTGGCCAGAACCATTTTCGCGCGTATGGATAGAGGCTCTTCAATACAATATCCCTATTATTTCTGCAGATAATCCAGTAGCCCTTGAAATATTAAAAGGGGCAGCCATATTTTATCATAGAGGGGAGCCAAAAGAATTGGCTACAAGAATAGATTCATTTTTTAAATCAAAAATCAAACTCGACCAGACAAAAGCAAAAAGAAAGATATTTGAAAGTAATCCAGTAAAAAGACTTATTGAAGTTTATAATAATTTATTGAAAAATAACTCCTAAAAAGAATAATTTAAACTTGTCTAAAAACACAAATACTTTATTTTAATTCACATATATATCTTAAGTTCTCTTTTCCAATAGAAAAAAATAATGGTACTTATGCATTGGAGGGCTGGATTCCTTTCTGATGACAAAGTATTTTCTCACTATTCTTCTAATCTTGTTTATAGGATATCCTTTTTTTCCCATCTCCCAGTAATGTTTTTTATCAAATTTATGTCTCTTCCAGAATACCGGAATACGAATATAAAATTCAAAGAACTGGCGTTTTGTGAGAGTTCTTATCAAGGGAAACTTATACATAACATCAAACACTATTGATGCATAGGGCAGGGATATCAAAACATATTTGCTTGAAACTCTATGCAGTTCTCTTAACGTTCTCTCAAAATCTTCGAAAGGCATATGTTCCAAAACTTCACAGATACTTATCATATCAAAACTCTCAGATTTAAGGGGCATCTTCCTTACGTCAGCTACTATGTCTGGCACTAAGTCTTCGTTTTTGTCCAAACCACTTGTATCGATCCCCAATTCTTTTGCATAATTAAGAACCAATCTATTACCCACTCCAATCTCTAAAAGTTTTTTTGGTTTTATTTTTTTTATATAATTAATTTGCTCTAAGTATGAAAGAAATCTTAATGGGCTGTCATAATCTCCAAGATATTCTTCTCGGCATACAGGTCTCTCAATTAGTTCATTTTTTTTCATAGATGTTTTACTTTCGATCATTTTACACTTAAATAATAAACGTTTTATAAACTTATCTTACATTTTGGCTAGGATTTAAGAGCAAGAATAATTATAATCTTGCCTGAAAATATATTTATGTCATAGAATAACAATAGTTATAAACAGATTTTTCAATTCCTAATTATGAATAAACAGATTATTTTTTTCGAGCCTAAATTAGCCGGATCTACATTTAAGATGGCAAGAGCTCTTAAATTAAAGAATAACTATGAAACCATATTAATAACATTTACAAAACCAAATAAACAAGTTGCAGAGTTAGCTTTTGATAAGATATTATATCTTGACATTAAACTGATTCCAACACCAAAAAACCTATTTAACATTTTCCGCAAATTTACAAAAAAAGATACTTATAATTTTATCAATAGCGTTAAAAAATTAAACCCTTATATTGTTCAAATAAGAGGAGGTTCACTAGAGGTGATTCTATTCTTGCTCATATTTAAACGATATCCAAGAATTTATTATTTACAAGACATATGGCAATATTATTATAAGAAAATAATATTCTCATTGCGTAAGGATACGGGCATCCTACAACCATTAAATGCACTTATTTCAAGTATTGCATGCAAAATGGTTGATGGCATCTTAAATAGAAGCGGTGAAAACTCCCTCGACCATCTTAAAAATGAATTAAAATTAAAAACCCCTATTCTTGATTTTCTTCCTTATTGTCTAGATGAGTGGGTTTTACCAATCAGAAAAAGAGCAATAAAAAAAAGTAAAGAAATCCACTTAGTCTACGCTGGAACTATATGGAATAAATGGAAAGGACACGCTTCTTTTCCAGATATGATTAAGAGAATTACCAATCAAAATTTACATTTTCATCTTTATCCATCAACAAAAAACGAAAAGCTTATTGATATATTTAAAAATATTGAAAAAAAAGACAATTTTTTTCATTTATATAATAGAGTAGATGAAGACAAGATAAATGAAATTATAAAAAATTATGACTATGCCCTTCATCTAGACTTCTATGACGGTACAATAAATTCACTATGGTATGCTACAGGAATGTCGGCAAAGATATTTGGCTATATCGAGGCTGGACTTCCAATAATAATAAATAAACAGTTTAAAAATATGTGTAATATCATTGAAGAAAATAATATTGGCTTTGGAATAAATTACAAAGATCTTGACAATCTAAATGAAAAAATCTATTCTCACAAGCACCCATCAAAAATGGATTTTATAAAAGTAAGAAAGAAGTACGGTATAGACAGAAATATAATTAAATTGGAGAGATTTTATGATAAAATTCACGAAGTAGGAATTAAAAGAGTTAATAAAAATAAAATTTAACTGATAAAAAAGTTATTACGCCTGACCAACATTCTTTATTTCCACACTAGTATGTCCTATTTGCTGTCTGTGGTCTGTTTTTACCTTGACATCACACGGATTACATCTACCATATATGCTACATGGTCTAAATTTATCTTCAATTTTAAAGTCTATGTCGAGAAGACTACCAACATCTCTTTTTCCATCATATAAATCCGTATGGCATCTGTAAACTTTTCCACTCGGACCAACAAGAAGCTCAGTAGTTTTACAATCAGCATATTTGAATCCGCTTCTTGAGAATGCAGCGCCAGGGTATTTGCTGTAGTCTCCATAGGTAATGGCGAAAGGTTTATTCAAGTCATCTTTACCTTCATAAATGCCGACAAATTCTTTAAGTCTAAAATCTATCCCTTGCTCCTTAGCTATAAACTGAAATTGGTTTATTGCTGTAAGTTGTGCAGGACTTGGAAATAAAACAGACCAAACTCCTATACTAAACCCTCTTTCTTGCAAATATTTTACATCTTTAGCAATACTCAACGGTTCCATTCCAGGTTCATTTGGATGATAAGAAACTCTTATTGACGCATAAGGTGCATCCCTTCTTAATCTTGCAGGGTCCACTTCATTAGCAAATCTTTCAAGTCCTCTTTGCCCCCATCTTAAATTTGTGAGTATGTCTATTTCTTTGTCTCTATTAATACCATTTACTATTTCTATAAATCCGGGATGTACGAATGGTTCTCCTCCCCCAAGTGTTACAGGAACCCCAGGTCTTGTTTTTATCCTATTTATTGCAGCAATCCACTCCTCTGCACTCAGTTCTCCAAATCTTTTATCCTTAAATACATCATTATTTCTTATTCCTTCAGAATTTCTTCTTTTATGGTCATCATCTTCATTTATTACATTAATACAAAAGCCACACGCAAGCTGACATCTAAGAGTTAGATAACACTCAATGTATTTGTAATTGTCCGGAACTACCAAATCTCCATTTGGAAGAGTCTGATTTGTCTGCATATCCATCTTATATAAAGTTCACGTGTGAAGGCACGTCTCCTTTAGGCATTTCAGCAGATTTTCCAGACCTTCTTATTTCTTCGAGCGTATTATTTACAGCATTCATCCTACAGTTTACCCTGCATTCAGTTATATCAAGATGCTGTGCAACATAATCGATGCTTTTCTGCCTTTTTTCTCCTTCCCAGATTGCTTTAAATGAATGGTCTCTTATATTTCCATAGTTAAATCTATCATCGGTAAGATATGCACTACAACCATAAACTTGCCCATTAGCCATAATATATGCCCAAAAGTGAGGGGTTGAAGGACATCTTGAATAATCTTGTTTTTCTTTGTCAAGCTCAGCCATTGTTTTTTCTCTGAAAACAACCTCAAAACTATCAGAGCTGAATCCCTTTAGTCTTTCAAAAAGTTCTGTAAACTGCCCATATCTCAATCCTTCATGTTTATGAGTAAGACTTTTTTTATGTTGCGAATAAGGTTTTATTACTGCATAATCTAGTCCTGTGTCTCGTGCTCTTTTTACAAAATCTTCTGCTCCAGGTGCATTTTCAGGTAAGAGAACCATTTGCGCTCCAAGAGAGTGATCTTTACGTTCCAATCCTAATCTTTCTCTTCCTTGGGCAAGCGTTGTCATATTTGCCCACACTCTCTCAAAGTCTTGAGGATTCTTTGATCTATGTATTGCTGCATAAGATTCAGGAGTGCCTGCATTAATGCTCGCCTTCAACCAAGTTATATATGGCAAAGCCTCTTCTACGAATCTATCGGTTATAGGAGTGGCGTTCGTTGTTATTGCAACATCAATTCCTGCATTTTCTCTTGTATGTCTTATAATTTTTGCAATATCTTTATGAAGCAAAGGCTCTCCCTCGCCAGCATACATTACACTTCTCACACCAAGACTTCCCATTTCAGAAAGTCTAGTCATAAGATTTTCAGTTTCAAGACGGACATTTTGGTATCCGATATAATCAACAGCACAAAAAGTACATCTATGATTACAACTTCCAACAGGAGAAATTTCAACATATATTGGGTAAACTTTACCGTCCCCAGAAAGCCACTGATTGACTCTGTCAGGATGCCATGAGACTTTTTGTCCATCAATCAGATTTTTATCAGCCATTTTTATAAGGTAATTTAAGATAATATGTGCATATAACTTTGTTTTAAAGCTTTTCTATACTAACGTGAAGTTTTAAAATAATCAATTATCTCTTTGTAAACATGATCGACTTCAATTTTATCAATACAATTACCCTCTCTGCTTTCACATTTATCTCCAAGACAAGGAACACAATCAAGCTTAGGATAAGGCAGTATTGCATTTCCTCGCCCATAGAAATCAACTTCTTCACTAGGTGTAGGAGCAAATAAACCATAAACTTGTTTTCCTAATGCTATTGCTAAGTGCATTCCAAGCGAGTCAGAGCTTACCATTGCTCTTGAAGAATTTACCCAATCAATATACTTATGCAAATCTGTAAGCACTAGAGGGTCTTGTCTGTCTTGCCTTGTGACTCTAAATCCTTCAGATTTAAGTCTTTGCTCTAAAGTGTCCCATCTTGTCGGAGACCAAGATTTATTAGGCCATTTCTTTCCAACCAAAGTGTTTAGAGCCACATCATATTGCTCTTGAGAAATTGGCCTATATCCTAAAGAATATTCTTCCCCTTTCCACTCCTCACCTATTAACCTAAACAAAAGATCCTGAAACCTCAATTTATTTGTTTTTTTTAAAGCAGTATCGTGACTGACCGCTAATACTTCAGCGGCACGGTCATAAGCTTTAACCTGTCCTGTTTGAGCATCTATTCTAAATCCTTGTTTTTTCCAAGCATCTATTTCTCTTGCAAAAAGGCATATTCCTCTATTTTTTTCAAGATTAACTACAGTGTCAAATGTTTCTCCAAGAAGTTCCAAGGCACGAAGAGAGTTAAGTTTTACAATCTCTGCAATATGAGGATTACCTTCAAGCAAAGGCATGGCATGCGAATCTGTGAGCCATGTAACTTGGTCTCCTCTTGCAGCATATCTCGGAAGCAATACAGTTGTTCTAAATACATCTCCAAGACTAACATTTTCAGTCTGAGCATCTCCATACAAAAATTCAGAATAGCCGGTTTTTATTATAAGTACTTTTTCCATTTTAATCAGGTTTTGTAAAGGTATTTATTTCTTGTCGTGTTGTAAAACATGCTTACCAAAAATACCTATTTATCTCAGATTCTCCTTTTTGACATATCGCTCTATAATCAAAATCTTTACTTCCCAATATAATTCGCATTGCCTCATTAAAAAGAGGGAGTGCTCTTCCGTTTTCACTAGTATCTAATATCTGCCCCTCTGTTACAAGCCCATTTAATCCGTCAACAATTTCATCAAGTCTTCTTACATGCAGTCTGTTTTGGTCAGTTACAACTCCTTCAAATTCATTTTCTGGAAACCATTCTTCATATTTTCTAAATTTATGTTTGAACCTTGCTAAATTGTCTCCTGCAAATTTTCTTATTCTGGTGGTTGTTGATGTACCGAAAACAGACCTGAGGTAGAGGTTAAGTGGACCAAAAGTTTTCAAGTAGTCTTTTCCAATACCTGTTTTAGGGTTTACATCTTTGATAGGTTCTAAGGTTGGAGTCATTTTAAATTAAATAAAGTTTACATGTAACGGCTTTTGTTTTTCATCACTGAGAGAAGGTATAGGAACTCCATGCTCCACAAGATGGTAAAGTCTTTCATTTACTTTATGCTGCAAACATAAAGCACCGCACATTCTTTGAGCATCAAATTCCTCTGAACGGAGTCTCTTCATAACTTCCCAATATCTATCGCCTCTCACAATGTCTTTAAATGGTGTTTCTGCAATACTCCCTATATGAAAATCCTGTTTGTATCTGTCATGAAAAAGCATTCCACAAGGTGCAACAAGACTTGAGCCCGACATTTGAAGTATGAATGGAGCTCCGTAACATCTTTGGTAAACTCTCTTTCCTTCGCTAGTCAGTTTTGACCATTTAGGAACAATAGCAGTTTCTTTTGTCGATTCTGTTTCAGCAGCCTTTAGTTCCGGAACACAATCCCTATAATCTCTATAATTTATCCCAAGACTTCCAAGTTCATCATCACTACAATGTTTTATTACAAGATAATCCACTCCAAGCGATTTACTCAGACGGGCAAGAGGCATAAGTTGATCTTTATGTTGAGGCATAAAAACCATTTGCATTCCAATAGTTACATCAAGTTTTCTTTCCCTCTTTATTTCCACACTCTTTTTTATTTTATCAACAACTTTATAGAAATCTTCTTCTCTACATCCCATTATCTCAGCATATCTAGCAGGTTCTCCTCCTGAAAAATTAAATCTTATATATGTCAATGCAGATAGCATCTCTTCAAGCCTTTCTTCTCTTAATAACATTCCATTTGTACCTATTGCCATATCTATTCCATTTCTCTTACCTCTTTGTATAGCATCATAAACATAAGGATGAGCAGTGCTCTCACCATCACTCACGAAGCTTATTCCCCTCACTCCAACTTCTGCGGCATCATCAAGGAATCTATCTATAACTTTTGGGCTCATTTTATTTTTGTCATCATTAAGAGCCAATGCTTCATTTTCTTGCAACATAGCGTAACAAAAAGTACATCTCATATTACAAGCTCTTGTAAGGGCCATATCGATGGTTATAGGGGCAATTCTTTCCCCCCTCATCCAAGCATTAACTCTATCTTGATGATGACTAAGCTTATCGCCATCTAGAATCATTCCATTTATCATTGCTTGACTTAAAGGCACAGTTATATTTTTTTTTGGTTCCATTATGAATAAGGTTGTTCTTTTTCGTTACCTATAAGGGTTTAAAAAGTTTGCTTCAATACACAAATAGTTTAAAACATAGAGTATTTCAATACAAGAAAGCTTATAAACCGTTCATTTCTATGAAATTCAGTACTAAATTTTTATGGAAAAACAAGAATTAATTAATTTTGAAAGAGCGATTGCCGACTCATTTAATAAAAAGGAGATTTCTTCTCCAATACATTTTTCAGGAGGCAACGAGGACCAGCTAATAGGGATCTTTCAAGAAATAAGACCACAAGATTGGATTTTTACAACTTATAGAAATCATTATCATGCTCTTCTTAAAGGAGTTCCGAAAGATTGGCTCGTTGAATGGATAAAAAATAATAGAAGCATACATCTCATGAATAGTGATTATAGGATCGTTAGTTCTGCAATTGTTGCAGGGCATTTACCTCAGGCAGTAGGAATGGCTCTAGCAATACAACGCAAAGGACTTGATGAAAAAGTATGGGCTTTTTGTGGAGATATGGCTGCTGAAACTGGCACGTTTCACGAATGTTATAAATATGCCACAAGACAAGGCCTTCCAATTACATTTGTTGTTGAAGACAACGGAGTAAGCACAAATACCCCAACTCAAGAAACTTGGGGTAAAAGATGTTCTGGTAGCAGTAATTTAATAAGATTCAATTACAGTCGAACTTTTCCCCACTATGGAACTGTGGAAAATCCTTGGAACAGGGGAGAAGAGAAAAAGGCGGGTGCTTTCTAATGACTTACAGAGAAGAGTTGTTTAAAGCAATGGATGTTTTAGGACAAGATGAAAGAACAGTATTCTTAGGACAGTGTGTGGTTAATTCAGGAACATTTATGTATCATACTCTTAAGAATATTCCTCTTAACAAAAGGTTAGAAATGCCTGTCTTTGAAGACACTCAAATGGGGATGTCAATAGGGCTTGCTCTTGCAGGATATGTTCCCGTTTCAGTATTTCCGAGAATGGATTTTTTAATTTGCGCAACTAATCAGATAGCCAATCATCTTGACAAATTTGTGGAAATGAGTGCAGGGCAGTTCAATCCAAGAGTCATTGTAAGAACTGCAGTTGGAAGTACTAATCCTCTTTTTCCAGGCCCACAACATTGTAATGATTATTGCGATGCATTAAGGCACAGCGTACGTAATATAGATATTGTTCAACTTAAACGTTCTGAAGAAATAGTTCCAGCATATAGAAAAGCACTTGATTCAAACAAAAGCACAGTTTTAGTAGAATATCCGGATTTATATGATTCTTCTTAAGATAATTTTAATATGAACTTAATTAAACCAAAATACCCCAAGATCATTATAAGACTTTTCATTGGATTTCCTTTGCGCAAAATGAATTAGGTTCTGAAAGAGAATCTTGTAGCAAGCTGAGGCTAGTAAGGGTTGGAAAGGCCCCAAACAGATTAAGGCGTTTTCTTTATGTTTTATTTCCTATTTTGTTCGATAAAGTTCATTTTGTCTATAAAATTGTCAAAAAATAGTAGCTTTATGAATCATAAAGAGGTTTTAAATACAACTTTTGTTGAATATAAACTGATATGCAAAAACAAAATTATACGAGCACAGAGAGAGCATTAAAACTTATTGTAAGGTCTTCAGTTATAGTTCTTACTACAGTAGTCTTGTCTAAGCTATTAACTTGGATTTATAGAGTATTAATTGCAAGATTTTATGGACCTGAAAGTTATGGTATATATTCTATTTTAATAATGATACTTAGTCTCTTTGTAACTTTTGGATCACTAGGTTTCATTGATGGGCTTTTTAGATTTGTACCTAAGTACATCGGGGAAAATAAAAAGAGATATGCAAAATATTTAGTAAATTATTCGATATTTGCCTTAATAATTTCAGGGGTTATTTCCGCCATTTTACTTTACTTATTTTCCGATTACTTTGCAATTCATCTATTTAAAGATATTAAATTTTCAAGATTACTGAAAATATTTAGTCCTTTAATTTTAGTATGGATGTTTTCAAATCTATTCTTAACACTTATTAATTCATTCGAAAAAATAGGCTGGCACTCACTCCTTTCAGATGTCCTTTCAAACCTTTCAAGATTAATTATAATTATCTTTCTTATTCTAATAGGTTTCAGCAGAAATGCCATATTTATTTCCTATGGATTATCTTTAATTATTTTATTTATTGCCTCATATTTTGTTTTTAGATATTTTTCATCACGTATTTTAATAGGTAAAAAAATACCTGAGAATGTAAAAAAAGAAATCAGAAAGGATTTTATTTCTTATTCGTGGCCCGTAATATTTTCAGGAAGCATAGGAAAATTAAACTTTTGGACAGATTCTCTTATTATCGGTTTTTTTCTAGCTCCGCTACAGGTCGGATTTTATAATGCTGCAGTTCCCATAGCATTATTACTCCATATAATTCCAGAATTATTTTATCCCTTATTTCTTCCACTAATTACAAGGACTATTGCAAGTAAAAATAATTTAGTTGCTAGAGATATATCAAAACAGTTAGGAAAATGGATATTTATGATCAATCTACCAATTTTCTTATTCCTTTTTATATTTCCAGGAGTTTTTATTAATTTTATCTTTGGTAAAGAGTTCTTAATAGCCGAATATTCTCTTAGGATTCTTTCTGTAGGAGCATTCATATCTAGTTTTTTATATATGTCTCAAAGATTATTATTAGTTTATGGAAAATCGCAAGTCTTACTTATGAACTCAATTATCGCATTTATATCAAATATTATCCTCAATATAATATTGGTTCCAAAATATGGAATAATGGGTGCCGCAATAGCGACATCCTCGGTTTGGATAGTTCTTGGGATTATTTTCACGATTCAGAGCTCAAAATTTACTTCAATAATTTCATTAAGGAGGAATATGATAACAATACTTCTCTTATCTATTATTCCATTAATAATAATTCTTGTTTTGAGAAATTTAGTAGTCCCTAGTACTGTATCAATTATGCTAGGAGGCATATTATTTCTTGTAGTTTACGGAATCCTTATCTATTTGTTTGGATTAGATAAGAATGATATCTTAATTCTCAAGGCGATAAAGGCAAAAGTCATTTCATCTACACTAAAAAATAAATGCTTCAATGCCTATAATGAAAAATAATTTATAATAATTTAAGCAATTTCTCCCAGAAATATTTTGTGTTTACGTGCCTCCATAAAACTCTATAAATGGATTTATAAGGTGCTTAATTATAAAAACTATATGAGAATACTAGAAGTTTGCCCTTTTAGCGCAGGCATATGTGGAGTATGGTCTCGCGTAGAAGAAGAGGCTAAAGGTCTATCCGAACGAGACCATGAATTAATGATTTTTTCATCAAATAAAACAAAAGGCTCAGACGAAATAGCATCTAAAAATCAGAAAATTGGGAAAATATCTATTAAAAGATTTAGAACTTTTAAGCTTGGAGGAGAAAGCTTCATGTATTTTAGCTATCATAAAGAAGCTATAAGTTATAAACCAGACATAATTATTGCTCACAATTATCGCCATTTGCATACTCTGCTTGCGTTACGTGTTGCATATAATCTTCGTAAGCAAGGGCATACTTGTAAAGTATTTCTAGTAACACACGCACCATTTGTAGAAGGAAATATTACACGCACATGGTGGCAATCGACTATTGTAAAGTTATATGATTGCATAATTGCCCCATTAACTCTTCCTTTATTTGATGCTATTCTTCCAATAGCTCTTTGGGAGATACCTTATCTGTGTAATATAGGCGCAAGAAAAAAACAATTAAAATACATTCCAAACGGTATTCCTGATATCTTTTTTACTCAAAAAAAATCTGCTGAAAAGAATCACATTATTTTTTTAGGCAGAATTTCTCCAAAGAAGAAATTAGATACTCTTATCAAAGCAGTAGCATCACTCAATCAAAATAATAAGACCTTTTTACACATTATTGGTCCACAAGAAAAAGAATATTTTGAAAGTTTAAAGAAACTTACTGCCTCTTTGCACATGGACAAATATATTAAATTCATACCTCCAGTTCATGGTCTGAAAGAAAAAATTAGAATATTAGATAATGCTAAAATGTTTGTTTTGCCCTCAAGAGTAGAAGGTATGCCTCAAGCACTCATCGAGGCAATGGCTAGGGAAAAGATAGTTATTGGAAGCAATAGTATTGCAATTAGAGAACTTATCAAAGATAATCAAGATGGTTATCTATTTGAATTTGATAATCCTACAGATCTTGCAAGAGTAATAAAAAAAGCAATAAATAAACCATCTTCGCAAATAAAAAAGGCGGCAAGAAAAAAAGTAGAATTATTTGCATGGGATAAGGTTATAACGCGCCTTGAGAAAGTATTAAATGTGGCATATAATAAGTATTAAACATGGATATATCTAAAGAAAAGATTAAAGTATGGTTAAAAGATAAACATAATTTTACATTTATTCTTCTTATAATTGTTGCAATACTACTTAGGGGATATTATTTTTCAGTTACTGACAACCAGCCTTTATGGTGGGATGAAGCGGGTTATATGGCTAGTGCCAAAGCATATGCTGGCATAGGTTCTTACGCATTAGAATCAATTCGTAGTTCAGGATTCTCAAGAACAATGTCTATTTTTTATTTAATTGGGATAGAGAATGAAGGAATAATCCGCTTCTTTGGATTACTTATACCTTCAATTATTCTTTTGATTTTAACTTATATTTTGCTTTCTAGAATGTATGAAGATAGACGTATAGCCCTAATAGGAACTGCAATTATGGTTGTTTTGTGGGAGAATGTATTTTATAGCAATAGATTTCATACAGAAAATTTTGCCCTTATCTTTCAATATATTGCACTTATTGCTTTAATTGGATTATATAATTATAATTCAAAATTATCTAAAAGTTGGTCAATAGGAACAATAATTGTAAGTGTAATACTTATGTTTTGGTATAGACCTGGAAATATAATTTTCATTCCGGCAGCAATAGCATTTATAGCGCTAATGCATGCACCAAAATTTACAAATACAAAAAATAAAAAAATAATTACAATTGCAAGCATATTAGCAATAATTGTCTTATTCTTTATATTATTAAATTCATTTGCAGAAAATCCACTAGTAGCAACTTACTATCATCCAGATTATCCAATTTCTTGGAATTCGCTTAATGTTTTCCTAGGATTTTTCAAGTCTCCTATTTCTTGGCTACCTTCGTTATTTTTTTACGCTTTTCTTATAGGTATATTTGGAGCATTATTTACAATATATCTTTATTTTCCCCAAATTTTAAAAGAGCCAAATCAACTACCTCATAATGTAAAAGGAGATATTCTCAATGTTTTGATTTTGCTAAGTGTAATGATAGGGTTTATTTTACTCATCAGACCAACGGCCTTTGAATACAGATGGTTCTTTCCATTACTTCCAGCATTATTGGGATTCACAGCAAGTGGAGTTATAACCTTTTCAGATTGGTTTTCTCAAAAATTAGGTAAGAAAAATATTTCAATCTTTATAATATTTATAATAGTTATTTTAGGAATTTATACTCAAATTACCATAATTGACCCATTAGCTAAATCAAAGTCCACTTCATATGATCAGATAAAACAAGCAGGTATTTGGTTTAATGAAAATGTTCCAGCCGACGAGATTGTTCTCTCAACATCAACTCCTCAAATAGCTTATTATTCAGAGAGAGAAACAATTACTTATTCAAGTATGAGCTTAGAAGAGTTCGAGGATTTTTTATCTAATCATAAAAGTCAGTATCTTTTGGTTTCTGTGTTTGAAGGTAATCCTCCTTGGCTTATAGATTGGATTAACACAAACAAAGACAGACTTACCCCACTCCAAGCTTACAATCTTAATGGACAAACAGCTGCAATAATTTATCTAGTTAAAACAACTTAATTAATTGATATAAATCATATAACTTACATACAATAAGTAACTTTTTAAATGGCTTTCTCAATGTAAAAAGATGGTAAATATCTTAGTCACTGGAGGCGCTGGTTTTATTGGAAGTCATGTTGTAGATATATTAATAGAAAGAGGACACAACGTAAAAGTTTTAGATGACTTATCGGGAGGATTTATTGAGAATGTAAATCAAAAAGCAGAATTTATCAAAGGATCTATTTTAGATAAGGCCCTTGTCGAGCAGACGGTTCAAGGAATTGATATAATTTACCATTTAGCTGCATATGCTGCAGAAGGACTTTCACATAACGTAAGAAAATTCAATTATACAAACAATTTGATAGGCTCGATTAATCTTATAAATGCGGCAATAAAAAATAAGATTAAAAGATTTGTTTTTACATCTTCCATTGCAGTCTATGGTACTAGTCATGGTAATCCTCCATTTAAAGAAGAAGACCTTAAACTTCCAGAAGATCCTTATGGGATAGCTAAATATGCTGTAGAACTAGATCTTGAGTCTGCTTATAAAAAATTTGGACTTGAATTTACAATTTTAAGACCTTACAACGTTTATGGTGAAAGGCAATTCATAGGAGATCCATATAGAAATGTCTTTGGTATATTTATGAATCGCATAATGCAATCAAAGAAACCTAAGATTTTTGGGGATGGCAATCAGAAAAGAGCATTTACTTATATCGGAGATGTTGCTCCTGCAATAGTCAACGCTGGTTTTTCAGAAGAAGCTAAAAATGAAATAATTAATATTGGCGGTGGCAAGGTTTATACTGTAAATGAAATTGCAGAAGAAATTTTGCTAAGCATGAGTTCTAATTTAACTAAAGAATATATGCCTCCAAGATATGAAGTCAAACATGCGTGGTGTGACAATTCTAAAGCAACTAAAATGCTCGGATATGAAGATAAAACTTCTTTGAAAGAAGGAGTGTCAAAAATGGCTTTATGGGCAAAATCAAAAGGGCACATGAATCCTATTATATGGGAAGGTTACGAGTTAGATTCTAATTTGCCAGAGTTCTGGCAAAATCTGAACAAAGAATATCCAGAGTCTGGATTTAGGATTAGAATCGGTGATTAACTAAAGACTTGGGAAAGCATCTTTTTAGACATAAGGGAATAATATATATTCAAAGCAGTTGATATGAACATCAAAATAGGATGCAACATCCACGCAATATCTCTATATTTGACATATTTTTTTACGCTCACTGGAATATTAGGAAACAATAAAATATTCTTCAGACAGTAAAATAGGAACCTTTTCTTATCAATTATCCAATTAAAATCTTTTTTTTCTTTTATATATACTTTAGAATAATTTCTTGTCCATTTTACTCTTTTTTTAATAAACTCGTTAAAACTTTTAACATTTTTATGCCAGACTCTTGCATTTTCGACAAATGCAAATTTTTTATATCCTTTCATTGCTATTCTTGCTATAAACTCAACATCTTGTGCATAGTCTCCAACTTCTTTAACAATAGATCTTCTAAACATGAAACCATTGCTTCCCATACAATAAGGTTCATTTTTACTCAACTCTAAAACAAAATAACTCCCTTTTAGCATCTTTTTAATACCTTTATTAAATTCTAATTGGCCTTCTAATGACCTATAAACTGCAAAAGGGTCGACGCCAACATAACTAAGGTATCTATTTGTAGGACCATCAGATTTTGAGATGTATAATTTCGGAACGCTTGCAAATATTTCTTTGTCTTCTTCAAGTGGTTTAATCATTTTATTAATCCACTCAGAGTCCATAAATTCAATGTCAGACTCAGCAATTACAACATATTTACCCTTAGATTTCCAAATTCCTTGGTCTTTCCCCATCCCAGCACCCTCTGCAAATCCTTTCGGATTATTATAAATCCTCACAAAATCAAATTTCTTACACTCTTCCAAAACCTTTGGATTGCTACCTCCATCTGTAATTATAAGTTCTATTCTTTCCTTAGGGTAATTTTGATTTTTAACCGAATTAATAAGTTTCATCACCCTAAAGTCTTTTTCTTTCATAGGGGTTACAAAACTTATTAATGGTTTTAAAAAACTATTTTCTTGCCTATTTACCATTAAACTCTAGAAATTTTCCCATATATAAACCCAACGCCATAGCTTATATGTATTGTAAATAATACGGCTGGAAGCAGATGTAATGTACCAATATCTTTGTTTCGAATTGATTCATAAAAACTGAAAAGAAGATTAAGAGCAACATATACCATTAAAGGCAAAACAAAATAAATATTTAAAATTGACAGTAATGGCAGAAACAATAAGTATAGCACAAAAGTGCTTGGGATTAAAAACATAGGTTTTATTATCGTCGATTTTAATGGCTCTTTTTTATTACGAACCGCGCCATAACTAAACATTTGATAACTTAAATCCTTAAAACTCTCTCTACGTTTATGATAAACATAAATGCTAGATTCATATGCTACTTTAAATCCAGCAGTAATAGCATCAGAAATAAATTTAGGGTCTTCTCCAGGCCATAATTTCTCATCAAACATAACTTTCTTAAACACTTTTTTGCGACAAATAAGATTGGCGGAAGTAAGGTGTTTTTCATTTGCTTTTAATATTGAAGGCATACGAGAATAACGTGAACGTAAATCTGCTCCTCCAAACAAAGAACTCAATGCATAACCGCTTGCACGAGCAAAAGAGGACTCCCTTCTATGAGTAAGCTGTGGTCCGCCGACTATATCTATTTCAGGATGTGCATCAAAGAATCGCTCCACTGCATCAACCCACTCTGCAGGAATTGTGCAATGGCTATTAGCAAAAGCAACAAATTCTGTATGCGCAGATTTTATTCCTTTATTTCTATTTAAAGAAGGATTTTCTCCTAATTCAACAAATATTTCTATTCTCTTATGCAATTTTTGTAGACTTTCTTCTACTTCAAAGGACCTCGCAGGACCAACAGGTATAACTAAAGTTATTCTTTTTTTTACTTTCATTTTATCACCTCTAATTCACATAGCACCTCTGCACAAGGTAAAATCCAGCATAAAAATCTTTCATAAATCCCAGGGTTAATATTAATAATAGGATTAACAAATTTATTAAGACTTGTGAAGCTTTGTCTTGTAAAGTTTAGTCTTCTTTTTATTATTTTGAACTTTGGTTGTACATACCAGCATTCATCAGTAAAGTAATCAAATGTAAAATAACTAAACAATCTTTTATGAGTAGGATCTCTATAACTTACGCCACAGGAAAAGTGAGGAACTCGAATTACTACACGACCTTTAGGCTTAGAGATACGAGTTATTTCTTGCATAGTTTTCTGTAAGTCAGAAACATGTTCTAAAAAATGAGAACTATAAATCTCATCAAAAGTATTCGATGAAAATGGCCATGGAAATTTCTCAAGATTATGAGTAACATCTATTCCTGGTTGTTTAACAAAATCTATATTTACATAATCTTTCTTAATATCATTTCCACATCCTATGTTAAGTTTTCTCATTTTTTAATAACCTTAGTAAAGAATCATAGAATCTAACAAATGATTTGAATGGAGAATTTATAATTCTTAATCTAATAATTCCCATAACCATAAAAGGCCCAGCATTCCAAAAGTTAATTGTTGCATCTTTTTTATCAAACCATTGCGTTGGTACTGAAACTATTCTAAAACTATTCTTATGAGACTGATATAAAAGCTCCACATCAAAAGCCCATTGCGACATACTCAAAGAAGGTAATATCTTCTCAATTACTTTTCTTTTAAATATTTTAGCGCCGCATTGAGTGTCAGTATATGGCAACAACATAACGGCACGAACAACAAAATTAAACAATCGTTTAGCTATAAATCTTGCCAAGGTAGGTTTAGGGTGGATTGAAGCGCCCTTTGCATACCTCTCACCTACCACACCATCACAATGTTCAAGTTTAGTAATAAGCTTGTAATATTCTGAAGCACTTGTAGCCGAATCAGCATCTACAAATCCAATATAATCATATTTCATATCAAGTACTTTTTTAAATCCCTCAACAACTGCATAACCTTTACCCCCTCGAACAAGATTTATATAATTAACAGATTTATGTTTTTTCATATGTTTTCTTACAATAGCTTCAGTTCCATCAGTAGTGTTATTTATTACAATTAAAATATAGTGTTTCAGAACTCCTTTTTTATTTAGAACCTCAAAAAATTTAGAATAAGATAAAAGGGTTGGACCAATCCTTCTTTCTTCATTATAGGCTGGAATAATAATCGCTATAGAGCGCATAATATCTCTTAACAGGAAGGTCTTTTAAATATATCCACATAATTATAAATCCTATTAATTAGGGTAGTGTATGGAGAATATAGTTGAAAAATTAATTGACGGAATCTTTGAGCTTTCAAAAGAAAAGATAGCTTTGCTAACGATACTTTTATTAGCATTAGTTCTGCGTATTATGGCTGCAATTAATTTAGGGGTAAATGCGGATGATATGCATTTCGTAACAGATGCAATAGGATTTCTATCATCTGAAAAGTTAGTTACTTGGAGCATGTCTGCAGGTTTATGGCATGCAGTAACAGATATATTTTACAATTTAATAGGATTTACTCAGCTTGCTTCACGTTCAACTGCAGTTATATTTGGAGCTTTAACTGTATTTATAGTTTACTTATTATCTAAAGAGTTTTTTAACAAGAAAGTTTCTATTATTTCTGCATTTTTAGTTGCTATAGCAACTTTTCATATCAAAAACACCACTGCATCTCAAGATGTAATGGCAATGTTCTTTTCTTTATGTGCAATAGTATTATTTATACAAGCATTAAAAAATCAAAAATCTTACTTTTATATGATAAGCGGTATATTTATAGGACTAGCAATATACACTAAAGTATATCCTCTTTTATTTATTCCTTCAATGCTTTTATATGCATTATATTATCATAAAAAATTAAACAAATCTTTATTCTCCAAGTCAAATATAAAGAGAATATCTTTATTCATTATTGTTGCATTCATTTTTACGATCCCAGCATTAACTCATAACTATTTGCTTTACAAAGATAAAGGTTTTTTAGATTTACAATTTACAAGAACTCTCGGACTTGGTAAGAATATCTCTGCACAATATTATTCATGGGATCATCAATTCGAGGCTAAAAATGATTGGAGAGGTTTATTTTTAGGCAATTCCACGAATTATGGATCCCCCACACCTACTCTATGGGTTGCTCTAAATTTTGTTCGTCATGGAGATCCAATCAATTTTTACTTAGGGATATTAGGCTTATGTCTATTAATATTTAGTAGAAAATATCCTAAAGATTATCTTATTTTCTTCATTTTAACAATTATTTTTATTCTTCCATTTTTAGCATCCATAATTTTATTACCTAAACATTATTTATTCTTGGAATTAATTATTATCCCTCCAGCGGCAATAGCCATAACAGAAATAATCTCAAAATTAAATGGATTATTCAAATTCAAAAAAGACCTTACATTACCTATTCTCGCATTACTAGGATTAGTATTTCTTATTTGGTTAGGGTTTCCATACGGAGATCACGTCTATGGAAAAAGCCACATTGCTCAAATGATTGAGTTTAAAGAAGATAATATACCTATAAATTCTTTAATTATTGGAGATAGTCGTATATATAGAGGAAGAATTCATTGGGCCTTTAATAGTAGGCCTTATTTAGAAGGAATTACTTTCATAGAAATGGCAAATAGCTTAGAAAATCTACCTGGACAAACAACCCCTATAGAAGTCTTCTTTTTTGAATGCATTCCAGACGATTGTGGATGGGGAACAATCAGAGATCAGCCAGATTTTAATGCAACAATGGAACAATTAACTCAATTTTTTAAGAAGGAAGGAAAATTAATTGAAACACTTACAGAACCTAATTGGGACAGAACATACTATCCAATAATTAGCAGAAACGATAATATAAAGATAATTAATATTTATAAAGCAGTTTTACCTTTAAAACAAAGCTTAGTAGATTTAGCAAAATCTCCTAAAAATTGGTTTCTTTCAGATATAGGCTACAAACCTAAAGAAAAACAATTTGATTATTACAAAACCCACAACTTTTTAGATGGTCTGCTTGCTAAACTGGCACGCTTTGTAGTTATATTGGCAGTCTGTTTAGCATTTCTAAGTATCCCATATACTATTTACTTAACACTAAAAAAATGAAACTTTCAATAATTGTACCGGTTTATAATGAAGAAAAAACTATTGCTACGATTCTAAAAAGACTAATTTCTGTTAAATTAGGAGTTAGTAAAGAAATAATTATTATTGATGATGGTAGCAAGGATAAATCTTTAGAAAGAATAAATCTCTTCAAAGATAATAAGAAAAAAGATATTTCGGTCAAAATTGTTTCAAAAACAAACCGTGGAAAGGGCTCGGCAATAAGAGAAGGAATAAAAATAGCAACAGGGGAAATAATAACAATACAAGATGCAGATTTAGAATATGATCCTTCAGACTACCTAAAATTAATTGAAGAAATAAAAAAAGGACATTTAGTCGTTTATGGCTCTAGATTTTTAAAAAAACATAAACCTTTGTATAAAATATACTTTTACGGCAACAAATTTCTCACTTTCCTTACTCAAGTTTTATATAACTCTAAGATTACAGACATGGAAACTTGTTATAAAATGTTCAAAAAAGAAGTTATCAAATCATTATCTTTAAACTCAAATGGTTTTGAAATAGAACCAGAAATAACTGCTAAAATATTAAATAAGGGAATTATTATAAAAGAAGTACCAATAAAATATTCCCCACGCAATATTAAAGAAGGTAAAAAAATAAATTGGATTGACGGACTACAAGCAATTATATTATTAATCAGAATGAGATTTAAAGATTAGTTTTTGTTTCAATTCTTTCTTTTAATATCCAAAAACTACCTAATAAAAATATAAGAGATGCCCCAATAAATGCCTGAGTAAATTGTATTAATGAATTAGAAAATATAGAAAGCAATACTACTTCAATAACTAAAAATATTGGTAACATCCAGTATCTTTTTACTGCACCCGTAGAGAGTCTATATAAAAGCATAAGATTTGCAATAGCAATAAAACTAAACGCAATCCCATTATAAAAAAGAATTGTGCTGGCAAGCGGAACAGTTTTTCCTGAGAAAATAGATATGATTTGATTAGGGAAAATTGAGAATATTATTAATATTCCCATCGATCCAAAAAGGAGCAACAACAACGCCGTGGCAAATACGCGACGTTTTTTATTTTTTTGTATGGTTTCTGCAGATGAGAAAGGAAGCATGGCTTTACTAATAGGGAATGTTCCCCAGAAAATTATTTTTCCCAAGATAGAAGCTATTGCATAAGAACCCGCAATTTCAGGAGAAAAGAATATTTTTGCAAGAATAACATCCATACTGTAAAATATAACCACTACGGCAGTAATAACTAAAGAAGGTTTTGCATAATCATAAATTCCTAATGGCTTTGCAATTTCTTCTTTAGCAGTTAAAGTTGATCTTATTTGAAAAAGAGAAACTCCCAATGCAAAAACTACGCCTAATATTGTTCCAAGAACCGCCCCAAATACTCCAATTCCTAATAAAACTAGTAATGCACCAATGAGCAATTTTGAGCCTGCTTCAGTAAGCATATTGAAACTCAACGCACCAAATCTTTTTTTTCCTTGTAAAACTCCGCGCGTAATGGGAATAAAACATGCAAAAAAGATTGTAGTTCCAGCAAGCGCTAAAAGACTATAGTCTATTCCAAAAATAGGAGATATAAATAAAGCCAACACAAGATAAACGCAAAACAGACCTAAAGAAATATAACTTATTTTTTTTAAAGAGCGTTTGAGGATATTCTTTAATTGTCCATCTGGCTCTTTTCCCGCAGAGTACTTTACAATAACATTCTGAATGGATTCAGTAAAAATAGAGCCAATATAAATAATTGAAAAAAGACTTGCTAAAATTCCATATTCTGTTATACTCAGCATTCGAGCCATGAAAAATTGAAACATAAAATGAATAAAATTAAATAAACCAAAAGATAGCACTAAAAGTATACTTCCTTTAACAAGAGGAGATTCAAATTTTTTAGTTAATTTCATTATGCGCGAACCAATTCTTCAGGATATTCAGTTTCCAAATATTCCGGTTTGAAGGCAATGTTTGATGGATATTTGATGGACCATATTTTTATAGGGCCTCTAAATTCATTAAAGAAGACAAAATCTCCAACATCCATATTTTGGGCATTTAGATTTTCAACAACAAAGTCAGGTTCTGAGTGGGCTAAAGTAAATGAGCTACTTTTTTCTCCAAATAAATATAATTTTGCTAACTGAGAACGCACAGTTCTAGAACTTAAGTAAAGAATAGCCCCCTTTGGTTCAATATTGCCTCCTCCTTGGGAGTTAAGAACAACACGAGGATACATTAAAATTCCAGCATCTAAACCACTTCCAGTATCTACAAATCCTGTTTTTTTATCCCAATAATATCTAAGTGGAATTTGATATGATTTATCTTGTGAGTAATATATACCCAACACACTAGAAACAGAATCTTCTTGATTTACGGTAACTACTACTGCAGCCACATATGCCTTACCTTCAGGCAAGAAAATTTTAGTACCATTTAAGTCATATACTATATCTTGATCCACTACAGTGCCTCCTGGATAAACAAAAACTGTAGTATTCTTTCTTTCTACTGTTTGAGAGTTATCTCTCGTGAAACTAGGTATCCAACTGCGCCTGTCATAATTTTTATCAGAACCAATGCTGGAAAAGGCAGTATACTTCCCAATATCTGTAGAATCAATCAAAAAGTATGTGGTGTTATGGGCATACAAAAATTCTAATGCCTCTTTCTCTGTTGGAGAAGTAAGTGCATGTCTACCCATAAGGTGGTTCCAATAAGATATAGCATTTCCACCATCAAGAACAGTTGCCCGTTTTCCAATACTCTGCAACCAATAACCATAATCCCACCAATGTCCAAATACTGCATCTGTCGGAGTATTTTCTCTTGTCCATGCCATTGCCTTCTGCCACTGATTCGTGTATAATGATGGGACATATTGTTGGGCAGTATTTTTCGAAATAGTATAATAACTATATATACTAAAGAGCAAAGCTAATACAAAGATTATGCTGATTACAGTTTTAGTTGTATTTGGACGCTTTCGCACATGAAGTAAATGTCCCATACTTAATACCATCAAATATCCAAGCATAATTGATCCAGGCAATGCCAATATCATAACAAGCCTAATCAACCCTCTAGCAGAAATAATAGACACAACCAAAAATACTAAAATCATTATTATCCCTAAATTAATGTTGTCAAATAAATATCCTTCTTTGCGCCGATATGCTTTAAGAAAATAGCGTCCGGAAATATAAATAAATGTTAAAAATCCTAAAGCGTACAGAATCAAACTAAAAGCATTTTCACCATTAAATACACTTTGTGAGGAATAACGTGTAAATATAGTAGTTATCAACATTAAACCATAAGAACCAACTATCCAAATGGACTGACGTTTGTCTTTAGTTACATGTAAACAAAACCGATAAAAAAGAAGTAGAGATGCTACAACAATAAGGGCAAGTCCCAAATACAATCCTCCTAATTGAGGCCCTAAACTAGAAGCCCATTCGCCAAAGTAAGGTTGACGATTTTCGGCTACAGTATCAATTAGTCTGCTCTGAGAAGGTTTTGTCAAATCAAAATAAATGTGGGAGAAGTTACTAAAAATAGTATTGGCACCGAAAACCGCAGTCCCTAAAATCAATCCCAAGATTATTATCAAAACAAAAGAAGTAATTCTAGGAGGGATTTTTTTTATTAAGTTGTAAGAATATAGTTTTTCTTTTATATAAGGGATAAAAACGAACGAATGAAATATTGCAACAATAAATACTATAAATGCAGAGCCAGTAGTAGCATTAACAATAAGACTTTTCAAAGTATGACGTTCGAAAAATAAAGTCATAAAAGCGAATGCGCTTATAACCCAAATCACAGTAGTCAGAATATGGTTTTTTTTCATAGATCCTATAAGAAAAGCGATTAAGAGAGAAGGGCTAAGAATATAAAATATGAAAACAAATCCTCCCCAAACAAAACTCATGCCTGCAGTCATAATACCTGCAAATATTCCTAAAGCAATACGCTTACTCATAGAGATAGCATTCCAAGAGGATAAGAATAAATAGAAAACCATAAAGAGAAAGAAAAATCCAGTGGCCTCTTTTTCAGGAATTCCTGCGATAGTCCTAGGAAGCAATACAGGAATAATGCTAAAGAATAAGCTTGCAGTAAGAGATATAGCATTTGCTTTTTTTTCACTGGTAAAACCTTTAAATACTTCACGAACAAAAAGGAAAAACGCAATAACTGTTAGTCCAAACATAAATACTGGATAATAAATTGCCGATTGAGTAACTGTCCAAGAAAAAATTCCAGAAAATAAATTATGAAACCATACCATCATATACGGATGAAGCAAATATTCTCCACGCATATCAAATCCAAAAGGAACATACCTCATTAAATCTTGAGCAAATAAAGTGCCATTTTCTACCATATATTCCGACCATCTAAGAAATAAAAATGGGTCTAAATCAGGTCCAAGAGTGGGTAATGAGGTGCTAACGTCAATAAGCTTAGGTACATTACGCGTGCGAATCCACAAAGTTAAGCCCACAATCACAGCAAGGATTAAATATACTACCTGATTGCTTTTCGCAGATATAAATTTAAAAAAATTCTCTTTACGCTGAACTACAAATTTATCAGTCTCCAAATCAACCATCTTCTAAATGACAAAATCTCTTATTTAAAGGTTATTGATTATGCAAAGAACATCGGAGTAACAAACACTTCTATCAAAGCAGATATAAACAGTAATATCACTGCCAAGATAATTAAATTTAGAGAGTCTTGTAAAACTCTCCAGAATCTTTCAGTTCCTATATCTCTGCGAATGACTGCAAAAGAAATCATCCCTCCAGATAAAGCAACCACAAAATAAGAAGCTATCTCGGGAAGTCCATGGACAAAATATCTTAACATAGCAACAGGCAAATAGTTTAAATCAGACCTTGTAAATATAGCAATAGCAGCAGCAATAACACTCGCATTCCAAGCCAGAATAAATATTACTCCTGCTCCAAATAATAGCGAGAATACGAGTGTAAAAATAAGAACATATACATTATTGGCAAAAATCAAGAACATACGTTCCTTATTTGATGCAAAAGCGGTAGGGCTAGTATTAGGTTTAGAAACAATAGATTCAATACACTTATCGTCTCCAGGTTTATTTATAGAACAAAAAGTCCCTAATTGCTGTTCAAGGCTTTCAGTAGTAGGCAAAATAATATACCAAAATGCAAATCCTAATACAAATCCTATAAATAACCACATAAATGCCCATAATGCTTTGCGGTGGTCTTTAATCAGCTGAAAAGTTCTAGTATTCTCTTGAGAAGAACGTGTCTCTTCAATTCTAAACATATAGAACATAAAAGGAATAGAAAACATAACTGTAAAAGTGACTACTAATATTCCCGCAACGTCTTTTAAAATAGGGTCATTCTTAAATATCCACTCTACGAGCAAGACAGATATACTAGCATAAAAAACACCTACAAAAAACATCTCCCATGGTTTTCTTTCAGCCTTTGCAGGATTAACAAGCATTTCAAACATAATTCATCACCATCATGCGAGAAAGTAATCACCTTTTTATATATGTTAGCTTTATAGTAATATGGATTCATTCTCAAAAATATGCAAAGACATTAAATCTATCAAGATTCAAGGAGCGACAAATGTAGCAAAAGCCGCAATAAAAGCATACTATATCAAGCCGACAAAAAAATCAAAAGAGATTTTAATAAAATTAAGACCTACAGAACCAATGTTACAAAACGCTCTAAACATTATTGAAAAGTCTTCTTACGAAAATGTTCTAAATCACTTCGACAATGTACAAGAATTTATCAACTATTACGTTCAGAAATTAATTAAACCAAATTCAGTTATTTTTACTCATTGCCACTCAAACACTTTAGCCAAAGCTTTAATTTCAGCGCATAAATCTGGAATTAAATTTTCTATGATAAACACAGAAACAAGGCCTCTATATCAAGGACACATAACCGCAAGACAACTTTCAAAAGCAGGAATAAGTATAACTATGTCTATAGATTCTGCAATTCTCGAAGATATAAAAAAATCAGACTTTGTATTGTTAGGAGCAGACGCAATCACAAGGAAAGGAGTTTTAAACAAAATAGGAAGTGCCTCAATAGCAAGAATATCTAAAGATTACAAAAAGCCTCTTTACATAATAACTGATTCATGGAAATTTTCTTCTCATAAAGTTCCAATCGAAAAACGCTCAATAAAAGAGATATGGTCTAGGGCTCCTAAAAATGTTAAAATAGAAAATTTTTCTTTCGAGCTAATTCCTCCTAAACAAATTACTGGAGTAATTTCAGAGTTTGGCGTATTAAACTACAAACAATTTATCAAGGAAGCCAAGAAGAATCTCAAGAGTTACGGTGTTCGATAATCACTTCTTCAAGAGCCATTGCAACATTCTGAATTTCATCTAACAGCTGTACTTTAAAAGATTCAAGTCTATGCTTTTGTTCACTTGCAACGGCTTTAGTTTCATTAATATTCTTGCGAACAAAGTATCCTGCCCCCACATCGACAAAGAACTTTTCATTAATGTTTGGTTTCATAAATGCAAATACCGACTTTCCAAGCGGAGCAAGAATCCCGTTATCTTTATTATTCTCAAGAGTATCCAATTCTTTATTAAAAACAGTAATTTCGTTAATTTGTTGTTCAACAATCTTAATCTGTTCCGAAAGCATTTCATGCTGTTGATTAAGGTCATTTAAAATTTGTATCTTTTCTTGTTCCATACAAATGCACATTAAATATGCTATAAAAAGCTTACTCTTTTAATCATCTCTGCAAATGAAAAGATAATTATCACGATTATATTTTGTGCCTGCCGTTTCTCCACGTCTGACTCTTTCTAAAACTCCAAGACTAACTTTAATTTCAATCTGTTCAACATTCCCTAAATTAGAGCCATTATAACTTAAGTCTATGCCATCCGTGCTTCTAAGATTTGCAGAAGGCTCTAAAGTAAATCTTTGCTCAAGTAAAGTCTCTTCTAATTTCGAACCCTTATTTATTAAATCGTCCAACTGCCCTTCAGTAATATAAAAAGTATAATCTCCATCTTTCAGTCCAATTCTCATAAAATCCAACCAAATTATATGTTTTTAAGAATTTATATGTTAAACTGCATTAAATTCTGCTTAAAAATATCCTAAAAAATATAATAATGTTTAAAAGAGATAAATATTAATTTATTTTCATGTTAAATAATAGGCAACGGAAAAGATTAGAGCAATTAGACTATCTATGCGGAAGTGAAGTAAAAATTATGTTTAGAGATGGAAATGCAATAAATGGATATGTTTATGGTGTTAGAACCGATTTAAAAGAACCTTCATTATCTTATAGTACTCGAGCTCCTTCCGTAGATGATGTAAATCATGGTTCAATGGTAAACCCAATGGATTTGTTACCATCTGCACAACTCAATCAACTAGGATATGTGCAAGTCAAGGCAACAGGTAAAAAAATAAATCTATTAACATTTAGATAATTTTAGTGCACTTTCATTATCTTCCTAAATATAATTGAAAATACTATAAAAAAGACAATATATGCCCATATTCCAGACATAAATCCAAGAATCTTTGCCGGGTTGTCTTTAAAGTAATCCCCAAACCATCTAATAAGCAGAATGAAAGGAATAGTCGTATAAATTACAGGCCTCATTGTAATTGGCATTGTCTTCATAGCGAGCTCCATAGATTTCTTAGAAAGCTCCATAGATTTCTGAGGATTGTCTCTGTAAAGTTTAAGCTCAGCATTCACTAATTTCTGTTCTTCCTTAAGCTGTTTAAGCAAATCCTGGTCAGTAACTTTCTTATGTAAAATCGTCGTAATAAAATTAAGAACTGCAGTAATCAGTAAAAGCCCGATAGTCACATCCCAATTAAGTAATATTCCAAGAGAAGGATCAAGAGCCAAATGAACGCTGTCCCCTATTGCAGGAATCTTATCCCACAATGTAGCTACTGCTAGTCCAAGAAGCATAACCAAAAACATAATTCCCATCCCTTTCATATCATTAAATAGAATAAAGAATGTTTTTAAATTGAACTATTTCGGATTTTCAATCACTTCTAACAAACTATATAAATCAGTAAATGTTTATCAAATAATGAGCAAAAGAGCAATATTCTTCACATTAATTATTATCATTCTATCTCAATTAACATTATTCTCATCCGCACAATTACAAACTCAATCCAGTCAATCAAGACAGCTTACAAACCAAGGCTCAAACTTTGAAACAATCTGTCAAGGAAATGAATGCGCAACAACAATTTATTCTTATGATAAATATTTCAATAGAAATGGAGCATGGGAAGAAATAGATGAAAGCTGGCATACTTGTGCAGAAGGTTTCTGCACAAACCCCTATCACTTTAATGCAACTGTAAATAATGAAGGATTAGTAACTCTTAATTTAGGAAATAGAGATTTTACACAAAGAGCCTCTTCATTTAATCAAATTAATCTAACAATGCAGTCTCCAACAATAGAAGGCAGCATATTAACATATCAAAACATCCTGCCAAACATAGACTTAAAGTATCAATATCTGCCCCACAAATTAAAAGAAGAAATAATAATTAACGGACCTTTGCAAAATATTCCTCAAGAAGATTTTGAGGTAACATTCCATACTTCAGGCAATGCAAACTTCAATCTTGAATATCCATTCATCTGTGACAGCAATAGAAAATGCAAACCCATAAACTACACATTAACTAACAATCAAGTAACTTTAATAATTCCAAACAGATTTTTAATTAATGAAACTACAGTCTATCCAGTAATAATAGATCCAAGTTTCTATCTTGGGAACTCATCAATTATTTGGAATGGTCGTGTAGAAGAAACTATAAATGATGAAGGCTCAGCATTAATCTACCCTAGAATCAATAATCCCTCTAGTTTAGAAATTGGAATGGTCTCTGGAGGGATGGGTACTGCCAGAGCAGATATTGATTGGAATCTTGATAGAGTACCAAATTTAGGGCAAATCAACAATGCTACTCTTTACCTATACTTAGAAACATTCACAGGACCAAATTTTCTAAATATTACACATATTGAAAAAAATAGTAGCCAGTGGTCAGATAATGATGCAGGAAATGAACAATTCTTTTATGATATGCGTAATGGTAGCATATATTATAGTATATACTCTCTAGTAGGTGGGGGAGGTTTCCCATTGCCAATGTCTTTGAATCAGCAAGGTATGGCTGATATTAACACCGCTCTCGCAACAGATAAGAGATTTAGCATTGGTTTAGATACAGATAATTACCATAATGTCACAATATCAGCACGAGACTACTCAAATTCAGCTCAAAGGCCCGTATTAATTCTTCAGCATACTAAAGAAGATTACAATCTCACATACGATGCAAACGGCAACATGATAAGTGGCTTTGGCAAGTATATGGAATATGATGGTTGGAACAGACTATCAAAAATAAGAAGCACAAATGCTACAGGAAGTGTATTAGCAGAATACTTCTATGACCATGAAGGAAAGCGCGTTCTAAAGAGAGCATATAATGTTACAGGCAACGGCCACAATGAAAGCACCTATTACCTGAACACAAGACCAGCAGACTTCATCCAAGTAATAAATACAAATGGGACAATAATTAATGAGACTTATATTTATCTGCAAGATAAGCTAATAGCAAAAATTGATACTGTTGGTCAAAGGTTCTTTTATCATCCAGATCATCTGGGTAGTACTACACTAGTAACTAATGAAAGTGGATCTGTTGTAGAAGACTTGTTGTACTTGCCCTATGGAGATATTTTATCTGGAGATGAATTAAGTAGATTTACATATAATGGTCAAGAATCTGATAGAGAATCAGGATTTATGGATTATGGGGCAAGGCAATATGATGCAAGATTTTCAAGATTTATAGAACCAGATCCTATTATTTCAGACCCATATAATCCTCAAGATTTGAATCGATACTCTTATACTAGAAATAATCCTTACAAGTATGTTGATCCTACAGGGAATATAGTTAATGTGGCTACAGCTATTGCTGGAGCAGGTATTGGTGCTACAGTAAGCGCACTTTATTCTGCAGCTAGTCAGTATCATTCTTCTGGTTCAGTTAATTTTGGAGAAGTTGGTAAAAATGCAGTTGTAGGAGCAATTGCTGGAGGAATAGGAGGTTTAACTTTCGGTCTTGGTACGGCAGCTATAAGCGTAGGGGGTTTCGCAGAGTTATCTGCTGGTCAAGCCGTAGGATTGGGAGCAATTTCTGGAATAACCTCAGGTAGATCCGCACAGTTGACCTCAAATATATTGTCTGGCAACTCTTTGAGCCAAAATGTCTTGGATCCAGATGCGATAGTTAGGGATGGTATTATTGGAGGAGTTACTGGAGGATTAGTAAAGGGGTTAACAAATTCTTTATCAAAAACTATTAGCCTTCAAGGTAATTATCCTTCGTCTTATAAATCTCAGATTCAATCTGCAAATAAATTTTTTGCAGAACAAGCGCCCGAATATTCATTCAATGAACATTCCTTGAATAGTGTTTTAGGAAGAATACAACAAGGTAGGATTTCTTCACAAGAGGCTGTTGTAGACGCTTTGAAGAACGGTCAGAAATACTATGATCCCTCCTATAATAACTATGTCTTCATCAAGAACAATGTAAAAGTGCATGTAGATACTAGAACAAACTCTGTGAGAACAGTGACTGATGGGGGTCCAAAGGAATTTTATACTCCGGTCAGTTCTGGTTCTTCGTCATCTTCTGGAGGAGGAAGTTAAATGAAATACTCAAAAAAACTACTATTTTTCTTAGAGTCTTTTGTTTCTGGTAAAATAAATGCTCTTGTTTTTTCGAAAGATTATGACTTATTCTTTGGCAGTAATAAATCGAACATAAAAAAGGAGGTTTCTAACGAATCTTTTGAGATATTTGATGATATTTCGATAGATATAGCTTATTTTGAACCTAATCCCAAATTAAGATCTGAATATGAGGGGTACTTGGATGAGCCCAAGTTATTATTCAAGGTTAAGAATCATTATTCTAAATTAAAAGGGATGTTAAAATGAAAGAGGGGACAAAAAATAATCTGATCGTATTGGTTCCTTTGGTCGTTCTATTGGTTTTGGTGGGATCAATTACAAATTATAATCTTATTGCTACAGCTGTTGCTGGAGCCATCGGAGGATTAATTGGAAGAGGAATTTTAGCTTTAAAAAATAAAAAGAGGACTAATGTATAATAAATCTTTTAGGTTAATTATATTATTTATATCTATATTCTTAATTGGTTTTGTAAATGCAGCAGAGCCACTTCCTGAAAGAGGTCTTTCAGATACTTTTTATCTTAAAGAGCAATTGGGTACAGACCTAGACTCAAAACCTAACTTGTTTACAGGAGAGTTTGTGCAGTCTTATAAGATGATGGTCCCTTCAGGAACTAAGGGTCTTTCTCCAAGTATTGCAGTAACTTATAGCAGTCACAGGATTTATGATTCTACTCCTAGTATTTTGGGCAGAGGATGGGATATATCAGAAAACTCTATTGAGAGAGATACAAATTATAGTATGTACAATGTTTCGGATGACCAGTTTATTCTTAATTTAAATGGAAATGCTTATAAGTTGAGCTATAGTTCTGTTGACCAAAGGTATCATACTAGTGTAGAAAATTTCCTTTACATAACCAATTCTAGTGCTGGAAATAATACAAATAATGTTTATTGGACCATAATTACTAAAGATGGTACTCGTTATAGGTTTGGTTATAATAACGATTCGGAAGAGGTTGCAAATCTTTATAGATATACTTACAAATGGAATTTGGATTTAGTGAAAGATGTTTATGACAATAACATATTTTATTCCTATAAGAAAAATAATACTAACAATTTTGGTGTTACGCTCTTAGATTCTATTGAATACAACAATGATCGAACTAGAAGAGTTAAATTTATTTATGAAGAATCAAATATGCCCGATACAGCATATTTCGTGACGGATGGCAATCTTATTAGGCTGAGCAAAAGGTTAAGAGCGGTTAATATTACAGTTGATGATTCTGTTGTAAGAGTTTATGAACTCAATTATTTTAAGAATACAAGCTCCAGCTTATTAGCTAATATTACTGAATATGGGTCTGATAGTATTTCAAAACTTCCTTCTAACAAATTTAATTATTATCCTGAAGGCACTGGTTTAAAGAATGCAACTGGTTGGTCATTTCCCCCAAATCAAAGTTTCCAGTGGGGGCATATAAATGGAGGAATACCTCAAGGTCTTAGAGTTGGAGATTTGAATAGGGATGGTTTGACTGATCTAGTTATATCTCAATGTAGCTACAGCCACGATACTGGAAATTGTACAAGTATTAGTGTTGAAAGAAAAGTATTTATTAACAATAGAACTGGTTGGTATGAGAACAATAACTGGACTTTGCCTGAAACTGCACCATTTGCTGATGTACCTATCTATGAACCAACTGGAACTCAACTTGAAGACATAAATGGGGATGGGTTTACAGATATATTACAGATGTATGCAAATCCTAATTCTTATCCTCCTCATGATATTAGAGTACAAAGATTATGGTTAAATAATGGAACTGCTTTCGTGGATTCTAGTTCTAATTGGACATTTCCACAGAATGAGTGGTTCTATTCTACTAATGTTACGCAAGAGACAGGTCTTCGTCTTATAGATTTAAATGGAGATGGCTTATTAGATTTGGCCAAAAGTAGATGTCTTTATACATCTACTGAATATTGCTATATAAATTTCTATAACTGGACTTTTGAACAGAAGGTTTGGATCAATAATGGGACTGGTTGGACCAATAAGACTAATTGGAAATTGCCTTCAGGAATCGCTTTTATTACAGGAGATGGGGTCGAGCAACAGGATACTGGCGTTAGATTTGCAGATGTAAATGGAGACCTTCTTACAGACATAATCGCTATGTATGGTTTTACTCCTGTGTTTCCTGGAACCCCTACCCTAGTTCAACAACTTTGGATCAATAATGGGAGTGGATTTATCAATCAAACTGGAAATTGGACCTTCCCGTATAAAGAGTACTTTACTGTTGGAGGAGATAGCATCGAGAATGGGGTACAGATTATGGATATAAATGGAGATGGGCGTGCAGATATAGTTAAAAGTGCTTGTACTGGTGTAAGTATCTATGATTGCCATATTACTCCTGGAGCCAATAAACAAGATGTCTGGATTAATAATGGTGAAGGATGGTTCAATGGGACTAATTGGCGTATTCCTTCTAGTATACCTTTTATAGAGTATGGCACGCCTGGTTATGTTAATCCTCATGATATGGGGACTAGATTTGCAGATTTGAATGGAGATGGATCTATAGATATATTGCGTATGTATAAATCAAATACTGGGTCTCCACAAAATTACCAACTGCGTGAAGCTTGGTTAAACAATGGAAGCATGTTTTTATTGATGAAAAATTCTACGAATCAGTTCGGTGGAAGTATTTTAACAGATTATCAGCCTTCTACAATGTTAAGCAATATAGGAGATGACAATAAGTCAGATATGGGATTCAACCTGATGGTTTTGTCCAATATTACAGAAGATAATGGTCTATCTACTTCTCAAAGAACCCAAGTAATAAGAAAATTCAATTATTCTAATGGACTGTATGAATATGCAAGTAAAGAATTTCGTGGTTTTGCAAATGTTGAAGAGCGGTTGGATAACAAAAAAATAGTTCATTCATTTTTACAAGATGAATCTCGTCAAGGAAGAGAGTATAAATTGCAAATTTTTGATAATCAGAGCAACATCTATCTTTCAAAGGAATTAAATTGGAACAGTACAAATTTATATGGGTATTTTATAGTTAATTTAATCGAAGAGTCTGAGAAAACTCATGATGGTGTTACTTCTAATCCTAAAATAAGGAATATGACTTATAATTACGATTCATTCGGAAATATTTTTGTTACCCATGATTTAGGGGACGTTGACAATGCAAACGATGATAAATATGAAAAGAAAATTTATGCTACAAATTCGACAAATTGGATAGTTAATAAAATCTCAAATTATACAATATTAGGCTCAGATGATTTAATAGTCTTGAAAACAAGCCTTTATACTTATGACGATCTTCCTTTTGGATCTGCTCCAGCAAAGGGAAGCATTACAAAGAAAGAAGATTTTATAAGTAATAATTTGATTAAAGCAACGAACTACTCGTATAATTCTTTTGGGAATTTAGTAAATGAGACGGACTCTAATGGTAACAAGTTAACTTATATTCACGGGCTTAGAGATGCAACAAACACGTTTATTGATAGAATACTAAATGCAAAGAACCATCAATCTGACTACTATTATGAAAAAGGAACTGGAAATGTGTTATCTGAAATAGATTCTAACGGAATTGCTACAAATTATACTTATGATCAATTTGGTAGAAAGACAAAAGAAATAAGACCTTACGATTCGTTAAATTACCCCTCTATCGAAGTAAATTATTCACTAGATGGGGTTGCCCCTGAAGTCATATTTATTAAATTAAGGAGTGTTGTAGGCGCTTCGGATACTCTTGAGACTTATGAAATAATAGATGGATTTGGTAAACCAATTCAAGTTAAAAGGGAAACTTTACTAGGTCAACAAATTATCACAAATACTTTCTATGATCTGTCTGGTAAAATAGCTGCCCAAAGCAATCCTTATTATTCAGTATCAAGTGCAGAATATTCATCTCCAAATGCTAGTATTGCCTTGACAAACTATACGTATGATTCTCTGGATAGACTTGTAAAAATTATTAATCCCGATAAAACATTTAAGAAAATGAATTATACTCATTGGAATTTAACTATATATGATGAAAATGGAAATAGGAAGGATAATTTGCTAGATGCTTATAAAAGAATATCTTTTGTCGTAGAGTACTTGAATGGCTCAAATTATATTACTTCTTACAACTATGATGCTGTAAATGACCTGCTTTCTATTAAAGACTCTTTTAATAATACTTTTAATTATACTTATGACTTAACTGGAAAGAAAACTAAGGAAAATGATCCAGACAGAGGATCTTGGAATTATACCTATGATAATGAAGGAAATCTTATTAGACGAACAGATAATAGGAATGTGTTTACCGTTTATTCCTATGACTCTCTGAATAGGAAGGTTAATGAGACAAATAATGTAACAACTTTAAGATACTCTTATGATAATTATCTTAATCTGACTCTATCTGGTGTAGATGCTAATGGAACTTTAATTAATTATAGTTACGATAATCGCTTACGCAAAATAAAGGAAGACAGAAATATTTTTGGTAAATTTTATTCTGAAAATTGGTCGCACGATTCCTCTGACAGAGTCATTTTGCAAATTATGCCTGATGGTAGATTGATAAACTTTACTTATGATGAGCAAGGACTTTTATCAGGTATTTCAACAATATCTAATATCAGTTACAATGAAAAGAATAATCCTGTAATGATAAATTATGCAAATGGTCTCTTAACAAACTATTCTTACAACTCGTCTAATCTAAGACTTTTAGAGATAAAGACTTCAAACAAACAAGATTTAGACTATCAATATGATGCTGTTGGAAATGTTATGTCTATCCAAGATGGCATACACAACATTAATTATTCTATGTCTTATGATCCTCTTAATAGGTTAACAAGCACTAATATTATGGGCCCATTTATAGTAGGGTTTAACTTTATATATGATCAGCTTGGAAACCTAAGAAACGTAACTGGAGACTATGCAACAGATTATTATTATCAAGATACAAGACCTCATGCGACAAGCAGAGTTGTATTTTACTGATAATGTCTATCATAAAAACAACAATTCCTTTTAATATAAAAACATTGTTTTTATTTATCCACCCATCATCTTACGCATAGTCGGATTCATGTCTAACGAATGTTGTTTTGCAATATTCTGATACAACTGATATAATATCATGACTGCAAGCAGTATAGACGTTCCAGATGTTAATGCTCCAAGAAGGTTTGCAACAGAAGCCAAAAGCCCTATAGCAAGCCCTCCCATAACAGTCAATGGAAATATATAACGACTTAAGACACTCTCAATTATTCTAGGATCTTTTCTAAATCCTGCCATCTGCAATCCAGAAGAAGCAATATTCTTTGCCTGTCCAGCAGGGTCCATTCCAGTAGTCTTAACCCAAAATATAGAAAATATCATCGCAAAAACGGCATAAAATAAAATGTGGAATATCGCCTGAAATATCTGCGAAGTCAATAAACTTCCAGTGATAGCTGCTTGCAATAAATTAGGAGAACCTATCCAGAAAGCCAATCCAGAAACAGGTTGTCCATTTTGGAAACCGCCAAGGAATGTCGGACGTCCAAGCCAAGTTTCAAACAAGCTTCCAAATAATTGCATATTCGCTGCCAAAGCAGCAACTAAAATAACTGGCAATACAGAAGCATAAAAGAATTGCAATGGCCATTTAACTCCATAGCCTCTCAAACGATCGTAACTCAACGGAATCTCTACCTTAAGGCTCTGAGCCCAGACAACGCCCAGGAATATGAGAACTGTAACTAAAATAACTGCAAACGCAAGCAACGCACTTGTAGGGTCTCCATTAATGATAGATTGTATAATTACTAATATCCTTCCAGAACAAGGAGTTTCTCCAAAATTAATCAAACAATTAGAACCATCTGCACCCACAAATTGAAACAATCCTATGAATAACTGTAAGGCGACTCCCGCAACAATAAACAAAGAAACCCCAGAACCAAATCCCCATTTAGCAACGACTTCGTCCATAAACATTATAGCTAAACCTCCAAGAATCAGCTGAAATATAACTACTGACTCAAACCCTGGATTAGCTTCAAGACCTTTCATCAATACAAAAATACAAGCTTCAAAAACTATGAAGAACATAGTTCCTAATTTCTGAATTCCTTGAAACAATTTCTTTCCTTCTTCAGATTTAGTGTCTAAGCTTAATATTCCAGAACCAACAAGCAACTGCAAAATAATAGATGATGTAACTATAGGACCTATTCCTAAACTAATTATCGCCCCAAAGTCTGTTCCTAAAATTGTAGATAAAAAATCAAATCTCTCAAGAGCGTTTCTACTCAAGCCGTATAACTTAATATTATACATTACAAAAAAGAAACCTAAAACAATAAGTGTCCACTTCAATTTCTGATTGAACGCAAGTTTCTTCTCAACAGGTTTCTTTACTTCAGGTAAATACTGAATCAATTCTTTAAGAGCCATGTATCATATCATAAAATCAAAGCTTTTTAAATATTGATAAGCTACCTATATTCATGAATAAAAAGAGTTCAATGAAAAAAGACAAATCGAACTACAACGGTGCAGTCGTTCTAGGATTAAATGACGCATTAGTTGAAATAAGCGGAGCCCTAGTCGGATTAAGCTTTGCCTTTGCAGACACTAAACTTATTTCTACTGTAGGTTCAATAACAGGATTTGCCGCAGCATTATCAATGGCTGCTTCAGAGTACTTGTCAGCAAAAGAAGACAACAGGAAAAACCCCCTAAAAGCATCAATATATACGGGAATAACTTACATGTTAGCAGTTTTAATTTTAGTCACTCCATATTTTATTTTTACAAATGTTTACACAGCAACGGGAGTTATGTTTGCATCGATTATAGGAATGATTGCTCTATACACCGGATACGCATCATCAATTAACCACACAAGTTTCAAATCCAAGTTCATGGAAATGTTCACAATAACTTTAGTAGTTTCAGTAATAAGCTTTTTATTCGGAATGTTAGTTAAGAAGTTGACTAGTTAATGTGCGGGCCACCGTCATATACTAAATAGCATTTTGACTGGAAATGGACTTAAACCAAAGAAATATTTTTCATTGCTTCTTTAATTTCTTTAATCTCTTTTGTAGCAGTTACCCAAACTCTGCTTAAACTAGCTTCAAAATAAGAGTGTGCTATAAAATTTCTATAATTAATCATTTTAAACCAAGGCACATGATTATTTTTCTCTTTTAAAGATCTAGGGACATTACTGCTTGCTTCACCTATTATTTCTAATCTTCTTATTACTGCATCTTGAAGCATTATATTTTTACTAAAATCTTGTTCGGAAATATCTTGCAAATAAGATTCGATTTGTTTTATACAGTCTTTTATGTCTCGTAAATATAACTTATAGTCTCTTTTCATCGAATGATTGGTATCTCCTCATTTAATATTCTAGATTTCAATTCTTTCCTTATAGTAGAATACTCAACAAGATCTACTTTTCTTTTCAATCGTTTCTCAAGTAACATTTTAAGAGCAATTATAGCCATTAGCCCCTTGCCATCATTCATTTCTATTAATATATCAACATCGCTCCCTTTCTTTTCATCTCCACGAGCATAACTTCCAAATATTCCCGCTTTTGTGACATTATGTTCCTGAAGCAACGGAACTATCTTTTTCTTTATTTCCTGCAGTGATTTCTTCATGTTTTTTAGAGATATTAGAACTTTTTAACACTTTTGACATATGCGCGGGCCGTGTTCCGATACTCTTTTCCATCTTGATGCGCAACTAAAATAAGGTAAACAAAAGCTTTATAAATAGTTATTTAAAAGTAGTTACATGAAGAAACTATATTTGGTCGGCACCCATCACCTTGACTTAAAAGGTCCTACAAGGCTTGAAAGATTTTTTGGGTTTGTTAGACCTGACACCATAGGATTAGAGTCAACAATAGAAAATTTGGAAAGAAGACTAAAAGACCATAAAAACTGGCAAAATCAAAGAAATGTTACACAAGAAGCTTTAGTAGGATTATATGGTAGAGAAGGAGCTAAAAAAATAGATCAATATCTTACTATGATTGGTTATGAATGCTGGGTATCTGCAAATCATGCACAAAAAAATTCAGGCGTAAGATTAGTTAATTGTGATGAATATGACAAAGTAGAATTTCAACAAATAGGTAAAAAAGTTTTTGGAGAGGGAGTAGATGAGAATCAAGATATTACAAGAAGTTTTATTGATGAGATAGCAACATATGACCTTATAGATCTTCAAAAAACAATTGATCAATCATATCAAGATGTTTCAATTACAGCACTACAAAAAAATCAAAAAGAATTTAGAACACTTATGTTAGATAGAGATAAAGTTGCAGAAAGTAAGATTAGAGAGGCTTTCGCAGGTGCAAGTCATACTCTTGTTTATGTTGGAGGAACATTGCATTTTTTTGGAGATTATCCTAATTTATATGAAAGACTAAAAGATCTAAATCCCTCAAAAATAAAGTTAGTTGATGTTGATCAATTTTAAATTTCCAACGATGGACTTTAGTTCGCACAAGTGCGAAAGACCCCATGAAGATGGAAAAAAGTATGGATGCGCGGGCCGGAAATTAAACTAAATTAATCAACAAGACTTTGTAAATATTCTGCACGTACTTTCATATCATCAATAAATCTTTGTTCTTTTTTATATTCAGTACTTCCTTGATGACCATCCATGCTATAAGTAACTGAAAATCTTTCAGAGTAAGCATTCTCTTTTTTACCAACTTGAATAGTTATAACTGCAATTCTTTCAAAGATATCTCCAAAAGCGACTCGTGGATGATTTGGAGGAATATTGTCCCATTGAGAGCAATCAAGATTTACCTCATATCTCAATCCCTTTCTTTTTGCTTTATCTGCAAAATCCTCGGCTCTAGAAGTACCGAGAAAGCTAGATGTCCAGCTCATGATTTTTTATCATCATTTCTTAATGTTATCTCGCCACCATGCTTCTTAACGCTCTTGATTGCGCTTTCACTTGCTCCGCCAGCAGTTATATTCAGTTTTACTGGTTGCGTCAAAGTTCCAACAACTTTATAATTTGAATAATCTGCGCTGTCCTTAACTTTATTGAATGACAATCGGTCTAAATTTAACGTTTTCAATTTATGCCTATTTCCATAAACCATCTTAGTCTGACGCTTACCAAAATACTCTGGCAAGGTGTTCTTTAAAATCATCGACTTTCTCTGGTCTCCACGCTTTCCAGTTCCAGCCATTCCTACTCCTCCTCTGTGACCGCTTCCTCGAGCTTTCTTCTTGAATCCTCGACCGTGAGTATGACTTCCTCTAAATCTTCTTGATTTTCTGCGTCTCTTTACACGTAAAGCCATTAGTCCTCCCCCCAATCTTTAGCGCGAATTTCTTCCATTAAATTTTCATCAGCGAGAGATTCAAATTTCTCTTCGTCAGCTTCAATAAAACAATCAGATGAACTGCAACGAGCACATTCTTCAGGCGGTAGTTTACCGTAAGCAATAGAACCGCATTCACATTCCCAAGCTGTTTTTAATTTACTCATAACATTCTCTCCAATAACAAGTTAATATGCTCTCCATTATCTCCTAACACTCCTCTACCGACTCCAAAATGTTTCTTACTCTCTATTCCTTTTCTTGGAGGGTGTAATCTAAAGAACGGCTTTAAGCCCAGCTCAGATAAAGATTTCTTCTCAAGACCTTTTATGACTGCTTCTGAATTTATTTTTGTTTTTTTCAAAGACTCTCCCCGTAATGAAATAAGTTTACTAAGCATCTCGTCGCTTATTTTTCCAAAAGCTACAAAACTTCTAACTTTATGTAATATCTTGGTAGTCTCAATAGTTTCAGGCATTAAAATGGCAGAAAACTTTCTTCTTAGTCTCATATGGTCCAAAGTATGTGCAACTTTGTAAGGCACATCAACCATTCCAGAGATTCTAATTACAAGTAAAGTCATACTAATCCTCCAGTCTTCTTCAACGCTTCCATACATGCAGTTGCGGAATTTATTGTCGAACGCCCATATCCTTTAGTATACGAATATATGTCTTTAATTCCAGCCAATTTGAGAATCTTCTTGCATTCATCTCCAATAACTAACCCAGTTCCTTGAGGAGCAGGTATTAATTTAATTACAACACTGCCACATTTTCCTTCAACAATATAAGGGATGCTATGTAATTCTGAACAAGCACAATCAAAATGTCCACACCCTCTATTTACTTTGATTATATTAAGTTTAGCAAGCCTTACCGCTTTCTCTCTCGAAGGCAATGTTTCTTTTGATTTTCCTAAACCAAGACCAACATGTCCATTTTTATCTCCTACAACAGCCATAGATGAGAATGTTAAAACATTTCCTTCCATTGTTTTCTTTTGAGTCTGTCTCCATGCTCTTCTCTTTCCGCCTCCAAACTTACCTTTTGACTGACCTACAAGAATTAAATCCTTGTCCAATGTAACTAAACTGTCCACTATTTCAGGTTCAAGAATTCTTTTCTTACCAAGTAATATTTCATCTATGTTTTTTATCTTTCCACTTTTAACCTCTCGACCAATTTGAGTTTTAGGATCCCAAGCTTGAACTGTAGTATGTTCTTCCTTAATTCCTTCAGTCATTAATGCTTCTTCACTTGCAGGAATCTCTATACTTATTCCAATTTCTTCTTTCTCATTTATTTTTTGTTCCATTGTTAAATAATCTTCTCCTTTAGTTGATTAATAAGTTTTGCCGTCTCTTTCTTTTTATTAATTAAATCTTCTGTAGGCAAAACATCATCATTACATGGAATATCAAAACCAGCATCTTTCAATCCTTTAACGAAAGCATATATTCTAGATTTAGGAACATGAGTCAATAAACCTATATCCAAAACGCCTTCCTTAATATTTTTAGATTTTTTAACAAGTAAATATCCCATCAAATAAGCAGCAGGAAGACTCTTCAAACTCCCGCTAAGTTTTTCAGGCCAACCATATTTAATCAAATCTTTGGTGGTGACGTTAACTAATACCTTATCCTGTGCAATTTCAGAAACGACTATCTGTGCTAACAAATAGCGATTTGTTTTTCTAAATATTACTCTCGGTTTTCCAGATTTAAGAAGATACAATCTAGCCTTATAATCTGTTCTCCCCTCAAGTCTTCTTTTTCTGATGGTTCTTTGAATTCCTTGCATTTTATTTACTCTCCTTCTGCATAATTTGAATATGCTCTTTTAGATGTGCTTTGTTCTTGAATATCTTACTTCTTATTCCTTTGCGTATTTTAGCAAACTCTTCATTATTTATTGAGCCATGCTTTCTTATTTCTGAAATATATGCTCTTAACTTTCTTGTTAAAATAATATAATCTCTCTTACGAGTATTAGGTCTCATACGAATACTTCCGCCCCTTCTTCTTTTCCTAGCAACATTAACCTTTCTACCCTTTATTTCTCTGATGAATATAGACTTATTAGCAACTAAATCTCTAACATCTTGTTTAGTTATTGCTTCTTTTATTTCATTAATGCGTCCTGTATTGAACATTACTCTGCCTTTGCCTATTCCAAGAGTTCTAGCAACAAGTGCTCTCTTCTTACTTAGATCCATCTTTGCCTCCAAAACTCTTTACATTTAAAATATGCAAGCTCATCTCTTGTGCTTTCTTTATAATTTCTATTTTTTTCTTGGCCCCGATGGTTCGTGCAACTATAACAATATTATCTTTTCCAGCGTTGCTCAAATCAGACATGGAGTAAATCATCAAAGGAGTCTTTCCCTTAATTTTCCCAGATTCTCTCTTATCAGCCTTAAATCCAATACGAGGAGACTTAGTATAACCAAATCTATTTTTACGTATCTTGCTATGTCTTCCAACAGCTCTTCTCCATCTCTGCAACTTAGGTCTATTACGTCCCATTCTGCTGAATTTCAAAGTGCTACGCCTTACGAATTTTTTCATATATTAACTCCTGGTTTTTTAGTTATAAAAATCCCGTCTTGGAAAATACGTCTATCTTTATTTGTAACTGCAGAAGCCTTTTCAATATTGGCAGCAGTTTGTCCTGCTTTTTCAACATCAGCACTTGATATTTTTATCTTAGTACCTTCTATTTTAACTTCCACTCCTGGAAGAATATTAGCGCTTCTAGGTACTTTTTCACCAAGAAAGTTAGTTATTACAACTTTATCTTTTTCAGCCTTAACAGTCATTGGAAAATGTACATTACATATTTCCATTTCATACACAAATCTTTCTTTGATTCCGTGAAACATATTTTTTATATGAGACACATAAGAATTTACGCTAGCAACACTCTTCCTATTTGACTGATTGCATTTAATCACTATCTCTTTTTCTCCAACAGTTAATATCAAATTAGGATTTTCAAAAGCTTTCGATAAATTAGTATTTCCCTTTGAACATTCAAGCAAGTTGCCTGAAAATTTGCATTTAACTCCATCAGGAATTGCAACACTGTTCTCATAAGTATTTTTCATATTTCAGCTCCTCTTCCTATTGCGAGTGTAGACGAGCTAGTGGAGATGAAATACTCAGAAACTTTCATCAGACAAGTTTCTGTTGTTGGAAATTTCTTGAAGTTAGTTGAAATGTCAAAGTGTGTCTGAAGAACACTTTGATCATCCAAAAAACTACTATTCAAACTCAAAGTTTTTTTGATTTTCATATTAGTAAAAGTATGCGACTACGCTTCCTCCAATGTTTTTATCTATAGCTGTCTGATGAGTAACAAGTCCCTTACTTGTTGAAATAATTAAAGTTCCCATTCCTCTTGCAGGAAGATATCTTCGAATATACTTATCTATGTCCTTTACTTTTACAATATAACGAGGTTTAACGGCCTTACATTTATTTAACTTGCCAAATTGAACAAACAATCCTTTTGGTGTTACTGAATATTCTGAAATATATCCCTTTAACTTTCCTATAGCTAAAATATTTTGAAGGAATTTTGAATGATATCTCAATGTAATGCTGTCCTGATTAGCAAGTTTAGCATTCATTATTCGATTTAAACCGTCTGAAACAATATCTTGGCTCATGTTAACTATATTTTTTGAATCCGATTTCCTCCGCAATTTCTCGGAAACAGTGTCTGCATAAATGCAAGTCGTATTGATTAAGATGTGCTCCAAAACGTCCACAACGTTTGCATTTTTGCGCAGCAATCCCTGTCTTTCTATCTTTAGGCTTATTAAACTTTAAGAATTTCTTAGCAATAGTTGGCTTATTCTTTAATTGCTTCAAAACTTTATTCCAGTCACTTGCACTCATGTTTAATTTCTTCCCTCCGTTGTGATTTTCATTCTACAACCTCCGTCTTAAATGTTTTTTTCATATAATCTATAATTTCCTCAGGAGAAACATGTTGTTTTTTAGGCACTGTTCCCGGTTTTATTTTTCTTTTCTTAACTCTAACTCCAGAACGCTCAAAAACAACCGTGACGTTAAATCCCTTAATTCCTATTTCACGGGAATATTTCATTCCAGGAATATTTATGTATTCTGGAATTCCAAATGAAAAATTATTCTTATCTATTTGAGATACTTTAAGTTGATTATCAATAGCCCCTAAAAGTTTTCCAAGAACATTTACAGCATCTTCATTTCTAAGAGTTACACATGTGCCAAGTTCCATTTTGGGCCTTACTCCAAAAGCTGGAATTCTTGTTCTAGCTCCCGATTTAGTAATTTGAGCTTTTTTCTCGCTAATTAATTCAAGAAGTTTCTTTGCTTTTTCAAGGTCTTTGTCAACTGCTCCAGCACTTAAAACGACTCTTGAAATCTTAGGAACTCTCATAACATTAATCATAATACAATAACCTGCGCTTTGTTAAGTGCAATACCTTCCTTTTCAAATTTAATTACGACTTTCATTTCATCTACAGATTCTATCTTTCCAATTTTTCCTATATTGCTTCCAGAGAATATAAACGCACTTTTTCCCTTATCGAGCGCAATATGTTTAGTTACTTTATTCTCAAAATCTAAAACTAATGTGTCTCCAACAGAGAAACTCTGTTTAGATGCAATACTTGTTCCATCGTGCAAGCCATATTGAAACATATCTTTACTCATAGCGGTTTTTCCTATAATCTTTAAATTTCTAGTTACATCTTTAGTTTCTTCAAAAACAAATCTTCCAGTAGGTAATAATGTTAATTTGTAATTTTTATCCGCGTGAAAAATAGAAAATAAACTGATTGGATCATGTAAATCTTTAGCAACTTTGCCATTAACTTTCAAGGCTTTATTATGAATCATTCCCTTTACTTCCTTGCTTGTATTTGCAAGTTTTAACATATCTCTAACAGCAACTACAATTGAAACACTATTAGAATTATGGCGTGAAGCGTAAGCTACATACTTAGTCCCCTTCCTTGGAAGAGGTAACGCTCTTATAACTTCATTTCTTGTCTGGTGC
>Ga0209541_10000882_pt1 | contig 59605 bp, 74 predicted proteins | sample RifCSPlowO2_01_FD_184027 | JGI IMG/M metagenome (GOLD analysis project Ga0209541, IMG submission 184027) | Groundwater microbial communities from Rifle, Colorado - Rifle CSP2_plank lowO2_0.1 (SPAdes) (version 2) | ecosystem: Environmental > Aquatic > Deep subsurface > Groundwater | place... | reverse complement strand
AGAAGCCTCAATCGCATATGATCCAGACAATAAACGCAGCCTTATCAAGGATAGAGGAAATAACTCCGGAACTTAAAAAATACTTCTTCACACTAGAAAAGCCGCTTGGCTTCACCCCTGGCCAGTTTGTAACAATTCGCTTCAAAGACAATCCTCTGACAAGGTCATTCTCAATAGCGTCAATCCCGGGAGCAGAAGAGCTTGAACTGGCCATCAAGACCGAAGGCGAGTTCACCCAGCGCCTGGAAAAGGCAGGCATTGGAGAGGAATTCATCCTCAAAGGGCCCCTAGGCAGCTTCACAGCAAAGCCTGAGATGAAAAAGATCTGCTTCCTCGCAGGAGGGATCGGCTATACACCATTCAAATCAATAATCTTCTCAGAGGCAAAGCAGAAAAGCCAAAGGCAGCTTTGCCTGATCTACAGCGCAAGAACCCATAAAGAAATCTGCGACAAAGCAGCATTCGAGCATCTTGCAAAATCATATAATCGCTTCAAGTTCGTGAAATGCGTAACCCGGGAGCCGGAGTTCCATGAGCCTGCGACCTACAACAAGAGAATCGACAAGGAAATCATCAAAACAGAGCTGCCTGAGTACAAGGACTGGTTCTTCTTCATCTGCGGAAAAAAGGAGATGATCGGGCAGATGACAGCTCTCCTTGGCTCCATCGGAGTTGATGCAGAGCATATCAAGATTGAGAAGTGGAATTGAGGCTGCCGCCTCTCAGGTACGTTTAAATAATCCACTCCGTTCTAGAACCTGATGGAGCATATCGACTATTTCGAGGGAACGCTTCAGCTGAGGGATGTCACTAAGGCTCACCTTGATTTTGTCCTGGCGCAGACTACAAAAGACAAGAGAGCTAGGATTGCCTCGCTCAAGAAAGTGAAGGGCGGTTATGACCTGCAATTCTCATCAAACAAATACCTCCGCCAGATGGGAAGGCTCCTTGTAGCAAAATACCAGGGCGAACTTAAGGAATCAGTGCGCCTCTTCTCCAGAAACCGGCTGACGCAAAAGGACATCTACCGCCTTACAGTGATGTTCAGGCCGCTCGCATTCAAGAAAGGAGACGCCATCATATACAAAGGAGAGCACTGCACCATTGTTGCTGTTGGGAGCCACATTCTGGCAAAGCCAATGTCAGGAAGGAAAATCCGGATCAGGTTCTCAGAGCAGCAGGCTATAAGGCGCGATTCCTGTACTCATCAATAATCCTGGCAAAGTTGGGCATAGCATTGACCTCCCGATCAATGCTCGCCTTGTCGGCTGATGCAAAATGCACATCTTCCGTAAGGCTGAACTTTGCGGCATCCAGGACAGTCATGCCTTCGAGCTTCTTCGGCTTTCTGGCAATAATAAGGACATTCATCTGCCTGAGCCGCTCGATCAGCTCGCTGCTTTGGCTGGCCATATCCTCCACCAGGAGAATGTCCTTTTCCTGTATCTTGAGGAATTCCTTGGCTTCAAACTCCCTTCGTGTAAGGTTGCTGACCTTCTTCACAAGAACCATTCTGTTCAGCCCTGAGATGAACTCCATCAGCCTTCCAATGTGCTTCCTGCTGTCCTCGATCTGCCGTTCTTTTTTCCTGATGATCGTTTCAAGCGAGCGTATCCTGGCATCCTTGTATGCGAGAAGGCTGTCCGGAACTGGTTTTCTGATGCGCCACGTCCTCCTCCTCTTCAGCCGCTGCTCAATCTCTCTCTGATGCTCCTTAAGCAGGCTGTTCTCCCTCTTGAGGGATTCCAAGGCTTTTCGCATATGGTTGGTCCGTTCAATCCTGATCTCTCTTCCTGCAATGGCCTCAGGCTTTTCAGACAGGCCGGAGAGGCATGCCTCCACATTCTTGTCATCCAGGAGAATCTGCTCTGCTATGGTCTCAAAGGATTCGATCCTCTCCTGCTTTTCAAGAACAGACCGGATCTTCCGCAGCAGCGGAGAAATATGCTTATAGGCAAACAGGCTTGAAGCTAGGGCATCGAGCTGGTGCTGCGAGGCAGTCTTAAATCCCCTGCAGAGCTCTCTCTTCTCCAGCACCTTGAGATCTTCCCTTGGCGCGATGATCTTTGCTCCTGTGCTTGCAGCAAACTTCTCTATGAACTTCGGAATCTGCCGCTTGTCTGTCGCAGCGATGATAGGCTTCCCAAAGGGGATGATGTGCGCTATAAGCTTTGGCAGGCTGAGCTCCTTTGATGAGGAAACCTCTATGACCCTTCCCTGCATATCGAGAACAGAGACCCCTACGGTTGTTCCGGGATCAATGCCAATAAGCAGAGGCTTCATCGAGGCTGTCCATCCTTTGGTGATTATTAAGCTTTGCGATTGCGGCGAGGTTGGTTCGAAATTGAAGGTTGCCATCATTCCTGCCTGCGTTTTCACAAAACCAGACCATCAAAAGGGTTAAATACTACTTGGCGGTCAGGGAGCGGCCGTGGACCTTAGTCACTCCAGAGAATATATGCTGCATGACCTGAAGGCAGGCTTTGTAACAGCAATCGTTGCCCTGCCGTTGGCTATAGGCTTTGCCTTTGCATCAGGGGTTCCTCCCATCAACGGCATCTATACTGCAATTATCGCAGGCATCCTTGGCTCAGCCTTTGGCGGCTCCAGGTTCTCAATCACAGGACCAACAGGAGCGATGGCTGTTGTGATACTCGCAGCAGTCAATGCCCATGGCTTTGATGGGCTTCTGCTGGCAGGCATTGTTGCTGGCCTTATTCAGCTTATTTTTGGGCTTGCCAGGATAGGCAGCATCATAAAATTCATGCCTTTCCCGATTGTTTCAGGATTCACTGCAGGCATCGGGATCATCATTTTTACAGGCCAGATAGCGAATGCGCTGGGGCTTGAAATCCAGGCAAAGGAGCATGTCTGGCAGATTTTTGGCGGCCTTTGGAATCAGGCAGGTTCTGCGAATGGCGCTGCAATGGTGCTGGCTGGTTTAACGCTGGCGATCCTTGTTTTCCTTCCCAGGATCCTCGCCAGGCACCATATGCTTCTTCCTCCTTCAATCATTGCTCTTGTGCTCACTACAGGCGCAGTGATGGTGTTCTCGCTTGATGTTCCTGTGGTTGGAGAGATCCCCAGCGGCCTCCCTTCATTCCATCTGCCAAATTTCAATCTTCAGCTTCTCCGCGATGTTCTTCCCATCGGCTTCACGATAGCCTTGTTGGGGTCAATAGAATCATTGCTCTGCGCAGTGGTCTGTGATGGCATGACGGGAACAAAGCACAATGCAGACAAGGAGCTTCGGGGCCAGGGAATAGTCAATGTCGTCCTTCCTTTTTTTGGCGGCATTCCTGCGACAGCAGCAGTTGCCAGGAGCGCAGTAAATATACGGGAAGGCGCCAGGACAAAGTTTGCAGGCATAATCCATGCAGTTATTATCCTGCTCATCGTGCTTTTGTTTGCACCGCTAGCCAAGCATATACCCAAGGCATTTCTTGCAGGCATCCTGATGTTTGTTTCAGCGAAAATGATCAATTTCCATGAGATGAAGACGATCTATCACATCAGCGGGGCAGAATTCCTTGTCCTATTGGCTACGCTTGGATTTACGGTGTTTACCGACCTTGTCTTTGCGGTCCAGATGGGAATCCTTTTTGCCGTATTTCTTGTATTCCTCAAGCTCACCAGCATTGCCGATATCAAGTATATCGAAGAGCACAACGACAGGATCTACGAGTTCAACAGCATCCTTGAGAAAAACAATGTGCTCAAAAGCGCAGTTGCTGTCTATACGGTGCACGGGCCCTTCTTCTTTGGAGCTATGAACGTCTTTGAGCGCAAGGTGGATGAGCACATGGCAATGAAGAAGCCGGTTGTCGTGCTGCGCATGAAGCACGTTCCATTCATTGACAGCACTGCTGTTGTGAGGCTCAACGATTTTATTGCTGCCAGGCACAAGCAAAAAAAGAAGGTCCTTATCAGCGGGCTCCAGCCTGGAGTCAAAGAGGCGCTCATGAGCAATCCCGCCTTTCGCAAACTCATGCCTGATGACCACATCTTCGAGAGAACCTCTGACGCCTTGGCCTCAGTTGAGCATCGCATTACCGGCTGGATCCTGGAAGATGGCAAATTTGATGTTTAGGGTGCAAGGTTCAGCCCATGCGATTCGTAAGATTTAAATATCTTGCTTCAAAAGCTCAATATCAGGAGGTGAACGTATGAAAGTATACGTTGTTTGGTTTGCGCTTATAATGCTTGCAGCATCTATCTTAGTCGTAGGAGCAGAGGATGGCATTCAGGATGTACAAGGGGCTGGCGATGCTGATGCATTGCAGGACGGCCTTCAAGAGGGGGCATCTGATCTAGAAGATGAAGACGATCTGGAAGAAGAGCTCCAGGAGTATGAAATTGAGGAGAACGTTACGCCAACTCAGGTTGCCGATGACATTGAAGATGACGTATCCACAGACGCAGAGCTGGCATCTGAGGCAGGGCTGACTTCAGAAGAGCTTTCCGACGCCCAGGAGGCTGGGGCCAGGATTGGCCTGAAGCAGTATATCCTGAACATCCAGCTGGCAAAGAAGATCATGCGCCATGATGTGATTGCCACTGCCATCATTGATTTTCTGAAGGAAAATGGCAAAGACACATCTCCTCTCGAAACCCTCAAGAGCCAGATTCTCAGCCTTCGCGCCATAGACGAGCAGAGGCTTACAGGAAGAGAGTTTGCTGAGCGTGTAACACAGCTCAGGCGCTTGTCAAATTCATTTAAGGAAGAAGTGAGGAGGCTTACTCCAGAAGACCTTACCCAAGACCTTAAAGATGCAGTTCATGCTGCCCTGGAATCGAAGAAAGAGGAGCTGAAGGATGCTGCCGAGGAAAAGATTCGCCAGTTCCATAATATGAAAGCCCAGCAGAAAGAATTCAGAAAGCTTGCAAAGCATCTGCGCACTGTCCAGGAAGAAGGCGTAAAAATGGAAGCTGTGAAGGAGCGTTATGATGCTTTGAAATCCCTCCAGGAAAAATACCTTGGCCAGAACGCAACAAAGGAAAACGCTGCAAAATTCCGTGAGGAATGGAAAACCTATCTTGAGTCGCTCAAGGCAGAGCGTGAGGAGGCGCGGCTGACTGCCCAACGCGCAAATTCCTATATGCGGGTAAAAGAGGTAAGGGAGGTGCTGGCAGATGCTGAAGCTGAAGGAGAGAGCACAGCAGAGCTTCAGGAAAAGCATGCAGTGCTGCTCCGCGAACTGAAGCAGGCGCAAAACTCCAAAGACCTTAACGAACTGAAGAGGATAGCCAAAGCCTCGCATGATCTTGCCGAGGATAAGCGCCTTGATCGGCGCATGCAGGATGTGCGGGCAAAGAAGGCAGCCATGCCCAGGCAAGTTGCCAAGGCAAGAGTTGCCAATAGAGAGTCTATGAAATCAGGCAGTGCTGAAAACCGCATGGACAAATCAACGGAATCTGAATCAACGAGGATGAGGTGAGCACGATGAAAATTGCAATCGCACTATTGCTAGTATCCCTGATTATGCTATCAGGCTGCGCGGAGCCCCAGGCAGCGGCATCAAAGCCTATTCAGCAGCCTTCGCAGGAAGCTCCTCAGGCAGAGGATGCCTCAGAAGCAATTGATGTCGTGTCTTCTGACGAAGTGGATATTGGAGAGCTCTATTAGCGAAGGCATTAGCAGAAGCATTTCGCGGCAATCAATGGGAATAAGATAGTGGCATCTCCAACAACCTTCACAGAATCCTCCTTCTTTGCAATCTTGCCCCAGGACACTGCCTCATCAGGCTGTGCTCCTGAATCAGAGCCGTCATATTCCTGGCTGGTGTTGATGTACACAGCATAGTCTGCTCCATTCCTCATCATGTTGGTGTTGCAGATATGATGCTTGACCATGCCTGCTCCGAGAATGATGATGCCCGTCTTCTTTGCTTCCATGGTGAGGTCATTTAATCTTTTTATGTCATTGGCAATATCTATAAGGAAATCCGGGTCCTTGCATTTAAAAAAATAGATCATATCCCCCATTGATCCGTCTGTTAACGCCGGACAGAAAACAGGGATGCTGTTTTTTTGGCACCAGTAATAGATCGATCTCTCATTGTTTATTTCCTTGCCTAATCTTGCGATAATCTCTGAAGGGGTGAATATCTTTTTTGGATCATCTTGCTCTTTGTGCAGTTTCTCTAAGAATGGGATGAAAAAGTTCTCAAAGTCTCCGTATCTGTTGTTTGGGACAAGGATATTGCCAGTCCGGTTGATGCCTTTTTCCCTCAGCTCCTTGCCTTCATGTTCAAAATCGCCCAGGATAAAGTCTCCCAGGCATTTGATGATATCTTCCTCTATGCCTCCGGCAGTCGTAACAATGATATCCACAAGCCTGTGCTTTGCAAGGTAGCAGAACACATCCCTCAACCCTGAAGAGACCATGTTTGATGTGTAGCCTAAATAGATCGTGCACTTCTCTTTCCTCATCTTGTTTATGATCTGGATTGCCTTTGACAGATGCGTAGCCTGGAAGCCTGTTGTTGCGAACGAGTCTATGATCTTGTCATAGTCCACCCCTTTATCAAAGTCATAGCCTCTGATGGCTGTGCCTGTTATTTCCTTGCTTTTTCTCAAGACGTTCTTATGGGCTTTGGATTCCATAGAGGGAAGAAACAGAGGCTATTTTATAAGGATTTAGGTCAAATCCGCTAAATATCTGCCCATATCCGAACTTGTAAATGTCTCATTATTTACCAGTTTCTTAATCAAATACTTAGCACTATGAGCATCAGGCAATCCAACGTGAGAACCAAGCTTCCAAACGTCTTCTCCATTATTAGCTTTCATCCGATCCCTTTCAGCATTTGCTTATTTAATCACTCCGAAAACCAAAAGGCTTATATATTACTATGCATTACAATGTAATACAATGGAGACCGTCTCAGTCAGATTTGAAAAGAGATTCCTGCAGGACATGGAGCAGGTGATGAAAAGCCATAGGTACGCGACAAAAACAGAGTTCATACGCGAAGCTGTGAGAGAAAAGATCAGGGATCTGGAGACGCAGCACGCTCTGCAGAGGCTGGAAAGGGCGTATGGCTCAGGTAAAAAAGACAAAAAGATCACTGATGAGGATATCCACCGAGCAGGAGAAGAAGCATTTAAAGAGATTGCCAAGAAATTAGGCGTTGAGTAGATTTTCAGGGAGTTTTGCTTTTGTTATATCTCTCAGCCTGTCGAAATGCCTATCTCTGGACACAAGCTGAGTTCCATGGTTACGGGCAATCACTGCATGAAGGGCATCACGCATAGGTACATCCCTTTGCATGGCTAATCGTTTTGCCTCTTCAATCTCTCTTTTGGTTGCAGAAGTGCGTTTTATATTGTCGGGCTTTGCTATGGACAATAACTGATGAATCTCATGTTCCTGCAAGCCAAGCTTCTTGAACTCAGTCACAACACTATCAGAGTAGAGAACAAGATGATTCCCTAAAATGATTTTTTCCATGAGTTTTTTAGCTGCTTCTCCATTATGCCCTCTTTTAAGATGGATATCTATCCATATGGACGTATCAAGGTAGTAGATGTTTTGCATCGGCACCTGTTGTAAGCATAGTTTAATGCCCCTTTATATCTAAAGGATTATAAGTGTTTAGGTGGCCTGCTGTCTGATCTCTCTGTTTTATTGAGGTTCTGGAAGAAGGTGGGCTCGTCATTTCTGTCAAGATTGGAGAGCCTATTATCAATCTCTCTCTGCCCGTATCCATTGCTTTGCCCATGATCCTGTGTTGTTTGGATTGAGTCGCCTTCCTCATAGTTTTCTCTGTGAACTGGACTTTTGTCTTCAACCCCTTTCCTTTTATTCCTCCACCATTCAAAGATAATCGGAAGGAACGACAAAAAGATGACGATAATAACAACGATATCGATGTTCTTGTCTATGCCGGGTATCCTGCCGAGATAATAGCCAATAAGCGACATCGAGGCTACCCAGAGGATTCCACCGAAGATATTGAACGAGACAAACCGCTTATAATCCATGCTTGCAGCTCCTGCAACAACCGGAGCAAAGGTGCGTATGATCGGAACGAATCGCGCAAGGATGATTGTCTTCCCTCCATGCCTGATATAGAACTGCTCTGCCTTCTTGAGATGGGATTTCTTGAAGAATCGTGAATCCTCTTTCTTGTAGATTGCAGGGCCTGCAGTCTTTCCAATCCAGTAGCCGGTTGAGTCTCCAAGAATTGCGGCAATGCTCAGCACGACAATAAGCCAGAAAACGCTCAGATCTCCCTTTGCTGCAAAGAGGCCTGCTGTAACCAACAAAGAATCTCCCGGCAGGAAGAAGCCGACCATCAAGCCAGTCTCTGCGAAGATGATGACAAAGAGGATAAACATTCCTCCATATGCTATTAAGGTTGGAACATCATAGATGATGTGTATCCATTCACGGATTGCAGTGAGCATTAAGGATGGACTTGAGAAGAGGTATAAAAAGGATATGGTTCCCTGGTCGCATTGAAAAGTTGCTCGCTTCGCTCGGCAGCGCCAGGTTCGCCATGCGCAAGTCAGGCAGAATAGCGACATTCTCCGAGGGAGGCGACCCTCTTGTCGCTGTGCCGCCGCTCCGTTATAATGGCTTACAAGAGGGCGCTGCATGACTTTTCAATGCCACCGGTTCCCCTGGCTCAGTAGAAAGTCCGGCATCATTTTTGCGAACTTCTTCAGTTTCATCAGCACTGCTGACAGAGGGTAGGCCCCTTCGGGGGTGTCAGCAATCACAGATACAATCACAAGCGAGCCTGATGCCGATTGACTTTCTACTGAGCCGGTTCCCTGGCTCTGCAGAAACTCTTTTCTCATTTTGGCTGTACCCGCTTATTTGGAAACTTGCTGCTTTAGATTTAACCCAATCAACTGCATTCAAAATCTGCTCCGCAGCTGCCGCCAGCTCGCAATATGCTAATCCCTTTGTATAAATCGGCATTCGCCCCGTAAGGGACTTCCCCCCGATGTCGATGCGATGCTTTTGGTTATTGAAAATTCGGGGTTTAAGACGCGGGGTTTAGCCCGAATTTTCAATCCCGAAAACCGCACGATCAAAAACCCCGACCTTTAGGTCGGGGATTAGTGCGGTTTTCGTTATTTTGCTCGCACAAAAGGCGGCAGCCCTGATTTTGAATGCAGCTTAACCCAATCAAAAACCTTATATAACCTCGGCGTGTAGGCCAAGTCAGAGGTGAATTGTGAGGATCACTGATAAGCTTCTTATCACTCCAAAGGAGATTGAGCCTTCATTTTCAGAGTGGAAAGTCCAGGGAGTCTTTAATCCTGCAGCAGTCAGGCTGCCTGATGGAAAAATCCTGCTGATGGCCAGGGTTGCTGAGCAGCATCTTCATAATGGAAAGGTCATCCACTGCCCGATGATCACTGACAGCGGTTTCTCCTCAGAAGCAATCCCGATGAAGATGGTGAGAAAAAGAACAAAGACGCATGTGTACCTCAGAAACGGGGTTTGCCGCCTCACCACCTTTTCGCATTTTCGAACCATCACCCTCAATGAGGATGGCCTTCATGTTGAGCATGCAGGCAGGAATCCTGCATTCACCGGCTTGCCTGGAGAGGGAGAATATGGAGTAGAGGATCCAAGGCTCACAAAGCTGCAGCACAGGTATGCCATGACCTATGTTGGGGTTTCCAGAAGAGAAGGTATCTCCACGTTCCTGGCGCTTTCTGACGACCTTATATCCTGGAAGAGGCAAGGTATCATCTTCAGGGAGCAGAACAAGGATGCAGTGCTGTTTCCTGAGAAGATCAAGGGAAAGTATGTTGCTTTGAACAGGCCTGAAGGGACATTTGCCAAGCCCTCAATCTGGATTTCGTATTCTCCTGACCTCATCTACTGGGGCAGGGAGAAGAGCCTGCTGCAGCCAAGGAGCGGCTGGGAGGAAAGCAGGATCGGAGCAGGCACGCCTCCGCTCAAGACCCCAGAAGGCTGGCTCTGCATCTACCATGGCATGCGTGAGCAGAAGCAGCAACATAGGATTATTCGGAGCTACAGCGCAGGCGCTTTTCTGCTTGACCTGAAGAATCCTGAGAGGGTGCTTGCGCGATCATCAAAAGACATCCCTCTCATAAAGCCGAACAAGCCCTATGAGCAAAAGGGATTTATCGCAAATGTTGTGTTTCCGACAGGAGCAGTCATGGGCATCAATAAGAAGGATCTTTTGATCTATGCAGGCGGAGCTGATGCTGTGATCAGCGTGAAAAAGATCCGCTTGAAGGACATCTTTAACCACATGGAGTGGGCAAGGTGAGGCAAGCCCTCATGCTCTTGGTATCGGCAGTGCTTCTGTTTGGCTGCAGCCAGGGCAGAGAGATGCAGGAAGCTGGGAAGGGCGTGAACATGGGCAGCATCAAGGATATTCAACTCATAACAGAAGATGGAATCAGGCTTAAGGCAACTGTGTATGAGGCTGATGGGCCGGGTGTTGTTCTGCTGCACATGCTTGATAAGAACAGGCATGACTGGGATGCTTTTGGAAGGCAACTGCAGTCTCTTGGTTATCACGTCGTCTCTGTTGACTTGAGGGGCCATGGAGAAAGCGATTTGACCTGGAAGGATTTTTCTCCAAAAGAGTTCAATGATATGGTTTTGGATGCTAAGGCAGCTCAGCAGTATCTGGGAAAGGATGTTGCTGTAATCGGAGCGAGCATCGGAGCAAATATTGCATTGAATTTTGCCTCTGATGATTCTGTGAAAACTGTGGTCCTGATGTCTCCTGGATTAGAGTACAAAGGTGTGAAGAGTGAGGAAAGCATTGAAAATCTAGATAAGTCTGTCCTGATCATTGCTGCTGAAGGCGATACCTATGCTGCTGAGTCTTCCAGGAAGCTGCATTCTTTGAATTCAAATGCAGAGCTGAAGATATACGATGGAAAAGAGCATGGAACAGGGCTGTTTGGGAAGACAGATGTTGATAACGTTATGATTCAATGGCTGAAGGAGCATATTAGGTAAGTGATGGACATGTGGACAAAGCAGCAGATTAATGATCATACAAAAGCTGCAGAAATCTTAGTAAAGATAGTTAACGAGGCTTTCGGTATTCTTCGGCAAGGAATCAGCGAATACCAGGTTATGCAGTTTATTCTCAAAAGGTTTAAGCAGGAAGGCCTGAAGACAGACAGGAAGGTTGTCATTGTTGCCTTCAATGCAAGCGCTGCTCACCCTCACTACTATCCAACTCAGAAGAAATCCAAGAAGCTCAGGAGGAATTCTTTGGTTTTGATTGACATCTGGGCAAGGCTGAATAAAAGAAAGGCTCCATTCGCAGACATCACCTGGATGGGATGGTATGGCGATAAAGTTCCAAAAAAAATTAAAAAATTATTTAATCTAATTATTGAAGGGAGGAGCAACGGGGTAGATCTCATTGAAAAAAAACTAAAAAATAAAACGATGCCGACAGGGTCAGAAATTGATTTGGAGGTATATCGGCTCATTCCAAAAAAATATAAAAAAAACATCCTGCATCGGACTGGCCACAGCCTTGGAACAACATCTCCTCATGGGATTCATGGAAGAGTGAGGTATTCGAATAAGAAGGCGCTGCATACGAATTTGGGGTATACCATTGAGCCTGGGCTGTACTTCAAGGGAAAATACGGGTTCAGGACCGAGATTGATTTCTATATAACTCCTGAGTATAAGCTCGTGGTTACTGGCGAGGCGCAGAGGGAGATGGTCCTCTCGGGAAAGAAGCCCCTCTCTTATTTTTATGGAGTGCTGAGCAAAAAATCTGCCGCAGAACGCGAAAAGAACATGAAGATATTCAGAAGGAGTTTCAACAAAAGGTGTCTGAAACGCATCTCTGATGCATGATCTTGGATACTTTTCCTATCGTCGAGATTCTTTAGGAAGAACTTAGCTAAAAAAGAATGCTCCCGCCGGGACTTTCACTCACTTCGTTCGTTCCGTCCATTTCGGAACGCCGAAATAGATTTGAACCCGGGTCGAAGCCTCGAGAGGGCTCCATGATTGACCGGACTACACTACGGGAGCATATGCCGGAAAAGTCGATGTTGGTTTATAAGTGTTTTTATCCGGCGCCATTGAAAAGCCGCTCACTTCGTTCGGCAACGCCGATTTCGCCATGCGCAAGTCAGGCAGAATAGCGACATATCCCCGAAGGTGGCAACCCCCTTGTCGCTGTGCCAACTTCTGTTTCAATGGCTCACAAGGGGCGTTGCATGACGTTTCAATGCCGCTTGCGCCATGTATCTCCTGGAGAATAATTAAGTTTAAATAGATTCTTCTCTTGTCGTGCAGCCATGGTTATCAAGATGCTGAAGTCTGCGCTGGACAATCAGAAACGGAAGTGGAAGGAGTCCCAGCTTGAGAAAGAAAAGGTCAAGCAATACCAGGAAAACGAGCAGATCCAGGCAGCAGAGCAGATCAGGAGGGACGCAAAGAGGCTTGCTGTCCTGAAGCAGTATGAGACTGCCATTGCTGAGTTCGGGAAGGCATTGGAACTCTATCCTGTGGCAGATCCTTCCAGGAACAATACTCAAGACGACATCATGATGAAGGATGTTAATCTGTTCTATTTCAAATGCTATTACAATATGGCTTTGTGTTACTCCTACCGCCAGGACGTAGACCAGGCCATCAAGTTCTATGACCAGGCCCTGAACCTGAATGTGGATGAGACAAGCAAGATCATGGCTCTGCTTGGAAAAGGAACTGAACTTTCAAAGAAGCGCAACATTCTCCTGGAAAAAGGGGATACGCTGGCAAAGGCGCATAAACTCCTCCTCTCCGAGGCCTATACATGCTTTTCCGAGATTGTGAACACGGACAGGAACCACATCGATGCCTGGTATCAGAAGGGCTATCATGAATACCTTATGGGAGAAGTGCGGGAATCTGTAAAATCCTTTGACGAGGTGCTTCGCCTGAACAAGAGGTATGAAAACAAGGCAAATATCCCTTTGTTTGACTCAATGAAGCGTGAAAAGGGCATCAAGGTCAAGTCTACCTATGAGCAGGAGCCGTCAGAAGCCTTCTTCAAGACTAAATCAGGCCATCAGGTCAGGAACAGGGCAGAGATGATGATCGCAAACTTCCTCTTTGACAACAACCTTCTCTTCCAGTATGAGACTATTGCTGGCTGGGCAGATGCTTCTGATTTCCGGCCAAGCTTCTACCTGCCCAAGTTTGACCTGTACGTCGAGCATTATGGCTACGACAATATGAAGGGCTACAAGAAGATGATGCAGCAGCGTATACGGGAGTTTGAGAAAAAGAACAAACGGATTGTCTATACTGTCTCTGCGGATGAAAGGCAGATGGAAGATGCCCTCCGGTCAAGGCTGAAGCCGTATCTTGGCGGCTGAGTCACTCTTCTTCGGCAAAGAAATCAATCATCTTTGAAAAAAGGCCTTTGCCTTCCGGCTTGGCAGCATTGGATCCTGCAGAAGGCCTGCGGCTTTTCTTGCTGGCAGGTTCAATTTTGGCTATACTTTTAGAATCCAGCCTCTTCCCAAGAGCCTCAATCGCCTTTTCAGCTGCCCTTGCCTGAGCCCGTGTATCTTGAATATCAGCTTCCTCATCCTTGATGCTTTTCTCAACATCCTCGATCCTTCTTAAAATGCTCTCATCAGGCTTGGAGACTTTTTCCCGCTTCTTGGCCTCAGATTGCTTGGCCAGCTGATCCCAGATCACTTTAAACTCGTTCTCTGTGGATGATTTGAATTCATTGATGCCTGCTTCAATGGCTTTCTGGCTCTTCATAGCCTTCTCGATTGCCTCAATCCTCGCAGTATCCGGAGACCTATTCCTGAGGCTCTTCTCGATTGCCTCAATCCTTGCAGTATCAGGAGCAGCTTTCCTTGCCCTCACTTCTTCCCATACCCCTGCCAGATCCTTCTCTAGAGATGCCTTGAAATCCTTGAGGCTGGCTTCTGTGCCCCTTCGCTTCTTTTCCATATCCTGGATCCACTGCATCTGCTCATCGCTTGGATACTCCCGAAGAACAGAGTCTGAAACAGTCTTTTGGACCTCTTCAATCCTCTTGCCGAGATCCTTGACGTCTTTCTTGATGCCGGAAAAAGCCCTTTGGAGACTTGCATCCCTCCTGGCATCTCTCTCCCGGAGTTCAATGATATCTCTCTTCACAGCATCAAATGCAGCTTTGACAGGTTGCATAACTACTCTGGAATAGTATATAAATATATAAAGATATCGGAAGAATCAGAGAGCCTGAGAAGAAGAAACCGCTCATGCATCCGGTTTCTGCAGATGGGTTGTAGACGGAGGATGCCCTGAAGGCGAAGCTGAAGGCGTATTTGGGATGGCAGAAATGCGGTTCCTTAGGATTCCCTTTATTCTTAGATTTTGAAGATCATTATTTGCCATGACCATATCTTGAATAAAATACTTCTGAAAAGAGGGGCCCTCCAATATAAGTGCATATGCATCATGGTATTCATGGGGAATTCGATTGAAGCCAAGCAACGAGTAGAATTCATTAAGCTGAGCCATAAGAACCGAATTCCAGATAGCATGAGTTGATTGGGACATAACACCTAGTTTATAGTACGATGCAAGCGCTTGCAGGGACTGAATGGGTTCGTTCAAAGACTCGAAAGCACCTGACAAATAGCTGCACATCCGGTTATGATAATCGGGAATGTGCAGTGGGTGAGGAAAAGATACGACAGCATCCTTAGTATGTTGAAATCCACGGATAATGCATGCATCTGACGGAAGTAACGGAGGGCGATCGACATAGGTGACTTGATACTCAATTCCGGCACATCTAAACAGTTTTCTTGGAGGATCTTGTATCCAAGGCTCGTCTGAAAATGAATCCTCTAACTGCTGCGCTCGTTGGTGAACTTCTCTAAGGCGATTTTCTTTAAGCGTAATAAATAATCTGTTTGTACGTCTCAGTTTTCCCAGATGTTTGTTGTGAGAAAATCCTACCTTTGATCGCCCACTGTAGAGCCGATTCCCATCCTTGCCGCTGCCTGCTATCTCATGGCACCATAATATCCATTGGGTGAATGCGCTCGCTTCTGAAACAATTTCTTTCCAACAATCAAAAGAAGAGGACAAGAAGTCAGAAAGATCTACCATATTTGTCATGTAGTTATAGGGAACAGATTCTAAAGACTGGAGGTCTGGGCATCGAACCATTGACTCGTAGGGAATCTTCTGCTGCAGCTCCTCTTTTGGAGGTGTTTCCATACGATTGAAGAACCAGCCGGATATTAAAAGGATTACGGGTACGCCAGTTTCCGATATTGGATTTTGTGCGGTAGACCAGGCATTGAAAATGCCGCAGCCCGGTGGTGCAACCTGCATTCCGGACCGTGCTTTGGCTGGACGCCGACGCCCGGACTTTCAAGGCGAAGCTGTGAAGCTTCCTCCATTTGAACCGGGAAATCCCGAAGGAAAGCAGGTCTCAAGCCTGCCGCAATACCAGGTTATGCGACATCGGCAGGGGTTTTCTGAATTGTAGAGAATTTATAAATCTGTCTCCCATACATTTATATAATGGTCTTACTCATTCTTGGGTATGAAGCAGGACCTGCTCATCACCATCGGGAAAGAGGTTGTTGAGAAAGGCTCTTTTCGTACCTCTACAGTCCAATTGTCAAAAAAACTAGGCTTTCCCCAGCAGAGCGTTTCTCGGCATTTGATAGGGCTAGAAAAGAGAGGGCTGATTGAGCGCGATAGTAAGGGAAAATCGATGGAACTGCGGCTGACGGAGAACGGGTTTCTTAAGCTCAAGGAGCTGTATGGCCATCTGAGCTTTATCTTTGCGAGAAAGAAGGCGATAACGGGAAAGATCGTCAAAGGGCTGGGAGAAGGAAAGTTCTATATGGGACTGGACGGATACCGGAGGCAATTCAAGGCATTGTTCAGCTTTGCTCCGTTTCGTGGAACATTAAACCTCCATGTTGATGCTGACAGGAAGCAGGTTTTGAGCCGGAGCAATCCTGTGTATATCAAAGGATTCAAGGCAAAAGGAAGGGATTTCGGAGGATTGTTTGCATATCCCTGCATGATAGAAGGGAGGATAAAAGGGCTGGTCATTGTGCCTGATCGGACCCATCATAAGCCAAACATCATCGAGGTCGTTGCAAAGGAGAATTTGAAGAAGGCTTTGAAGAAAAGGGACGGGCAGATGGTGAATGTTGAAGTTGCGTGATGGATAAGCACATAAAGATCGGTTGCGAAGTGTTTATTCTGAAGGATAATAAAGTAGTATTAGGCAAGAGGAAGAATTGCTTTGGAGCAGGAGACTGGGGTCTGCCTGGCGGCCATCTGAAGTATGGGGAAAAAATAGAAGACGCTGCAAAAAGAGAATTTGAAAGAAGAGGTTTACTTCAAATAAGTTCTTAGCGCCTTTGCAATTCCTGGCGTAAATCTGGGATCCACTTTGCCAAGGTAACCGTTTGCGCCCGATTCCAATGCTGCGTTTCCTGCCTCGCTTGAGGAGGATAGCATATAGATCGGGACTGTTGGATTCAGTTCCCTTATCTGTTTAATGGCACGCAGCCCATTGAGTTGCGCCATATGATTATCTGTAAAAACCAGATCATAGTTGCCTCTCAGGACTCTTTCAACCAAGTCTTTCCCATCAAGAGCCTGGTCGAACTCAGCATCAATGCCGTTTTGTTTGCAGATGAGCCTCATTGTAGCAACAAGAGATTCCCGTAGCTCTTTGCTATCATCAGCTATGATTACTTTTTTTGTCATTCTTCATACCCCCCTGCGTACGGGAAATACGCATGCGTTTATAAACTCTTTGATTTGGGACTACTACCAAGTTAAGAAGCGTTTGCACCAGAACTCAATTCTCAAGCATCTCAATCTCAATGTTAAGGCCGGAAGGGATGGGAACGCGCATCACAAGCCTGAGCGCACGCTCATCAATCCCAAGGTCAATGAGGCGCTTGTAGACCCGCATCTCAAAGCGGTCCCATGTGGCTGTGCCATTGCCGCAGGGACTCTTCCGTGTGGTGATCTTGAGCCTTTTGGTAGGCAGGGTAACAGGCCCCCTCATATCCACCCCGGTCTTGTCCACGATATCTCTAATATAAGAAGTCACTTCGTTGATTTTGTCGATATTTGTGCTTGCGAGCTTGATTCTTGCTTTTGGCATGGTCTCGTTGTGGATCACCGGTGTTTCATCATGGCAACAGGATTGCCATGATTGCCTATACGGCTCTAGAGCTGCTTCTTGACTACTGCAGTACACATTCCAGCTGCAACTGTTGTGCCGGAATCCCGGATAGCAAACCTTGACAGCTGAGGGATCTCTTTTTGTACCTCAATAACCAGAGGCTGAATCGGCTTACACTTAATGATAGCAGCATCTCCTGTCTTGATGAAATCGGGCTTCTCCTTGAGGATTTCGCCTGTTGCAGGGTTAATCTGCTTGACGATTTCGGTGATTTGGACTGCCACTTGTGCGGTATGGATGTGGAATACAGGAGAATAGCCAACAGTGACGACTGTCGGATGGTTCAGGATTACAACCTGGGCAGTAAATTCTGTGGCAACAGTCGGAACATTGTCAGTATGGCCAAGGACGTCTCCTCGTGCAATATCCTTCTTCCCAATGCCCCGCACGTTGAAGCCGATATTGTCTCCAGGCTCAGCCATCTGGAGCTGCTCATGGTGCATCTCAATGCTCTTGACTTCTCCAGTGATCCCCTTCCCTTCTCTTGCGGGAACAACGATGACCTTGTCTCCGACCTTCATGATCCCTGTCTCAACCCTTCCTACAGGAACAACGCCAATGCCGGTGATATTGTACACATCCTGGATCGGAAGCCTGAGCGGCAATTGGGTCGGTTTTTCAGGCAGCTTGAACTGATCCATGACCTTGATAAGAGGTTCGCCGGTATACCATCCCATCTTGGCTGATTTCTTCACAACATTCTCTCCTAACAGAGAGGCTGTCGGCACAAAAGGGACATTTGCAGGATTGTAGCCAACGGTCTTGAGCAGCTTGGACACATCTTCCTTGACTGCCTCGAATGCCTTCTGGTCGAAGTTCTTGGCATCCATCTTGTTGACAACTACGATAAGCTGCTGGACTCCAAGTGTTCTGGAAAGCCAGACATGCTCTTTTGTCTGGGCCATAACCCCATCAGTGGCAGCAACAACAATCACTGCTGCATCTGCCTGGGATGCTCCTGTAATCATGTTCTTGATAAAATCCTTGTGGCCGGGCGCGTCAATGATGGTGAAATCAAATTTTTCTGATTTGAATCGCTTGTGAGAAAGATCAATCGTAACTCCCCTCTCACGCTCTTCCTTGAGATTGTCCATGACAAAGGCAAATTCAAAGCCTCCCTTTCCAAGCTCTTCTGCCTTCTCCTTGAGCTTTCTCATCTCCTGTTCAGGAATATTTCCGGAATCATAAAGCAGCCTTCCTACTGTTGTAGACTTTCCATGGTCTACATGACCAATAAATACCAGGTTAATATGCGGTTTTTCTTTTGCCATCGTACGCCTCCGAGTGGTAGATTCTGGAGTTCCTAGCCACTTTATAAAGGTTTCCCTTTCAAATATATCTGTTCAGATGGGTTAATCGTGCGGTTTTTGGTTATTTCGCAACCAGAAAAATGAGCAGCACTTAGATTACTGCAAAGCAGACAAGAATGCAGGAGAATCGTGGGCTAATACCTTGCATGAAAGTATTTAAACTAGAAGTGGTTTTTAATGTTTGAGATGGTGGGAGAGGCTCAAAAAGGGCTAGTAGTTTTTCAGGACAGGAAAATTCGTAGACTTCGGGTTGATAATGAGTGGTTTTATTCTGTAGTAGATATTGTTGCTGTATTAAGTGAAAGCGATAATCCTACCACCTACTGGAGGGTGCTTAAACACAGGGAACCTCAACTCGTTACAATTTGTAACGGTTTGAAATTACCCGCCAATCACGCCCCAACCATCGCCTCAGTGAGCCCTTTGCGCTCCTTGATCTGCGATACGACCTTCTGCTGCAGCTCATGAGGAATCCTCTCAAACATCTGGTCGATTAAGGAGGAGTTGCCCCTGCCTCCTGTTGCAGATCTTAAATCCGAGCTCCAGCCGAACATCTCAGCCACAGGGAGCTTCGCCTTTACAATGACCAGCCCCCTCTCCGGCGCCATATCAAGAAGCTGGCCTCTCTTGTTGCCGATAATCTTGGAAATCTCTCCCATAAACTCCTCAGGCGCTTCAATGTGAAGGATCTGCATCGGCTCCAGCATCTGAGGGCCTGCAAGCATAAATGACCCCCTGATTCCGTCCCTGATTGCAGGATACATCTGGGCAGGACCGCGGTGAATAGCATCCTCATGCAGCTTTGCATCCATAAGCGTCACTTTGACTTTCGCAGCAGGCTCCTTGCAGATAGGCCCCAGGTTCATCACATCCTCAAACATATCCTGGACCATCTCTATGATCTCGCCGATATGGACTATACCTCTTGTTCCATCAATGAGGATATTCCCCTTGAACACATCCCTCACTTTATCCGCAGTCTTCGCATCATATCCGGCCTCGATAAAGTGCTCCCTGAGCTTCAGGTCTCTCTTCTTGATCCTCATCTCAGGGATCGTGCCGTCCTTGATCTTCGCATACAGGCTATCCTCCAAAGGCTCAACAACAAAATAGAGCTTATTGTGCTTGTTCGGAGATTTTCCCTCAACCTCAGGGCCGCTCTTTGTGACAGTTTCCCTGTAAACCACAATCGGAGGAGAGGTCTTCACATCAACGCCCTTCTCGGTCTTTATCCTGTTTTCAATGACCTCAAGATGGAGCTCTCCCATGCCGTGGATCAGATGCTCTCCTGTCTGCTCGTTGATCTCAACTTTGATGGTAGGGTCTTCCTTGCTCACCTGCTTAAGGACCTCCACAAGCTTCGGCAGGTCTGAGGGCTTTGCTGCCTCAATCGCCTTGGTGATCACGGGGTCGAAGATATGCTTGATGGCCTCGAAAGGCTCAGTCTCTCTTTCAGCGACAGTCTCCCCTGCATACGATCTCGCTCCCGATATCCCAATGATGTTGCCTGCTGGAACATGATCCACAATCTCCCGCTTTGCCCCGTTATAGATAAAAACCTGCTGGACACGCGCGCCGCTCTTCATCATGTGGAGGTACACCTCCGTCCCCTTCTTCATCGTGCCAGAGAAGAGCCTTCCTGCAGCAATCTCTCCTGCCTGCGGATCAATCACGATCTTGGTGATTACAAAGAACAGCGGCCCATGGGGGTCGCATTTGGTCAGCGAAACGCCTTCCGGGCTTTCTATGTCCCCATGCCATATCTTCGGGACACGGTACTCCTGGGCTATGAGGGGATTCGGAAGATGCCTCACCACCATATTCAGGACAACCTCATGGAGCGGAGCCTGCTCTGCAAGCTTTTTTTGCGCTTCCTGCTTCCCGGAGGACGTATATGCTTCAATGACATTCTTGAATGTGATCCCTTTCTTCTGCATATAGGGGATATTGAGCGCCCAGTTATGGAACGCAGAGCCAAAAGAGACAGATCCGTCTGAAACGCTGACCTGCCATTTTTCCCCGATCTCCTTGGGAGCAATCTGCTTGATGAATCTGTTGACATCGGTGATGATCCTAACAAAGCGCTCCTGCATCTGCTCCGGCGCAAGCTTGAGCTCGTTGATAAGGCGATCCACCTTGTTGATAAACAGGACAGGCTTGACAAGCTCCCTCAATGCCTGCCTCACAACCGTTTCAGTCTGGGGCATGATGCCCTCAACAGCGTCAATAAGGATGATGGTTCCATCCACAGCGCGCATCGCCCGTGTAACATCCCCTCCAAAGTCCACGTGCCCGGGTGTATCAAGAAGGTTGACAAGATACTCCTCGCCCTCGACCTCATGGACCATGGAAACCGCTGCAGTGTCAATGGTGATGCCGCGTTCCTGCTCATCAGCATGAAAGTCCATCTTCAATGCCTTTCCTGCATCCTCCTTAGACATCATCCCGGCGCCTGCAAGAAGGTTGTCTGTAAATGTCGTCTTGCCATGATCGATATGCGCAGCTATCGCAATGTTGCGAATCTGGCCTGGGATCTTCATGATCCTCAATACCTTATCAACCATCTTTTCTGCCATTGTCTAGAACACGTGTTTTTCATTCACTGTAGAATACGTATGGATCTCCCCTGGCGTAAACCAGAGCTTGATCTCCTGATCAGCATCTTTCTTGCTTTCAGATGCATGGACAAGGTTTTTTATTGCTTTCCTCTTCCTATCCGCATACTCTTGCGTGAGATGCGAATAATCCCCCCGTATCGTTCCAGGCGCAGCTGACTGGGGCGCAGTCGGCCCTATCATCTTCCTCACGCCAGCGATTGCGTGAACACCTTCTACTGCCATTGCAACGACAGGCCCTGAAGTGATGAAATCGACCAGGCCGGAATAAAAGGGCTTCTTGACATGGGCTGCGTAATGCTTTGCAGCAAACTCCTTGTCCAGCCAGACCATCTTCATTGCTATGATCTTGAGGCCAGACCTCTCAAGCCGTGAGAGAATCTCTCCGATAAGGCCTCGCTCCACTCCATCAGGCTTGATTGCCACAAATGTTCGCTCTACCATGGTTCTCCCTCTTTCTTGTTTGTTATTGGAAATTCGGGGTTTAAGACTCGGGCTTTAGCCCGAATTTTCAATCCACAAAAATCCAGGATTTTTGGGACGGAAAATTGCTTTTCAATTTTCCTGTCCCGAAAACCGCACGATCAAAAACCCCGACCTTTAGGTCGGAGATTAGTGCGGTTTTCGTTACTGGAACTCCCGTACAGCTCCGCTCTCCATTGGAATAAAATCGATGCCTGCCAGGCAGCTTTTTGGAAGCATATGGCTAGCACCAGGGAATTTCAGCATGCCGTCATGGACTGGGAAGCACGCCTTTGGATGCACTTCTTTGGCATAGTCGATCGCCTCTGAAATCCTCATCCAGGGCCCTGCTACAGGCAACGCAAGGATCTCAACTTTTTTCTTAGGGACGTAAAATGCATCTCCGGGATAAAAGAGCCTTCCTCCTATCATATAGCCAGTGTTCAAAACATCTGGAACCGTAGTATATATAGGTGCATGCCTTTCTCCGAAAGCCTCTATCGAAACACCATTTAGAGTTATACTCTGGCCGTGCTCAAGCAGTGAATAGGCAATCCCTGCCTCCTTAAGATGTTTTCCAACTCCTTTGTTCGTATACACCTCTGCCGAAGGATTTGTCTTCAAGACCTTTTTCAGCGATTCTATATGCATATGGTCAGGATGCTCATGTGTAATCAGGACTGCGTCAACATCCGCTTCTGAATTCTGCCTGTCAGTATAGCTTCCCGGATCTGTAAGAACCTTGCGGCTGGCCTCTTCCACAACAAGGCAGCAGTGGCCGATTTTTTTGATTCTCATTTCCCCTTTTTGTAGGCTTTAGTCCACTTCAGTTTTATCGGATTCCTTTTGAGCTTTAAGCGATTCTTCTCGCACTTCATGGAGCAGAAGTAGAGGACAGTTCCATCCAGCTCAACATACATCTTTCCTGTCCCTTCCCGGAGGTCCTCCTTGCAGAAGCTGCATGTTGCCATTATGAGACGTTCCCCCTCCCGCCCTTGCTAAGCTGCCGGGCCTCAAATTCTGTCTCTCTGAGCATCAGGATATCCCCCAGCTGAATCGGCCCTTTGACGTTCCTCCTTATAATCTTATGCTCATCCCGGCCTTCAAGAATCTTGCACCTCACCTGGACCACTTCTCCCCGCATCCCTGTCCTTCCGATAATCTCCTCTACCCTTGCTGGCCAGGACCTGCTGAACGACGGGCGAGCCTCTTCCGGCTTTTTCTCAGTCTGCTTCCCTTGCGGAGCAGCTCTATCCGGCTGTCTTTTCTCTGGAGCCTGCCTTTCTGCTTTTTCTGGAGCCTTTTTATCCTTCTTCTCAGCTTCCGCCTGTTTTTTCTCCCCAGTATCTTTGCCCCGTTTTAGATTGTCCATTGTTTCACTTCAGGCTATCGCTAATCTCCTTGATGGCCTTTTTTGCTTCTCCTTCTGCCACGATTGCGACTGCCACTGTCGGAACATCTAATCCAGCTGCTGCGCCCAGCTCTTCTCTGCTGGCCACGCTTACCACAGGGATCTCCTTCTCCTGGCAGAGCAGCGGGAGATGCATGGTCAGTTCAGGCGGATTTGCGTCCTTTGCAAAGACAACCAGCTTCGCCTCAGCCCGCTCGATAGCTTTGGTCACTTCATTGATCCCCTTCCGGATCTTTCCTGTCGCCCGTGCAACCTCAATCGCCTGCAAGGCATTTTCCATGACTTCTTTTGATTCTGCCATTATGACCTCCGAGGAAAGAATTCATTCCTCAAACAGCAGCGCTGTTATCATCAGTTACGAGATGGAATAGGGGGGGTTTTATAAAGGTTACTGTGCGGATGTCAAGAACCTCCAGTCACCGCTCCTTTCAGTCGCTAGAGACGGGTGGCATGATGTAGCGTGGTTCTTGAGCACACTCATTCCACCAGTGAAATACACTGACGGAATTTCATTGTTTAAAGAATTGAACCGTCAGAAGGGGTTACAGGAATATCTAAATGTTTAGAATTCAGGTAGACAGTTCTTGGAGGAGCGATTGCCGGAAGTTTGCCTGGGTTTTCTGCAATTGCCGGAATTATTTTTTGGGCATTTCCATCGCAGCGTAATTACGTGGGAGAAACCGGGTTCCAACAACTCTTCCAGCCAGAATTGAATCTAATACGTCATATCTTCTCTGCGAACCTTTTCTTCTTTCTTGATAGGGGGCATCATGGTTGCAAAATTGGCCGTTAGCTATTACTACATAAACCCCACCCAGTGCTGCGTCTCTTGATGCATCAATTTTTGAAATTACGCCGCCCCTGCCTCTTGCTGAGCTTACAGGCAATGCCTGTTCTTCTAGCCCTGCGGATATCTTAACAACTCGTATCGGATTATATTCGCTGTTTCTAAAAGATTCTGCTGTATAGATCCCATCTGTATTTGATAAGAGAACCAGAAGCGGCTTATAGCCCGCTCTTTTTAGAAATTGGGCATGGAGACTAGCTAAACCATCATTGTCCCGAAATGCTCTTTTTCCCTTTAGTAAAATATCTATTTCTTCCAAACTTCTGGCGTCATCTTCATTTATGACAGGTATTTTGCCTTCCAAAAGCCATCTTTGATATTTTTGTAATAATTTTTTTTGCGGGTCTCTGATGTCGTCATGTGTAACAAGGGATTCATTCACGAGTTGCGGATAAAAGTGGTGCCTCCATAGTTCATAGAGCAATGTTTGGCCCTCTATAGCATCTGTTCTTTTTTGTTCAGGCGTATCCTTTTCCATTTCAGGGATTCTTTCGCCCCTTCTTAGCCTGGCTTTCCTGCCCAAGCCAATAGCCCCAGATGATACAAGGAGGATATTCAAGCCCCTTTCTTCTTTTAACTGAGTTAGATCTTCTGAGATGCAGTTCATGTTGTACACGGTTCTTTGGTATCCAGCATGCGCTATTATGCTCGTGCCCACTTTAACTACAAGCGTGTCAATTCCAGAAACATCTGTGTACAGCCTGTACTTTTCAGGCTGCTCCAACTGGAGAGAGCCATCAAAAACCAGGAATGAAGCTGGGGGGCTGTCTCTAAAATATCCTCCTAGATCCTCTTGGAATTTTACTCTATCTACCTTTGGCTCTCCTGACATAACCCTGCGTTATCCATCTGCTGCTTTTAAAGTTTTCTCTATTTACTACTATTAAGTCACTATCAACTATGGAGAGGAAGAAAGACTATCCTTTACCAGCGTTAGCAATTCACTGACCCCAGAGACCGATTCATGATCTTTTTTGAATTCATCAATCGTCTTTTTATCAATGATATCCTCTTTTGAAAGGAATAGGATGACTGGCTTTCCGATCTGTTCTAATGATTCGTACAATTTCAGCTGCTTCTCAAGCGGATACGGTTCAGTCAAGTCAATCACGCAAACAAGGAGGTCAGCCACAAGCTTCATCGCAAGATACGCCTGCTTCTCTATGGAATTCATCTTGTCAAACCGGTTCAATGTTCCCGGAGTGTCCAGGAACTGGATCTTTCCCTTTGGGGTCTGGAGATACGCAACATTGATTGTTTTTGTGGTGAACGGATAGGAGCTGATCTCAGGCTTTGACCCGGTCAGGTTGAACATGAGCGTTGTCTTCCCCACATTGGGAAATCCCACAATCGCTATGGTCTTGGTCTCTGTCTTTATGGTAGGAAATCCCTTCATGATCTTCCTTGTCTCTTCAAGCAGGCTAAGCTGTTTTCCTATCTGCTTGATGATGGAAGAGCATCTTCCATAGATCTCTGTCCGGCTGATCCTCAGATTCCTGCTGTCCCTGCTTTTCCGCATTTTGCTCAGGGAAGCCCGGGAAAGCCTTTGAACATTCTCATTTGCCCATTTCAGGCCTGCCAATGCCCTCCTCACTTCCGGGACATCGAGGGTCACTCTGCTAAGCTCTTTGTAGAAAGGAGGAAGCTGCTCAAAGGAGGGGAAATCCCTCAGTACGCGAAGAAGCTGCCTTGAGAGGAGCTTTGTCGCAGTCTCCACCCTGAGAATCTCGAGCCGCCTTGCCTTGATTGCCCTGTCCTTAAACTTCTTGGAGCGGAGCTGCTGGGTGTGCTGTGCAGCGGTATTGAATGCTGTGTCAAGAAAGGCCTGCGGCTTCTCAACAGGAGGGATTGATTGGAAGTTCATACCGCCCGAATCCTGCCGGAGTATAAAAAGGTAGGCTTAAAATCTGCAGCTTTCACAACAGGGCCGCAACCTTCTAAGGCCAAGATTCCAACATTCCTCCACTCCGCAGAAAAATTAATGCAGCAAAAATCCCGATACCCAATGCAATGCTCACGGCAAGCAAAACCGGCAGCACATATGCCGCCACAAACGACCTCATCTTTGTTACCTTATGCACCTCAGCAAAGAAGAGCAGTGCTATGTGGATCTGGTAAATCAGGACAGGAATCCCTACAATCAGGCTTGCCAGGATCTGAAGCAAGCCTGTCCCGAAGATGGCGTAATAGACTCCCTGGAATGGCGCAAGAAGCATCGAAGGTGTCTTTGCATAGACTGCTGCCTGGAATGTTTTTTCATACGCCCCCTTTCCCCTGACCAGGAGGAACATCAGGTGAATGATGCCAGTGCTTATGAAGATTCCGGCGATGGAAATCCCAAATCCAAAGAGGAGCCCAAAGAACAGAGGGAATGGTGAAGGTATCGCCTGCCGCATAATCACGCCTGCAGAAAACACCACTGCAATTGCGGCAAACAGCAGAAAGTAGAGGAACGCGTCCTGGATGCCTTTCTCTTTCCTCAGCTTCGGCAGAAACGCATTCGGCTTCGAAATGATCGCAATCGCTGTCTGGAACGGGTTCATTACTATAGATATGAGAGATGCCCTTTAAATAGTTTTGCGGAGACTGAGGCTCAGTAGAAAGTCCGGCATCATTTCTTCGAGCTTCTTCAGCTTCATCAGCACTGCTGGCAGAGAGTTGCCCCATCCGGGGGTGTCAGCAAACAGTGAAGGAAGCACAAGCGAGCTCGATGCCGATTGACTTTCTACTGAGCGTGGCCGAGAGAAAGCTATATATAGCAGAGGAGGTTTGATAGGGCAGGGGGAAATCATGATTGTTGTCACGACCGAAGCGGTTGAAGGAAAGATCATCAAGCAATGTTTGGGAATGGTCCGCGGCAGCACCATCAGGTCACGATGGCTTGGCAGGGATATCATGGCAGGCCTGAAGACACTGGTCGGCGGAGAGATCAAGAGCTATACTGATATGATGAACAAGGCAAGGGATGAGGCTCAGGCAAGAATGGAAGAAGAAGCAAAAAAGCTCGGGGCTGATGCAATCGTAGCTGTCCGCTTTTCAACTGCAAATGTCATGCAGGGAGCTGCTGAAATCCTGGCATACGGGACTGCGGTGAAGCTGAGGTAACATGGCGCTTCTCTTTGGGATCAACACACTGGTTTTCATAGGTATTGTAGCGGTCCTTTCTGGACTAAAAGTGGTGAAGCAGTATGAGAGGGGCGTCAAATTTACATTAGGGAAATTCACAGGCATGATGGAGCCTGGATTAAGGATTGTTATTCCAATTATCCAGACCTGGGAGCGGATTGACATCAGGGTAAAGACCATTGATGTGCCAAGCCAGGAAGCTGTCTCAAAGGATAATGTGAGCCTGAAGGTGAATGCCGTGCTGTATTATAGGGTGGGGGACGCGAAGAAGGCAGTGATTGAGGTAGAGCAGTTCAACTATGCGGTTTCACAGCTTTCCCAGACGACAATGAGGAACATCATCGGGGAGTTTGAGCTGGACGAGATTCTTCAGAAGAGGGAAGAGATCTCAAAGAAGATCCAGAGCATTGTTGATAAGGACACAGATCCGTGGGGGATTGTTGTCACGAAGATCGAGCTCAAGGACATCGAGCTGCCAGATACGATGAAGAGGGCTATGGCCCGCCAGGCAGAATCCGAGAGGGACAGGAGGGCTCGTGTTATCCTTGCAGCAGGGGAGAAGCAGGCGTCAACTTTGCTTTTTGAAGCAGGGAAAGTCATCGGGAAAGAGCCCGCAGCCCTGCAATTGAGGCTCTTCCAGACGCTGTCTGACATCGCTGTTGAGAAGAACAGCACCATTATCGTCCCTTTCCCCAGCGAGCTGATGGATCTCATAACCAAGAAGAGCAAATAGGATTCTCTTTTCAATAAGCGGTGAAAATCAGTGCTGCCGCCCCTTGTAATCAACATAACTTCATCGAGCATCATACAACAACAGGAGCTTTGCCTTGCGAATTGGCAGGATTGAAGTTATACTCACTGACAAAAATGATTATACAAATACTCGTCAGTTCGTAATAGCAAATGACATATATAGTGTCTAAAAATTTGTGTCATTTGCTATAGATTGCGGTGCTAATCGGTGGCTAGGGTTGATTAGGGTGAGTTCTTTGTAACAACGTTCTGATTTCTTGCTCTAATCTTTCACGTCTAATCCTCGATTTATCTCGTTGATACCACGCGCCTATCGCTATGAATGCTATAAGTGTTAAGACTATTGCTAAAGTAAGAATGAAATATAGTTTGTTAAAATTAAATGCCCCAACTTGGATAAGAGAAAGCCAAATACCAATTGTACCAATGACAATACCATTAAATATTTCCCAAAAACTTGAAAATATGGTATGTGCCTTTGATATTTCTCTTTCATACTGTAGTATTAATATTTGTAAGGGGGTAGTTTCTTTTTTCATTAACGTAAATTCTTACATATCTCCAAGAACCGATACCAACACAAAAATATAAGAACGCTATCCACAAAAACAAACTCACTGAAGTTAATAATAAAATAAGAAAGAAAAATAAACCACCTATAAAACTACTTACACTAATACAGATAAATAAGAGAAGATTTATTTTTTCTTCTTTGCTCAGTATATCATTCTGAACATTTTGCATGTTTGTAGTTTTCCCCATCCAATTTATCGAGTTGTTCTTTACTTATATAAACTAAATTGGAATTATCTACATTGTTTATAGAGCACTTAAACAAGTCGTATGTTGTATTAGAAGAAACATCTAAAACATACCGACTCTCTGAAACAGCTTTATAGGTTCCATACAACCCTAAAGCAACGATACCTAGTAACAGGAACGTACCTACTACTATAGCTTCTCCTTTTTTGTCCATTGGACTATACTCATACATTTTTGGACTATTTAGTTCTTTCTTTGTTACTCTGGAGTACTCAGAATGTATAAAAACTTTTAGGTTATCCGATGAGACTAACCTAACTAAGTGACGTTTACTTAACCGTTCATTACACGTAATTAAACCTATTTGAAAGTATGGGATAAAATTAACAGCACAAAAATTAATCTCAAAGACCATTGTTCATTTGCGTAATTCGGTTGTATGCCGTGCATAACATCATTTCTAAATTCCCATAACTTTTTGTATTTCCAAACTCGAGTTTTGAATTGTTCTTTTGACATAAATTCACAAAAGTTTTTGTCGAAAAGAGCGTGTAGTTCTTTTAAAACCTTTTCCATATTAGCATAACCTTTTCCTTGAATCCGCCCTCCCTTCACAATATTCTTCTCCTCTCCAAACTTGATAAATATGCCATCTATTGATAAAAGTAATAAAGGAATTGAGACATAATAACCTTCTTTCCTGTTGTTGATGTGAGCAATTAATGCTCTGTTGATAACCTTATAGTATGGTTTAATGAACTTATTTGACCTGAACAATCTAAGAAGCTGTTTAACATCTTCTTTATCGGTTACGAAATTGTTGAATCTATTGTGAGTATGGTCATAAAAAGAGGAATAAGTTATTGGGAGTTCTCCGTGTAATATCCATTTGTGGAGAGAGTTTCTTATTTTATTATAACGTCTCTCTTGAAGCTTACCTGCCGTCTCCAATGCCTGATTTAATGCTTTAAATCTTGCACTAATCAACTCAATAACCCCAAAGATAGGTTTTCTTGGCGTCATATAGCCTATGACTTACAAATAGTATAAATACCTATTCTAATTTTTTCTTTATCGAGATTGATTCAGTTATCCCCGATTAAAAATGAAAGCTAGAACAGCAATGATTACTGCTACAATTGCCCAGAAAATGGCTACATCTTTGATGATTTTCTCCCCAGACAATTCTGAATACAGTCTTCCAACTTCTCTAAATCTTAATAATCTATCCTCCATCTCCAAAGCAGTATGGGGATTCTCCAATTCCTTTCTCAATTCCTTTATATTATCCAGCTTCTTTCTATAATCTGAATTCTTTATGAAATAATATCTACAAAATAAAAGAATCTCATGCAAACTTGAAGTCAGATTTTTCTCTTTAAATGAAATATAGGTTTGCCACACCATTATCTCATAACTATGAAGTCTTTTTCTGATTGCAGTTTGGGGCTGAAGAGGCGGCTCCTTATCCGCAAAATAATCTTTGGTTATATTCACATAATCCGAAAAGTGCTTAGTCACCTGAGAATAATAGTCTCTATAGTCCTTCAAAGATAGACGTTGAGCTGCTATCTCTTTGCTTATAGTAACTACATTTTCTCCGAATTGTAATATCTCTGAGGATAGACTCATCTTAAATAATCCTTCAATCTAATAAGGAAGTATACTAAAAGTAAGACACTTGCAATGCCTAATATCAAGGATGCTAAACTGTTAAGATTGTTCACATCAACAAATCCTTTTAATAAGAAGAATGCAAAAGCCCCATACAAAATACTCCCCCCTATGATGAAAAATAGAGTATAGTGAGGTTTCATCTTATAAGTTCCCCAATCAATTTTCCTATTTAAACCTTCCTTATCCCAGAACCAGCACCCCCTCCATTGACCTCTTCAGAAATGGCTTTATATCCAGAAGACTTACCAGCCCTCTTTTCAATAACCTTTAAATATTCCCCCCATCCCCTTCTCGGAAAACAACGGAGGATGAACTATGGCAGCATTCAAGATGACCATTGGCGATCCCAAGACGGGAAAGACGGTTCAGAAGGAAGTTAAGGATCAGGAGGCGGAAAGCTTGATCGGGAAGAAGATAACAGATACGTTCGAAGGAGACGGCGTCGGATTAGCCGGATATTCTTTTGAGATTACCGGAGGCTCGGATGACTCTGGAGTTCCCATGAGGAGAGATGTTCAGGGAACAGCAAGGAAGAAGATACTGGTCGTAAGCGGCGTTGGAGCCAGGAAGAGAGGAAAGGGAATCCGGCAGAGGAAGATGGTTGCAGGCAACACGGTTCATGCAAAGACGGCGCAGATCAACCTGAAGGTCCTTAAGATGGGCAAGGAAGACATTTTCGCTGGAGCCAAGGAGGCAAAGAAGGCAGTGAAGGAAGCCAAGCCCGAGGCAAAGGAAGCAAAACAACCTGCGCCAAAGCCCGAGGCAAAGGAAGATACGCGCCCTGAGCCAAAGCATCAGGCAAAGCTAGCAAAGGAGGAAAAGGCCTCTTAGAATGTCAAAGAAAAAGGAAGGCCAGCCGGAGATTAACATTGGCTTGTTCGGCCATGTTGATCATGGTAAGACAACACTTCTTCAGCGCCTGAGTGGCAAATGGGCTGATACGCATTCTGAAGAGATTAAGAGGGGCATCACGATTCGCCTCGGCTATGCCTATATCGAGATACGGAAATGCCCGAAATGCAGCACCTATACTGTAAAGGAGGAATGCCCTGAATGCAACGAGAAGGCCGAGCCAGTGAGGAAGATAAGCTTTGTTGACGCTCCCGGGCATGAAAGCTTAATGGCAACGATGCTTGCAGGCTCTGCAATCATCGATGCAGCATTGCTCCTTGTGGCAGCCAACGAGGACTGCCCCCAGCCGCAGACGCGGGAGCATTTAATGGCTTTGGAGATCCTCGGCATCAAAGATATCATCATTATCCAGAATAAGATTGACCTGGTGGATGAAAAAACCAGCCTCAAGAACTACAATGAGATCAGGAGCCTGCTCAAGGATACTGCCTACGCTGATGCCCCCATCATCCCTGTGAGCGCGCAGTTTGGGGTGAACATCGACCTGCTGCTTGAGGAGATAGAGGGCAGGTTCAGGACTCCAAAGAGAGAGGCAGGCAAAGATCCCCTCTTCTTGGTCGCACGGAGTTTTGACGTTAACAAGCCAGGCACAGAGATCGCAAAGCTTCAGGGAGGCGTTGTTGGAGGCACGGTGATTCGTGGAAAGCTCAAGATAGGCGATGAGATTGAGATCAGGCCTGGAAGGCTTGTTGAGGAGAAGAACCAGAAGGTGTGGAAGCCAATTCTCTCAAAGATCGTGGAAATTCAGAGCGGAGGAGTTTCCTTAAAAGAGGTTGTGCCCGGAGGATCAGCTGCCCTGCAGACCTCCCTTGACCCGTTTCTGGTGAAGTCTGACTCTCTTGTGGGGGGCATTGTCGGCCATGTGAAGAAACTCCCTCCGGTCTGGGAGGAACTTCATTTGGCTCCGAAGCTGCTCAAACGTGTTGTTGGTGCAAAGGAGGACCTTGCCGTTGAGGAGCTGAAGATGAACGAGGTATTGATGCTCAACGTGAATTCTGCGGCAACTGTCGGAACCATCACAAAGGTAGGAAAGGACATTGTTGAGGCTGTCCTGAAGCTTCCGGTCTGCGCCGAGAAGGGCAGCAGGGTGGCGATCTCAAGAAGGATAGGGAACAGGTTCAGGCTGATTGGATATGGGGTTATACAATAGCTGACTAAGAAATTTAATCTCTCAGCACATACTTGCCATTTTCTTCGAAAACAATCGCTCCTCTAAACGGATCGTTTTCCTGATAGAGATGTAAGTTGTACATGTTATTGAGTATTGCATCTAATTCTTCTGCTGCTCTTTCATTAGTTTTATCAGGAACCGTAACCTGTATTGTATACCTTAGCTCTCTATCTCCGATTTCTTGTTTTGTCCTTAATCTATCTTGAGTGCTCATTGCGCTAGGAAATCGTATCCGGGATTTAGCACTTTCATAAGCTGGCATTAATAGGGGATCTCCTTCTAGTCCGCCTAACCCTTCTGTCAAGGAAAGTTCTAATTCAGACGGAGTTTGAGTAGCCTCCCTGATGAAAGGCAGATACCCTTCAATTTCTCCTTTTGAAGCATTACAATCAAAAAATCCGTACGCTTTTCCGCCTGGTTTAGCCGTAGGGCTCGTATTTACTTTCCTGCCCTCTCTATCAACGAATGACATATCCATTGGGTATACCTTTGTAGCTGCCATACCCTTACTATGGATTGTCTAGTATATAAACCTTTCAATTTGTAACTACTAAAAAGAGACTATAAACTCGGGTTGAGCCTGCTACCGTAGAGTGTTTTAGGGAGCACATCTTTCTTATCAAATCTTGCTTAGGGAGCACAGTTCGCAATCTTCACGAAATGGCCTGGAAGCAGGGATTCGTGCCCTACCAATAATCCGTCGATTGCTGCTTTTTTGAGAAAGGAAGGGGCGTTTCTTGGAGTGACGCTTCCTCCGTAGAGGATTGGTATCTTTTTTGCTGTGGCTGCTGAGCTTGATTTTGCCAGAACAGAGCGGATGAATTCGTTGGTCTTTTCTGCGTTTTCAGGGGTGTCTGGCGTATGTGAGCCTATAGCCCATAACGGCTCATAGGCGATGATGATGTTTTTTAGCTTGTGGGTTCCTTTTAATGCTGTGAGGAGCTGATTCCTCAAGACATGCGAGGCCTGGCCTAATCTTCTCTGCAGGCCTGTCTCACCGATGCAGAGGATAGGAGTGAGGCTGTGCTTCAGGCAGGCCCTAAGCTTTTGATTAATGAGGCGGTTATTCTCATGGAGGATAGAGCGCCTCTCTGAATGGCCGATGAGCACGTACTTTACATTAAGTTCTTTCAGCATCAAGGGAGAGATCTCTCCTGTAAACGCTCCTCTTGTTTCGTAGAAGACATCTTGGGCTCCTAAACGTATGTTGGTTTTTTTGAGAAGAGGGGCGATTGGGCAGATGTCTGTGTACGGAGGGCAGAGGACGATGGTACGCTTTGTTTTTATTCTTGGAAGGATTTGCTTTACGAATGCCAAAGACTGCTTCTGGGTCTTGTGCATCTTCCAGTTGGCGACAATGTACTTCATGCCATACTACTTGGGAACTGGGTTTATAAGGGTTTCGAGGTCCGGCAGGGTTACCTCTTCCGATGAGCGAAGCGATACATCAAGAACAGGTATCAAGTGGGAGTTCGTTTCCAAACCGAAGGCTCTTTTTGTTAATGCAATCGGGGGAGTTCCGTTAGTTAGGTTCTCGTGGACCAAATATCACTCACAAGTAGAAACATTTTTAAATACGCGGATATGTCTAATACAATAAGATGTTAAAACAAAAAATCCTAGTTACAGCTGCGCTTCCGTATATTAATAATGTTCCTCATATGGGGCATATTGTTGGATCTCATCTGCCAGCAGATATATTTTATCGATATTGCAGAGCAAAGGGCTATGATGCTATTTTTGTGGGTGGTTCAGATGAACACGGAACCCCATCTGCTGTGGCAGCAAAAGAACTGGGGTTGCATCCTCAACAATTAGTAGATAAACTTCATAATATTCATAAAAAAGTTTATGAAAGACTAAATATTGATTATACAAATTATTCTAGAACCTCAAATTTATCACATCACAAAACCGTACAGGATTTTTTTAATGTCATTAATGAAAACGGATACGTTAGTAAAGGAAGTATGAGAATGTATTTTTGTGAAAATGATAATATGTTTCTTCCAGATAGGTTTGTTGTTGGAACATGCCCAAAATGTGGTTACGAATCTGCTAATGCCGATCAATGTGAGAGCTGTGCATCAGTTTTGGCTCCAGACGAATTAGTTGATCCACATTGTAAAAGTTGTGAAGCAACACCTATAATGAAGGAATCAGAACATTTGTATATTCGTTTAGATCGGTTGGCAGAAAGTCTAGATAAGTGGATAGAAGGAAATAAAGGGACTTGGAGATCTCAAGTTTATGGAGAAGCCAAAAAATGGATTAGAGAAGGATTGAGAGAACGATCAATAACTAGAGATTTAGAATGGGGTGTGAAAGTTCCATCGGAAGCGTTGGAGAATAAAGTGTTTTATGTTTGGTTTGATGCACCAATAGGTTATATGACTTTCACGAGAGAGATTGGTGAAGACGTTTTCGATGAATATTGGAGAGATCCAGAATCAAAAATATTTCACTTTTTAGGAAAGGACAATATACCATTTCATACTGTTTTTTGGCCTGGTATGCTAATAGCGCATGGTGGATTTAATTTGCCATTAAATGTAGTAGGTTCTAATTATCTAAATTTTGAAGGACAAAAATTTTCTAAAAGCAAGGGGGTCGGCGTATTTTGTTATAATCTGTTGGACTCAGATATAGATATAGATGTTCTCCGTTCTTATTTGACAACGGTAATCCCAGAAACAAAAGAATCTGACTTCAAGTGGGGGGAGTTTAGAACTATCACTAATAATGAACTTATTGGTAAGTTAGGCAATCTCTTTAATAGAACCCTGAATATGATTTGGAAGAATTTCGGAGGACAACTAAATTACAGTACGTTATCAGACCTAAATGGTATTGACAATCATTTGATAGAAGCGATAAAGACAGAACCATTATCTATAGGCGACCTCTTCTTTGGAGTGGAGTTTAGAGAAGCCTATAGAAGGATTATGCAATATGCTTCAGAAGGGAATGTTTATCTCCACAAAACCGCGCCATGGAATTTAATAAAAGAAGGCAGGGAAGAAGAGGCAAAGAAATCTCTTTATCTCGCTCTAAGCTTATGTAGATCTTTAGCTATTGTTTCAAGCCCCATATTGCCTGAAAGTATGCAGAGATTATGGACTGATCAGTTAAATCTTCGCGGTTCTTTGTCAACTCCAGGAATTTGGGATGAAGCTACTCAAATAAGTATTCCATCTGACCACACAATAAACAAACCAGAACCATTATATGCTAGAATAGACGATAAGAGATTGGAAGAACTAGAAAAACATCTATCAAAACCCCACTCACTGGAAGAACTAGTTAAGTAAGCTAGCATCAAAATGAATAAAAATGAAATATACGAGAGAATTAAGCAATACTTCCCGCTTCAATTTACTGAGAACCACATTTCTGAATACTTAGTACGATGTCTTAGGGCCGTTGCTCAAAAGATAGATTCCGATGATTTGGCAAGGTTGAATGGTTCTGCTGGTAAATCTGAATTCAAAGGTTTAGTTGAAAAATATTCATCAGTCCCAAAGGTTGGAGAGCCTGCAGAAGAGGTCTTAGAAAGCATTGTTAATGATTTGTTCTCACGTGTTCCAAGATGGCGGAGTCCGGAACTACAGTATAATGTCGGAACTGCCGTAAATTCGGTTGCTTTAGCGGCTTATGTCTTAGCATTAGAGGAGAATATCTATGCGATAAATGATGGCCTAGCAGGAAACTCTCTTGTAGCAGAAGAAGCTGTTTCTAGCATATTAGCCAGAGATCTTGCGGGTGTTGAAAAAAAAGCAAGAGGCTTCTTTACATTTGGAGGGACTGCTACAAACTTATATGCTAAAAAATTGGGCATAAAGAAAGCCGTCCCAGGATCCTCAAGGAAAGGCAATACTGAAGGAATTAAGGCAATGGTCACAAGAGACTGCCACTTTTCTCATGACGTTTCTATTGATTGGCTAGGCATTGGCAAAGATAACACAATAATAATTGAGCCAGGAAGTGACAGAAGAAGTAATCTGGATGATGCCGAAAGAAAAATAAGAGAGGCGCTTGATTCTGGTGGAATACTAACTTCCATAGCAGTTAATGGGGGTACGACATACAATCACATTGTTGATGGTATAAACGGATTTGTCGAACTTAGGGATAGGATTGTCCAAGAATATTCTTTAAGTTACACTCCTCACGTCCATGTTGACTCTGTAATCGGATGGTCATGGCTATTTTTTAGAGGATATGACTTTGAAAATAATCCGTTAGATATTAATCAAAGAGCTTTAAACATGATTAGAGAACAGTATGGACGAATTTCTCACATTAATATGGCAGATTCATGGGGTGTTGATTTTCATAAAGGCATCGGTGCCTGCCCAGTAGATTGCAGCGTTTTCATGGTTAATGATGAACGGGATTTGAGATATATCTCAAAGAAGGGAGAAATTGACATTCATCATCTAGCTGAAGAATTTAGTTTCACAAGCCCAGTAGATTTTACGTTAGAAACTTCTCGATCAGCAGGTCCTGCTTTATCAGCACTAGCCTCTCTTCGTCTTTTGGGATTAAACGGTTACAGAAGAAATCTTGCTAACTTGATAGAGCAGACCGTAGTCATGAGAGACTCGTTGCGTGAACACAAAGACATGTACATTTGTCACGAAGAAGCCTCCTTAGGTTTTGTGACAATGCTTCGGTTTTATCCTCCCGAACTTATGCGAGACCCGAGATTATGTATTGAACTCTCCGACCCATCTTTGGATACAAAAAACATCAGCGAACAAGTTAACAAATATATGAAGGAATTTTTCACATGGGACGAATCTACGAGAATGAGGGCGGGACGCGGTGTGGAGTATTCTATCAGTTCCGGTTATATTACTTTATCAAATGGTGCAAAAATAACTGGTGTAAAATTGTATCCTGTATCACCTCATTTTAATGAGCAATATGCAAGGAAGGCTGTTGAAACAATTGTATCGCAGAAGAAAATATTTGATCAACAAGTTAAGGGAAAATGAACCAACCCCAAAAAGAAATCAGTAGCTTGCTTGATTATTCTCATGAGGTGACTGGACTTGACCAATTTATTTTATATGGGGGAACTCCGTTAGATTTAATGATTCATGGAAGCTATCATGATATTGATCTTGCAACTCAAGGGAAGAGTGAAGAATGGATTACTGCGTTAAATAAACAATTTTCAGCGAAAGGATTTGATGTAATTCAACCAAGAAGGCCGTATCAAATACGTAATGGCTCCGTAGAGGTTATCTTAGTTTATGCCAAAAATGATGCTAATTTTTTTGATGTTTGTTTTATGGAAGACTTAAGTTTAATTGGACTATTTGATATAGAATCATCTTACTGGAAATATCCGAAAAAAGAGCATGTTGACCAATATAATGCACTTGAAGCATTAGCGTCAAAGTGTATTAGGCCAATAAGATCATTTGAATCAGAAAACCCATTATTGTGGTTCTCACGATTTGTACGTCTTTGTTCAAAATACAATTTTCAAATGACCAATACCTCCCATGCTCCAATAATTGATGCAATAAATTCAAGAGTTGGTTATGATGAACAGACTGTTAGTTCACCCCAATATTCCTCAGCAGTATCATCTGTTTTCAGTGCAATATTGCGAGCAAAAGACCGTCAAAAGTTTTCTAGTGAACTTATTGAAACCGGGTTGATACGTAAGCTTCTACCAGAACTGGATAAATTTTTAAGCAGAACGAATGAAGACGTGCTGATCAGAATTAGAAACAGAGAAGAATTTTGTGGCATTTTAAGAGAAAACCTTTCACCTGAAGAAAGAGTAGATCTCGACAAAAAGTTACAGGAGTTAAGCTACAGAAGTTGGGAAAATGAGTGATAAAATGGAAAAAATTGAGTATTTATTACATTTGCCAAGTGAATATCAACTTATGTTAGCAAGTTTTTTCGTTACTAACCCCGTTGCTTTACAAAGAATGAAAAAACAATGGGTTGAAAGAGATACTGAACACAAAGTAAGAGGAAGAACAGACGCACAGTCTAAAGAATTTAGGAATGATCTTCTTGGTGGGGCTGTTTGTCTTTTTGATCCGAACAGAGTTGATTTGGGTTTTCTGGCAGAAGTTAATGTGCCAACCGCATCTGGTTTATACTATCCTCCTTCAGAGAAGGCTCTATATGTTGGAAGTAATATGTATGTGAAGAAAGTTCAGAGAGGAAAAGTTGTTGACACATTAAACAATAATTTGTTCTGCGATGTACACACAATTGAAGAAGGACCAGATAAGAAATTGCTTATCGCTTCCACGGGTGTTGATGGGATTCTCCTAATAGATCCTAAAAGTCCTCAGCGAGTGATTTGGGACTGGCTGGCTACAAAGCATGGATACAATAGAACGCCAGATGGAAGAAGAAGAAAAATTGATAGGGGGGTAAATTATCAAGAGGTTTATTCAATAACACCAGATCACACCACCCATCTAAATACGGCTATTTTTCACAACGGCAGGATTTATGCTTGCTTATTCCACCAAGGTTCTCTGGTTGAGATTGATCCAGATACAAGGAAGCATGATGTTGTTCTAGAGGGAATGATCTGTCCCCATCATATTAAGCCAAGAGAAGGGGGGTATATTATTTCAAATTCAAGAGCAAATAAGGTGCTGTTGCTTGACGGAGGATTTAATGTCACAAGAACTATAGATGGTGATTTTGATTGGGTTCAGGATGCTACCCCACTAGAAGATAATAAATACTTGATTGGCGATTCTAATAATAATAGGTTTGTAAAAGTTGATGAACATGGTTACAAAATCGATGAGTTAAGGTACGAAGAGAGGAAGATGTTTTGCTTTCTACCAATCAAAAAACAAGACGTTGTGGAGATTTTTGGGGCATCATAAAAATGTCATTAACAATAATCATCTCGGCGCTTAATGAAGAACAAAATATTGAAGCTGTTTTAAGTAAGCTAGAGAATCAAGTTGATGAAAAAGGGAATGTGTTAGACAAAGATAAGTATAATGTACTTGTAGTTGATAATGGAAGCAGTGATGATACGGCAAAATTAGTCAGGAGATTTAGTGAGCAGAGCGAATTGCACATTGGAATGACGTATGAACCAGTTCAAAACATAATCACTGCAAGAAGAGCTGGTGTTCGAGAATTGCAAGCAAATAAATTTTATGCCAACACTAGATTTCTAGCTTTTTGTGACGCTGATGTTTCTGTCCCTGGCGAATGGATTAGTTCAATGATGACAGGATTTAAAGATAGAGGCACTGGAATTTTATCATACAACGGCTCGTTTCCACACAGTTTTTGGGAAAAAGTACCCAGACTTGTTGAAAAATACGTCTTGGAGGTAGGAACTTTATTCTTTCCAATGGAGACCATAACCTATTATGAGGTGCATAAAAGAGATGTTAAGTTTACTAGACAGATATACTCTGATTTTGTAAGACCGCCAAGCGGTGGTTTTTATGCCATTAGATTAGATCATTATAATTCTGTTAATGGTTATGAGAGAGAGTTTACTGATGATGGTAAAGAGGTTGATGGGCCAACATGGAGACTATACATCAAACTGATGGGCGCAGGAGCTAATCTTAAATTTATTCCTGATATTGAAATGATTAATAGTGAAAGAAGGTTATTAGGAGCCCCCGAGAAATTCTTCAGAGTCCAGGAATACGATCAACTAAGTGATCTTAGGCAGGATCTGCGAGAAAGAAGTGACAGCCAGTACAGTTTTGTTGATAATTTAGCGAGTTCTATTGACTTTACCCCTGTACAAAGATATGTGACTCAATATTACTTGTTATTTCCATGCGTTAATAGACCAGAACTTATAGGATTGAATGAAACGTATTTTGGCTCATTAAAAAGAGCTGTAGAAACAGATATTCTTCAGTGGAGATCAAAGAATAACCGTGCAAGAGGACAGGATGTTTTTAGATTTTGTGATGAGTTAACTGACAAATACTCTGATAAATTATGGCATGAAATACCAACTGGGAGGGAAGAAGCTCAGCCACCAAAATCCAGAAAATGAGAATAATAGAAGATGATCAGGTACATTCAAAAGCTTCTGATGGTAATTGGAGACCATCACAAGTAGTTGAAGAAGCAAAACAAAGAGGTCTCCAAGCAATTGCTCTTACTGACCATGACACTACTTTTGGTGTTCCTGAAGCCCAAGAAACTGGAAAAAGGGTTGGAGTAATTGTGCATAGTGGTATCGAAGTTAATTCTTCCTATCAAGACTCAGATGTAACCTTAGATAGTTTAGATATATTAGGCCTAAAAATGAATCTAGATTTAATTCAGCCACTTGAGAGTAAACTGTCTGTCTATAGGCATGATGCACTTGATAGGATCATAGATAAGCTTAATCAGTATATCTCTTCAGAGGAGTTTGAAAGAGATGATAGGGAGAAAAGGTACTCTCTTAAGAGTCCAAGAGTAATAAGCGTCGACGATCTCATTACCTGGAAATGTGAATGGAATGATTATAAATGTGAAGTGCCATACATTTCTGATTGGGAAATTGCATTTTATGCCTTTGGTCGTTTCGCTCCTCACTTGAATTTAGAGAAAAGAACATTGGGTGGGGACAGAAGTGTTATGAAAGAAATAATGAGAGAATATCCATTTTTATTCCAAAGAACAACCAGGAGGCCATCCTGGGAAGAAGCGATGAGAGAAATTAAAAATGCCGAAGGTTTAGCTGTATGGAGTCATCCCGGGCGGGCACTTTATTATCAAGAAAGCGGGCTAATTAAAGAATGGGAACTCGACGAAAATGGATGGTGCTTACCTGAGAGAAAGAAAAGTCCATTTGCCGTAGCACAAAAATTAGCTGAAAAAGGATTGGATGGGATTGAGTTGTATTATTATGCTGGAAATGATACTCTTCATGGTCATATACAAGAACAGATCAACAAGTATTTTAAATTAATGGCAGAAACATTTGGACTTATGGTCACTTATGGATCTGACTGCCATGGACCGCGATTAAGAGAACCGTATATGGGGGTATTTGGTTCTTCTACGCTGATATTGTAATCAAGATGGAAATCATAAACAAAACCATGGACCGGGGAGATTTGTTTACTGATGAATCTATGCCCGCAATAAACCGGATTGATGACTTGATTCGTGACATTTACTCTAGGGGATTGAATATCACAAACTGGTATGGTTTTATGACAGACGACAGAGAAGCTGAAAGTCTGCAGGGTGTTGGGATAGACAATAGAGGTTCAGATTATGAGCCGCTCACAGGAGTTGTTGATGATGGAAGATTTCCATGGTACTTATATTGGGAAACATGTACCGTCCTGGCAAACGGCCCTAAACTAAAAAAAGACCATGTTGTTTTAGATGCAGGAGGAACTTCTTCTTTATTTAGTTGTTATCTTGCTTCTCGAGGAGCCGAGATGCATTCGATAGATTTTAATGAGGAAATTGTTGCGAACGGCAATAAGTTAAGCCAAGAGATGGGTTGGAATATGTCCTCATACCATATGGATATGAGGACACTGGATTTCCCTGACGAATTTTTTAATCACGCTTATTCGATTTGTGTGTTTGAACATTTAGAGTCTAGAGTAAAGCAACTTGCATTAGAGGAGATTGCAAGATGCTTGAAACCAAAGGGGATGTTATCAATAACTTTTGATTACAAAAATCCTGCTCCTGATGTCTATCCAATTGGGCCGGATACAAGTTCTGAGAATAGACCCTCAACAACAGAAGATATTGGGAGGGCATTTCTTTCAACAGGGCGTTTTGAGTTAGTAGGAAACAAAGAATTTTTTGATAACGGGAAAACATATTTAATGAACCCTAAATTTGGCAACCGTCCCTATACTTTTGGAGCGATATTTTTACAGAAAAAATAGTAAACTTATTAAATAAGATTAAACATAATTGTAAAAATGGATATCGGATTTGCAATACTTTTAGAGGATGAATGTTACAACTACTCTCGTAAATTAGAATTAAAACTATGTGAAAAATTCGGTTTATGCTGGGGCTTGAAGCAAAGTCCACACATAACCATTAAGGCACCATTTGAAACAGACAAATTAGGCCCATTTGTAAAATATCTGAAGAGCTTGGCAAAAGAGATATCTCCATTTGAAATCGAATTAGAAGGGTTTAATTACTTCGGGAATAAAGTTATTTTTCTTGATGTAAAGAGAAACAAGCAGCTTAAAGAGTTGCATTTTAGAATCTTAAGAGATTTACAAAGTAAGTTTAGTATCAATCCGCACGAATTGGAAGGTAAACATGTAAAATTTCATTCTAGTATTGCTACTGGCGACGTGACTGAGGAAAAGTTTAGGAAAGCAAAGCAATATCTGAAGAAATATCATCCAAACTTTAAGTTTACAGCAAAGACTATGGGGATTTTTTATTATCTTGGTGAAGATGCTGGATGGATTATAGTAAGAAGGACAAAGTTTAATAGAGATAGAAAATAGTTTTTAGTGGCTGTAATATTCCTTCAGCGTCGCTTTTCTTCCTGAAGGAGTATATGCGAAAGCGCCGAACTCTTTCATGTTTTTTGCTTCCTTGAAGCTGAACACAGGCCCGTCCTTGCATACTAACCTGTCATCTACCATGCACTGGGCGCAGATTCCGTAACCGCAGGCCATGAAGCGCTCTAAGGAGAGTTCTCCCTGAATGCTGTGTTTTAACCCTAGTTCCATCACTTTTTTCATCATGACCTCAGGTCCGCAGGCGTAGATGAAGTCTATTTTTTTGTTTTTTAATTCGTTTTCCAATACCGCTGTTGTAAAGCCTTTAAATCCAAAGCTGCCGTCATCAGTGCAGAATCTTGCGTTTTTAAAGCGGTCTTTGTATAATAATAATTCCCTGGTTCTTGCTCCATTGATGATGATTGGATTGTTTAATTCTTCTATCAAGGTTGCCACTGAGGCCATGCCCAGGCCGCCTGCTACGACTATTGATTTTCCCTTCTTTATCGAGAACGGTTTTCCATAGGGGCCTCTGATGCCGAGCTTGTCTCCTGGCTTTAGGGTTATTAGTTTCTTTGTGCATTCTCCCTTTGCTTCTACGGTTATTCCTATCTGGTCTTTGGAGTGGTAGGATAACGCGAACGGCTTCTCATCAATGCCAGGAAGCCAGAGCATTATAAATTGGCCTGGCTGGTAATCAATCTTATGGTTCAGGAAGAGGGTTGAGACGGTTTTGGATTCCTTCTTTACTTTCGTGATTTTTAGGACTTTTGGGATTTCCATTTCAGGCTTCTCCTTTTCTGCGATTCAGGCTGTTGCAGATAATTCTCATCCGTAATAACCTTATCTCCGGATTCAAGCTCAAGATTCTTTCGTGCATCTCCAGCTATCTTACCTCCTTTCCTGGCAGCACTTTTATTCTCAGAGAATCCTAATGCATTTCTGCTTCGTGCGATCTTTGTTGTTGATGCTTCTCCCAACATTGTGAAGATAATCTCGAGATCAGTCATATGGTCCCTTAGATTCTCTTTTTTAAGAGATTTAAGCTTTTTGTATTCATCAACCGTCTTGCCAAACGTTGCCTTGCTGATTTCGTTTGTAAGAATTGCATATTCTTTGTCTTCTTTTACTCCTCGTTTAGACCATTCGTCAGTTAATTCCTGCCTTACTGCAATGCCCCTGACCCTCTTTTCTATCCAGTCATCAGAATAGCCTTTTTGCTTGTACAACTCCTTCATACGCTTTTGTGTAAGTTCTGGATCTTGTATTTCCTCCACACGCTCATAACCGACTTGCGCAAGCCATTGCTTAAAGGGCTCGGCCTTTGGGGATGGGATGGACTGGATTATACGGAACATGTTCTTTGTATTTGCGCAGTCTGTAGCGTAGGATTTACCATCAGCTGAGGGTAATTTCAGTTGTAAACAATATGTTAACAACTGACTTTCTCTTCCTTTCAAAACCCCCCAGTATTGCCTGGGGCTTGGGCTGTCAGTGAGTGCCTGAACTACATCCACCACAGAGAAATACCACTGATTTTCATGCCAGATTCTTCTTATCCGCTTGTCTTGGAAGACGACTAAGGCTTTGTCCATTCTTGCCTGAACCCTCTCTTTATAGCAAATCGCACAAATTTTGGAACATTTATCCTGCGATTTGCTAGTTACTAAATCTCACAATATGTTCATAAATTAATGAGATTTACTATTAGATGGGTATTCCTGGTTTTATAATGGTTGCGGTGGTGTTGGGATGGCTTATTTCTTTAAAAATTTCCTGGCCATCTCGTGAAATTCCCTGCATATCCCAAGGTCAAACTCTGCAGTCTCTCTAGAATAGGAATAATGGTAATCAGCATCTTCTCTTGCACTCATCGCAGCCTTAAAATCGTTGATATGCCTGCTCTCAATCTTTCCATTTTTGTTTAAGTGCTCCAATACAGCAATGACTGCAATGTGTTTTTTCTCAATATAGCCCTGATCGTAAAGGACGGCTTTGGCGGCATGAAACATGGAATAATAGCATTTCACAATACTCCATTTGTAATCCTCATCACTGAGCGCTTTTTCAGCTTTCCCAAGGTCATAGGCTGACTCATTTAATTCCTTTTCGCTGAGCTCCTTATCTGGGCTCGTTTTTATCAGGAATCTCTTTTCAATGCATTGCTTCAGGCTTATCATACAAGCCTCACCTTGTCCTTCTCAACCCTCTCATAGAATGCCTTGTCCTGCTTGGCCATCTTTGACCATTCCAGGTCTGTGAATATGTTAAAACTTATCTTTCTTCCCATCTTTCTCTCCAGGGATTCCATATCGCGTATGATCTCTGTTCTTCTGGCCTTTCCTATGATCAAGAGATCCATATCACTGTCTGTACTGTAGTCTCCTCTTGCGCAGCTTCCATACAGGTATACCTCTGAATTCTCTGGCTTCTTTATATCGCTTAATCCCATCAGGATATTTATCTTCTTGAGTTCGGTAATCACCCCGTTATCATTGTTGATGTTCACCATGCGGCTAGAGCCTATTGTCTTTCTTGTTATGAATCCGTTTTTTTCAAGATAGTACAGCCATTTTATGACTGTGGCTTTTGATATCTTTGTTTTTTGTACCAGCTCTCTCTGGAGGACGTCTTCATGGTCTACAAGGTATTTTAGAATGAGGAGTATCTTCTTGTTGCCGAATAGGTCTTCCAGCTGCATGATGAGATTAGGACTGGTTTAAGTATTTAAACCTTTTGGTATAAATGGATAGACCTAATGGTTTAATTGGTTTGACTCATAGTTTGTGAGTTCTTCAGATTTTCTTAGCCTGCTTGGGAGGCATCTTTTGGATGACTGCAAAAATGCTAAAATGTGGTCACCCAAGAGCAAAAGAATTCTTTACAACCTCTCCTGCCCTAACCTCTTATTAATAATCGCATGATATCTCTTCTCCTTGTCTATACCGATGGAATTCCTGTTAAGCATTGGTATGCGCAGCATATCCATTAAGCTAAAAAGACCCTAACACAAAATCATCTCAACGCTATATACTTCCCCCTTTCTCTAAAACTTACTATTCCTTTATCTCTCAGAAACTGCAATTGCTGCCTTATTTTTGCTTTGACATGCTGATTTTCGGGGTGATCTTTTGCAAGCTCTTCTTCATATTCATAGACCTCTTTAAGCGAAAACTCCTTTTTCTCCAGTGCATGGATTACCCGCAGGACATCAAGAGTCCAGCCCCTTTCAGGCAGAGTAGTGTCTTTGATGAAGCTGACCTTCTTCCACTGATTATGCACAGTCGTCTTATCGTATATTTCTTTCTCATGGATTATCTTTATTATTCCTTCTGGCGGAATTTTATTTAGCAGTACATTACAGCCAATCCATCCAGCTCTTCTGGCCCTCTGCGAGAGTGGCTTCCTTTTCTCAATAATGGTCTCGGTGAAAAAGAAGTAAGGCAATAAGAATAGGTTTTCAATGTAATAATCAGTATTATACTTCAGAAGGAAGAAATTTGGCCTGATATCGTGCTTGATAGAGTCTATCATTAAAGTATAAGCACCATCAAGAATCCTTTTTCCAAACTTACTCTTTTGACTCTTCAACTGGAATTGCTGGTTGCATTGAGGGCAGAAGAAATCTGCCACAGGCTGGTTATTTGGAAATTTATTTATCTCTAAATGAGAACATGCTGGGCAGAACATATTATTGCCCATCCAATTCTCAGTGAGAACCCGTATTCTTTGGGAATTGCTTTTGTATCTGTCAAATACTTCCTCTTGGTAAATACTGAGTTCCATTCTCATTCCATTATGTTGATGGTTAATAAATCTTATCCAAGATCGCTCCCCAGCCTATGATCATTCTTAAATAGATCCTCTGGATCAGCTTGTTTAATGAAATGCCCGTACTGCAATTCAAAAACCAAAGTAGAGATTCTTACAACAGAAAGAGGCCAGGTTAGGTGGCTGAATCCAAAGATAGGAGATAATGGCGCAATAATCGAGTTAGGAAATAAATGGGAATATGAAGGCGGAGAGACTCTAGAGGATACAAGATATGAAATAAGGTGCGTTAAATGCGGCAAAACAATAAAACATACTGATACCTTGGCGTAGTGTTAGGATCCGAAAAAAGGTGATCAACATGAAAATCACCCAAACCATCCTTGAAAAAACGTTCATCATCGAGCATAGAGGAAAAGAGTACTATGTCAATTTCGCGACTCTGATGGATATGTTATGGAACTAAGAGAGGGCGAGAATTGGCAAATAAATGATGAAGATGGCAACGAGCTTGATGTGTATGTCTTCCAACCTACTCCAGGAGAATTGAAGCAGAAATATAAAGAAGTAAGATTATTCAACAAGCTTGTCCGCTTCTGCATCAGGCATTTCAATGATTATCGGCCGGAATTATAGGCTTCTTATATACCCAAGCACGGGAGGAATCCTTTGGGTGACTACAAAAACAACCAAATGTAGTCACCTAAAATAGCAACATTTAAATATGTAGTCACCTCTATTAGAGGTATGCATATTGAAAAGCGAAAGGTTGGAAAGAAGATTAAGTATTTTCTTTCACATTCCTACAGAGAAGGCAAAAAAGTCCACAAATTCAGGAAATACATCGGGCAGAACTTAAAAATACAATTATTGGAAGAAAGAAGAACAATCGCTGAAAAGCTTATTTTGGAGGAGATACACCGCTACAAAATCATAAAAGACCCGCTCCGGGTGCAGCTTTCAGACGAAGAAATCACTGCAATAAGAAAACTTGAATTCAAGATACCGATAAAGCTAAGGCATTTGTCTGAAGGCCAATGGAAAGAATTCTCAGAGATATTCACCTATAACACCAATGCCATAGAAGGAAGCAAATTAAACCAAAGAGAGGTGCAGGATCTCCTGGAAAAGGATAAATGGCCCGACAAGTCAAAAGGGGATATTGCAGAAGCCTACGGAGTGGATGAGGCATTACGGTTTATCAGAGGGACCAAGGAGCATCTATCCATAGAACTTAGCAAAAAAATACACAAGATTGTCTTCAAGAATTCAAAGCCATTTGCCGGGAAATTAAGGAAAAAAGGCGAAGAAGTTGTTGTTATGGACAGCAGCGGGAATGTTGTCCATGAAGGAGCCCCCCAACCCCGGATCAGCCATTTATTGAATGAGCTGGTTTCATGGTATGACAAGAACAAGACAGCATATCCTGCCTTGGTTCTTGGCGCAGTGATCCATAACCAATTCGAGAATATTCATCCGTTCAGGGATGGAAACGGCAGGGTTGGCAGAATCTTGCTGAATAATATCCTGATTAAGCACAGCCTGCCTCCAATTAATATAGACTTAAAAAATAGGATGGAATACTACTCATCATTGCAGTCATATGAAAAGAATCACGATCTAAGGCCTACTATAGATCTTTATTTGAAGGAGTATGCAAACTTAAGAAAAAAGCTGGGTGGCCACAAAACAAGGAAAATGTAGACACCTAAGCTTGTCCGCTTCTGCATCAGGCATTTTAATGATTATAAGCTGGAATTATAAGAAGGTATTCTGAAATCTTGAGGCAACCGGGTTAAGTCAACACGCGTGTGTTGACTTAACCGATGATTGCAAAGGCTTTTAAATGTAAATGGGATTAGATACTGTATGGTGGGCACTCGTATCAAGGACAAGAGGGGCAGATTTATAGGTATTTTCGGAAATGTGCCTGAAACATTGAGGGATGATATTATAGTTACTTTGGACAAGAAGCCTTACACTTGGAACACTGCCTTTTTGGAGATCAAGGACAACACCAGTCTGGGAAAGAAACTATTAAAAAGACTGGAGGAATTGGATATCCTATGAGCGCTAAAATATCTGAAAGCATGAAAGAACTGGTTATAACCAAGATAGAGTCACATATGCCCTCTCACCTCAAGCTTTCTATAGGCTCTTACGGGAATCTCAGCAAAGAGGAGATGATAGAGCATGTCAAGAAAGGGGATGAGATAGGCCAGCAGATTGTCAGGGTACATATGTCCTTCTTGAAGGCTGTTGCAAGCGGGGAATTTGCCAGAAAGATGGTTTCTGTGGAAAATGGATAAAGGAATGATTATAACCCTGCCTCGTAACGATTACGTAACTGAATACATTTCACAATATTCAATAGAAATCATAAATCAAGCTCGGATTAAGGGGGTGCCTGTCAAGGAATTAAAAGACAAGAATGCAAATAGGGAGGAATTTGAATCTGTTCTCAGGAAGCTTAACTATTCCCTGATAGTCTTTAATGGGCATGGGTCTGAAGTATCTATAGAGGGACAGAATGGGGTTCTTGCGGACAAAGCGAACTCATCCTTACTTAAAGAAAGAATTACCTATGCACGATCCTGTAGTGCTGGGAGTATCTTGGGAAGGATCTGTATGAAAGATTCCAAGAAGGGATGTTTTATCGGATATACGCTTCCGTTCATGTTCTATGTGGATTCGAATTGGATTTCAACTCCCCGGAAGGATAGCGTTGCTCCTTTATTTCTAGAGCCGTCAAATTTGGTTGCTATCTCTCTGTTAAAAGGGAATTCAGCTCTTCACGCGCATGAAAACAGTAAGAAACAGATGTTAAAGAATATTAATAAAGTTTTAAGGAGGGGAGGTAATGAATCCTTTTTGTTTGCACAAGCTTTATGGAATAATTACCTAGGCCAAGTGCTCATAGGTAATCCATCTGCAGTAATGTGATTTTTACTGTGATTGCTTATGCCCTTCTCCAATCAATTGTTTTATGCCTGAATAGCCTCTTTCTTTCATCCATGCTTCCATCTCAGAGCAGACTTTCTTAAAAACATCCATCCCTCTATAATGCACTGCAGTGCCAATCCCCAAAGCAGTAGCTCCTGCCATGAGCATCTCAATAGCATCTTTGCCGTAGGTTATCCCTCCGGTTCCGATAACAGGAATATCAACTGTTTCATAGACTTGGTAAACGCACCTTACTGCAATCGGCTTTATTGCAGGGCCGCTTAATCCTCCTGTCTTGAAGGAAAGGACCGGCTTCTTAGCATCAATATCTATAAGCATGCCGGGCCCTGCTGAGTTAATAGCAGTAATAGCGTCAGCTCCTGCCTCTTCCGCTGCCTTGGCAACAGATGCAATATTCTCTGTAGGAGAAAGCTTGGCTGACACCGGAATCTTTCCAACTGCGTTTTTCACAGTTTCAACCACTTTTCCCGTCATAGAAGGATCAGTGCAGAACAGGACATCATTCTTTGAAGTGTTCGGGCAGGACATGTTGACTTCGATCATCTCTGGCTTTTTTTCAGCAATAAAGGAAGAAATTTCTGAGAACTTTTCAATAGTTGGTGCATATATTGATGCGATCAATGGGAAATCCCTTTTCCTGAGCTCCTGCCATTCCTCCTCCATGTTCTTATATCCTGGCCCAGGCAATCCTACGCAATTGATCATCCCATGCTCCCAGACCAATATCTTGGGATTCTGGTGGCCTTTTCTCTCAACCATGCCGATGGACTTCATGGTTACAGCTCCTGCCCCTCCTTCCTTCACCACTCTTTTGAGGATAGGAGCGCCCATTCCGAGAATTCCAGAAGCTAATATTGTCGGGTTAGAAAGGGTTATGTTGCAGAGCTTGGTTTGGAGCATAGAAACAGGAAATGCTGGCTTGATTAATAAAGGTTTGGTGGGCTCACTTCATAAGCTCTCTTGGAACTTCAAACTCCTGTTCAGAATACACGATATCCTCGGTCTGGGAGATGCATCTTTTGCAGATATCCATCATCATCGAATACTTCTCTATGATCTCCTGGCTTTGCACCGAAGAACCATATCGCGCATCCTCCCTTTCATCTACGATGCTTCGTTGTTCCTTTTCGCTATGCACAGTAATCCGGTCAATGAAGTCTCCATCATAGTCTATGAGGCCTTTCTCCTTAATGTATTTCAGGAACAATGCAGTGCATCTCTGGCTCCTGCTCTCTACTCCGAATTTCGCAAGGATCGCCAAAGCGCAATAGTACAAAGTGTAAAACCATTCTTCAGGAATCTTGTAATCCAGTCGTCTGGCCTTGAATAAATCGCACGTGGCAAGATTTGTTTTTGCCTTGCTGATGTATTCTTCCGCTTTCTTATCATTTCTCCTGACGATCAGCAGCCCTTTGTGCTTCTTTCCTTTCTCTTCAGCCTTTTTGGCATTTACAAAGCAGTCTCTTGTCTTATCCATGTATCTTCCTCATAATCCTGATAAAACTCTCCTGTCCAAACAGGACAACTCCTTTTTTCACTGCGGCAATAAAGGCTTCATTGGGCTTCTGAAGCTCTTTCCTGAATTCTTTCTCGGTGAAGTGTACTGCATGGATCTTCCTGTCTGCTGTCCTCTGGATCGTATCCAATGCCTTCTGTATCGGGGTGAATTTGTCTTTTCTTGCAACTCCAATGATATCTATATCATGTGCCTGCTTAGGAGAATGGAGAATGCTTCCGTAAAGGATGAGAAAATCAGTCTTGGATCCAAGTTCTGCAAAATCTGCCTGCCATCTCCTCTGTTCCATGGCTTCCTCCGCCAGATACAAGGCAAGAGCTTTTTCCATTAATGTGCTCTCCCAATTGAGGCTTATCGTATAGGTGCTTGTCTTTCCGCTTCCGATGGGGTTGAGATTGATGTATCTTTTCCTCTCAAGCTTCTTGAGAACCTTCCACATGCCAACACGGCTCATCTTCAATTCTCTGGCAAGAGACGTGATGGTGTGATGCATTGAGGGGTCTTTAAGTAAAGCTCTTAGCACGGATTTGGAGATGTTTTTCTCTATTTCCATTTTGTTAATAACTATTAACTAGATGTTGACAGGTATATATAAACGTTTCTATTCTCAGGTGGCATTGAAAAGTTGCTCGCTTCGCTCGGCAGCGCCAGGTTCGCCATGCGCAAGTCAGGAAGAATAGCGACATTCCCCGAAGGGGGCAACCCCATTGTCGCTCTGCTGTCTTATTTTAAGATGGCTCACAAGAGGGCGCTGCATGACTTTTCAATGCCACCTATTCTCAATACCCTACTGGAAGATGGAATGTCATAATAACCACAGTACCCTCAACGCGTTCAAGATGGTTGGGAAATCTCAATTTGACGGAGACTTTACGGGATCATACCGGGATACCGCAGGAGGAATGATGTTAAACTTTCTACAGATGCTGCACCACCGGCAGGCTCTTCACAGGCGCTCCGGAAGCATAAGAAACATATCTCTCGGCAAGCGACTTCGTGGGAGGGTTCATCCTGTCAAGGATCTTGAAATGCCGTATCCCTAAATCAAGATACTGCTGGATCTGCTCAGGCTCTATCCTGACATTGTCAATCGATTCCATGGTGTGGGAATCGCATAAGCCCAGGCCTTGCAAATGGCTCAGGCAAAGCTCCCCAGGATCCTCTCCCTCAATCGCTCTCCTATTCATCCCGCTTATAAGGTCATAATGCTTCGGTATCTTTCCGCAGCCCTTGAAGCAGAAGGAGTTTGCAATCAGCTCTATCTTCCCCACAGGCAGCCTTCTTATAAATTCTCTTTTATCATTCAGCTGTTCTGGAAGAACGACAACATCAAACTCACTGCAGAGCCCGAGGATTGATTTTTCAGTCAGCGGATTGTAGATTCTGGAAGCTCTTCTTGTGAATTTTGGAAAATTCTGCTTGATGAATCCATGCAAGCTATCATTCGCCAGGATGACTCCGTTTTTCCTGGAATGGCAGCTTTCCAGGAGATTGAGAAATGCCTTGTTCTCAAAATCCTTATTTTCCACTAGTGTTGTGTTGAGAACGAAGTTAAAGCCGAGACCCGAATCATTGCATCGGTGGACAAACCCAATAAGGTCTTGCGTTGAAATCTGGGGAACATTGAAGAATTCCCTTCCTCCATCGAACGGAATATCAGTCGAAATTCCGAAGAGAGAATCTATCCTCCCTCCGTACTTTTCGTTAATCTCCCTGGAATCTTCTATCTGCTCGTTCAGGAAGGATGCAGCAAGCGTGAACATGGCAAAGCCCAAGCAATGGCGATATATAAAGATTGGGTTTGTGGCTTGCATAAATCAATTCATGGATGAGACTTCCTTTCCCTTGTTCTTATGCACCCCTCCCTCATCAAACACGACGTTTCCATTGCATATCGTCATGACAGGCCAGCCCTTCAGTGTCATTCCATGATACGGGCTCCATTTGCATTTGGTGTATTGCTTGCTGTTCTCTATTGTTCTCTCTCTATCGATGTCAACGATCACCAAATCAGCGTCATAGCCTTCTTTGATAAATCCTTTGTTTCTTAATCCAAAGATTGCAGCAGGATTGTTGCAGCAGAGCTCTATTATCTTTTTCAATGGTATTTTTTTCTTGTGATATGCGTTTAATAATAATGCCAGATAATTCTCAATGCCGGGAACTCCTGAAGGCGCTTCATGATACGGCTTTTCCTTCTCTGATCGTAGATGAGGAGCATGGTCTGTGCCAATTACGTCTATGGTTCCCTCCTTTATTCCTTCCCAGAGGCCGTCAACGTCTGCCTGGCCCCTCAGGCTAGGGTTCATCTTTGCGTAGTTCTTTTTTAGTTCCAAATCCTTGGCTGTGAGAAACAAGTGGTGGGGAGCTGTTTCTATGAAATATCTTTTATTTTTTAATGGGTTGGGAGTATTTGAGGCTTCATTGGCGATGTTTGTTGTTTCTTTTCTTGAATTGTTTTCATTGATTGCTTTTTTGTTATTTATTTTTTCTTTTTTACTCATACTATCTGATTCTTTGATTTTGGTGGGGTCATTGGCTTTTTTTAAGAGCTTGAGGGCATTGGCTGTCGAGACATGGCAGAAGTAGTGCTTGGACGGCGTGCCTTTGATTATGTTCAATATTTTTTTTATGGCAACGATCTCTGCCTCTGCTGACCGTATATGGGAGTGGACGGAGTGGTCAGTCCTGCGCTTTAATGCCTCAGTGTTCTTGTCAATGGTTTCCTGATCTTCTGCATGCCAGAGGATGAGCGGAACTGCGTTTGCAAGCTGCCTGAGGTATTTTGGGTCAGAGACCCCCATGTTTCCTGTTGAATGGCCGAAGTACACCTTGACTGCAAGCCCGGATGCTTTGGCCTGGTCTAGATTCCCTAAAGCAGCTCCGAAATGGAACCCGTAGCTGATGATGGACTTCCTCGCAGCCCTTCTCTTCAGCTCTAAGGCTTTGAGGCTTGTTGTTGGGGGAGAGCTGTTGGGCATGTCAAAGACTGTGGTAACCCCTCCTGCTGCTGCAGCGCAGCTTCCAGTGTAGAAATCCTCTTTTGCCTTCTGGCCTAAATCCCTAAAATGGGCATGAGGGTCTATCAGCCCGGGAAAAACATAGCTCCCTTTCGCATCAATCTCTTTGGCTGCATGCAGGCGCTTTCCAATGCGAGCTATCTTTCCTGCCTTAATCAGGATGTCTCTTTCAGAGAACTCTTCTCCGACGAGTATACAGGCGCTTCGGATGAGCATGGAAATCTATAATACCTGCTACTTTATAAAACGTTCCTCCTCCCTCCTTTGCCACAACGCGCATGAGATTTATGATGCTCTAGAGAAGAAGCCGGCTGAATTTGGTCATATGATCGTGCACGGAATAATAACGGATATTGTAAGGAAAAGAATCTTCATGCAGCCAGTTGAGCCAAAGAAAGGCAATGCAGCAAGGCCTCGAAAGGTTGATGAGCGTTTTCTGGAGTATTTTTCAAGGAAAGAATAGAAAAGTTTATATATATGGTATTAAACCATAATAGTATTACCTAAGATGGATAATGAAAAACTGAATATACTTAAACTGCTGATTGAAAACCAGGAAGATCCCTTCAGCATAAGAAGAATCTCACAACTAAGGAAGATTAACTATAAATCAGCGTATTACGCATTAAAAAAGCTGCAACAGGAAGGCATCGTTAGCCTTAAGCATTCTGGAAACACCACCCTTTGCTCTTTTAACATGGCTTTCAATGATTCTGTCTTTACCGTCGAATCTGAGAGAAGGAGGGGGCTTTTGGAAGACAAGAATCTTTTAGTGATGTACAACGACTTGCGCAGAGTAAACGTGCCATTTATATTGCTTTTGTTTGGAAGCTATGCTAAAGGCAGGCAGACAAAGCATTCTGACATAGACCTGCTTGTAATCACAGAAGATTTTAAGCCAATAGGGCAGGCATTATCGCGTTTCCCTTTAAAGATTCACACAACTGACATAAGATACAAGGATTTTATGGAGATGCTAAAGAGCAGGGAGTTTACGGTTGTAAGCGAGGCAATAAAAAGGAATATAATCCTGATTGGTATAGAAGAATATTATAGGGTGATGGAAAACGCTAACAGATAAACGGATAAAGGAAGCAAAAGATAATGTCAAAATGTATCTTTCAGACGGTCTTTTGACAAAAGCCGATTTTGACAGGCAGGTGTTTACTATACTGGAAAAGAATGCAAACGAAAGCCTGAGCGTGGCTGAAATTCTGTATAACGGAAAACACTCATGGCTTTGGGTAATCGTGATCTCTTATTATTCAATGTATTATATTGCCAATGCAGTTTTATTTAAGATGGGATATAAAGTTGGGGAAAAGATTTCGCATAAGGTTACAGCTGACAGCCTTATTGCTCTTGTAAGGGATAAACTTAAGGGGTCATTAATAGAAGAATATGAAGAGATGCAAAAGGAGGCTCTTGCCGGGATAAAAGCCGATGAGCTTATGCAGGCTTTTGATTATGAGAGGGAAAAGAGAGGAATCTTCCAGTATACGACAAATGAGAGCGCAAAAGAAGCAAAAGCAAAGACTTCACTTGAGCGCGCAAAAGAATTTGTCATTGAAATGAAAAAATTAGCTGCTTAGAGCTGAATTACAATCATTTTTGATCTGTAAGCCGGTTTCTCACACTTGGTAGCAAAACAAGAGCGACGAAGTCTCACACCCCCCACACCGGATTCTCCTTTCGCATGATTGTTGCGATCTCCTTCAGGACATCGATCTGGTCCTTGGAGAGATATTTCTTGAGCTGCTTCAGCTTCCTGAACTCATCCTCTGTAATGGAAGAGTAGAGCACCTCTCCCTCCTGGATCTGCCTCCCGACAACAACCCCTGAAAGCGAGACAGCAACCTGCTTTCCGCGATCCGCAGTTGGTATATTCTCCTGATCCGCCTGGATCCCTTTGGCCCGTGTGAACTCTTTTCCATCAGCCTTCATCAAAGGAGTGTCAGTTGCAAGCGTTCCTGCAAGGATATCCACCCCTACAACAGCAGGATTGCTCTGCCTGAAGACATAGCCTTTCATAAGCTGGATCTTGCACGGCTTCGTTATCCCTTCAAGCTCCCGCTGCTCTCCCTCCTTATGCATGCTCGCTTTCCATTTCTCATAATCCTCAAGGAGCCTGTAGATCACATCATGGGTGATGATCTTGACTTTGTCAGACGCAGCAGCCGGAACATTGAAGCCAAGGATAACTGCAGTCAGGGGATCAAGATTCGACTCAGCATCTGCAATATCTGATTTTGAAATCATGCCTACAGAAGCCTTCCGGACAGGAACAGACTTCTCCTTCAATAGCTTGGCAAGAGCCTCTAAGCTTCCCAGCGAGTCTGCCTTGAGGATGATGCCTTGCTGGTCTGTCTGGATCAGCACCTCCTCGACTTCCCTCTGGACTTCCTCTTTGACCTTTTCTACCTCTCCCTCGCCGCAGCCCCGAAGCGGCGCGCCTGCAAGGCTCTTCTCTATGCCAACCGCCAGGATCTTCACTCCTGTTGCAGCCCTCACCTCCTGGACAGGCTTGAACTTGCTCTTCTTATCCCTCATCTCACTTAACGGAGCAGGCTCAAATAATCCTTTGACCTTTGTTGCAAAGGCTCCTTCAGCGCTTCCAACCACAATGATGTCATTCTTCTTTAACGTTCCATCATAGATGATTGCGTCAACAGTTGCTCCAAGCCCTTTCTCCTCCTTAACCTCAAGAATTGTTCCCTGGCACTTGCCTTCAGATACCGTAAGCTGGCTCTCGAGAAATCTTCCTCCAAGCCCCATCAAGACCATGAGCAGCTCCGGAATCCCTGCCCCTGTGCTGGCAGAGGTGGGGATGATGGCTATTTGTTTTGTGTAATCAAGGACGCGGTCAAAGCGCTCAGACTCAAATCCGTATTCAGAGAGTTTTCCAACAATAGTATACAGCTTTTCATCCAGCCTCTTCTGGACTGATTCGTGCTGCTTTGCAATCCGTTGCAGGGCCGATCCTGATGCCTTCTGCCATCCGGAAATCTGGTCAATCTTGTTTGCTGCAACAACAAATGGCGTTTTGTAGGATTTCAGGATGTCGATGCATTCGATGGTCTGCGGCATCACTCCCTCATTGATATCAATGACAAGGACGGCAATATCCGCCAGATTCCCTCCTCTCTTCCTTATCGTTGTAAATGCAGCATGCCCCGGAGTGTCAATAAACAGGATTCCAGGCACAAGGATCTCCTTTTTTATGGTATCAAGCAATGGCCCGCATATCTTCTGTATCATCCTCAAAGGAACGATAGAGGCTCCGATTGCCTGCGTGATGGCTCCAGCCTCCCTCTTCACCACAGAGCTCCCTCTGATATAATCCAGGATGCTTGACTTGCCGTGGTCAACATGGCCTACAACGGTTACGATGATCTGGCGTTTCATACCTGTACTGAGTTCAAAGTGGAGTTATAAAGGTTGCGGCGAGCCTGTGAAGATGATTTATGAAAATAGAACACTCACTTCTTGAAATACTTTATAACGGAAAGTGCCTCTGAACAACTGTGCGTTCCCCCCTTTACCCAACACCCTGTCTCCGGGCGATCCAACAAAAGCTCCTCCGCGCTTTCGGCTATCGGCCTTCAGCTTAATATTTCCTCAATTCTGGTAATAAACTCTTCCGCATCCTCCAGGCTGCTGGCCGCATTTTCCCCTGAAATCGCAGGAGTTGCATCATATTGCGCAGTTTCTCTTCGTGTTTTGGTTTGGATAAGTTTATTGATCAACTCCTCACTCAACACATATGCTTTCGTCAATTGCTGGATATGCTTAGCTTCCAGATTCTTCTGTTGATGAACGTAGTGGCGTTCCAAGACCGCGATAGTAGCAGCATGGCTTTTGGACTTAAATCCAAGTCGCGCCAACGCCGCCAGCGCAGATACATACATTGAATAATATGAGACAATAATCACCCAATCGTACGTTTCAAAATCAGAGGCAAGGGTAAGAACTTTCTTTAACTCCTCCTGTCCGGAAATCTTAAACATTAAATTCGCAACCGTATAATTTTTTCTTGCTTTTCCCAGGAAGGGTTTTTCAAGTTTTGTGTATTCCTGATCTTTGAGCAGCTGTTCCTTGCGTAGGTAAGCATCAATTTTCTTCTTCAAAATGTCTATTCTTGCCATGCAACTAACCTCCAAAACTGTTCTGAGCCGTACAGCGGGATTCCGTAGTCTCTGGCTTCTTTTCCAACATTCATCTCCTTAGATTTGAGCATTTTTTTAAATTCTTCTAGGTCAGCTATGAGGGGGCCTATCTTTAGATTATAAGAATACTGATAACTTGCGCATTCTCGCTCTATTGCCTCTCGCGCCGTCTTATTTTTGATATCGCTTACCATAAACAAGAGGTCGGCATCTGAGATTTTTGTAGCCGTACCTTTTGCATAGCTTCCAAACAGGACAATAGAATGGATCTCAGCAGTAAATGCTGCAGTTATTCTGGAAATCAGGCCTTCGAGAACAGCTTTTAATTTAGGATTGGCTTTATACAATGCCTCTTTTTTTGTTAAATCCACTTCTTGGAGAAAATAACGGCATCGAGGGCTGTCAAGATTGAGGAAAGACTGTTTTGCCCTGCCAACCGTTTTTACAATAATGGCTTTTTCTTTCTCTAACTCAGTGATATGGTTATACGCCGGGCGATATCCTATCTTTAGCTTCTTAGAGAGTTCTAGGATAGTAAGCCCTCTGCCAAGTTCTTTTCTCAGCCTTCCGATTATTTTCAAAGCAGTTTCTCTTCTCATATTATTCACTTAATGAATAACATTATTCACTTTAGTATATAAAGATTGCTATTCTGGGGGCTCAGTAGAAGCTGAGCTTTCCACTGGTGTTTCACCGGTGGCGTAACCTTTTTCTGCAGCCCCCGTCTCATTTCAGTAAGGCTGCAAAGAAGAGGACCAAAACCAACGTACGCCTTTTGGACACTATCCGTATAGAGTTAAAGGTTTGAGTCAACCTGACGAGTAGGTATGATCCGTCTTCCTGCACTAGGTTCTAGATACTTTGAACTCTAAAAAACTTTCAGGTGATACTATGAAAACAAATCCAACCAGATACAGCTCTGCTGTAGGAGAGATATGGGTTATGGCAACATTCAAGGTCAAATACTGCCATAAGGTATTTGACATACGGGCAGTGAGAGAACTCTGCCTTGTTCTCTTTTATGGGGCATTTGCCTTCTATGGTATACGCTGGAGAAAGATAGCCTTTGATTCAGATAAGGGGGATTTTTGCCGGAGAAAACAAGCACGTTACAATAATCAATTCAGATGGAGTCACAGAAGGATACATAGCCAAAGGAGCTGATATTATTGTGGATGCAGCTCAAACCGGAAATTCTCTTGAGGAGTATGGTTTGAGGGAGCTTGAGCAAATTATGGAATCAAGCGCAGGGCTGTATGCAGGGAAAACGTGTACAGGATGGAAAGAGCAAAAGGCGCATCAGATCTTTGAAATGCTGAAGGGCACCGTAAATGCTAAAACATATTCTGACCTGGAATTCAATGTTCCAGATTCCAATCTTGGCCAACTGGTGGAATCGCTCTCCAGAGAAGGAATGTTTGCAGACGAGCCTACCATCTCAAGAGGGAAGGA
>Ga0209541_10000880_pt1 | contig 59676 bp, 53 predicted proteins | sample RifCSPlowO2_01_FD_184027 | JGI IMG/M metagenome (GOLD analysis project Ga0209541, IMG submission 184027) | Groundwater microbial communities from Rifle, Colorado - Rifle CSP2_plank lowO2_0.1 (SPAdes) (version 2) | ecosystem: Environmental > Aquatic > Deep subsurface > Groundwater | place... | reverse complement strand
AATTGTTAAAAAGGAATTCGGTAACGACGAGTTCCAAGACAGCATCGCCCAAAAACTCCATCCGTTCGTTGTGGTTTACGCGCCAATCCTTGTTCTCATTGAGATAAGAACGGTGGGTCAGGGCTTCAAGCAGTAAGTCCTTGTTTTTAAATTTTATGCCTATGGCGTTCTCTAGTTCTGAAATATCGCGCATGTGCTTGTGAGAAATAATAGAATAAGAAGAATTATCAGAATTATTAGGTTTTAATCTAATAATACTGATAACTCTCTTTATTCCTATAATTCTAATTATTCTTTGGTCGCTTCTTCCGATGACTTAGCCCCCGCTTCCTTCTCTTTGGCGGGCGGGGCGTCATCTTTCCCCGGTTCGCCTATCTCGCGGTAAACGGTTCCCAGAACGCCGTTGACGAATTTGCCCGACGACTCTCCGCTGAATGATTTGGCCAGCTCTATCGCTTCATTTATCGCAACTTTGGGCGGCACTTCTTCCCTGTTGCCAAAAAGAAGTTCGTAGAGGCCGACTCTTAAAACATTGCGGTCCACGACTGCAATTTGGTCAAGCGGCCACTGGGGGGCGGCTTTTTCAATTATCTGGTCTATTTCGGACAGATGTTCAATGATGCCGTTGGCCAGCTGATATATAAACGAGGTGTCTTCAAGGCCGGAACCGAATTCTTTTACATTCCTATCTAAAACCCCAATGAGGTCTTTTTCTTTTTTGCCGTAAAAATCCCACTCGTAGAGAGATTGCATTACTATTGAGCGTGATAGGTGCCGGGAAGCCAAATAAAGACATTTGACATTTAACATGTAACATTTGACAGAAAGTCAATTGTCAATTGTCAAGGGTCAATTGTTATTTCTGCTGTTGTTTCTTCTTGCCTTGCTTTTTAATTTTTTTCGCCAAAACATTAAGCACTTCTCTGCCCTTGTAGTAGCCGCAATGAAGGCATAAGGTATGGGGTCTGACCGTCTTTTTGCAATGCGAACAGGCCACCAGTTTGAGGGGTTTTAATGCAAGGTGGCTGCGGCGGCGCAGTTGGTGGCCCTTGGCCATGTGATGTCTTGGTACTGCCACGATATAACTTGCTGGTCGCTCCGCCATCTGCTGATGGGCGGTACGCTCTTGGCCATCTTCTTCGTTAAAAGCTTTCAGGCGAAGTTTCTTGAGCGTGCTTTAGCCGCTCCAAGAATCGCCTCCGTTTGCTCCTCCGTGTACACTTGGCACACATCGTCGCAATACTCGCTTTTGTCTCGAATCTGACCAAGCCAGCTGCGTTCTATTTAGAAACTTTCGTAAACACACAATAACATAAAGCTTGACGGATTGCAAGAATAAAACGGGTTGTCCACATGTTAGTGCCATTGAGGGAAAAAATGGCGGTGGTAAAATGAATGCATGATACTCGCGATTACAAAAATAAATTACCGTAATCGCGAGTTCTGTTTATTCTAATGTCTAACTTCGTTCATCTTCACACCCACTCCCATTATTCCTTGCTTGACGGCCTGTCAAAAATAGACGGGCTTGTCGCGCGCGCCAAAGAGCTGGGCATGGAAGCGCTGGCCGTTACCGACCACGGCGCAATGTACGGAGCGATTGAGTTTTACGCGGCCTGTAAAAAAGCCGGCATCAAGCCCATCATCGGCGTGGAGGCGTATGTGGCAAACCGGACCCGATTTGACAAAGAATCCGGCACAGACAACAAACGATACCACCTTACCCTCTTGGCCAAAAACAATATTGGTTATCAAAATCTGGTTAAGCTGGTTACTGCCGCGCATGTTGAGGGCTTCTATTATAAACCTCGTGTTGATAAAGAACTTCTTCGCGAACATTCCGAGGGGCTGATCGCTCTTTCAGGGTGTCTGGCGGGCGAATTAGGACGGAGCATTCAGTCGGGCAATCTTGAAAAAGCCGAGAAGATAGCGCGGGAATATCAGGAGATTTTCGGAACCGACAATTATTTTATTGAGATTATGCACCATCCTGAAGTGGAAAATTTCTGGGAATGGCGCAAGTCCCTGATAACGCTGGCGCGTAAACTCAACATTCCGCTGGTAGCCACGCAGGATTCGCACTATCTTAATTCTGATGACAAATTTGCCCACAAAATACTTGTGGCCATTTCAACCAACACCGATGTGAGCGACACGGGCATATTTAAGGGTGACGGGAACTATCATTTTACCTCAACCGAAGAAGCGTCGGAGGCGTTCAAAGATATTCCGGATGCGGTAGAAAATACGGAAAAGATCGCCCAGCGGTGCAATGTTGAACTGGCATTGGGTAAATTTATTTTCCCCGATTTTGCGCTTGAACCCGGCAAAACCGCCGACCAGATGCTAAAAGAACTTACCTTGCAAGGCGCTAAGGAGCGCGGGTTGGATGTTAATCCGGAAATTACGGAGCGGTTGTGCTATGAATTGGAAATAATCAGGAACAAAAACTACGCCCCCTACTTTCTGGTGGTCGCCGATCTTCTGCGTTTTGCGCGGGAATCCAACATTTATACGACTGTCCGCGGTTCCGCCGCCGGTTCTCTGGTGGCCCATCTTTCTGGCATAACCAATGTCAATCCGATAGAATTCAAACTTCCTTTTGAACGGTTTCTGAACCCGTTTCGCCCATCCGCGCCGGATATTGACATGGATTTTGCCGATAACAGGCGCGAAGAAGTGATTGAATATGCCAAAAAGAAATATGGCGCGGACAAAGTAGCCCAAATCAGCACTTTCGGCACCATGATGGCCCGCGGGGCGGTTCGCGATGTGGCCCGCGCTCTGGAAAAATCATATGAACTGGGAGATCGGATCGCCAAGCTTATTCCGATGGGTTCGCAAGGATTCCCAATGACGATTGACCACGCCATGGAACTTGAGCCGGAGTTAAAGAATTTATATGAGAGAGATTCCGAGGTGCGGCAGATTCTTGATATTGCCAAAAAACTTGAGGGCACTGTCCGGCATGTGTCGGTTCACGCGGCCGGAGTGGTCATTGCCCCCCAACCGCTGGTTAATTATGTTCCGATTCAGTTTGATCCTAAAACGGGCGATAAACTGATTACGCAATATGATATGTATACCGTAGGCGAAGATGGCGTTGGGCTGACTAAGTTGGATTTTTTGGGAATCCGCAATCTGGCGATATTGGAAGATGCGGTGCGGCTGGTGCGCGAACATCGCGGGCTCAATATTGATATTGAAAAAATACCTTTTGACGACAAGAAAACGTTTATCATGCTGGCCAAAGGCGAAACTGAAGGGTTGTTCCAGTTGAGTGGTTCCGGTATGACCAAGCACCTGATGGAACTCAAGCCCACCACCGTCCACGACATCAACGCCATGGTCGCGTTGTATCGCCCGGGCCCGATGAACAACATTCCCGAGTATATCGCCCGCAAGCAGGGCCGAAGCAAGATAACCTACTTTCATCCCAAGGCCGAAAGTTTTCTTGCCAAATCCTATGGTATTTTGGTTTATCAGGACGACCTGCTGTTTACCGCTCTGGAACTGGCGGGGTATAACTGGGAGACGGTGGACAAATTCCGCAAAGCAGTCGGTAAGAAAATTCCGGCGGAAATGGCCAAACAGCACAAAATTTTCGTTGAGGGCTGTCAGACTCACAGTGGCATGAGCAAAGATAAAGCGGAAGAAATCTGGAATTTGTTTGAACCGTTTCAGGGTTACGGTTTCAACAAAGCCCATGCCGCCTGTTATGGCCGCGTAGCCTATCAGACGGCATATATGAAAGCCAATTTTCCGGCCGAATATATGTGCGCCGTGCTTACCGCCGAAGCCGGTGATACCGAAAAGATTGCCGAGATTATCACCGAATGCAAGCGGATGAAAATACCGGTGCTGTCTCCGGCCATCAACAGCTCGGCCAAGGATTTTACCGTTGTTAAAACAGCCGGCGCCGAAGACCAAATATGTTTCGGGCTGTTGACCATCAAAAATCTGGGAGAAGGGGTGGCTGACGCCATCATTGCCGAACGCGCGGGGCGCGGACCTTACGGGGATATTGAAAATTTCATCACGCGCATTAATAACAAAGATCTCAACAAAAAGTCTCTTGAAAGTCTTATCAAGTGCGGCGCTCTTGATGAATTTGGCGAACGGAACACGCTCTTGTTTAATGTTGAGTCCCTGCTTACTCATGCGCGAGATGAACAAAAGAACGCATCCCAGAAACAAACAAGTCTTTTCGGAGAAAATACTAAAGTTGTTTTGCCGCCCCTCAAGCTGATGACCACAACCGCGGCCAGCCAGCCGGAGAAACTTATGTGGGAAAAAGAATTGCTGGGATTGTTTGTTTCCGAACATCCGTTGAATACCTACCAGACCCAGCTTGCGCTAGAGAGGGTTACAAAAGTCGGCGACCTTAAGGCGACGATATCGGGGGCGGTCAGGATTGGCGGAGTTATCACCAAGACCCAGAAAATTATGACCAAAACCGGCCGGCCGATGCTTTTCTCGTGGCTGGAAGACCTGTCCTCCAAAATTGAGGTCGTCGTTTTTCCCAATGTTTTTGAGCAAAATCCCGATGTCTGGAAAGAAAACAGTATTGTGGTGGTCCAAGGTAAGGTAAACGACCGCGACGGCGTCCTCAAACTCCTCTGCGATACGGTTAAACCGTTGGCATTAATGAGCTCGGCGTAGTATAGCCGCCCATCAACGGACGGTTTTGATTTATGCCCCCTTCTTTGTTATTCTTTAATCATGGTTGCGCAACCGCTTGAACATTTGCGTCACTCTTTGGCACACCTCCTAGGCGCGGCGGTTTTGGATTTGTATCCCGGTTCAAAATTGGCCATCGGACCGGCAATTGAGGACGGATTTTACTACGATATAGATTTCAGTTCTGCTGAACTGCGCGGACAGACGCGGATTGGTACGCAGACCTACGCGGACCAAAAAATGGTTATTTCTGACAGTGATTTGCCGAAGATTGAAAAGAAAATGCGGGAGATTTTAAAGTCATGGGAGGTGTTTGAGAAAATTGATGTCACTCCGGACGAAGCAAGGAAAATCTACAACGGAAATCAGTATAAGACGGAACTAATTAATGAACTGGAAAAAAACAAACAACCCATAACTCTTTACTACTCCGGCCCCGAAACAAGTATCCCCGCCAAGAAGTCCTTGCTACAAGCTACAAGCTATAAGCCACAAGCTGGTTTCTTAGATCTCTGCCGTGGCGGCCATGTTGAAGATGTCAAAGAAATAGACCCCGAAGGATTTAAATTGACCCATATCGCCGGAGCGTATTGGCGCGGAAGCGAAAAAAATCCGATGCTTACCCGTATTTACGGACTGGCTTTTTATGCCAAAGAAGAGTTGGATGCGCATTTGCGGATGCTGGAGGAAGCCAAAAAGCGCGACCACCGTAAATTGGGCAAAGAGCTGGGGCTTTTTACCATCGCTGAAGAAGTCGGGCCGGGATTGCCGCTTTTTTATCCCAAAGGAGCGATACTGCGTCGCTTGGTGGAAAATTTTATCACCGAGATACAAGAAAAGCGCGGCTATATGCCGATCTGGATTCCTCATGTGACCAAGGGCGAGCTCTACAAGATTTCGGGCCATCTTGAAAAATACGACGCGCTTTACCCGCCGATGCGTCTTCCCGACGAGGCCGACTACTACATCAAGCCGATGAATTGCCCGCATTTTATGATGTTGTATAAGTCGCTCCCTCATTCTTACCGCGAGTTACCCATTCGTTATGTTTGCACCACGACTAATTACCGTTACGAGAAATCGGGAGAGCTCTCCGGATTAACACGGGTGCGTTCGCTGACGCAGGACGACTGCCATGTGTTTGCCACATCCGAACAAATAGAAAAAGAGGTCGGATTAATGCTGGACATGATAGAGGAAACTTATAAGGTTTTTGGTTTTAACGATTTTCATGTCCGAGTTTCGATTCGGGATATTAAAACGCCTGAAAAATATATCGGCGACTCTGATGTGTGGGAAAAATCCGAGAAGATATTGGAAGGGCTTATAAAAAACAGGAACTGGAAATATGATATTGGCGAAGGCGAGGCGGCATTCTACGGTCCGAAGCTTGATTTCATATTCAAAGATGTCATCGGTCGGCCGTGGCAGCTTTCCACGGTTCAGCTAGATATGAATTTGCCTCAAAGATTCGGGCTTGAATATGTTGATACGGATGGAACTAAAAAACAGCCGGTAGTTATCCATCGGGCGATTCTCGGCTCAACGGAACGGTTCCTGGGCATATTGATTGAGCACTACGCCGGAGCGTTTCCGGTATGGCTGGCGCCGGTGCAGGTTGCAGTCCTTTCCGTATCCGACAAACAAAGCGAGGCGGCCCGGGCGGTGGAACAGCGTCTCAAAAATGCAAGTATTCGCGCGGAGTTAAATAATGAAAACGAAACTTTGGGCAAAAAAATACGCGGAGCCGAACTTCAAAAGATCCCATATCTTGCGGTAATCGGAGAAAAAGAGGTAGTCAGCGACATGGTAGCAGTCCGCCAGCGGGGTAAAGGAGATTTGGGACAAATGAGCGTGGAGAGTTTCATTGCGGAGGTAACTCAAGAAGAAAAGGCAAAGTCGCTGTAAATTTGCGGAGCATACTCGGATTGCGTTCCACAACAAAAGACCGTCACTTGGTGGCGGTTCTTTTAAATTTTGAAAAAAAATACAACAGAACGATAATTGTGGCCATGGCCGTAATGATTATGATCCGCAGTTCGGTTGAAATTTGAAAGATATATTGCCAGAACCTAACCATGCCGACCGTTTTGACGATATTGCCAACCAGCAGGACGAAAAATCCTTTTCTCCAACCGCTGATACGGCAAAATAAGGTGCCGACAATGCGCGAGCCGGGTTCTGGAAAGATTCCAACCAGAAAAATTGCCGGATAACCTCCCCACTTGATAGCTTTGAAGATGCGGAGATTGGCGTATTGCTCGGGGTTATATTTTTTGGAAAAATAACCGACAATCTCGTCGTAGTAGCCGTTCCTCTTCAGTTTATTCCAAAATTTCTTTAAAAAATTTATGTCTTCCCTGATTGATTTCTCTGCGATTTTCTTTTTTGCAATTTTTTTGACAAAACCGTCAATCCAGCCTATTAACCAGTAAACATAAACCAACTCACCGGTGGCAAGAATGCAGGCAATTATGGAGGTATGCAAAAATCCGAGACCATGCATCTGCAAATACGGAATAATGCCCAGGTCTATATTCAACAGCCACATTAAAGGTAATCCCAAACATGGCCAGAGAGCGAACCATTTTTTCACAACCGCTCCTTGTTAAGGAACTTTATATTCCCGTCCGAATGTAGTAATACTAGAGGAAAGTATGGCAGACCGCAAGAAGATAAAAATAATAGTGATATTGGGCCCGACGGCTTCGGGCAAGTCGGGTTTAGCCCTACGACTCGCCAAACTTACTCAGGGTAAACCATTCCGAGAGAAATACGGAATAAAAGGGGCTGAAATAATTTCGGCTGACAGTCGGCAGGTTTACCGCGGGATGGATATCGGAACGGGCAAGGTTGACCAAGACCGAATTCAAAAATCAAAAATCAAAAGTCAAAATTTAGGTCGAGGCCTCTTTTATTCAAGAGGGATTCGGCATTGGCTGATTGACGTTGCAAATCCTAAAAAACAATTCACCGCGGCGGATTTTAAGCGGATGGGAGAAAAGGCGATTGAAGAGATTCTTGGCAAAGGCAAGATACCAATTATCGTCGGCGGGACGGGGTTTTATATTGACGCGCTTTTGAATCGTGTGAATCTTCCTGACGTGCCGCCGGACAGGACATTAAGGGCGAAACTGGAGAAACTATCCGCGAAACAGCTTTTTGAGAGGCTTAAGAAACTTGATCCCGTAAGGGCAAAAAATATTGACGCCAAAAACAAAAGACGCCTTGTTAGGGCGATAGAGGTAGCAAGCGGAAGGTATCGAGTAGCGAGTAGTAAGTATCAAGAAAGTGACTATGATATTTTATGGATTGGGGTTAAATTATCAAAAGAAGAATTGGCGAAAAGGATAAAAAAACGCCTCAATGAAAGGATAAAACAAGGGATGGTGGCAGAGACGCGAAAACTGCGGGATGGCGGTTTAACCCGGAGACGGCTTTATGATCTGGGGCTGGAATACCGATGGCTGTCGTTATATCTAAAGCGTGAGACGCAAAGCGCAAAGCGCAAAATCAGAGTCGCCCCCTTCATAAAATCGGAGGAATACAAAAATCTTTTGCGCGATATAATCCGCTATTCCAAAAGACAGATGACATGGTTCAAGAGAAATAAAAATGTTGTCTGGGTATCCGGAAAAGAAGCCGCGCGCGCTCTGGCCAGAAGATGGATGACCGACTAGTTTTGCAATTTTTTGATATACTCCTCGGTTTCTTTCTCTCCGGTATTTCCAGTGGCATTTCCCGTTTTCCCCTCCAATTCTATTTGCTTTTCCGCTGATTCCGCAACTTCCCCCTCTTCCGGTTTAAAATAGGTTTCAGGGTTTGGCATAAGCAGAGGCAGGTTATTTCCAGACGGCTGAATGGTTTCAACATCAGTGGACGTTAATTTGGCCCAAATTTTTTTGAATATGCTCATTTAGTCGTTTAATATTTTTTCAATTAGTTCGGCTACGATTTGGGGATTGGCTTTACCCTTTGTCGCGGCCATGATTCGACCAATAAGGAATTTCAAGGCCCCTTTTTTGCCTTTTTTGTAATCTTCAGCTACTTTGCTATTTTCCATAATAACATTTTCCGCGGCTAATTTAAGAGTATCCAGATCGGACACCTGCGCCAGATCTTTTTGACGGATGATATAATCGGGGCTATTGCCACTGGCGAACATTTCTTTGAGCAATGTTTGGGCGCCGGAAGAAGAGACTTCTCCTCGGGATACGCGGACAACAAAGTCGGCAAACATTTCGGGCGTTATCTTGATGTCGTCAATTTCTGCGGAAACATCAGATAGTAATTTTTGCAATTCGGTAATTAAATAATTTGAAGCAAGTTTAAATAATTTTTCCTTATGTTCTATGGAGATAAGCTCACTGGCAATCTTTTCAAAATAATTTCCCAGCTTTTTATTGGTGATAAAGAGCGCGATGTCGCTATCCGGCAGTCCGTATTCTTTTGTAAATCTTTCTCTTCTTTGTTGAGGCAACTCCGGCAGTTTGGATTTGATTTCTTCAATATCTGGTTCGTTGAATTTCAGGGGCGGCAGATCCGGTTCGGGGAAATATCTGTAATCGCTGGAGCCCTCTTTGGTCCTCTGACTTATGGTTATCAGTTTTTTATCGTCCCACCCACGCGTTTCCTGAACTATCTTCTCTCCCGCTTCCAGCAATTCAATCTGCCTTTTTGTTTCATAATCCGCGGCTGCGGCGGCCGCTTTGATTGAATTGATGTTTTTGACCTCAACCTTGGTTCCCAACTTGTCAGTTTTGGAAACTGAAATATTAACCTCAACTCTCATCTGCCCCTTTTCCATATCGGCATCGGAAGCGCCAAGATAACGCAGTATAAGCTGTAATTCTTCGACAAAGGACTTAATTTCAGAACCGGTCTCAATATCGGGATTAGTAACCAGTTCCATTAAGGGAACGCCCGCGCGATTATAGTCCACCAGAGAATATTTGCCGTCGGGTGGATGCTGCAGACGACCCGCATCCTCTTCTAGGTGAATTCTCTCGACTCTTATTTTTTTCTTACTTGTCGCCGGTCGCTGGTCGCTGGTTGCTATTTCCAGCCACCCATTCTCGCACAACGGTTTTTGAAATTGAGAAATTTGGTATCCCTTAGGCAAATCCGGATAGAAATAATTTTTTCTTTCAAAAAAAGTATCTTGAGAAATTTTGCAGTTCAAAGCTAGACCAATAAGGAGCATTTTGTTTATGGCTTCACGGTTGATTACTGGCAAAGCGCCAGGATGACCCATGCAGACGGGGCAAATATTAATGTTGGGATGCTTTTCATCCGGGTCGTTGAGCGAATCGCAAAACATCTTGGTCTTTGTTTTAAGCTCAGCATGTATTTCCAGTCCAATCGTAGTTTTATACATTTTCAGTGAATTTTAGGAGATAATTTTTAACTTTTTCCGACTGATCGTATAGGTTTTTGCGGTACTCATTATAAACCGCAATTCTTAAGCCAAGATGGGAGCGCCCGTACTCTTTCATGGCGGCGAAATGGTTGGGATAGATGTCGCTGACCCGCCTGATCTTCCTTTCCTTGTTGTAAACATAGATATCTTCCGGTTCAAATCTGTTTTTGGAAAATGGCGGGATTATCAATAAAAATTTAGCGGGAATTTTGGTCAAATCGGCTATTTTGTTTTCCAGTTTTTCCAACTCAAACAAATTGTTTACGCGGGGAGAACTGATCAAGCGGTCAAGCGCCCCCGAATCTACTCCGATTGTTTGGATTGTTTTGTTTACAAAACCGGTATCCGGATTGGCGGATTGATACTTAAACTCTAATGTTAATTTGGGGAAAATTCCAGCCATGAACCTGCTATAATAAAATTTAACCAGCTTATTCTTGGACAATTCAAATCTGCCAAAAAGACCGGCATCCGTAAGATTAAACAATCCTTTTTCGCTTAGCCCGTCCCCCATTAGTTTATGGGTCATTTTTTCAACCAGCCGCTGCAGGATTGCCGCTTTTTTCCGTAGGTAAACATTTTTTGACATTTTTATGTAAAACTCCTGTATCGCTTTGGCCTGATCAACCGCCACCTCATTTATGACCAGTTTCCCGTCTATGAAATAGGTGTGTTTGGCCAAAAACTCAACTCCGGGACGCTCGCCCAAAGTGTAAAAAGCGTCCCGCTCAAGATAATCCAGTTTTTCCGTGCCTAAATTTTTATCAAAAACAGCAAGGTAAAGAGAATTTTTTCTGGAAAAAAGATCGTGGAGGAGATTATAATCGCACCCGACGGCAACAAATTTATCTTTTAGGCCTTCTATTATCTTAAGGCCACGCATGTCGTGGTCAATCTTTCCCAGCCGTTCTGTAACATGGGAAAACGGACCGTGGCCGATGTCGTGATAAAGGGCGTATACCTGAAGACAAAAGGCCTCGGTTTCTTTTATAAAACCGTGGTGAAGCCAGTCAGCAGTCAATTTTTTAGTTCGGCCATAAGCGCCTAAAGAATGTTGTTTCCGCGTGTGGGTTGCTGACGGGAAAATGGTTGAGACCAAGCCCAATTGATACTTAAAACCTAAAGACTGAAACCTTTCTTCGTCTAATAAGAGCAATACTTTTGTTACATCCATCAGTCCCAAAAGAGGGTCAAAAATAAATTTTGGTTTATCAACCGGAGCCATTTCTTCATACTACTATAAATAAGAGCAAAATAAAGGCCTCCCGAAGGGAGGCGAGAAAAACTTTGTATTTGCACCGTTTAGGATTCTTTGGCCCGCTGGCGGGCTTCCGACTCCGCCCGAGACCAGTAATAAGTGTTGTGGTCGCAGTTGATAAACTTAGCAAAGCGAGGTAGCCGCTGCATTAGTTCGTTGTGCATAAGCTGACAGACCTTGCGATAACTCGGATGCCCCTGCTTGGTAGTTCTAAGCTCTATCAGATGCTGGGCTTCGCGCAAATTCATGCCCATATACCAGCGGATTTTGAAAGCAAACAGAACGGCATACTGGGCGACTATTGGACCACAGGCCCCTTTGAGCGTTTCAAATAAATTGGCTGATCTTCCGATGCACTCTTCATACTGCTGGCGCATTCCGATTGCTTCAAATTCTTCCGACATGACCCAGCCCAGATGCGGATTCAACAACTGCCGTTGCTGGGTTAGCTGGCGATGGCGCTGTAAGTCGCGGTAAATACCGAAATCAGCCACGAAATCAAATGTCAGAGGGTAGCATCCTTCCATGCTTCGGCCCATGCGATTGCGCCTTCCGGTTGGATCGTTATCGTTTTTGCGGCCATCTAATCCGCAGTATGTTCGGACAACTTTCTCCAGCTCCTCATTGTTGCAGGTTTCTCTCAACAGAGTATAAATGCTTAGGAGAGAAAGCGGGCAGTAGGGGTAGAGAATATGCGCTATTTGCGAGAGCTCTAAACCGAGATCATTGCCAACAAGAAGATCAACCACGGGGTTGTTGTCAGGCCTTGTCGGTAGGAATGTTGTCTCTTTCTTGGCAAGCAGGGAAACTAATGGAAGAACCTGCATATCCCGGTCTATGTTTTTGAAGTATGGGTTTTCTTTTCCGCGCTTCACATACTTCGGGATAACCTTGGAAAGCTCATGTTTTGCGGCAACACCTCTCTCTCGGGCTTCGGTCAGTTCACCGGACAGCAACTTTGTGATAAGGGCGGTAAAGTATCGTCCATTGCCGAATAATCCAACATTAGTTAGCGTGGCCGCCGGCAACAACAGGCGGTCTATGTCGCAGGCCTTGCTTCTAATATCGGCAGTATAGGTAGTTTTGAATTTCCTGATATCTTCTTCATCAGTCAGTTGCGCCAGTCGATATTTGGTTTTGTCGTTTGGTTTGAAGGCGTAAGAAGATTTATCCGCGCTTTTCAGCGTTTTTAAGAACTCAATCAGTTTTGGCATCGCTGTCGTATAAGTGTCAAAGATAAAATCCATGTCTTTTTCATATTGCGGAAGAAGACCGGCCCGAACAATTTCCTCGGGTCGTAAATAAGAATATCTTCCCTCCGCGTCTCGCTGGTCGTAAAATACATAACGGGTGGATTGCTCAATAGGACTGCCTCCGATACGACAATCTTCAACGATTTTTGTAAGCAGATTAGAGATTCTCTCCAAAGCCAGATGAGCGCCTTCCAGTTCGCCCACGCTGTCATCGCCGAAGGCGTTTAATATCTTTTCCACCAAATCGGCGGCATGGTCAAGATTTAATTTTCCGTCTTTCAGGAACTCTTTTAATAGTGTTTGGCGCAAACTTCCCTTAGCCCGCGAATAGCGGGCATAGAGCGCGCCTTTAAGGCCGGTCAGTGTGTCCAGTAGCACGAAAGTATCGCCGGCGGGGTCGCTGACATATTTTTCTAAAACCGAAATTTCTTCGGGCGTAAATTCTGTCATGGCGTCACCTCTTTGTTGCCTTTATTTTTTGTTGCGATTTCGCCAAATATCAACTGTTTTGACTCCAAGAAAACTTGTTCTTCTGTCTTAGTGCCGTCTATAATTTTAATGTTATAGACATCGGAATAAGTATTGCAGAAATACTTATAATTTTTATTGATTCGGGCAAAAGTTTCAGGATTTTCATACTGATCCGGAGTTCTTTTGGACTTGTGCATCCGTTCATAGGATATTTCCGGAGGTATCAGGTAAATCAAAGTCAGATCCGGCGCGATGAATTGAGTTTTACGTTTGGCAAAAAGGTCAGCTTGCAGGACAATGTATTCATCAACTTCTTTCAGTTCAAATGCCGAATATAGACCCGATAACGACCACCGGCTTTGAAGGATTGTTTTGCCGGCTACAAGCCGCGGCAGTATTTCGTCTTTCCAGAATAAGATGCGATTTTCCCAAAAGATTTGCTGATGCTGATGGGGGCTTAATTTTTCAAAAGCCGTCTTGGTATTCAGAATTGCGCGAATGTGGGGACCCAGCGGGCCGATGTCCGGATCGCGAGTAAATTCAAAATTCAATCCGTAAGCGGCATTGTATTTTCCCCAGCGTTCAAGCTGGGTGTCTTTACCGCCGTAGTCAACGCCTTCAAACACGCAGAAAAATCCCGGGTAAGAATTTTGGCTGAAGAGTTCTTTAACAGTTTTGGAATCCACTTGTCACCTCGATGTTAAGGTTCTTGCCCACCAATTTTAATGCAATAGTAATTTTAGACAATGGGGATAACAAAAAGGCGGTCTTCAGACCCTAAAACATTTTGCCGGACAAAATGTTCGGGCGATGTTACTTCGTAACGTCTAGTCCCATGCTTCGAGCCGTTCCTTTGACTATTTGCACAGCTCCCTCAAGGTCATTGGCGTTCAGGTCGCTCATTTTCTTTTCGGCGATTTCGCGGACTTGCGCTTCGGTGACCTTGCCGACCTTGTTCTTGTTGGGCGTGCCGGAGCCCTTTTCAACGCCGGCGGCTACGCGCAAAAGATATGCCGCGGGAGGGGTTTTAAGCTTAAATTCAAAAGTCCGGTCTTCGTAAATAGTTATTTCGCATGGGGTAACTTCGCCTTGTTTGTCTTTGGTTGCATCGTTAAACTGGCTTACGAATTGCTGTAAGTTAATGCCGTGCGGCCCTAAAGCCGTGCCGACCGGCGGAGCCGGCGTAGCCCGACCGCCCTCAACCTGAAGTTTAACTATTGTTTTGATTTTTTTGGCCACTTTTTATGCTTTAGGATATTAGGATTTAGGCACTTGGGTTAACGCCTAGAGCCTAGTGCCTGACGGCCTAGAGCTTTTTGATCTGTAAGAAATCCAATTCAACTGGTGTTTCTCGTCCGAATATTGTTACCAACACCTTAACTCTCCCCTTTTCCACATCAACCTCGGATATCTTGCCGTCAAAATCCTTGAATGGCCCGTCGGTAATTTTAACCCGATCATTAACTTGCACATCAATCTTATGTTTGGGCTCCTCAACGCCGGTTCTCTTGAGCAGGGATTCTATTTCAGCATCAGACAAAGGCGTAGGGACGGTGCCAGCTCCGATAAATCCGGTAACACTGGGCGTATTTCTGACAACATACCACGAATCGTCGTCAACGACCATTTCTACCAAGACATAGCCGGGGTATATCTTCTCTTCAGTGTTCTCCCTCTTGCCGCTGCGAATTTTGATTTTCTTTTCTTTGGGCACTAAAACATTGAAGATCTTATCTTCAAAACCAAGCGACTCAACCCGCTGTCTTAAATTTTGGGCGACGGCATCTTCGTAGCCGGAATAAGTATGAATGGCGTACCAGCGACGCTCACCGGTTGTAACTTGTTTAGGCATTTAACTTGCCGGACACTCTGCTATCCCGCCAAAGGCGGGATTAAGCAGTACGCTCTCGGCCATCTTCTTTGTTAGAAGCTCCGTTTGCTCATCAGTGTACTTTTAGTACACTGATGAGCAATACTCGCTTTTGCCTCGAATCTGGCCAAGCCAGCTGCGTTTCTAAATTATTCAAAATTATCTCAACAGAAACTTTTGCAAAATGTATCCGAAAACCGCATCCAATGCTCCCAAATAAAAAGCAATAAAAAGACTAATGCCGATGACCACCAGCGTGTATTGGACCGTCTGTTTGCGGTTTGGCCAGCTTACTTTGGCTAATTCTATTTTGACTTCCTTGAGGAAAGTTATTAACTTTTCCATTGATGAGTATTGTACCCCCTTTTAGCGTATCTAAAAAGTGCCCGAGGGCACTTATGTAATGTAGCAAAAAAATTTTTTAATGTCAAATCTTGGCCCTGAAACCGATACTGCATGGCGATTTGTCAATGCTGACAAGATTGGGGACATCACGAGCCGTTACCACAACTTTATCCAGCATTTTGCCATGATATTCTCTTGCAACCGCTATTGATTTGAACAGTCCCTTGATTTTGTGTTCCAGCAGTCTTACTCCGGGTTCCTGTTCGGTGTATTCGGCGATTATGCGGCGTATGGCCTCGGAATCGATCTGGTATTCGGCCAATTGAGCCAGCCCGGTTTCTTTGGCCCATCGCGGGATAAGATACTTCTGCGCGATATTAAACTTATCTTCTGTTGCGTAGCCGGGTATTTCAAGGACAAGCATGCGGCTGAGGAGTGCCGGCGGGATACCCGTTAGCGAATTGGCGGTACAGATGAACAATACTTCACCGTAATCAAAGCGGATCGGATCGGGAAAATATTTGTCGCGAATCTCGTGATTGCGCACCGGGTCAAGTATTAGCATCAGTTCGGCGCTGGGATCACCCCATGGCCCCCTCATTTTATCTATTTCCTCAAGAGCAATTATCGGATTGATAACTCCCGACTGGCTTATGGCTCCGTTGATAAAACTGGGGGTTGAACCGACAAACGTAAATTGTTGGCCGGTGAGGTCTTCTATGCGATTGATTCCGCCCAGATTGATGCCTTGGTAATGGCGTCCGATGGCGTGAGCCAGAACGATTATTGAAACCGATTTTCCGACTCCCGGCTTGCCGACAAGACACAGAATATCGCCCGGTGAGCCGAGGAGATTGGCTTTGCGGCGTTGTTTTAGAACTGCAATGATGCCGTACATCTCCCGCTTCACGGTCTCTAAACCATACAATTCCTCATCAAATTTCTTGCGGACTTCGTCAAAATCAAAACAATCTTCCGTCCTCTTGCCCCACGGATATTCCAGCACCTTATCTATCAAATCGCAGTATTTTTGCTGGGCGGCATCGTGCTGGGGGCTGATTTTAGGCGAGCTGTAGTTTTTTATCCACTGCTCCAGTTGAGTTCTGTCTGCGGGCCTAAGATTCGGCGCCACTTCGGCACACTTATCTAACCTGGCTTTATGCTGCGGATTTTCAGGCGCTTTTGTTTCTCCCACTTTAACCCCTTGTTCTTGCCCGATCTCTTGCGGTTTTTGGCTGATTTGGCTTCGCAATCCCTTGCTCAGTAGTCCGTTAAAAACCACCAGTTCTTCTTCAAAAGATTTTTTTGCCAATAATTCCTGAATGGATTCCATTCCGGGCACCAGTTTTTTAAGGTATCGGCTGGAGATAAGGTAAATTAATTTACGGATTATATCAATTTCTTTCTGGAAACTGTCGGCATTTTTTAATTCGCGGGCCAATGCCGTAAAATCTTCATTCTGCAATAACGCTGGCACCTTGTCTGTTAAAGCGGCCAGAGAGATCTTGATGCTGTTAATTTCGGCGCGGGTTTTTTGTGAATTGGCGGCAACGGCCGGACCGGGTATTTGCCGGATGAGGTCTGTGGCGATAGGTATTTGCATACCGGCTTTTTGCCGTTTTAGGTCAATTTCTTTGATATGGCACTTAACGAGCCCTTCCAGCTCAAAACAGATCCGCGTATCCGATAATTGCTGGAAGGACCTTACTTTGGCTACGGTGCCAATGCTATAAAAACCAAACAATATTTCGGACGGCATATCCTCTTTCGATGTGCTATAGCTCATTTGGGACCCGTCGTATTTTAAGGCGTAAACAACTTCATTCCCGACCCTAAGATAGTGGGGCCATTCTGTGTTGGCATTTTGACAGGCCAAATACATCCGCACCGTGACACCGGGGAAAAGAATATAATTATCATGCGAAATTACGGCAATTCCTTCTTGTTTTGCAAGCATTTGAGACTCCTTATTTTCAAAGGGCTTCGCTTTATTATTAACACGCTGACAGTCAAAAAGCAAAACCCCGCCTTTGAAGCGGGGTTTTAAATATCCAAATTTTGGACTGACTTGGCGTGAGATTGAATGAACTTTTTGCGGGGTAGAACCTCCGAGCCCATGAGGGTGTCAAAAACTTTGTCGGCTGCTTCGGCATCGGTAACGGTTACCTGCAACAAGACGCGGTTTTGCGGGTCAAGGGTAGTTTCCCAAAGTTGGGACGGATTCATTTCCCCTAAACCCTTGTAGCGTTGGATATTAACACCCGCTATTTTTTCCGGTTCGGCGGTTTCGGTCTCTTTTTGTTCCGTCAACGGCATGACTTCCCATTCGGAATCGGCTTTTAGCTTTGCCTGTCCAGTCGGGGAGCTTTTAGCTTTGAGCTTTTCACTGCCAAATTCCGCCACAATTTTGTCCTTTTCTTTGTCGTTATAAGCATATACCGCTTTGGCTCCTTTTTGTATTTTATAAAGCGGGGGCTGGGCGATATAAAGATGGCCACTCTCTATGATTTGCGGAAAATAGCGGTAAAAAAGAGTCAGCAGAAGGGTGCGGATGTGAGCTCCATCAACATCGGCATCAGCCATAAGAATAATTTTGTGGTAGCGGAGCTTGGAAATATCAAACTCCTCGGCAATAGCGGTGCCCATGGCAATAATAAGGGCGCGAATTTCTTGGTGGGCCAGCATTTTATCAATGCGAGCCTTTTCAACATTCAGTATCTTGCCCTTGAGCGGAAGGATAGCTTGTGTTCGGCGATTCCGCCCCTGCTTGGAACTTCCTCCGGCGCTGTCGCCTTCTACTATGAACAACTCTGATTCCGAAGCATCGCGGCTGGAACAGTCGGCAAGCTTGCCGGGCAGGGTCAGGCCTTCCATGGCACCTTTGCGCAGTACCGTCTCGCGGGCGGCTTTGGCGGCGAGGCGGGCCTTGGAAGCCAAGATAACTTTTTCTAATATCTGGCGGGCATCAGCCGGATTGCGTTCAAGCCAGTCGGAAAACTCGGTGTTAATGACAGTTTCCACTGCGGTGCGTGCGTCGGGCGTACCCAGCTTGGCTTTGGTCTGGCCTTCAAACTGCGGCTCGCGCAATTTGAGGGAAATAATGACAGTTAGGCCCTCGCGAACGTCGTCGCCCGAAAGATTATCGTCTTTTTCTTTGATATACCCATTCTTGCGGGCATAATCGTTAAGAGTGCGGGTAATGGCTGAACGGAAGCCGGTCACATGCATACCGCCCTCAATCGTATGGATGTTGTTGGCAAAACTGAATTCTCTGTTTTGTAGGTCATCCACATATTGCATGGCAGTTTCCACAAAAATATCCTGCTGTTCCTTGGCGGTATAAAAGATGGTGTTATGTTTTGCTTCAAGGCCGCGGTTCAGGTATTCAATATATGACACAATTCCTCCTTCAAAATAAAAAGCATGGGCCGGATACTGGGGTTCTTTGCGGTCTTTAACAACAAGCGGAGTTCTCTTATCTTCAATGATAATTTTGACACCTTTGGTCAGATAAGCCTGTTGGCGCAGGTGATTGAGTATCTTTTCCCAATCAAAAGAAATTTCTTTGAAAATCTCGGAGTCGGGCTCAAAAGTCACGATTGTGCCGTGAGATGACTGGCCCCTAGGTACTTTGCCAACTTTTCTAATTGATTTTTTGGGTTTGCCGCGTTCATACTCCTGTTCGTAAATTTCTCCTTCGCGACGAACTTCGGCCTTTAAATATATGGACAGCGCGTTGACTACTGATACGCCGACGCCGTGCAAACCGCCGGCGACTTTATAGGCCTCGCCGCCGAACTTTCCGCCGGCATGAAGGGTGGTCATAACCGTTTCCAAAGCCGAGACACCGGTTTGCTTGTGCTTTTCCACCGGAATGCCGCGGCCGTCGTCTTTGACGCTGACGCGGTTGTCGGGCAAAAGTGTGACAGTGATATTTTTGGCATAACCGGCCATTGCCTCGTCCAGTGAATTGTCAAAAACCTCCCATATCAAATGATGGAGGCCGTCAACGCCGGTTGAACCGATATACATTCCCGGGCGTTTGCGCACCGGTTCAAGACCTTCAAGGACATAGATATCTTTGGCGGTATAAGATTGTTGTTTTTGTTTTTCTTCAGCCATGACTTATCTTGTAAATAATTTTGTCGCCAGAAAACCCAGATAAATTCCAACTACACCCAGCACTCCGGCCAATGCTCCCGGGGCGGGAATGGGGAACTTTAAAAGACCAAAAACAAGGCCGACAACCAGCCCCGTAAACAGAGCTTTTATGAGCAGTATCATATCTATCATTATAGCATTTCGGATACCCTAAGGCAAGGTGTTTTGGATAACAAAAACCTGTGTCATCTTTCGATTTGCGAGGTTGAAAATGCAACAAAAAAACCGGAGAAGATTCTCCGGCAATTAACACTTAGATTCACAACACTGCTGTTTGATGGAAGATTTTTTGGTGAAAGTGCCGACTCCGGCAAGTTCCCGTCTGATATCCGGATGCACTTCTAATTCCCTAATATCAAAGCCGGGGCCCTGCATTAGTGGCCACATCTGGCCGTCTCTGTTACCTTGACCGGGCATCTTTCTATACCACTCTTCCATTCTTGCCTCGCCGATCAAATAAATTTTCTCGCCTGTTTCGGGATGCTTTAAGGGTATTGAATCAACGCCGAAATTATCCGGCAGTTTGTATTTTTCAACAAATTCCATTAGGGTCAGATTTCTCCTAGTAACTTTTTTACGCACTGATTCCTCCTAAATATTTTGGCGATAGTTCAATCAAATCCAACCGTACGCCGGCTTCTTTGAACATAGTTTGCGCCACTTGGAACGACTTCTGCCATCGCGTGTCTTTGTCTGGCGGACAAGGTGGCGCGACACAACGTTTAATACCGGTTTGAATAATCGGACCGGCGCAGCGATCACAGGGTTGAAGGGGATAGGAATAGAGGGTGTAGCCCCGCAAATCTCGTTTAGCAAAAATAATCGCATTTAACTCGCTGTGAATTATCATTGAATACTTTGCATTGCGGTCGTTGTATCTTTCTGGCAAATCGAGCACTCCTTGCGGAAATCCGTTGTAGCCGGTCGAAACAAGGCGATTGTTTCGATCAATAATTATTGTGCCGACTTTGGTGGACGGGTCCTTGGACCAGTCGGCGACTTTCTGGGCGATTTCCAGAAAGCGCCTGTCCCATTTGAGTTGACGAGCCAATCGGGCTTCGTCTAATTGGTTAAGAACTATCGTCTCATCCGCCATTTTGACCTCCAAAATTTGTGCTGCTAAGAGTTTAGCAATATCTTAAATTAAGTCAACCAAGGTTATTAACAATTAACGCAATTCCGCACCAAAAAGAGAAGCGGTTTGATCGTAGATTTTTTTCTGAATCGGGTCTATCTCGTCCGTGGTAAGGGTGCGGTCGGTGGAGCGATATACGATGCGATAAGTGTAGCTGATCTTGTCTGTGCCGAACTTTTCGGGGTTTTCGTATTTGTCCAGCAACTTTACTTCTTCCACGATGTTACCGCCGATGTCGCGGATAAGGTCAAAATAGTTGTTGGGCACGAAGTTCTTGGAAACGACAAACGATATGTCGCGGGTGATGGGAGGATATTTGGAAACCTCCACGAATTTTTGACCAAGTTTTAGTTGTTTTTTAACTCGAGGATTTTCAGACCACAAAAGGCGGATGTCGGGCAGGTCCATACTGATAATTGCCAAACGTTCAAGTCCGAATCCGAATGCCCAGCCGGTATATTTGGCCGGATCCATATCCAATTTTTCCATTACCACCGGCTGGACTAATCCCCCGCCCAGCACTTCCAACCAGTTGCTTCCGACTTGAATCTCCATTTCCAAACTTGTGTGCGTATAGGGAAAATCGTCTGGATTGAAGCGGAATTTTGTTTGCGGGCCGTAAATTCCCCGCGCCACTTCGCCGAGAGCTTCTTTCAAGTCGTCTTGGGTAATTTCCTTTTGGCTTCGCGGAGCAAAGTAAAGTCCATCCATTTGATGGAAGATGTTCATGTGGTGACGGTCTATCTCATCTTTCCGATACACTTTGCCGTGGCAGAATACGCCAAAAGGCATATTCTTTTCCACTCGTTCTTTAATAATTGGGTGACGGAGATAGTAATACCACATCACGGTAGTGTGGGTGCGTAAAATATATTCGTCGTTTATAAAATAAGTGTCGGTGCGGAAGCGAGCAGGGTGGTCTTTGGGAAAATTAAACAAATCAAAACTTAAATCGGCGCGGACGATATCGGGCACATCAATGGCGTCAAAGCCTTTGAAGTAATCAAGGCCGATAATTTTCTGTACCACCTCATAAATCGGACTGTCGGGTGCGCGCGAGAGATCGGGCATCTCTAAATAGCGTTTGAGGCGCTGCGAGTCGGCGTCGTTTTTTTGCTCCAGCGATTGGCGGAGTTTTTGTTCTTCCTCGCGGGGAATTATGATATTTTCTCCCTTTTGTTGTGGTAACAGTGACATACTAGTAAGCTAATTCTATTATACGCGAGATTAACTCTTTATATGAAATTCCTGTTTCTTGCATTAACATCGGATACATTGAAATATCTGTAAACCCGGGCAAGGTATTAATTTCGCTTAGATAAACGATGCCCTTTTTCAGGAAAAAATCTACGCGAGCAAAACCACTGCAACCGCAAAGGCGGTAAACCTTTTCTGCAATTTGTTTCATTTCAGCGCCCTCCCTGCTGGTTAATTTGGCTGGGATTATTGTTTTGGTGCGCCCCAATTTATATTTCTCATCATAATCATAAAATTCACCAGCCACAATAATCTCTCCTGGGGGAGAGAGCTCCAACTGGTCATTCCCCAAGATGGCGACCTCCAGTTCTCTGTGATTCGTCAACCCTTCCTCGATTATAACTTTTGAGTCGTGTTCCTTTGCGGTTTTAATGGCCTGATCAAGATTTGCGAAATTGTCCACTTTTGTAATACCAACCGATGAGCCGGAATTAGCAGGCTTTACGAATAACGGCAGAGAAAAAATAGATGCTTGTTTCATTCTGGCACTTTGTTCTGACTTGTCGTGCAAATTAAAATCTACGTAGGTATATCGAACTTGTTGTATGCCATGTCCAGCTAGAAGATCTTTAAAAATTGCTTTATCCATACACAAAGCCGAACTTAACACATGACATCCCACATAGGGAATCTTTTCCTTTTCAAGAATGGCCTGCAGTATGCCGTCTTCCCCATATTTTCCGTGAGTTACGGGAAACGCGACATTAAAATATTTATTGAAATCTTCCGGATAGATTTTCTTGTCAGGGTTTGATTTTTCTATGCTTGATGCCAAGTAAAAGCATCCATCCTTGCCCCAAAAAATCAGAACCAAATCATATTTCGCGCGATCCATGTTTCGGGCAACATTGACAGCTGAGGATATTGAAACCTCATGCTCGTTGCTCATTCCGCCAAAAAATAATCCCACCCTTTTCTTCATGGAGTGATTTTAGAGAATTTTTTGCTAGTTACCTTTTGGTGTTGCCTATCTATCAATTCCGTGGAATTAGGATCTACGCATTCGGTATTTTTGCAGATATCCGGCCGATTTTCATAGTCCGTGCACTTTCCAGTTGCAGAATCGTAATTCTTACAATAATAAGTTTCCAGTTTTGTTTGGGAATCTTCGGGTACGAGCAGTTCTTTTCTTTTGGTCCACAACGGTTGCCCTCCTTTATCTTTCGGGAGTTTATCCGGCGGTAAGAACCGCGGTACTTTAACCGGATTACAGCACCACGAGCAGTTTTTATCTAAGCAAGGGCTCTTGTGTTCGGGATTAAATTTTTCTTGTGCCATTTTGGGTATTAATTTTAGTTGCTTGATAATGCTTGGCGAGTATATAAATTATGCTTACTAAGCTGATGAGAGTCAAAGCTAGTGTGGTGAAAAATAGAATTTTTAGGGTTAGGGATGCGGTATAGGGGTCAATACGAAATAAAATAAAGCCGAAGCCGAAGATTGAACAGATGGTTGGGTAATAGCGGCGAGGAGGTAGTTGCGCATCAGTAAAATATTAGCAATTTGCGCTGTTAAAATCAAAACCCCACTATGCTGGCGGGGTTTTGATTAGACTACGACTTTGCGCGGGCGGCCGGATTTGAACCGGTGACCTCTTCCGTGACAGGGAAGCGCTCTAACCAGCTGAGCTACGCCCGCAATGTCGTTACAATTGGTAATGCTACTAACTAAAATTATGAGCAGACTTTACAGATAATACCACGATATTAGACGACTTAAAAGGGTGTGTTATTCTGTGTGCGTACGAGCATGGAATAACACACAATCCATAGACGATAAAAATGTAAATGTAAACGATAAAAGTGCAGTGATTAGTTTGCTTATTCCAATATTTATCCCAAATCCCAGGTGCTAGAATTAAAGACCAAAGGTATCTTTTAACTTTGATTCATATTGTCCGACGGAACTAGCTATCAGCATTGAGACATAGTCGCCGATTTCAAGGCGGTTAATTAACTCGGATATCTCATCTTGACATGGATATGGGTAAGCGAAAACGCTTTTTTGGAGCATATAAAATCCAAGTTTCTTTAAGTTTCTTTGAAAAGCGACCCGTTTATTGTGGAATTCTTGGGGAACATCAAACAAAATTATTCGCCATTTTTTATCCCAAGATCTATAGATGCTTTTTTTGTGCTGGAGAAGAGGTTTTTTAAGCCACGCCCTCCCCTTCGGTGTGAAGGCGTAACAATTTTTGTTTGCGGTAAGCAGACCACGCTTCTTTAAATTGCTGATACCCAAGTAAAAAGTTCTTGGGTCAATGCCACCCATACGGAGGTTCTTGCGGGCCATGGATTCATAGACTAGAAGATTGCTAATAGTCCGAGGTGCTTCTTGGACCATCTCCCAAAGTATTTGGAAGAATCTGGTTATGAATTTGGTTTTCATGTGTTATTCTGTGTGCGTACGAGCATAGAATAACACAGAAAGATGTTTATTAAAAGGCAAAAAGACAATACTGCAATGGGGTGGTGAAATGGAACGGTGTAATGGAAATGGTGCAGTGGAATAACGGTGGAGCGAGCGGAGAGGTTTTCAAAAATACCACGCGCCTAGGCGCAGAAATCCTAGCATGTTTCAGCCCAAAACAAACCCCCCCCCGCCATCCGGCGGGGGGTTTGGGGGAATTGCCGTGGGTTTCGTCCTGAAAAGAAAGAGCGGCAATGCCGGCGAGGTGTTACAATGTGTAATCACATACTGCCTTCGGATAGGCGTTGCAGCCATAAGTGTCGCACGCGGGTCTTGTAAGAACGGCGCAATCGGTATCGGGCAAATTGTCAGTTCCCTTGAAACATCTTGTCACATTGCTTCTGGTATAGCCGCAAAGGGTGTTGCTAACTGGAGGAACAGTGTCTAATATGTTAACCTTGACCACTTTTTTCACAACTTTTCCATTAAAGCCGGTGGCTTCAACAGTAAACACCGCTTTACCTTTCTTGGTTGCCTTGAATGTCGCATTTCCATCCGGCAATTTGGTAGCGTTGGCGAAATTCAATTTCGTTACTGGTCCGCTGGAGCTTATTTTCACTTTCTTTGCGTTTCCTATGGTCCAAGCCACATTTATGATTTGATTTTTTCCCACTTCGGTTATGTCGCAGATGCCCCCTGAACAGACCGTGAGCTTGGTGAATGTCGGACGCAAGCTTCGCGCCTCCATGGTTACATAGGTGCTGGTGATGGCATGTTGGGCGAATACTGCTAGGTTTAGATAGCGATAGGGTGTTTTATCGGTATCGTCTATTTCAAGAATACCAGTACTTTTTTTTGTGATGAAATCAGATGACTTTTTATAGAAAAAAGGAGGAGATAAACATTTCCCTGATGCTTGATTAGGAATGGCACTTATACACATAGATAAACTAACCGCTCGATCGGCAGGGTTCAATAATTCGAAAAGACGACGTATCGATTCTATAAAAAGATCCCCGAAGTGAGTACCGCCGAGCCCAGTACCTATCTGATGTCCCCTGTAGTTAAAAGTATATGTAACCTTACTAATCTGGTAGTCATTTCCACCTATCATTGGAAAAGAGATCTTGCAGAGCTTATTGCTAGTTTGTTCAATGCAGTTATACGGCCCCAACTTTTGGACTAATGTTTCGGGCGGCGATCCGGCGGCTTTGCTTCTAAGAAATTCCGGAATGAATGGCAGTTTGTTCCGATATGCGTAACCGACTCCTCCGGCGACTACCGCGGCAATTACTATGATTGGTACGAGATGGACGATACCGCGTTGAGAACGCATATGGTGTAGGGCTTATGGCGTATAGCTTTTAGCTTTGAATGCGAAAAACCTTGCCAACAAGCCGATTAGGATGACACTCTTATTATGCTCCTCGCTTGACAGGGTGTTAAGGGGGGGTGTGGATAACTGGAAACAAAAACCGACCCGAGGGTCGGTAAACTAGAATTCGTAGGCGGTGCCGAATGAAAACATTTTGCCGTTTTTGAAGCCGAATTCGTTTTCGGCGAGAAAATGCCAAATACGGAACTGGTTCAGAATCGTCAGTTTGCCGCCATAGTAGGGTCCCTCGCGTTTGACCGTCAAGGTTTGGTCAAGGTCTTCAAAAACCTGCATGCGCAGATTTTCTTTATAGCGATAATGTCCCATCTGTCCGCCTATGCCGATGAACATCCGGTATCTGGCAATTTTCAGCGGCGACATGTAGATGTTGAACCCGGCTGCTTTGATGATAACTTGCCTTGAGAGATGGTCTTTCAGATCAGGTATACCCAGTTCGGGGTCAAAACCATAAACCAGCTCTTTCTCTGTTGAGAAACGGCCTTGCACATACTCAAGCCCCAGCATTAGGCGGTCATCGGGAAAAGCGAAGCGAAGCTCAAGCGATGGCGTCAGAGCGGGCCGATTCAAATTATTTATCTCTTCGGCCAGCGACTTATCAATTTCCCTGACAAACGGTTTGAACAGCGTAAAATTGTGTTCGCCTTTTACGGAAAGCTGTATCTGGGCCTTGTCTTGGGCATTGGCCGTAAATGGCAACAGGGCAACAATTACCAGCATCAGCACGCATATTTTCATTTTTTCCTCCTTTTTACTGTTTGGAAAACTGTTTTAATGCTTCCAAGTCGGCAAGACCATAGGTTTCGGTGCGCTCAACCGTAGTCCCCTCCCAGAGCTCGTTCCATGTTCCGATATTAACGAACCCGGGCAGATTGAAACGCCTAACCAAAGCGGAGATTGCCCGCAGATAAATCAAGCGGTTTTCGTTATTGGTGCAGAAAAGCGGCGGATGCATGGGGCTGCCGTCGCTATTTATTCTGTCCGGAATTTTGGTGTCATCCATGTGGAAAGTCAGCGGCGGAATCAGCGTTACATGGGGGACGTTCTTTTGAAGATAATCAAACCATTTTACCTGTGACAGGGCATAGGCTTCAATGTATTCTTTGGTCAGTTCGTTGCCGCTCTGAACGGCCATTTCTTCGGAATACGCGACATAACTTGATACGGCGTCCATATAGAGCAATTGTTCTTTGAGTTTGGCGTCGGTACTGCCGAAGTTGGGCGGGGAAAATGTTCCCAAGCAATTTACGAGAAACACTCCGGTTCCCGTAATGTGGTCGGCAATGGCCTTGGCGTAGCGCATATTCAGGCCTATCGGAACCCAGAACATCAGGACCGGCTTGCCGTTGATCTTCAGAAAGTCGTCTCGGTCAAAATGATTGGCCTTGAGATATGCGAGATCGCGCGCCCACAGTTTCTGATTAAAGGGCTTGGCGAAGTCAATCCAATAGCTGTCGCCTCGAGGCGTTTTTTCAACGGTATATTCGTAGCCCTTGGGATTGTTCGGAAACCAAGCCAACTCGTAGAGGAAAGCATATTTAATATTGCCCGCCGGCTCTCCATCGGCCGCAAGCTCTTTTTTGGCTTCCAGAAAGCCGGTCATGAAATTGATTTCTTCGTATCCGCAACTGCCCGGTTCCTCTCTTGGAGGGTTGAACCAGCTTGCCAGTACCGCGGCGTTGGGTCCGAGATATTCCGCCATGTCGCGCAGCTGCCACTTGGCGATTTCCTTGTCGCAGGAATTATAGATTGAGCCGCCGTAGGGAATTGTTCCCATCTGGCCGATGTTCCTGTTTTGATTGGGGTGGTACCAGGTGTAAAAACTGGTCAGGTAAGTTAGTGTGCCGTCGGAATTGGTTGAATTGGCGGACGCAAGCCCGGATTTGTCCAAAGCGGACTGTCGGCCGTAGATTATTGAACGGATTTCTTTTGCGAGGTCGCCATAACCGGATTTGTCCGTTTCGCGGCGCAAAAGGCTGATACTGGTGTGCTTATTTTGCTTCTGGCGTTTTGCCGCGCCGTTTGCCGCCCCGTCAAAAATATCGGGGCTGGCCAAAAGAATTAGGATAGCTAGGGTCAGAATGCATTTCGGGGCGATTCCTCGGTTCATATACGCTCCTTTTTGTGAAAGAACACAAAATTTCCTTTGGGAAGGAGATTAGCATTTATAAAAACTTAATGCAAGTTAGAGATTTTCCGTGAGATGAGATGCTAATTTTTCGCCGGGAAGGCGGATTTGCTTGGTCGTGTCGCGGTTGCGGACGGTGACGGTGTTGTCTTCAAGCGTTTGAAAATCCACGGTGATGCAAAAAGGTGTGCCGATCTCGTCCTGCGAGTAATAGCGTTTGCCGATGTTTCCGCGGTCGTCCCAGGCGATGGGAACAATTGACGAGCTACCATTAACCAGTGACTTGTAGATTTCGCGAGCCTTGGCGACAAGGTCTGGTTTATTGGCGAGGAGCGGGAAAATGGCGGCTTTGTAGGGAGCGAGAGACGGTTTTAATTTCAAAATTTTTCTCTCCCCGTCTTCCGCATAGGTTTCACATAAAACCGCCAGCGCCGAACGGTCAACGCCCCAGGTTGGTTCAATTACATGGGGCCAATAACTGTCGCCGGTTTGCCCGTCCCTATACGGCGGCTGGCTGAAGTGATTTTTTAAGTCAAAGTCGGTGCGGTAGGCCAAGCCGTAGAGTTCTTTGTGGCCAAAGGGAAAGTCGTATTCAAAATCAATGGTGCGTTTGGAGTAATGCGCCCTCTCCCCTTCCGGAACTTCCAACTCGTGGATATGAGCCAAGTCAAGGCCGATTGCTTCCATCCATGAGCGCATTTCTTCCCGCCACATATCAAAAACACTCTGCCAGTCGTTGTCGTCTTTGGGCGGAGCGATAAAATACTCTATTTCCATCTGCTCAAACTCGCGGGTGCGGAAGATAAAATTACCGGGAGTAATCTCGTTGCGGAAGGCCTTGCCGATCTGGGCGATGCCGAAGGGGACAGTTGTGCGTGAGGTGTCCAGAACATTTTTAAAGTCAACAAACATACCTTGCGCCGTTTCAGGGCGCAGATAGGCGATATTGGCTTTTTCCTCGGCCGGACCGATGAATGTTTTGAACATCAGGTTAAATTGCTTGGGTTCGGTGAAGACATCCTTCTTATCGCAGTTTGGACAGGCCTTATCATTTTCAATCTGGTCGGCGCGAAATCGCTCATGGCAGTTTTTGCATTCCACCAGCTGGTCGGAAAAACCGGCCGAAAGATGGCCTGATGCCTCCCACACCTTGGGATTCATAATTAAAGCGGCATCAAGGCCGACGATATCCTGCCGCTGATGGACAAAACGGCTCCACCAGAGCTTTTTGATATTATTCTTCAGCTCAACGCCGAGTGGGCCGTAGTCCCACGAGTTGGCCAGTCCGCCATAAATCTCCGACCCGGGGAATATAAACCCCCTTCTTTTGCACAAACTTACGATTTTTTCTATTGAATCCGTCATAGATTATTGAACTTTTCCCTCTTTGGGCCTGTCAATTAAATTATCCGAAGTAAGGTCACGCGCTTTTATCAGCAAATTTGCATTGGTAAAGCTGTCCGTGCCAGAGAATTGGACACCCTTTATTAATGTTATTTTATCCCCCATTTGCAAGCTTGAAGGCGTAGCGCCAATCTGGAAGGACGCTTCATATTTTTCTGAATTGATTCCGATGCCTTGCGGCAGATCATCTACGGCCCATGTAACAGTAGAGGTGTTGGGGTCAAAAACTAGGGTCGGCGCGCCGACGGTGTCGGCCAGGTTTTTCCAGCTGATGCCCGTCGGAAGAATGCCGACCACCTTCGTGTCCCGAAGAGCGTTGCCTGGATTAGACAACTGCCAATGAATGGTAAAAAGTGTTTCCTTGCCGACCTGCGGCGGCAAAGGGCCGCTTGAGCCGAATTGTGGATCATTATAATAGCCCAGTTGTCTTATTGTTGGTTTAGAGGTGATTTTGGTTATATTGCTGGCCGAGGTTGAAATTTCATCTGTCGGGAAATCAGATGGCACATTGATGGTGATTAACTGGGAGTCGGCTCTAACCGAGAATTCGCGTCCGCTGTCCGTATTTTCCGGAAACGCAGTTTTGAGCTTAACGAAAAACCTGATTTCTCCCAAAGCGTTAGGTTGCAGATTGCCGAACAGCGGAACTGATCCCGAGTTCCAGGTTATTGTTTTGGTTGTGTCATTGAAAAAACCGCCTTGGGTATTAATGCTAGGGTAATCATACATATCGCCGGATAGTTTTACGGTGAGGTTTAATCCGGAAAGACTGTAAGTAGAGATATTTTTGTATTTAATAATGTAGGTAATCTTTTCTCCCGGATTGGCTATGTAGTCCGTGTCGCCGTTAGCGGTAACAGCCAAACCTAACAATGGGCTGGAAATGACAGTATCAGAAAAGGCCTTTTCGTAAGGTATGTAGGTGTCCATAAGTTTTCTTTGCAGGTTGACGGTGATGGTTTTGGCGTCCCCCTCTCTGCCATTAAGAATGCCCTGAATGCTGATGCGTCCACGGCCGTCTTTTTTAACTTTCGCAATATCCCAAACATTATTTCCCGAAGTTGGAGCCATATCAGCCGAAATGAAAGTGAAACCATCAGGGAAAGAAAACTCAAAGCGCAAGTTGTTAATTTCATTGTCAGATTCATTGCGATAATCAAGGATATAAGTCAACTTTTGTCCGCCGACAAAAGAGGGCGGAGCAACCAGAGATAGAGCTACGGGGGTTTTGGTTATTGTGGTGGAAACTTCTTCGGTTTTTTCAAATTGAGACTTGAAAGTTCCAGCTTTGAAAACGAGGTTTACTTTGGCTTTCTTGATGTCACCCCGATTACCCACAAGGAATGCTTTTAATTCTTTTTCCTCCGACTGCCCCGCGTTCAAAGAATCAACAACAAAGGTATCGGTCTGGTCTTCCTGCAAAGCGCCGTCCTTGATAATAGCTGACCCGTCAGGATAGAAAAATACAAAGCTTAAATTCTTGAGTGTAATATTGGTGTTGTTGGCATAGGTTACTTTATAAGAAACTTCGTCACCGGCGCTGGCTTCTGCCGGACCTTCAAGTTTAAGTTGGACATTCTTGTCGCTGAAAGACTGGCGGCTGAACCAAAAAGACAGAATGGCAATGATAAATAAAAGCAAAGCAATTAAAATCAGCCAACGAGTCACGTGGCTACTTAAGCCGAGGATCTTTTGAGAAACATAAAATAGGGGCGATTTGCTCGCTTCGGGTACTGACGGCGCTTGAATTGGGGGAGGAATTATTCCGTTAACCACGATACCTTATTCTATCAGATGCGGCCGTTTTTCAAAAGAGGCAACGAATGGAATTTAACATTGGCATGGTATTCAAAATATGGGCCGGGGTTAATAATGCTGGCTTCGTGGAAGTAACCCAGTATTTCCAGCAGTTTAATTTGCCGGCGCTTAAAAGTTGCCGCGTCATATCCGTTTTTATCAAGATTTTCCAGAGTTTCAACAAGAAATTTCCAGAGTATCGGATCGCTGTCATTTTCAAAAACAAGCTTGTCTATCGTCTCAAGAAAGAAGTATGCGGCGGCGATGCTTTTGTAGGATGACTTGAGGTTGCGATAAGAGTTTTCAACCTGGGCGGCGGAGATGATGGGCATGCCACGCCCCGAAATCAGCTCAAAATCAACCAAATTCAAAACATCAAGGTGCATGCCTTGAATGGAGCCTGGTTTTAAAACGCTTTTGGCGACCGCGGTTAATTTGCCGAACTCTTTTGTGTAGCAGGTAACCCACTGGTCGTATTCGTTGGTATCCTGTTTTTTGAGGATAATGGCGCGCATCGCGGAGTGGGCTCCCCGAAGTTGTCCGCGAGGGTTCCCATTTGTCAATATCCGTTCAAGCTCGCGAGATGGACAAATGGGATACGCGTAGGCAACGAAAAGGGAACTCTGTCTAAGCATAAAGTAAAAAATGAAAAATTGATGAACCGAAATTTTAGTCTAACATTGTACGGACAAAATCAAAAACCGCCCTGAACTTGTTGAAGGACGGTTTTTGATTTTGTCATTCCAGCCGCTGTTTAATCGCTTTGAGCCGCTGTTGGATCAACTATATTGAAAACCTCGCTTGATCCGGTATAACTTGAGCCACCGGTAGTCATAATTGCTTTGACCACATAACTGCCGATGGGAAGAATGCTTAAAGTGCCGTTAGCGGAATACACCTTGCCCACTGTCCACAAGTAGGGTGTGTTGCCCGAACTGCAACGCTGAATCCCCGACTGGCCGGCGATATTGCCCATGATGCGGCCCAAGATAGTAGTTCCGGTTGAGTCCCACAAACTCAAATTGACCACTGCCGTCTTTCTATTGGCTTTGCTCACATTCTGACTGCAATATCGGATATTTTTGATATTGCCCAGACGCCACTTGGAGGATGCGCTAGGTTTGTTGATCTTTATTATGGGCGCGCCGGCCGCTTCGCTTTCTTTCAATCCGGCCGAATAATTCTTCCATGCCCAATACCCTCCGGTCGCCGCCGCGGCGATTATTACGATTAATATGAGATGGGCAAAGCCCTTTTGTCTGCTCTGAACGGGATCGAATGACTTAGTCATCGTTTGTTCTCGTTGTCTAAGGGGGGGGCAAATTTTGCCGCCCGGACGCATAAACAAAAAGAGATTATAATACTTGTTTTCATGATACCTCTTTTTGACGGGACTTATTTATGTGGGTGTGGACAACTACTTTTTGATGCCGACCCAGATTGGCATTTGCGGAGCGAGTTCAAGTTCTTGCAAACTGCCAAAAGCCACAAAATTATTTACACTTTGTCAGGCCTCCTTTATTGTCCTGCCAATGTCTGAATCTCGATTTCACTTAAGGCGCGGTTATATATCTGAACATCATCAAGGAGGCCGTTAAAACTTCTGACGGAAGAGTATTTGTCTCTACCAATGTTAAGATTCTCTGTATTGTAGAGTATGCCATGGTAAGCGATGCCCTGCAGAACGCCATCAAGATAAAGTTTCATTTCCCCTCCTCCCACAGCAGAGTCCCATGTTCCCGCCACATGATGCCATGCGCCCGTAGAGATTGTATTAGATGACTGAACCCGACTCCATGTGGGGGTGCCGGCGTTTCCTATATAAAAACTCAATTTTTGATCTCCCCCAAGACCGAGTAAATATCCCTTTAAATTTGTCGGTGAGCGGAAATGCTCAATAATGCCCGGGGAATTGGTCCAATTTGGACTGCCGCTATCAATCTTAATCCATGCCGAGAGTGTAAGAGCGGTTGTCGGTCTTAATAGTGCCGTATCCGCAACACTGACATAATCAGTGTTGGAGGGGTTGAGAAGAGTTATCGCGCCATTATTATGACCAGCCGTCCACGGATTTGGAACGGTATTTGTGGGTGTACCATTGTGACCGTTTCCACTTGAATCATTGCCATTATTATCAAGTTTCCACCAGCCGACCAAAGACCTGTCTATGCGGAAGAAGTTATCGCTTGAATCTTTGCTGATGACGGTAGTGACTCCGGCATAGACGCTTACCAAAACGACATTGAATTTATACGCTCCGTTTGGCAGGGTTGACACAGATGGAAGCGTCCAATTGTAAGTAAATTCGCTGGCAGTTCCGACACCAAGCGGATTATCAAAAATTTGAGTTGTCTGGCCATCTTTGTTTTCTACCGATCCTTTCCAGCGATATACCATTGGCGGAACGATGGTAATTGGCTGGTCTAGAGCCCACCGCAGGGTATATGAAACGCTTAATATTTCATTGCTATTATTCGGAGCGACCACATGAACCCGGGGAGCGCCAGCCGCCTTAGGCCTTGCTATCTCGGCGCCGTAATTCTTCCATGCCCAATACCCCCCTATCGCCGCCGCGGCGATTATTATGATTAATATGAGGTGGACAATTCCGCGTTGAGAACGCATATGGCGCATAGCTTATGGCGTATAGCTTTTAGCTTTCAAAGCGAAAAACCTTGCCGACAAGCCGATTAGGACGACACTCTTATTATACTCCTCGCTTGACAGGGTGTTAATGGGGGGTGTGGATAAGTGCAAGGCGAAAAATACAAAGCGTAAAGCGCAAAATGCAAAATTAAAGAGCGGACTCTTAAATGGCGCTACTTTTTGATGCCGACCCAGATTGGCATTTGCGGAGCGAGTTCAAGTTCTTTTTCCACATCATATTTCTTTTTGTCGTGAGGGCCGTTGATGAAATCGGAGAGCAGTGTGTCCCCCTCTATCATATCAGACCACTTCAAGATAGCGGCGGAGAGCTCTTTGCTGTCGCTGTGCCACTGGCAGTAAATTTTTTGGTCTAGCTTATATCCAGCTTCTTTACGCATATCCTGTATCTGGCGCATCAATTCGCGCGCATAACCCTCGGCGGCCAGTTCTGCCGTAACTTCCACATCTAATTCTACTAATGGTCTGGTCGCTTGTCGCTTGTCGCTGGTCGCATAGCTTATCCCCCTCACATTCAGTTCTTCCTTGATAAGTTCTTCCAAATCATTTTCCAGTTTATCGCTGGCTATCGCGGCGGATTTAAGTGGTTGGCGGACTTTTATCTGCTTTTCTTTTCTGATTGCCAGACCGGCCGTAATTATTTCCCTGATGTGGGACATTTTTTCTTCTAGTTTGATATTGCGGGTTTTCTTTTGCAGCTTCGGCCAGTCATGGAGATGGATGCTTTCGGTTGAGGGTTTCGCGCCAATATGCAGGCGCGTATGAATATCTTCGGCCGTGAAAGGAATAAACGGTGCGAGGATTTTAGCTAGTTCCAGAAGCAATACCCGCAAAAGCGGCAGGGCCTCTTTGCGTTTGCGCGAACGGCGTAGCCACCACTGGGAGAAGTCATCAACGACAAATTTCTCTATGGCCCGCGAAGCGGTTGTGGGATCATATGCGTCCAGTTTTTCAGTTACTTCCGACAGTAACTCTTGGAATCGCGAGATAATCCACTTATCCAGCAAATTTTTCACTGCTCCCAAGTTCTCGGAGGTAATTTCCGTCTTGTCGCTTGTCGCTTGTCGCTTGTCGCCAGATTGATACAATTCATAAAACCTGACGCAATTTTCCAGCGTCATGGTAAAACCCTTGAGTTGTTCCCGCGCGGCTTGAATGGAGATGGATTTGAAATCGCCCGGTTCATTCAGCGTGTAAAGATACCAGCGGGTGGCATCTGCGCCGACTTGGTCCATGATTTCATCAGGCGTGATGACATTGCCGATGGACTTTGACATTTTTTTGCCTTTTTCATCCAAAGCCAATCCGAGAGCCATCACATTTTTATAAGGCGCGTCTTTTCCAAGGAGCGTTGAGACGGCAAGAAGCGTATAGAACCAGCCACGGGTCTGGTCAATGCCTTCCACGATGAAATCCGCCGGAAATTGTTTCTTGAATATGTCTTTGTTCTCAAACGGCCAATGCCATTGGGCGTAAGGCATAGCGCCGGAATCAAACCAAACGTCGGCTATGTCGGGTATTCTTTTCATTTCCGCCCGGCATTTGCCGCATCTTAAGACGATGCTGTCAATATAGGGACGATGAAGGTCAAGTTCGCCCAGCTCATTGCGGGGAATCTGAATCCAGCTGAGTTTTTTCAGTTCCGCAAAAGACGGATACCAATCCTCTCCCCTCTCTCTGCGAGCCAGCACCTCGTTATCGGTTCTGCCTTCAGCTATCTGGGCAAGAAGCCAAAGCGGGTCGCCGTGGCTGACGATGAGGATCTTTTTATTGTGGTAAGTTGATTCAATCTCCTGCATAAAATCCATTATTCTTTGGCGAACGTCGTTCCAGCTCTCCCCTCCGTCCTCCTTGAATTCAAAATTCTTTTTCACATCTTTGAACGGACAGGCGCTGTGCTTTTTGCCCTCGCAGGCAAAACCATGGCGAATTTCAGTCAATCGGTTATCAATCTTCGCTTCCCGATGGAGCATTTTACCCGCGATTTCGGCAGTTTCCCGCGTGCGCAAAAACGGAGAGCAGTAAATGGCGTCAACGTTTTCACCGCGGGCAAAGTTGCCGACAGCGTTTTCAACAATCATTTTCCCCTCGGTTGTCAGGTGATACCCGTCGCTATTTTTTTCGGAATTAATGATAATGTCATTTTTCTCGTCGCGCTCGCTAATGCCATGGCGCATGAGATAATATGTATTTTTGCGCCCGACCGCCTGTTTGGCTATTTCTTTAACCGCTCCGACTGTTCTGGCATGGCCGCATTTTACGCACTGCCAAATCGGAAGTGGCGTGCCCCAATAGCGTTCTCGCGATATTGCCCAGTCCTTAAGTTCTTTCAGCCATTGTCCAAAGCGCCCCTCCTTTATGTGGGCGGGCACCCAGTTTATTTTTCCGTTATTTGTAATCAACTCATCTTTGACGGCGGTGGTTTTAATGAACCATGAGTTTTTGGCGTAATAAAGCAAAGCCGTTCCGCAGCGCCAGCAAAAAGGATACTCATGCTCGTATGGCTCTACCTTGAAAAGATTGCCGTTCGCCCGAAGATGATCCAGTATTTTTTCTTCTGTTTCCGCGTTTTTAACGTAAAGACCATCAAAACCGCCACCCACTCCGGTGAACCGCCCGCCCTCGTCTACTGTGTGGATCTTCGGCAATCCGACCGCCGTTCCCAGCTTATAGTCGTCATCGCCGTACATCACCGCCGTATGGACGATACCCGTTCCTTCGGAAGTTGAAACGAAGTCGGCGGCATAGACCTTGTGTGACTGCGGCGATTTAAACGCTTCAACGTCAAACAGCGACTCATATTCTAGACCGATCAGATCAGAACCGGAAATAGTATTATGTATTATGTATTCCGTATTAAGGACTTTGGAAACCAGCTCCTCCGCCAAAATATATCTCTCGTCTTTACCCTTGATACTTACTACCTGATACTTAATACTCTCTCCGACTGCGAGAGCCACGTTGCCCGGCAATGTCCACGGCGTTGTTGTCCAAGCCAATAAATAAACGTCCCCTTCCGAAACTTTGCGCTTTGCGCTTTGAACTTTAAACTTAATTATGGCCGATATATCGGTTATGGTGCGATATCCTTGCGCAACTTCGTGAGATGAAAGAGCCGTGCCACAGCGAGTGCAAAAAGGCACGACCTTGTGGGCGTGGTAGAAAAGTTTTTTATCCCATATTTTTTTGAATATCCGCCAAAGCGACTCAATGTATGGGTTCTCGTAAGTCACGTAAGGATGGCCCATATCTATCCAGAAGCCCATTCGTTCGGTCATTTCTTCCCACTCTTTTTTGTATTTCCAAACGCTTTCTTTGGCTTTTTTGTTGAATTCTGCGATTCCGTACTCTTCAATGTCTTTCTTGCTTTTGAATCCCAGCTGTTTTTCCACTTCAAGCTCAACCGGCAAGCCGTGGGTATCCCAGCCGGCTTTTCTTAATACAAAAAATCCCCGCATGGTTTTGTAGCGTCCATAGAGGTCTTTGTATATTCGGGTCAAAAAATGGCCGATATGGGGCAGGCCGTTCGCGGTGGGCGGCCCCTCAAAGAAAACAAATCTTTTCTTGCCGCGCCTTTGCTCCAGACTCTTTTGGAAAATCTTTCCTTTCTCCCAAAAATCCAGTATTTCCTTCTCTTTTTTTTGAAAATCAAGGGTTGCCATAATGCTGGCCTAATGCCTAAAGCCTAGCGCCTAGGGCTTGACCAGTATGCGGATTATACCGATTTTAACGCCCTAAAGCAATTCCCGCCTTTAAAAAAAATGATTTAAATGCTATGTTGTGTAAAATATTATGCGCATCAGAACAAATGTCATTATTCTGGGAATCCTTTTTATTTCTGCCTATGCCGGCAATTATTTAGGTTTGGGCGACCGTTTTTGGTGGCTTGACGTGGCACTTCACTTTTTAGGCGGGTTTTTCATTGCCGTACTGATTCGCGAGTATTACAAAAGCCATCTGGAGAAGATGGCCAAACCAGTCAGGATATTATTTTTGGTTGCCAGCGTAGCATTGGTGGGCCTCTTGTGGGAGTTTTACGAATATCTGGTTTGGACTTTTTTTGACAGATTTCCGCAATGGGACCTCTTCAACATAGGTTTTGATTTGCCTGATTATTTTGACGCTCTTTCGGATTTACTTATGGACCTTTTGGGCACCATAGCATTGGTTTTACTAAATAAAAAGTCAGATTAAAACCTCCTGTTCCTTTCCGTCTTTATGTAAAATCTCCACAACCGGTCTTTCCACTTGCCGGCGTAATCAACTCCGATGCGCTTGCCGTACTTGATGACGCGTCTCGGCACTTTAATTCCCCGAGCTTCTATCCACAGACGGCTGTTGCCAATAGGCAGTCCGTTAAGCCGCCGGTCTATTCGCAGGACGCGGCACAGCTTCCCCGGACCGTTGAGATGGGCACTAGGTGCTAGGTTGTTAGACGTTAGGATGACGGAACGGATGAGGACAGCGGCGGGAAATCTCTTGCGCCCGGTGACAAAATTAAGGCAATGATATATGCCGTAGATCATGTATACATAGATGTATCCCGGTGGGCCGAACATTATTTTTGTTCGCGGCGTCAGGCCGCGCGATGCGTGGCTGGCTCTGTCATGCGGGCCGTGATAAGCCTCTGTTTCGGTTATCATGGCAAAAACGATCTTCCGACCGATTTTCCGCACCAGAAACTTGCCAAGCAGATCTTTTGCCACGATTGCGGTGTTGCGATTGAAAAATTTTTTTGTAAGCCGCATAATAGATACAGTTTAAATTAAATTAGCGACTGACAACTGACAACCAACAACCATGTTGTGCGTTGTGAGTCGTTAGTTGTAAGTTTCCAAATGACCCCTCACGACTATGACAAATTAACAGTGGAGTCGGTAAAAAAGATCCTGCCGTCGGTGGTAAGTATTGTTATATCAAAACATTTGCCCAAGGGAAACGCCTTGTTTCAGATGCCCTTTTTGAGCCCTTTTGTTCCCATGGAATCTGATGGCAAAGGCGGCGAAGCAGTAAAAATTGGCGGAGGTTCTGGCGTTGTTGTCCATTCCAGCGGACTGATACTTACCAATAAGCATGTTGTTTTTGATCCCGATTCGGAATATACGGTCATTTTGAGCAACGGCAAGGAATATCCGGGCAAGGTTTTGTCGCGCGATCCGATCAACGATATTGCCGTTCTTAAGATTGATGCCAAAGAGTTGCTGGCGGCGGAGTTGGGCAACTCTTCGAGCCTTGATCTAGGGCAGACGGTCATTGCTATCGGCAACGCGCTGGGGATGTTTTCCAATTCTGTTTCGCGTGGCATTGTTTCGGGGCTTTCCCGCAGTATCTCAGCTTCTTTGGGGACGGGAGAAGAAACCGAAGAGCTGAGGGGGGTTATCCAAACGGATGTTGCCATTAATCAAGGCAACTCCGGCGGGCCGTTGATTGATCTTGGGGGCAAGATCGTCGGCATTAATACGGCGGTTATTTTCGGCGCGCAAAATATCGGCTTTGCCATCCCCGTTAACTGGGCCAAGGATGACCTCAAGGATATTGTTGAACACGGCCGCATAATTAAGCCCTATCTCGGCCTTCAATTTATTATGCTAACCAAAGAAATGAGCAAGAAATACAATTTGGCGGTAGATTATGGGGCATTGGTAATGAAAGACCACGTTCCCAATTCAGTGGCAGTTGTTCCTCACTCTCCCGCCCACAAGGCCGGTGTAAGGGAAAATGACATAATCTTGGCTCTTAACGATGAGGACCTGAAGGGTAAGGATTTGCGTGATTTACTGCAAAAGTGTGAAGTCGGGCAAGAAATCGAACTAACTATTTTGCGGGGTAAAGATAAAATTAAAGTTAAAGCCAAGCTGGAAGAAAGAAAATGATATGGCCGAATACGCTTCCAATTCGCGAGCCGGTTTTGACTATGAGATATTAGAAACCCTAGAGGCGGGATTAGCGCTGAAGGGTTATGAGGTTAAATCAATCAAGACGGGGAAAGTGTCTTTGCGCGGGTCATATGTAAAAATAATCAACGGCGAGCCGACGCTGATAGGCGCAACAATTTCTCCGTATCAGGCTCAGAATACGCCGTCCGATTACGATCCCCAGTCTTCCCGCAAACTCCTCTTGTCAAGAAAACAAATTGCCACATTGATCGGCCTCTCCCAAGCTCACGGACTGACTCTTATACCGCTCAAGCTTTATGACAAGCGCGGTTTAATTAAGTTACTGGTTGGCGTGGCTAAGGGCAAGAAAAAATACGACAAGCGGGAAGCAATAAAAAAACGCGAGTTTGAACGCCGCGTTTTGCATGGACAGGAGGAGTGACCTGCTGTCAGTTGCCGTAAACTTTTGCTATCCCGAGTCGTTCACGCAGAGTTTGTTCGATTTCTTTAATCTGTTCTTCGGAGTAATTTCCGGAACTGCGCAAACCTTTCAGTACGGACCCAACGACGCTGTTTGCATTTTCAATGTTTTGGAGTTTTTTTAATTGCTTGTTTTCCGGCGACTCTATCTTGGATGGAATTTCTTTGTTTTTCATAATTATTCCAGTATATATTTCCTGTTTGAGTTGTCAATTTTATTATATAATGACAAAACATGAATGAGGACGTTGAGAAAATAAAAAAATATGTGCGGGCGGCAAATTATATCACCGCCGCCCAGATATACCTTAAGGATAATTTTTTGCTTGAACGCAAGCTGTCGTTTGACGACATCAAGCCGCGTCTTTTGGGTCATTGGGGCACCTGTCCGGGTATAAATTTTATTTATGCCAACTTAAATTACCTCGTCACAAAACACCGGCTGGATATGATGTTTGTTCTTGGCCCGGGCCACGGTTTTCCGGCGCTTCAAGCCAATTTATTTATGGAAGGTACATTGGGTAAGTTCTATCCAAATGCCAGCCAGAACGAAGCCGGTCTGGGTTATGTTTGCAAGAATTTCAGCTGGCCGGGCGGATTCCCCAGCCATTCCAACCCGGGAACGCCGGGAGTGATCCTTGAAGGCGGAGAGTTGGGTTATGCTCTCTCAACTTCTTACGGTGCTGTGCTGGATAATCCGGACTTAATTGTGGCTTGTATGATTGGCGACGGCGAAGCCGAAACCGGCCCCACTGCCACGGCTTGGCATCTGAACAAATTCATCAATCCAGCGAGCAGTGGCGCTGTTCTGCCGATTTTGCACCTCAACGGCTACAAAATTTCGGGGCCGACAATTTTGGGGCGCATGTCCAATCGCGAACTGAAAGCGCTTTTTACTGGCTATGGCTATAAGCCGTATATTGTGGAGGGCAAAAATGTCTATGAAAAAATGCCTGCCGCGCTGGAAGAATGCTATCAACTGATAAAAACAATCCAGAGTAATGCTCGCGGCGGCGATACTCCCAGTCTGCTACCGATGCCGATGATTATTCTTAAAACCCCCAAAGGGTGGACCGGCATTAAAAAACTGAACGGCAAAAAAATTGAGGACAATTTTGCTTCGCATCAGGTGGTAGCGCCCAATGCCAAGACCGAACGGGCGGAACTTCGGGCGGTTGAAAAATGGCTCCGCTCCTACAAGATTGAAGAACTTTTTGACAAAGACGGCGGTCTTGCCACGGATGTAAGAGAATTAATTCCGGAACCGGGCTATTGTTTAGGAGAGAATAAGCATACGCTTGGCGGACCGGTTTCTAAAGATTTAGTCCTGCCTCCGGCGGAAAAATTTGCCGAGGACGCTTCTCAACCCGGCATTATCGGTTCTTCCAGTATGCGCCGCTCCGGCCTTTATCTTAAAGAAGTTTTTCAGCTTAACGCCGAAAATAAAAATTTCCGTCTGATGTCGCCCGATGAAACATATTCCAACAAACTGGATGCAATTTTTGAGACAACCTCGCGGGCTTTTATGCTGCCGGTAAAAGAGTGGGATAAGGACTTAAGTCCGAACGGCCGAGTAATGGAGATGCTAAGCGAACACTCTCTGCAAGGCCTGATGCAGGGTTATGTTCTGACTGGCCGGCATGCCGTCTTCGCTTCCTATGAGGCGTTTATCCCGATTGTAACCAGTATGGTTGACCAGTATGCCAAATTTTTGAGCCAAGCCCGCGAGGTGACATGGCGCGGCGCCGTCCCCTCTCTTAATTATATTCTGACTTCATCCGGCTGGCGGCAGGAGCACAATGGTTTTTCGCACCAGAATCCTGGTTTTATCAATGACATGCTCCAACGGCAGGGCAATTTTACAAAGGTCTACATGCCGCCCGACGGGAATAGCGCTTTGGCTGTGTTGAAAAAATGCCTTGAATCAAAGAATGGCATCAATGTCATTGTTGCCGGCAAGACACTTGAACCAAGATGGCTGACGCCGGAGCTGTCCCAGAAGGAACTTCAGCAGGGGTTGATGGTCTGGGATTTTGCCAGTGATGCTGAACCGGATGTTGTGGTTTCGGCCGCGGGCGATTATATGACCAAAGAGGCGTTGGCGGCGATTGACACAGTTAAAAAAGACGCGCCCGAAATAAAAATAAGGTTTGTGAATATTATGGAACTTTCATCCTTGGGCATCGGAGCGGGCAAGCGTCAGGATATTGATTTTGACAACTATTTTACTAGCGACAAACCGGTTATTTTTAATTTTCACGGTTATCCGGATACGCTGAAACAAAATCTTTTCCACCATTGCCACGGCCACCAGAGGTTTTTTGTCCACGGCTATATTGAAAACGGTTCTACCACCACGCCTTTTGATATGCAAGTGCGCAACAAAACCAGCCGTTATCATCTAGCCATGGAGATTGTTGCTTCGGCCGCTGAAAAGAATGTTATCGGTTCCGAAAAAAGCAAGGCATTGATTGAACGATATGACGGTGTGTTGAAAAAACACGCGGAATATATAAAACAAAACGGGTTAGATATGCCGGAAATAGAAAATTGGACATTTTCGCTAAAAAAATGAAAAAAATTCTAATTGTAAACACGGGCAGTGCATCGGTTAAATACGGCCTTTATGAAGGCGAAGCAGAACTTTCCCGCGCTCACTTTGAGATGGAAGATGGCAGTTTTGTTGTTACGCTAACCGTTGAAAGCAAAACGGAGAGAAAACAAATTAGCGTGGAAGATTATAAAAATTCTCTTGAATACCTGCTTGAATATCGGAAACTTGATGGTTCCGATCTTGAGGCCGCGGGCGTGCGAATCGTCTCTCCGGGCGATTATTTTCTATGCAACCGCCAAATTGACGGCGATTATATTGAGCGATTAAGCGAAAAACGGGAGGAAACGCCTTTACACATAGAACCGGCGCTTGAACTGGTCTCAAAAATACGCGAAAAAATGCCTTCCGTGCCGCTTTACGGCATTTCCGACAGCGCTTTTCACGCTTCTCTGCCGGCGCAATCGCGCCAGTATGCCATTCCCTACGCCACCGCTTCGCAACACGAGATATACCGATATGGCTACCATGGCATCTCAATACAATCAGTTTTGCATAAAGCCGAAAAAATGCTTGGCGCTTTGCCGGCCAAAATAATTGTCTGCCATTTGGGCAGCGGCGCTAGTATTACCGCCGTTAAAGACGGTAACAGTTTTGACACCTCCATGGGCTATACCCCGCTGGAAGGTCTGGTTATGGCGACACGTGGCGGAGACATTGACCCGGGCGTGATAGTGCATCTGGCCGAGAAGCTCGGCTTGGACCATGATGATATGAAAAGCTATCTTAACAATGAGTGCGGCCTTTTGGGACTATCGGGCAAGAGTAATGATGTTCGCGAGCTTTTAAAGCTTGAGAAAGGCGGCGATACGCACGCGACTCTTGCTTTGGAAGCATGGGTTTACCGGATTAAAAAATACATCGGCGCATACACGGCGGCATTGAATGGGTTAGATCTTTTGATATTCACCGCCACTATCGGAGAGCGGTCATTTGTAATGCGCGGAAGAATTTTAAAGGAGCTGGATATTTTAGGTATTTCGGTTGATGAAGCTAATAACAATGCAACCGAAAACAACGGAGCGCTTATTAACACGCCCGATTCTAAAGTTAAAATAGCCGTCATTCCCACTGACGAAATGGCGCAAATGGCGCGGGATACACGGCAACTTATGGCAATTTAAACCGGATTCCTCCTCTCCCAAAATGGGGGGCGGGATTCGGTCACAACTCAAAATTGCTTCCGTAATTTTGGTCGCGACCCCAGCTTACTAGCTCACTGTTTTGTTCGCCATTTGCTCACAAAACAACGTTCCGCTTTTCGAATCCCGCCGGAAGCCGAGTAGTCGGCTTCCTCCCCGCGCGAACATATGCAGTAAAATGCAAAACACCCCGCGATGGGGTGCTCTGCATTTTACTGATGTTGCGGGGGCGGGATTCGAACCCGCGACCTTCAGGTTATGAGCCTGACGAGCTGCCGCTGCTCTACCCCGCGATATTTTTGACAGCAGAATGATTATATCATGGCATTAAGCATATTGACAACCGCTTGACAACCGTACTAATTGGCGCTACTACCCTAATTATCCTTGAAAATTTAAGCAAGGGGCATTATGGAGGCGCTGTATGCGACTGTCAAAACATATCGGATGTGTTGGATTTTTTGTTGCCGTAGGATTCTTTGTTCTTTACGGTCAAAAAGACGGATTTGCGGAGTTTGCCAATAAGTACCGTAATGGTGGCAATCAGATATCTTCGGTTGGAAACCTGTATACCTATTGTAACGGCACTTTTGTTGCCGTAGACAGCGAGGGGGCAGTTTACGGTGGAACGAAAATTAGTACAGCTGATGTCAACAGGCCGGTATTCAATGACATCTACAAAAATTATGTGGTCGGGAAGTTTGTTAGTAATGTGGGGCCGGACGCTTGGATCTTCCAAGTGGACTACGACACGCATAATTTAATTTTCCAGAAAAGGTTGTATTGGACGCATAAAGAGGATTTTTCAGTTATCCGAGCAATGGCGACTACGGGCGGACTTCTTGTCGGCGGAACCGGCACGGTTCCCGGATATGATCCCTATATTTCCCCGTTCATTGTTGCCATGACTACTACTGGAGATGTGTTGTGGACCGTGACAAGCGTGAGCTATAACTTTTTAGGCACTCTTAAAGATATGATGCAGACATCCGACGGGAAATATCTTTTATTGATGACTGGTGCCGCGGGTAACCAAATCGTCAAATGGTATTTTGACGGATCGGGAAATCCGACAGTGGAGCGCGCCTACATGTATACCGGCTTATCGGCAATGAGCTCGTTGGTTGAGTCGGGCGGATATTATTTTGTGGCCGGAAAAGGTTTCGGTGAAAATTCCGCCATATTGTTAAAACTAAACCCTGACCTTACGGTTCGGGCGGCAAAGAGCTATCATTTTGACTCATCGGCATCTAATTTTAGCAGAATTTCGGTAAGCCCGACGGACGGCGCCATTCTTGCCGCAATTACACAAGGCAATAACGCCGTTCTGGCCAAAATCGACATTGATCTGTCAGTAATATGGTCAAAAAAGTATACCGGGGAAAACAGCTCATCGGGAAACGACATCATCACACTTGAAGGAACCCCTTCCAGCATCGGGCTGATTAGTCCCGTTAATAATCTGCTCATCGGAACAGGTAAGACATCTCCCCCGCCAACTTGTTTGTTGCCCGTGTCTTCTGTAACGACAAGCACCCCCAAAATTAGGACGACCGCAGTTGTTGGAACCTTATTCGCAACAAATATCCTGACTACTGACAGTGATGCTGTGGCGACGGAAGTTGATGTGGCCAGTTCCGCCAACTGTCCATAACACAACGCGGCGTGATGAACTCGGCCGCTTTTTAATTTGTTGAACCCCAAATTCCAGTCTATGGACAAATTTAAAATATTGTTTTATACTATGAGTGATTCTTTAAAAAAAGGAGTTGATGTGAAAAAAGATACTGTTTCTGGCGAAAAAACCGCGCAAGGCGGACACGAGATGTCCCTTTATTTGAAAGACATCAAGGGTATTCCCCTCCTGACAGTGCAGGAAGAGTGGGAACTTGGCCGGAGGATACAGAAAGGTGACAAGGAAGCGCTTAAGAAACTTGTTGAAAGTAATCTTCGCTTTGTTATCAAGATTGCTAAGAGGTATGCCAACTACGGCATAGAGCTGATGGATTTAATCAATGAGGGCAACCTTGGACTCATTGAAGCGGCAAAGCGGTTTGATCCGGACAGAAACGTGAGGTTTACGTCTTACGCTGTCTGGTGGATCCGCCAAGCAATTTTTAAACACCTTTCCGACAGCCGGTTTATCTGTAGGATTTCTCCTAAAATTGCGCAGATCAACTATCAAGCCGCTACGGCGCTGGCCAGACACAAAAGCGCAGCCGATTCAGTGGAATTGAAAGATTTGGCCGAGGAGATCGGCGTAAGCGAAATTAATCTGAAAAACGCTCTCTCTGTCGTCCGCGAAACAACTTCTCTGGATGAAATTGTTGTGGACAGAAACGGCAGAGCGGACGAATTGTTTTTGAAAGATATTATCCCCGACTCCAGACCTTTGCCGGATGAAGAAACGGTAAAAACCGAGCGGCGGCGGCTGGTTGAAAGCGCGTTGAGGGGCTTGACCACCAGAGAAGAAAAAATCATGCGTCTGCGGTTTGGTTTTGACGGTCCGGGGCTGACTTTGTTTGAAATCGGAAAGCGGTTGGGCCTATCCCGTGAACGGATAAGGCAAATTGAAAAAATTGCTTTGAATAAAATAAGAAAGCTGAAAAATCCGGCGCTAAAAGATTACGCGACCGTTTAATGGCAGGAGGCATTCCGCTTACAGTTTATGCTGTGAGCGGTTTTATTTTTGAAGCAATATCTTGCCGACATTTACGGCGCTGCCGCAGTTTAAGGTGTAGGTTTGAGGCAGGGTTGTTGAAGACAAAGAAACAAGTTTGTAACCATAGCCGGCAAGATTATATGATTTGCCGTCAACTTGAACAATGCGCGGATCGCCGGAGCGGTTGTCCAGCATTATTGTGGTTCCGTTTTTGTAAGTTGAACTGACGGGGTTGGCTTGGCAGTATTGGTCAAACTGAATGCGCCGGCCTTCATATTGCTTGACTGCTTCTGAATAACCGGAAACGCTGGGGAGCGGCGTCGGATACTTTGTCACGCCGGGCGCTTTGTATTTGGCTTTTGCCGGAGTAGCCGTCGGGCTGACGCTGGATAAGGGACCGCCGCCCTCATACCCCCCGCCCCTTAAAAATAAAAACGTCATTACAACCGCTATGGCAACAAGAAACCAATACTTTTTCAACATGGCAAATAAGGTTAGTTTATACCAAGATATTATAACATTTGACTCTCTCGGAGGCATATTGACTTATGCACAGCCAACTTTTGGGTGATATGATGACTAAGAAAGAGTGAAGTTGACACAAATTTGCGAAAGTAAGAAAATAGGTCCTTGGAGGTGCATGTTGTTTAAAAATACGGTTTCCGCATTGTTTATTTTGCTTATGTCGCTGGGCTTTGTTTTTGCTCAAGAAAGCGCGCCGGTTCCGCCGGTGCAGGATGTTGAAACGGCGCAGGTTTTGCTTTATGCCGAGAGGATGCATAAAGGTTTGGATGCCTGGTCAGACGATATTGAAAGGAGCATTGATTCCGAGATTAAACTCTTCAGCTCCCCCCACCCAGGCTTTGCGGTTAGAGAGATTGGCGGCCAGATTGTTGTCGGTCTCGTGGTAAAAGGCGGTCCTGCCGAAAAAGCGGGAATCACTCCTGGTGATATCGTCAGAGAGATTAACGGTCAGACCATAACCGATATGAAGTCCATCCCCGATTCGGTTTTGCAAGAAGACAAGATGGAATTTGTCGTTGAAAGAACCGTGGCGGGGGAAAAGGCCATAGTGCGGGTTTCTTTAAAGTCTGAAGTGATTCCTTGCCTCAAAAACTATTCGGATATTCTAACTCAAAACAAAGCCGTTTACTGAAAGAAGTTCCCGGTATTGTCCAAAGGAGCCACGACGCGCTTAATAATCTGCAAAAGATATGTCGGGAAAACGGTTGTTTTGCTGCTGATTTAAAGAAGGTCGCGAGCGGCATTGATGCCGACATGAGCTCCAAGATTTATAATGATACGAAGACTTATTTCAGCGAATCCTGTTCTGGGGTTCTGGAACAGTAAAGCAAATTCTCCCGGCGTCAACTAGCGCCGGGTTTCATTTTCCGGTAGGATTAGGATATAAGTTGTTGTCAGTACGCGGAGGAGATAACATGAACAAAAAGAACATGGTTTTAAAACTTAGCGGCGAAGCCGTCGGTGACGCAAGCAACCATTTTAGTCCTGATAAAATGGAATTTATCGCCGATGAGATTGTGCCGCTAACCGAAGATTTCGGCATTGCGCTTGTTTTGGGCGGAGGCAATATAAGCCGCGGCGCGGAGATCAGAAAACGGCTTGGGCGCGAATCTACGGCGTCAGATTATGTCGGTATGCTCAATACTTTGGACAACGGTCTGATGCTTCAGGAGAATATTGAAATCAAGCTTGGCAGTGAAACAACCCGCGTTATGAGCAGACTGCCGGTAAGCGACTTGTGCGAACCGTATATTCCGCGCAAAGCATTAAGCCATTTGGCCAAAGGGCGGATTGTTATAATCGTTGGAGGTCTGGGAGAACCCGGATTTTCAACCGATTTTACGATGGTCCAGCGGGCAAAACAGCTTCACTCGCCCGTAGCGCTAAAAGGCACAAAAGTAGACGGCATTTACGACAGGGATCCCACAACCGATTCTTCGGCGCAATTTATACCCAAAATTAAGCACCTAGATTATATCAGCCGCGGTTTGAAAGTCGTTGATGCTGATGCTGTCGGACAAGCCATGAAGTATGGCATGGAAATCAAGGTTTTCAACTTCTTCAAAAAAGGCAATCTGCGCCGCATATTATTGGATGAAAATATCGGCTCGGTAATTCACAAATAATCTATGACAAGGAATAGTCCGCCGGAATGTTGGCGGAGTTTTAATTATCTCAAATTCCAGCGTACGCTGGAATTTGAGATAATTAAAAAGGGAAACATGCCGTGTTTCCCAAGATTTCGATTAAGAATGGAACTGATTCAATTTCAGATCAAATTATACAGTCAGGTCTCCAACCGTAAGCAGACGGATCAAATCCGTTTCCGCAAATTGTTTCCAGTAATGCGGTGCAAACTTTGTAGGGGTCAATGTTCGCCGCTGGCCGGCGGTCTTCAAGATAACCCTTGCCAGCATTATGGACGGGTGTGGGAATGCGGATAGACGCTCCTCTGTCGCCCACGCCGTAGCGGAAAGTTTCTATGCCGCAGGTTTCATGTTTGCCAGTGAGACGCTTTTGATTGCCGTCCCCATAGACGGCGATGTGCTGTTTGTGGCGCGTGCCTAATTTTTCACAGGCCTTAAGTATCGCTTTGATGCCTCCCTCTCTGCGCATCGTTTTGGTGGAAAAATTAGTATGGGCACCGGCGCCATTCCAATTGCCTGACATTGGCTTGGGGTCTAACTTGGCATAGGCGTTGTAATCCTCGCCAATCCTATAAAGCAGCCAGCGCGCCAGCCAGAGCTGGTCGGCAACTTCAAGCGGTCCCGACGGTCCGACTTGGAACTCCCACTGAGCGGGCATGACTTCGGCATTAATGCCAGCGAATCCCGCGTCCAGGCACTTTTTCAAGTGATCCTCAATAAGGGGACGGCCATGAACTTCGTCAAATCCGACTCCGCAATAAAATCTTCCCTGCGGGGGCGGGTAGCCCTTTTTAAGACCAAGTTTATTGAGCCACCGTAAGAATTTGGGCCAAGGTTTGGGCCAGCCATGCGGCCAGTCGTTCTTTCCGTAGAGAGTATACTCTTGTTCAATACCAAACAGAGGTTCCTCATTGGTATATTGGGCGACGGCTTTTCTCAAAATGGCGCGAGTGTTGCTTATATGCGGCGAACCATCCGTGTTCATAACTTCGTTTAGGACAAGGATATTTTGTCCGCCTCTAATGGGGTCGGGTAGCGCTTGTACCGGCACAAGTATGCAATCGCTGAAGCGCCCTTCGGCCTGTTCTGTGCTGGAACCGTCAAAACTCCAGTATGGGATGGAAAGCGGGTCTACCTCGTTGTCTTCTTCACTCGGTATTATTTGGGTAAACCCGTTGTCGCTCCAAGACTCAAATTTCATTTGCTCCAGATCTAATATTTTTGTCTTAGAACGCAATTTGGCGGTTGGTCTTTGGCCGTCAATCCAGATATACTCTGCGCATATTTTTTTGTTCATTTCAGCGCCTCCTTATTTATCATTGTCAAACAACAATCGTCCATTTTAACATCAAATGTTGTCGTATCAAAATACGGCTGTGGACAACTCGGCTTTTATTTGGTAACATATCTGGCATATGAATAATGAGATTCACCCTAAATATTATCCCGATGCCAAAGCCAAATGCGTCTGTGGCAACAAGTGGGCAACCGGCTCTACAATGCCGGAAATTTCCACGGGCATTTGCTCAAATTGCCATCCTTTTTATAGCGGCAAAAAAACCATTGTTGACACTCAAGGCCGCGTGGACAAGTTCAAGAAGCGGCTTGAGAAATCCGCGAAGCGGATTTCTAAGAATAAAAAGAATAAGTAGAATTATATTGTTCTAATTATTCTTTCTTATGAACTACGATTGGAAACAATGGCAGAACCACCAAGAGCCGGCGAAGCAAAAAAGCAACCCTCAAAATGAGGCCATAGTTGAAATCCGCGCTGGTGTGGGCGGCGATGAAGCCGCTCTTTTTGCTACGAATCTTTTTGAAATGTATAAGCGCTATGGCGCGACAGTCGGCTGGAAAGTTGCGGTGGTTGATTCCAGTCAGAACTCTATCGGGGGCTACAAATATATTTCTTTTGAAATTCGCGGGTCGGACGCCTACGCCAAAATGAAAAACGAGTCGGGGGTGCATCGTGTCCAGCGCGTGCCCAAGACCGAGAAATCGGGCCGGGTGCATACTTCTACCGCGACCGTAGCGGTGCTGGCAAAAGCAACTGAACAAGATATCCAAATCAACCCCAGCGATATTGAAGTGTCATTTTCTCGTGCCGGTGGGCCGGGCGGACAGAATGTCAATAAAGTTGAAACGGCAGTCCGAGTTACGCACAAGCCGACTGGTATTGTAATTTCTTCTCGTGAGGAGCGTAGCCAGTCGGCTAACCGCGACCGGGCGATGGAAATCCTGCGCGCCAAACTCTACGCCATCAAGATTGAGGAGCAGACCGGCAATATTACCGAGGAGCGCCGTAGACAGATTGGCACCGGCGACCGCTCGGAAAAAATTCGCACCTACAACTTCCCCCAAGACCGTATCACCGACCATCGCATTAAAAAGTCGTGGTCAAATATTGAAAAGATTATGAACGGTAATCTTGATCCTATTTTTGAGACCCTCGCCACGCAAAACTAAAATACAAGACCCGGCCTTGTATTACTTATATTTTTCTTTAGCGGCAAATTCAATTAAACCACTAATTGAATTTAATAGAGTTCACAATAGACCGAAAGTCGGATAAATATTGAGAGTAATCATCAATCTGTACCGACTGGCCGTAAGGAGGTGATTCGCTGTAGCTTCTAAAAACAAAATAAACCATAGTGCCTTTATCGGCGACAGCGTAGTAATAATCAGTGTACGCATTCGGAGCAACTGATTTTACAAATGTAGCAGAATATCCGTTGATTGTAATCTGTTTATCTTCTGCAAATGTTCCACCGCCAATAATTGTGCCGAGCCATTCTCTGGGAGTTTGATTTGTCTTGTGCGCGCTAAATCCAGCTAACGACAAAGAATCATTACCATATTTCTGTTTGTAATACGCTATGGCAGCAGCTGGAGCCAAGTTAATGCAATCAGTACCTCCCATATCGGAACAGCTGTGATTTTGAATAACCCAACTCTTTGGATAGCTCACGCTAAACCCAGTGCCTTTGTAATTTTGAGTCGTAGAAGTTACCGGCGTAGGAGTAGGTATCGGAGATACAGGAGTTTTTGTTTGAGTAGGGGTTGGTGTTGGTTGTTGAGCAACTTCTGGAGATTTCTTCACCAAGAAAAAATAACCTGCAACGCCAGCAAGTATCACGACCAAAACTACGACCAAAATTATATTCGCAAAACCTTTCTGATTCATACGGCAAGCGCTAAGAGTTTAAATTTTTATACTCCCCCATCTTACTCCCCCCCTAAATATGGCAAGGGCGAGTTATCCACACTTCGTGCTACTGCGCTCAGTATTTTGTACATTCAGCCTGCTGGCTTCAGTATTTCCTTATTCTCATTCGGTCATTGCCTGCGCTCCTCAACAGTCTAGGAGTGCAGGTAGATTCCAAAGAGAGAAACTGCTAGAATAAACAAATGGCAATTACCATCATCAAAGAACCAATAACTCGATTCCACCTAAGACAAATTGCGCAGGAGAGATTCGGCGACTTGGTGAAAGTGGCCGTAGATATTGAGCAAGAGATTATGGCTTTGGGCGGAGAACTTCATATTGACGAAGAGGTTTTTTTGATTGAAGAAGCGGGGTCAAAAGGTGAGAACGTCTGGGGCATCAACCTTTATCCGGACGAGAAAGGCGAGAATTTTATTGAGTTTGATTCAATGATCAATATAAAGCCGAATTTTGGCAATCGGACTCGCGGGGTGGATAATAATAAAATCAAAAACAAGATAACGGACATCGTAAATAAATTAATAAAATGACCACGCAATTTTTGCACAAAGAACTTGCCGATGGCCGATGGCAGAAGATGTTACTGATGGAACAGCTTGGCAATATCGGCAGTGAGGTGGGGCGGGCCAGAATTTATCAGGAGAAATGTGATGAAGAAAGAATGCAAAAGGCATTTGAGCGGGGCCTTGAGCTTTTTGATCTGACACTTAATGATCCGCGCTGGCGCGGACGGCTTCTGGAGATCGGCCGCGCGCGGGATGTATTCTGCGATGCAGTATTGGGTGGTAAGGAGTACAAAAGTGACCTAGCAGGCCTGGAAAAATATTTAATGCAATTTGCGATTGCCGCGCGAAGATAACTTCCCCCAAAACCGCACTAAAACATAAGGCCGAGCCTTGTATTGACCTAAAACCGCCGAGAGGCGGTTTTAGGTACGTTTCACTCTCTAACATCCTACTCCTTCTTCGCCGCTTCCTTGGCAGGAACAGGAGCTTTGGCTTCGCCTTCCTCGCCTTCGGCGGCAACTTCCTCTTCTTTTTCGCGCTTAATAACCTCAACTTCAGCGGCTTCAACCGGAGCTTCAAGCGAGGCCTTAAGTTCTTCTTCGGAAATTGGTTCCTGTATGGTGGCGATAATTTCGTTTTCTTCGCCCAATACTTTAACGCCGGATATGGCGGGGATGTCTTTCAATAGCACCTGATCGCCGAAATTAATCAGCCGCGAGATGTCTATTTTTATTTCATGCGGCAAGTCCTGCGGCAGGGCCTCCACTTCCAGCTCGTTAACGTTGCGGACAAAGATACCCTGTAGCTCTTTGATCGCCGGCGCTTCACCGATGAATTCCACCGGAACTTTGGCTTTAATTTTTTCGGAAAGATTTACTTTATAAAAGTCAGCATGGAGAATATTGTCCCGAACCGGGTCACGGGATACGTCATGGATAATGGTCGGATAAGCGTTACCGGCGACATTTAAGTAAATAAGGGACGACTCTCCCGCCATTTTCAAGACCTTTTCAAAATCCTTAACAGGCATTTGTAGCGGCATGGTCTCAATGCCCTTGCCATATAAAACCGCCGGAATCAAACCGGAAACGCGAAGATGCCTGACCTTGCCCCCCAATATTTCACGGGGTTGGGCGGAAAGTTCAATTTTTTGCGCTTTAGTTACCATAACAATGTTAGAAATAATATCTAAAACCAAGCTAAAAGTCAAACCTGCTTTGCCACATCCCCTTGCTAGTTAATGTCCCATGAAGAGTGTGGTTTTTTGGATGACAAGTTGTTTAACAGCTTCAGCCGCTGGAGCGAGATATTTGTAGGGAGCGGCTTCGGACGGTTTTTCGTGAAGGGCTTTGTCCACCGCTTCTTTATACGCCACACGAAGCTCGGTATTGTAATGAACATTGACAATACCAGCTTTAATCGCGGCGCTAACATCGCCATCAGACAGGCCCGAAGCGCCGTGGAGAACCAGAAAGACATCTGGCGCGGCCTTTGCTATTTTTTTAAGATGCCCCAAGTCCAGTTTTTCTTTTTGTTCGGTGACAATACCGTGGATATTGCCGGAAACAACAGCCAGACGGTCAACAAGGGTCTGCGTCACAAAATCGGCCGCTTCCTGCGGATCGGTATAATCGGCGGATGAGATTTCAATTTTCCGTTGAACCTCGGATGCACCCCGCAGATATCCCAATTCCCCCTCCACCGAAATGTTGCTCTTCAGCTTTGCGTAATCCCACGTTTTTTTGGTTATCGCGATGTTGTCTTCATGCGACAATCTTGAGCCGTCTATTAAAATGGAGTCGTATCCTGTGTCAATGGCTTCTTTGCATTTTTCAAAACTTTTGAAGTGATCGGCATTGAGGAATACGGGAAATTGAAGATCGTTGCTCACGGCTTTTACCATAGCCACCGCTTCCTTCATCCCGATAAAATCCGCTTCGCCTTCGGATGTGCCGACCATCACGCATGGCGCGCCGGCTTCTTTCGAACCCTTAACAATCGCTTTTAGCACGTCTGCGGCGGCGAAATTAAAATGGCCGATGGCGTATTTTCCGTTTCTTGCTTCTTTTAGGTAATCGTTAAGTGTAGCCATTAGGACTTAGCCAGTAGAACTTAGCCATTAGGACTTAGAATGCTCTAATTTCTAGTGGCTAATAAATAGTGGCTAAAGTTCAATGAAGCCATCAATAATATGTTCCTCAACAAGCCGGTTCATGGCATCCCGACCCAGATATTCTATAAAAATTTTATTCCACAGCGCCTCCTCTTGGTGGTAGAGGTATTTGACCTCACTTTTCTTGACGAGGGACATTATGAGGTCAATTAAGTCAAAGCTGACCAGCTGATCAACACCATCCTTGTTCTTAAAGAAATCGCCAACATGATCGAGGCCGGTCCAGTAACCGAGATTCAATTCGCGCTCCTCCTTGACCAGCATCCGCGCCAGCCGGCCCAGATCTTCCTCTGCCTGATACCAGTGTTCAGCTTCGGGGTTTACATGCGGTTCAAATAAACGGAAATCATTTTCATCATCTTTTGCAAGGTAGCGCTGAATAATGCGCCAAACCGTCTTTTGGCTGTCAGGAAGCGGGCCCCGTGGCACATCTCCACGCAGGAGCGAGTTGAATTTGGCCGCGAAATCCGTATCGTTCAAAAACTTGCGGAACAGATTAGCATAGAACGGAACTTCGTGCAGGTAATGGAGCATCAAAGTAAACATGCGCATAGTTTCGCCGGGGGAGTCTAATTTTAAGGGAATAAGAAAAATGACCCCGTATTCTTTAAGGTGGCTGACGTTATGATATTTTTTCTCAAGGAATTTTTCCGCTGCCTCAAGCCATTTGTTTTCAAGGACTATCAGTTTGACGCTTCGTTCTTCAAAATCATCTGGTTTTAATGAGAGGTATGCTTTATCAAAAAATTCATGCATCCATTTTTCATCCTGGGTGAAGCGCAGGCCGCTTACGACTGGTGCGAACCCTTCTTTTTCAACAAGATCGCGGGTGTTGGAATAGCCAAAATGGTTTAACATGTTGGCGGGAGGGTATTTTTCCAGCAGTTCAGCCACCTTTTCCGGTTTGATGAAAAGGCCCTTCGGCGGCGTGTAAATTTTAAGGGCAGTTTCACAGAGTTTAGCGCAGGCGACGGGGCCCTTGGTTAAATCGGGATGACCCAGTAGCTCAAAAAGGTGCTGGTCTATGTGGACAAGTCGTTCAACCAATGCTTCATAAACATCTTCGGCCTTGGAATTGCGGTCCAATCCCAGATTTAATAATGTCTGGTCAACCAATTTTTCGTTGCCGATCACAATATCATCTAAAACCCGCTCCTGGCCGGTAATGGAGCGCATTTTTTTGTCCATTTCCAAAAGGACCTCGGGAGAAGTTCGCAGAATATGGGCTAGTTTGTAGGCGGCGTCGGTCATAAAAATAGTAGAAAGTGTAAAGTATTTCATTCTGATTCCGACTTCTTACTTTTCACTTTGAACTTTTGACTATCTCGTTAATGTTGAAATCTCAACATTAACGAGTGGCCAGGGACCCCAATCATCTTTCTTCAATATTCCCGCTTTGGCCCCATATTGGGTGACGACTGATGAAGCGTTGGCCGTTGCGAACTGAATTGCTTTTACGATATCTCCGCTATGGGCGTATTCTACGATAAATCCTGAACTGAAGGCATCGCCAGCCCCAGCTCTCTCAACAATCGGAGAATCGGGCACGCCTGCGTGATAGATTGTCTTTCCGTCAGATACTGCTACCCCATCATGACCTTTGGTCATAACGAAAATTCCGTCAATCAACTCGTCCATTTTTTTAAAAATGGCACCCTCGTCTTTATAATCTAATCCTGTTAGTCCTGCCGCTTCTTCCTGATTGGTAATTACGATATTTAACTTCTTAAGTAGCGGCGCCAATTTGGCAAGCCCATGTTCAAGTTCTTTGCTTCCCGGGTTAGTTGCGATTTTGATGCCCTTGGACGCGGCCCATTCAATGGACTTCTTCAAAATTTCAAAATGTCCGCCCAGACTATCCAAAAAAAGCCAATCGGTCTCCAGCGCGTCAAAATCTATTTTATTGACATCAAAATGGTAACCTTCGCCTTTGTAAGACAAAATGGATCGTTCGCCGTTCGGGTGGACCAAAATTACCGAGTAGGCGGTAAAATCGTCATCGTGTTCTTGTAAATGCGGGTCAATCCCCTCGCGTTTTAATTCGGCTTCAATCTCTTTGCCGTTCAAATCCCGTCCGACCACTCCGACAAATGCCGTTTTAAGTCCTTGTCGCGCAAAAGTTACTGCGGCGTTAGTTCCTCCGCCTCCGGCGGTGAATACTATCTTTTTGATTTCCGCTTTTGAACCCAAGCCAAAACACAATCCGGCGCCGGTTTTGAATTTGTCGCTGGCTATCGACTGAATCTGGTCGCTGGCGATAAAAACATCGCGCGTAGCCGAGCCAATTGATACAATGCCGTATTTATCGTTTTTCAATCTATATAATTTTATTCTCTTTCGGGGCGTAACTCAAATTCCATATATGCCGCGGTATGACCCAGCCAATCAGGAATCTTTTCTTTTAATTCAAAGCCCAAGCGGGCTAGGATTCTATTTAATCTGGGGTTGATGCCGTGCATTGAAATTTTGCGATAGCCGGCTTCTCGGGCTTTTTGTTTCAGGATATTCAGAAGCTGAAAAGGATCAGTTTTGCCCGCGACCGACTCCACATACAAGACATCACTGCTTCCGTCGTAGCTGTCGTGCCTTACATTCGGGATGAATGTGTCGGCGGGCCGAGAAGAAAGATAGCCGACGATTTTACCGTTTTCTTTAATCAAAAACTGAACTCCCAGTGTATTGGCGAGGGTGTCCAGAACCTCCTCTATCGGTTGAGCCGATGTTCCGAATTTCTTATTCTCTACTTCCTCAATCTGGTCAAGGTCATTCTGATTGAGAATACTGCTTCTTCCGGAAACAATTTCATCCACCAACTCTTGAGTCAGAGGCAGGGATGAAACCCGCCCGTCAAGTTCTATGATGTTTAAAGATCCGAAACGGGGAATCTCCAACGGGGGCGGAAGATTTGTTTCTTTCTCTGCTTCTCTCGCGAAATATTCCGGCAAAATCCCTCCCAGCCGGTTATGATTATATGCCTCAAAGTAATATCGGCCTGTCCGTCCCCCGATGTCCGAGGTATATTCCTTTAAGTATCCGGAAATTGAGTCAACTGGCGGGACATTCATTCGCGGCAGGTCGTCATACGGAATATCATTAGTGAAAACTAATCCCAGTCCGGCTCCAGCTAGACCAATATCTTTGGAAAATTGAGCGAGGAACCGGAAGAGATTTTCACGAATAACTCTTTTGATATGCGGATCGGCCGTGTAATCTTTATGAATTTCAACATTGTCGATTACCAGAATCGGTTCGCCCAGCTCGTTTTTAGATATGAAAAGCCAAGCATTGCCGATGGGATTTCGCCATTCCTGGTCATATATCTCCGCTACATTAATTCCCGTATCAGCCAGAAATTGCATTACTGTTGATGGGTCATGAGTGGTCAACCCGCCTTCGGGCGGAGCATCCTTGACTCCGACAGCAATACAGCATTGGGAGTAATTTCCCTCAAAGAGGTCTTTCTTTGGATCGCGGTCCCAAAGCTTTATCCTAAATCCCTTTTCCCGAGATTCCGTTTTTTTGTCAGCCGTATTATCTAGAAGATTAACCGCTTCCCGAAGATGGCCCATGTATTCATAGACGGTGTCCCAAGCCGGTTGCCATGTTGTTTTTGAATATTCAGATTCAAGTTTTTGTTCTAGCTTGTTTTTTATGGTTGTCAACCTTTCCTCCAGAGTTTGAAGTTTTGTTTTTAGCTCCTGCCCTTCCAGACTTTTAATTCCCTTTTTGTGGCCAGAACCGGTCAGGAGATGGGTCAAGGGTTCGTATTCGCGGTTGGTCAGAATTTCTTTCAATGGCGCGATTGCGTTGAGAACCCCCTGGGCTGTTTCGGCCAGGGTTTTAAGGTGGTCTGCCCGGCGGTCAACCTTGACTTCGGCGGAAACTAGAAAGTCGGTTGTTCCTTTGTAATCTAACCAACCTTCGTAGTTAATGCTATTTTTGAGAAAGACATCCCGAACTGCCTTATTATGCCGAGCGACATCGCGTCCGGTTTGATCTTCTTGGTTTGGATTAGAGATGAAATCTCTGAATTTATTTCGGAAAGTTGCTTTTAGGATTGCCCGGTAAAGTTCGCGGGCGGCATCCATTCCTCTGGCCTCCATCATCTGGTCGTTAGACACCAGATTGGGCAGAAATTCAGTTCTCCAAGCGGAAAGATCGTCATCCGAAATCTCGTCTTCCGAAATGCCCACCTCTCCGGCTATCAGAGCCAGAAGCTTTCGGGATGCTTTGGAGATTATCTGGCCGCCTTTTTCTACTATTTCCCGCAGGGCATCCAGCTTTTTGAATTTAAGGTAAGCGTTGGCAATCTCAAGGAATTTACCTAAATCAGGAGGATTTTTGAAATGGCCGGCGTCAAGGACCTTTTTTGTTATATCGAAGGATGCGGGGTCGCTAACAGGATTTTTCCAGACGCTAATGTGTCCATTAAGAGCGGGGATGCCGCCAGCTAACCGATCTCTGATTAAGGCCGGAGCCAGCGTATTGTTCAAGGCCAGGAATGAACCAAAAAATTCTGCTTGGTCCTGCCACCATTTTGAAGGGTCATTAATCCTTTTTGTTTCATCAGTAATTGTCTCATTGATTTTCAGCCCCGTTTCGCGCAGAGAGAGAAAGGTTTGGTAGGACCCAGTTTCTTTATGGAAATCAAGTAGAGATTGGCCGTTTCTTAAAAGAGATGCGATATTTGAGACGGCAAATTGATGATTTTCTGACGGCAGACCCCGAATGTGTTTTGAGATTCGGAGATATTGGTTATTTTTGAAATCTATTTTTCCCAGCTCGGCCATTTTGACCAAAAGCAAGGCGTAATCACTCCACCGCCCGTTATTGGCGCATCTCTCCAATCCTTGCGCTAACTGTTGGCCGGTGGCTTTCCCCAGCTCGGCCATTTTGACCAAAAGCAAGGCGTAATCACTCCACCGTCCGTTATTGGCGCATCTCTCCAATCCTTGCGCTAACTGTTGGTCGGTATTGTCCGGAAGTTTTTTCCCCAGCTCGGCCATTTTGACCAAAAGCGAGGTGTAATCACCCCACCGCCCGTTATTGGCGCATCTCTCCAATCCTTGCGCTAACTGTTGGTCGGTGGCTTTCCCCAGCTCGGCCATTTTGACCAAAAGCAAGGCGTAATCACTCCACCGTCCGTTATTGGCGCATCTCTCCAATCCTTGCGCTAACTGTT
>Ga0209541_10000876_pt1 | contig 59776 bp, 58 predicted proteins | sample RifCSPlowO2_01_FD_184027 | JGI IMG/M metagenome (GOLD analysis project Ga0209541, IMG submission 184027) | Groundwater microbial communities from Rifle, Colorado - Rifle CSP2_plank lowO2_0.1 (SPAdes) (version 2) | ecosystem: Environmental > Aquatic > Deep subsurface > Groundwater | place... | reverse complement strand
AGCCAATTTGAGCATCCTTTTTAGGTTTGTTAAAACATCGCCAACAACTTCAAGAAGTTTTTTTAGCTTCATACAATTTATTATAGCAACTAGAAGCAGGAATATGTTACAGAAATTAACAGAAAGTTTGTGCTATACTAGCTTTACTGAATAATCCTTATGGTGAAAGTATCCTCCTTCGCTTGTCAGCTTCGGCGGGACAAGCCTTACTGTTAGGGGGCGAATGTCGGCACCATAAAAGGTGATCCGTCTCTGCCATAAGGATCGAATTTCTGATATGCATACTTATACAGTTTTTAGTTCTAAAGCATAGACTAAATCCGGTAATAGACCGTCAGATAGGAACAATCTGATAAACCCTGGCAGTCTGGCTAAGATCACGTCTGGAGCTCTCACTCAGCAAATCCTTCGACGCTGAGTTAAGGAAGCCAAGCTTTTTAAAAGCTTCATTTATCAAAGATATATAAAAGGTTTATCGGGAATGTTCATTTTTCTACCGCCATATTATATAATGACGTCATGGATGTTTTTTCAATCATCTTAATAGTTCTTGGATTAATTCTGTTTGAGACGGTTTCATCAATTGATAATGCCGTTATTAATGCTCAGGTTTTATCAACCATGTCCGAGAGGGCCAGGCGGTGGTTTTTACTCTGGGGGCTTTTGATTGCTGTTTTTTTACTCAGAGGCCTGTTGCCTTTTGCTATTGTTTGGATTACCAATCCATCCCTTGGCCCGGTAGGTGTAGTTACAGCTGCTTTTAGCTCTGATCCAAGAATACAGGAAGCAGTCGCAATTTCAGCCCCGATCCTGCTTATCGGAGGAGGAACATTTTTAATCTTTCTGTTTTTTCATTGGCTATTTTTAGAGCCAAAGAAATTTGGGCTTCGGGGCGAGAGGTTTATTCAATCTCTTGGGGTTTGGTTCTACGCTATTGTTTCCATAATCTTGGCGGCAATTGTTTGGTTTGCTCTTGCAGTAAATCCGTTCATGGCTTTTGGAGCAGTAGTTGGTTCAACTGCCTTTTTTATTACTCATGGCTTTAAGGAGAATGCGCAACAAGCTGAAAGGAGTCTTCTTACAAAAAGTCAAGCCCGATCGGATTTAAGTAAGATTCTGTATTTGGAGGTAATTGATGCCACTTTTTCAATTGACGGAGTGGTGGGTGCTTTTGCCTTTACCTTATTTGTACCACTGATCTTACTGGGAAATGGCATCGGAGCCTTTGTAGTCAGAGAGATAACTATTCACAGCATTGAAAAGATTCAAAAGTATGTTTATCTAAAAAATGGAGCGATGTATTCAATTCTCTTTTTGGGAGTGATTATGATTTTAAATAGTTTTGGTTTTCATATTCCCGAATGGCTTACGCCAGTTATCACAGCCATAGTTGTTGGCTACTTCTTTATAAAATCCCGCTCAGAATTGAGGAATTATGCACTTTGACCTTGTATCATTGATTCAGACAGTAGGATATTTGGGAGTTTTTGCCATAGTTTTTTTAGAATCCGGTCTTTTGGTCGGTTTTTTCTTTCCCGGGGATAGCCTTCTTTTTACAGCAGGATTTTTAGCTTCTCAAGGATTTTTTGACATTAAAATCTTAATTGCCGGTTGCTTTATAGCAGCTGTTGCAGGAGATAGCATTGGATACTATATAGGAGCTAAACTTGGTCCCAAGCTCTTTAAAAAAGATAATTCAATAATCTTTCACAAAAAACACTTGGAAAGAGCTCAAAGATTTTATGACAAACACGGAGGTAAAACTATTATTTTGGCAAGATTCATTCCGGTCATTCGCGCCTTTGCCCCGGTTGTTGCAGGGGCCGGGAAAATGAATTACAAAAAATTTCTAACTTTTAATTTGTTTGGCGGAGTGCTTTGGGCAATTGGGGTTACTTTGGCAGGATATTATCTAGGAAGCCTGATTCCGGATGTTGATAAATACCTTCTGCCAATTGTTGGGCTTATCGTTATCGCCTCCATATTGCCTGTTCTTCATCACGGCTTAGTTGATGCGGAAATAAGAGCAAGTATTATCAGAAAGTTAAAAAGAAAGTAGATTGAAGCTAGTAAGCTCGTTTGGGCAACAGCAGTTGCAAAAAAGGGAGCCTCTGTTATACTAATCATTAGTCTAATATCATGAACATCACTAAATTTTTTTCCTGGGCATTTTTAGGTATAGCCTTGGTCACTTTTATCTTCTTCTCAAACATTATTTTCCTGATTACCGATTGGTGGTGGTACCAGGAGGTTGGGTTTACCGAGATCTTTATCAAATCGCTCAGCGCAAAAATCATTGTTGGAGCGGGAGCAGGACTATTTGCGGCAGTCTTTCTTCTGACGAACCTATTTCTTGCCGTCCGTTCGAAAATACCCTGGATGGCAGTCATCCCCGAAGCTCTTATCGGAAAACCTGTAACTCTGAATAATCGGATAATCGGGAAGCTTGGCATTGTTTTAAGCAGTGTAATTGCTCTTTTTATCGGTCTTATCGCCTCAAGCAGTTGGCATGACGTCTTAAAGTTTCTTTCAGCTACGCCGTTTGGTCAAAGAGATCCGATATTTGGCCAAGACGTATCTTTTTATGTATTTTCCCTGCCCGTGTACTCTTTGGGGTTTGGCCTTATAAAAACCGTTATTCTTATATCGCTTATCGGTTGCGGCGCAATCTACATTCTGCGGGGCAGCCTCAATCTGTCAAGCATCTTGGGTAAATTTGACCTCTCCAAATTGACCCCGATTAAATCGGGGTTGACCGGAAAACCTGGAAGCCCGCTTTTGAAAGCCGCGAAAAATCTGGGTACTGATCAGAAAGCCAGGCTACATATTGGAATTCTACTATCTCTCTTTCTTACAACAATTGCCGCCGGTGCGTATCTTTCCCTCTATAGTTTACTTACCAGCCAGAGCGGTCCGGTATTTGGTGCAGCCTTCACCGATGCCAATGTCATGGTACCAATCCTTCAAGTATCTGTTTTTGTTTATGGTTTGGCTGCTATTTTAGCGCTATTTTACGGGATTTCAGGAAAAATAACTCCTCTTTTCGGAGCAATTTTTTTGACTGTAATAGTCGGGCTTACGTCTTCAATTATTCCCTCGGTCTTTCAAAAACTGATCGTTGCGCCTAATGAATTAGTCAAAGAAACACCATTTATTAAAAATAACATCGAGGCTACCCGCAAAGCATACGGATTGGATAAAATTGAAGAGCGCAACATTTCAGCCGATAAACCCATTACCGCAGAAGATATTGCAAGCAACAATCTCACAATTAAGAATGTGAGGCTCTGGGAGAGAGAACCGCTGCTCTCCACTTTTTCCCAAATCCAGGAAATCAGAACTTACTACGAGTTTTCATCAGTTGATAATGATCGTTACACAATTAACAATGAACTCCGCCAGATTATGCTTTCTCCCAGAGAATTGGCTTCCGACAGTCTACCTAATAAAAACTGGATTAATGAGCGGCTTACATTTACCCACGGCTATGGTATTGCTGCCGGACCTGTCAATCAGGTTACTCCGGAGGGTTTACCGGTTTTATTTGTCAAAGACCTTCCTCCAAAGTCCGAAGTCAAAGAACTTGCGGTCACAAGGCCGGAAGTTTACTACGGGGAAATCCCCAATGAGTATGTCGTAGTCAAAACGAAATCTAAAGAATTCGATTACCCCAAAGGGGAAGAGAATGTCTATACTACCTATGCAGGAAAAGGTGGCGTTGAAATTAATTCTCCCATACGGCGTCTGTTGTATGCACTACGTTTTGGTTCTCTTAAACTATTTTTATCCAGTGATGTTACGAAGGAAAGCCGTATCCTTTATTACCGCAATATAAAAGAAAGAGTTAGTAAAATAGCTCCGTTTCTTACCTTTGACCGCGACCCGTATCTGGTGATTACTGAAGGCAAAATGTATTGGATACTAGATGCCTATACATCAACCGATCGTTATCCCTATTCCCAACCGCTACCGCTAAACGGTGGTGATGTTAACTATATTAGAAATTCAGTCAAAGCAGTGGTAGATGCTTATGACGGGAAGGTTACTCTTTATCAGGTTGATCCGGATGATCCTATTATCAAAACCTACGCCAAAATTTTCCCCAAAACCTTCAAAAAACTTGCGGATATGCCCAAGAAATTGATTTCCCATCTTCGCTATCCGGAAGATATTTTTACTCTGCAAACTGCAATTTACACTATCTATCATATGGATGACCCGCAGATTTTCTACAACAAAGAGGATCAGTGGGAAATCCCTGCTATTGCTTCAGGGAACGCAGCCCAAACAGAAGGTGAAACTCCAACAATGAATCCACGGCACATGATTATGAAACTTCCTGGTGAAAAGACAGAAGAGTTTATCCTGATGTTGCCATTCACTCCCAGGGCAAAAGACAACCTCTCTGCCTGGATGGTTGCCAGAAACGATGGACAGGAATACGGCAAGCTCGTCGTTTACCGCTTTCCCAAGGATAAACTGGTTTTTGGTCCCAAACAGATTATCGGCAGGATCAATCAGGACGCTGAAATCAGCAGACAAATTTCCTTGTGGGATCAAGGAGGTTCTCAGGTAATTCAAGGTTCACTTCTGGTCATTCCGATTGAAGAGTCTTTGGTCTATGTCCGGCCGCTTTACCTTAAGGCAGCGACAGGAAAAATTCCGGAGCTCAAACGGGTTATAGTTGCATATGAGAACAAAATTGCCATGGAAGAAACATTAGAAGCAGGCCTTGCTAAGATATTTGGCACTGCCGAGGATCAAACAGAACCATCAAGGGAATCGCCTTCTCAAGCAGCGCCTGCCGACACGACTAAAGAAGGTCTTCTTCAGCAAGCAACAGGAGCGTATGAAGCCGCTATCCGCGCACAACGGGAAGGAGACTGGGGCAGATACGGAGAGGAAATAAGAAAGTTGGGAGAAATTCTAGGTAAGCTACGCTGATGATTCAGTTCATTATAATCAGAAAAATATTCTTATCTATTGTGCCTTTAGTACTTTTTTATCTTTTGAGAAAGATGGGCAACAAACAGCAGCCCAAGAAAAAATCACATCTGTCCGATTTTGACCCTTCGACTGGGCTCAGGGCAAGTAAAAGCCAGATTGTAGATGGAGAAATTGTGAATGAAAATAGCAGTAACCGTTGACATTCATTATCTATATCTGCTCTAAGATTATTCGTCTTCTACAGAGACTAAAATTATTATCAGAGCCGATAAAAAGGGTATGGCAAGAAGAGCTCCTATAACTCCCATTAGGGTTCCGCCAACTAAAATTGCTAATATCACAACAACAGGATTAAGTCCAACAGACTTTTCCATAATTTTTGGAACAAGGATGTTATTCTCAATTGTCTGAATAATAAAATAAGAGATGGCAACAACAAGAGCAAGTGCTGGAGATATTGTTAGAGCGACAATTATTGCGGGAATAGAAGCCAAGATTGGGCCAGCCGTTGGTATTATTTCAAGAATTCCAGCTGCTACTGCTAATGGAAGAGCAAAATCCACTTGAAGTAGTGTTAAAACTATCCAGGTAAAAACTCCAATAATAAGTGATAAAACGACTTGTCCCCTAGCCCATGCTCCCAGTTTTTTTTCTATTTTATATAAAACATCTTCGACTTTTTCTCTTTTTTCCTTTGGGAAAACATTAACTATGGAAAGTTTAAAACTGTCTCTATATAAAAGAAGATAAAAGCTTATAACAAATATAGTAAGAGCGGAAAAAACGATATTAATAGCTTTCCCAGTTATTGAGAAAATATTTTTTCCAATTCCCGACAAAGAATCGGAAATTGAAGTGTTAAAACTAGAATAATCTACATTAAATCCCGCTATACGCGCGGCATTTTCAAAATATTGAGGAAAGTCTTTTACAAGTGATTGAATTTGCGAAGTTAAAAAAGGCAAAAGAGGTATTATCAAAAGCAAAAAAAACGCAAGAAGAACTAAATGAGGAATTAAAGTAGCAAGAATGTTTGGAATTTTTTGTTTTTTCAAAAACAAAACTGTTGGATAAAGAGAAGCCATTAATATATAAGAAATAAATAGTACTATTACAATTCCCTTAATTTTTATTAGAAAAAGTAAAAAGAGTATGAAAAATATCGCGGCAAGAAATTGATTTTTATGAAGATAGGATAAAAAAGTCCTCACCCAATCATTATAACAGAATTTTTGCATTATTTTAAAATTTTGGTAAAATATTGATAGTAAATGCGCCAGTAGCTCAATGGACAGAGCAACTCCCTTCTAAGGAGTAGGTTGGAGGTTCGATTCCTCTCTGGCGCGCCACGTACAGAATCGTAGATTCTTACGTGGCTGAGACGTTAAATTTTGAAAAAATTTTTACGTCTCGCCAACATATTTTATGTGGTGATCGTAGCTCAATGGTTAGAGCGCTAGGTTGTGGACCTAGTGGTTGCCGGTTCGAATCCGGTCGGTCACCCAAACCTTTTTAGTCTCCAGATACTTGATTTTTAGGCTAGTTTTTGGTATAATTTGAGCATGAAAATCTTCTCCTTCGTAAACTCCAAATGGATAATTAGATTAAGGCGTTTTCTCTTTGGCCCGAAAAAGTTTGTATATGTTGCTCTCGGAGATAGTCTGGCAGAAGGAATTGGTGCCAGCCATTCTTCCAAATCATTTCCTTCGCTTGTTTTTACAAAAATAAAGCAGGGGAAAAAGCAAGCTGCCTTTCATAATTTAGGCAAGGGCGGAGCTAGGGTCAGAGATGTACTTGAATCACAGCTTGAGAAAGCTGTTGGATTAGATCCTGATTTGGTAACAATAACGATAGGAGCAAACGATTTACGCAGTAGAACAAAACTAAAGCATTTTGAAAAAGATTTTTATCATTTAATAAAAACTCTTAAAGATAAAACAAATGCAGAAATTATTATAAGTAATATTCCTGATGTTTCCCTAGCACCCTCCCTTCCGGTATTTATCAGATTTTTGTCAAGATTTGTGACTAGAAGATTGAACAAAGTTATTAATAAACACGCTCAGGACTTCAGATGTATTCTTGTTGATCTTTATAATGGAAGCAGGTTATATGCGCAAAAATATACCGGATTGATCTCAGAGGATGGTCTTCATCCATCAGACAAAGGCTATGCCCTTTGGGCAAATGCCATCATCTTTCATCTTTAAGCAAGTTCCAGATCTAGCGCGAGGCTAGTTGTTTATTCCGCATCGGCCTTTAAAGGATTTGAGGCCAAAGGCTAAAATTTCCCTGTAGTAATAAGAATATCATATTCTGCCGATTGGCTCGCCTCTTGTAATGTTGGGTCTGGAAAACCGTTTTTAATCGCTTCTGTGATGCTATCTAGCATGTCTTTTGAGAGTAGTTTGTTATACACAATTGTAGTCCTTTGCTCCAAATTGTCTGTGTTTCCTATGCTAACATTATTGTATCCAGCTTCCTCTAGAAGATCACTTAATTTCCCTGCCTGTCCTTCGATACCTGATCCATTAAGAATTTTAATTTTTATGGTCGATTTGTCCATCAAAGGTTCTGCTGTAGGGCTGGGCTGAGAAGTTGTAGAGGGAGTTGCTACTGATGTTGGTTTTGGACTTAGAGATTCTGATTTTTTAAACCAGGGATTTGGAATAGTTTTGGACCACAATAGGAAATATCCAATTGCACATGCCAGAAGTATTACGCTTATTGCAAGAAGTACATACTGTTTGCGCATACTCTTCTTTCCTACTTCTTCTACTTCAAGATTCTCTCTTGTATCAGCCACCCCCTTATCAGCTTGAGGGTTGTCTTTAGTCTGAAGGAAATTATATCTTTGCAGTATTCTTTTCTCTCCTGTAGTCTTTTTGGCTTCCTGCACAGTAAATTCCTGGTTGTTTGTCCTATTAGGAAAAACAGAAACCGGAACGACAGAAAAAATCTCAATGTTATTCATTTTAAGCGCTTCCACAATTCCTTCGTAAAGTTTTCTATTCGCCGCAATTATCCGGAGTTTATTTTTGTTGCGGAGCGTTATTGTAGCAATGCTGCTTCTTAAGAGAGGAACTGAAGTTAAAAATTTCTCTGCCTCATCCTTTTCATTTTTACCCGTGATATCAATATCGTTTGCATAAACAAGCTCGGCAGATAAAACGATAATACCCTTACCTCTTTTTAACGGTAATCCTTCAATAAACTTTTGAAGCTCTTCTGAATATTTTTTTTCGTCAACTATTTCTGAGTGCTGGATGGATGCAGGAGAAAAAGAAAGTTTCTGTTGGTTATTGCTGTTTGTTTCAAATACTTCTAAAAAATTGCTACCAACATACCATACAAGGGGTCTCCCAAACAAAATCATACCTTAACGGGATACGGAGATGTTCGTTGCGCCTTCAGTCCCGCAAGCCTTGATGGTAACAATATTATTGGCATCAACTGTAACTGAATAACCAGTTTTTACCGCTGTATATGTCGTACCGCCTGATGGATCGATGGGCATTGATTTTAAGTATTTAACAAGCGGGGTTGCAAGATCAACGCAGGCAGTATCCACTACTGCACATCCGCCAGTTGCGATAGCACAACCGCTCGCTCCAGTACCTAACTGCGTTTCTGCCATACTCGTTGTGAGTCCTGTAGGTAATGATCCCTTAGTATCAACAATTGATGCATGAATCGCTGTTAAAATAGTATCTGCATCTGCGGTTCTTCTTGCATCTTTGGCGTCCTTAAGTCTTTGGGCTGGATTTAAAGCTACAAATACAGCAATTGCTAAAGCTGCAATAATCGCAACAACGATAAGAAGCTCGATGAGAGTGAAACCTTTTTGGAGGACTGAGAATTGCCTGCCCGCCGAAGTCTTGACGAAGGAGGGAAAGTTGAAAGTTGAGAATTTAGACGAAAGTTTCTTGAGCAGTTTTTTCATGTATACATTAAGTATGAACATATCCTAAACTACTTGTCAAGGGGGCAAAATTTAGAATATAACCCCCGGTGTTAGATAGCTTCCAACATAAGGATTCTACTCCAGCGTAAGATGCTTAATCAGACCAAGTTCTCTCTGGTATTCGGCTTGATCAAACACAAACTGACGGTATTTATCAGCTCCTCCTATGAGCCCTAAAATCATATCTTTGCTGATGAAACTTAAATTATTTGTAACTTCCCCTAGATATTCAGACAAAGACGACCACTTGTAAGTAGGTAAATTATTGATATCTACTAAATATCCTGTCGAAGGATTTAAATGTATATATCTTGAAACATGAAGCAGTTGCTCGTCAGTCTCTATTCTTACTGCCTTAAATATGGACTGAAACAGGGGTCCTGCTCTGCTGGTTTTAATATTGAAGTATTTTGCATAGGCGTTTTGCAGGTTTGCCATAAAACTGCTAATGCCACTTTCAGTTAATTGTTTTAGTAAAAAGTGGAAATGATTGTTCATTAAGCAATAAGCCGATATTTCTATTTGAGTTTCATCTTTTCTTTTCAAACCTGATAAAATTTTTTTTCTTTCCTCTCCCAGCATTTTCTTTAGATGAGAAAAACTGACAGGCGTATTAATAAAACGATAATAATCAACTAATTCTAAAAACCTGGAATAATCTTTTACCGAAGCAAAAATAGGTAGGCCGGCTACCCCTCTATTGAAAACATGATATATCTGATCTTGTGCCAGAAGCGTTTTTCTATAAGGCATAATTTTTATAGTACCATAATTTTAATAAAAATTAATCCTTAGGTTGGAAGTCATTCAACCCCCGGCGTTGAAGGAGTGTCCCCAGAATGACAACTGCGAAATTCGTGATTATTTAAAAAGTTGTTACTTCTTTCCAGCTCGTCAAAATAATACCAGTAGGTGGTCTATCAAAAAACACCTCGATAATTCTATTATACTTAGTAACGGTAGTATCCGTTTGCACTTTCATATTCCAAGTAAAAGGTGGGCTTACATTTTTTGAAATCACTTTAATTTTGCATGATAGACCCTCATGCACGATGGTCACTTCTGATCCAACAGGACCAAAGTTAGGATCAGCTCTTGCTTTAAGCATAGCGTCTTCGACGCACCCTTCAGCAAAAGTTAGGGTATCTTCACCTTTTGAGAGAGCGAGAGACACTTGTCCTTCTCCTATTCCCAATTGCGCTACAGTCACTATAATTCCCAGAACCACGGCAGTAAGGATAAGAAGAATTGATATCGCAACATATCCGCCTTCTGAATTACTATCAACATTTATTTTCATAATGGATTGCTTCTTACTTCTGCACTGCTTTCGACAACAACCGAGTCTTGATATTCTTGTCTTGCCGGCGCAAAAGAAGCTGCAACTGTCATGACAAACCGGATGTGTTTTGTTTTAAAATTGCCAGAGACATAATCCGTAAAGTCCGTAAATGTAAGGCTGTTTATGACCGTATTGGCAGAGTTTAGATTCACCGGACTTGCCGCGCCTTGTGTAATTCTGATATTTCCTGTCGGAAGATCACGATCAATAATCGTTGGATTGGTTGCTGGAGTTGATGTAGCAAGAGAAATTGATGCAGCAGCAACTGAATTAATACCTATAGAATTTCGTATCTCATACTTTATTCGCTCACTGATATACCGCGCGTTTGCATTTACTTCCTGCTGAACTGCGCTTTTTACGCCTGTTTCTATAGCGCTCCATGCAAACGGCACGATAGCTGAGAGAATAATCGTCACAATAGCAACATAGAGAATCAGTTCTATAAAGGTAAAACCTTTGTGAGAATTTGAAATTTGAAATTTGAAATTTGAAATTTTCATTAAGGTATAGCTATGTTACTGGACATGCCCGGCAAACCTTGGTATTGCTGGAACCCTACTTTAAATCGACAGCCAGCGTTTCTTTGGTCACACAATGGATATGGCAGTATTACAGTTTCTCCGTTTGGGTCTGGATTTAGCGGCACTCCTTCGAGGGTGTGTTGTCCATCAAATGGAATCGGCAGGAAACAACGATCCTGCCCCGGACAAAGATTCCCAATTCTATACCGGTCATCCAGACTAAGGTGTACATGGGGGGTGCTACGGGTACCCAAGACCTTCCCGCGCAATACCCGATCACCTACACTGACGTTCCAAGCAGCAAAATGGCAGACATTCAAATTCAGCCCGTTATCCAAGGTGACTCGCAATCCGATACATCCTCCTTCAAGCTCTCCTCTGAAGCTTACCTTTCCATTAGCAGGCGCTAGAATTTCCTTATCACTCTCCTGGTCAGGTACCATATCCAGACCAAAAAGCTGATTACGGCAATGGTCCAAGGGCTTTGTAGCAACACCACATCCATTTTTACTTTGATCCCGGTTATCCAAATAACCATTGAATACTGTCCACGCAACACCATTATTAAACGGAGAAAGCAAATCAAAATCCCTGTCAGGACCCTTTGGGCTGGAAAGATTTACCCGCCCGATTTTATGTACATTATTCTCAGTGAACCAAACGTTACCGTCAGGACCTGATGCTATAAAAGTAGGATTACTTTCCCCTGTAGGAACTATAAATTCAGTAATGGTTCCATTTGTTCTAATTTTACCGATCTTATTTGCCAAAGGATCTTGCTCCGTAAACCAAAGGCTACTATCAGGACCTAAGGTAATACCAAATGGACTGCTGTTACTTGTAGGAATTGGGAATTCTGTAACATTACCATTCGTAGTAATCCGTCCTATCTTGTTAAGGCCAGGATCCGTAAACCATAGATTACCATCTGGGCCTGATGTAATAATAAGAGGAGTGCTATCCACAGGAATCGCAAACTCTGTAATATATCCACTAGTAGTAATCCGACCGATCCTATTACCGTTTATACCATTTAGTTCAGTAAACCATAGACTGCCATCAGGGCCTGATGTAATACCATAAGGATAACTAGTACTTACTGGAACTAAAAATTCAGTGATATTACCATTAGGAGTAATACGCCCTATCTTACCTGCGCTAGATTCTGTGAACCAAAGATTACCATCCGGTCCCGATGTAATAATATATGTATCGCTAGTATTGGTCGGAATTACAAACTCGGTAATCTCACCACTTGTAGTAATTCGTCCGATCCTGTTTGCATACGCCTCTGTGAACCAAAGATTGCCATCCGGTCCCGATGTAATACTAAAAGGGCCACTATCGTTAGTGGGAATTGGAAACTCAGTAATCTTGCCATCTGGAGTAATACGCCCTATCTTATTTGCATTATGACCCTGCTCCGTAAACCAATAGTTTCCGTCCGGTCCTACCGTTATTCCAACAGGACTACTCTCAGTCGTCGGAATAGAAAACTCAGTGATGGTTATTTTTTCTTTTGCATTTACAGGAGCAAAGAAGATTAAAAATAACGCTACGCTAATAACAACAACCAGAGCTTTTGATATCAATGTAATTTTTGAATTAAAACATGTGTTCTTAATTTTTCTTCTTTTCATACAATCACATTCTTAATTTTTAAATAAACCGTAGAACATTCAATGAATTTATGTCAAGAGCCCGCCTAAAATTTATCCCATGCAAAATCGTACCAAAAATCTGTTGTTGCTGAGCCATTTGTGCCATGAGTAATAAAAGCTTTGCCTGTTGGTAATATATAAACTACGTTGCCTGTGCCATCCCAAAGTACACTATACAAAGTATTACCGGTTGCCATAAAAATGAAGATATCTTCACTGTCTGATAAAGGTCTCATCCTGATCGTAGTTAAAACTCCTCCCAATGTATCAAGATTTGAAGGAGTAGCGTCAAAAGAATTGGACGAAGAAACATATTTTTTTAACTTTGGAGTTGAAGTATTATCGGAATAAACTACAACACCCTCGCTACCTGAATCTTCAAAAGCAAAGTTATAGCTTCGTTGTATGCCTCCTTCAGTATTGTTAGTCAAAGTATTATTTGCAGGAGTTGACCACCCCGGAGTAGTATTGGCAAGGAAACATCCAATCTTGTTATTGGCGTTTTTCTGACAAGATACAAATTCTTCTGCCCCTCTTCTGCCGTCAATGTCTACAGCGCCCAATCTTCCGCCCAAATTAGGAGCATTTGAAGTAGCACTCCAGCTCCCGCTTCCACTGCCATTGGCTGTCCATATCTTTAGATCTTGGGTACTATCAGTGCCACCACCGGGATAAACCATCGCTCCTTTTAAGGCATTTTGTAGGCTCCAGGCAAAATCAATATGTTCTTTGGTATTGGTTGGGGCAGCAGATGAGTGCTGGACGGCAGCAGACCAACTTGATCCATTAAAATAGGCAGTGTTTGTATCCGAAGTTTGATCGAAGGTAGCTATCATTACTTCATTGGTATTTGGTCGGGCTTTAGCCACGATATATGTGGGTATTCCTCCTACATTTACTGCATTTGTCTGTGATCCCCAAGAAGCTCCATTCCAAATCCTGTATTTTGGAGTAGTGGTGTTATCAGAATAAACTACCATAAAATTTCCGTTACTTAGATAGGTTCCATCAAAATTTCTGACATTCAGAAAAGAAGTTGAAGCCCAGCTGAAAAGCAATTGGACATTGCTCCAACCTGTGCTGTTAAAAACCTGGGCGTAAATAAAATGGCTTGAACCGTTATAATGCCTTGTGACTAATACTTTTTCATCTCTTGTTGATGAAGCAAATACTCTGGCAACTCTTAAAGCCTTGTTGGTAGTTGAAACATCAACATCGGCAGTGGCTGTTGCTGCTCCCCAAGTGCCCGTATCAGGATCAAAAATTTTATACTTGATGGCATCAGTTGTCGTCCCACCATCACCATAGACCAAAATGCCACCCCTACTAGGCGTTATCGGTTTTCGCCAGTCTGAGAGATAACTAATAAGTTGCACAGAATTTGCCCTGCTGGGGGTAAAATTCCAAGAAACAGTGGATGTTATTTTTTTTGTGTCTGGGTCAAGAGTGCCCGAGGTGACAATATTTCCTGCGGGAGGCACTGCATCTCTATATACAGATTCAACTTTAATCGCCCGCGTGTATTTGCCAACAGGATTAAATGTATTAGTATTATTTGTCCCGCTGAAAATCCATACTCCTCCCGATTGAGCAACTCCTGTCCCCGCACTATTTACTAAATTAGCAAAATTCTGATTTTTAATTGACCTTACTGCTTCCATGCCTTCTGTGGCATATTGATTTGCAACAGTTTGTTCTTCTCCGAGGCGGTTTGAATCAAGCCCTTGTAAAATAACGGTAATAGAGCCGGTTGCAATAATCATAAAAAGTGCTGCGGCAAGAATTACTTCAATAACCGAAAAACCATTTTTTTTCATCTGCTTGCTACCCCTTGTGAGTTCACTGTTATTGTCTTTATAGTATCCCCGCCACTAATTGTAATCGTTGCTGGTGTATTACTTGCAAGACCAGTGACACGAGTAAAATTCCAATCTAAAATTCCAGTACTGCTGGTAATACTCGTATTTGAATTTACACTAAATTTCTCATCAAAAGCTTGAGTACGACTCGCAAATGAATTACCTAAATAAAGCGTTATCGTATTGCTTGAATAATTCATTCCCCAGTTATCATTTTGCCTTCCCATCATTGCATAAATTTGTGCTTTTCGAAGCTGTCCTATAAGTTGGTCCTGGGTATTTGAAACTGCGTTTTGAGTTAAGAAACGGGAGAAAAAAATAACTGAAAAGGTACCTATCACTAATATTATAGATACAACAAGAAGAAGCTCGATTAAAGTAAATCCTTCGGATTTACGAATAATGAATAATGAATTACGAATTATGGATTTTATTCTAAATTTTTTATTCCTGATTCTTAATTCCCGATTCATAATTCATAAGTCCTATCTTTTTATACTACCGGTAAACTGATAGATTGGTCCGATAATCGAAATTGCAATAAACCCAACAATAAGACCTACTACGATAAGAATAACCGGTTCAATAATTGTCGAGAGATTTTTAGATGTATCATCGACTTCATCCTCAAAGTAATCTCCAAGATAGGTAAGCGTTTCATCAAGCTTCCCTGTTTTTTCTCCAACTCCAATCATTCTTACGGCAATAAGCGGCATAAATTTTTTGTTAGTTTTAGTCAGTATCTCTTCAATTGATTTTCCTTTTTCAACACCGCTTTTTATTTCCGAAAGATAGTTTTTGTATACACAATTCGTTGTTGTCTCAAACTGCGCAGTCAAAGCAGTTGAAATATGCACTCCTACCGAAAGCATTGTCCCAATATTTCTAAACATTGAAGCCAGCTGAATATTTTGCATAAATACCCCTAAAACCGGAAGGGAAAGTAAGAATGAATGCCAGTGTGGCTTGATTGCCCGTGTCGTTATTGCGAAGCGTATTAATACAAAAAGCAGAACTAAACCACCCAGTAAAAAAATACCATAGTCTCTCATAACTTTAGCAAACAACAAAAGAATCTTTGTTGAGAGCGGCAGTTCAACATCAAGTGAGGCAAAAAGGTCAATCAGCTTAGGCAGCACAAAAACACTCAGTCCAATTCCCACGATAAGAGCCACCCCCAGTACGATTGACGGGTATAATAAAGCACCTCTTACTTTACCGGTAAATTCGTGCTGTTTTTTTAAATGGAGGGAAAGATAATCAAGGTTTTTCTCAAGACTTCCCGATTCTTCCGCAACTTTAATGAGGCTTACGTAAAATGCATTAAAAACATGAGGGAATTGGGACAGCGCTTTATGTAAAGGCTGGCCATTGGCGATCTCTTGGTGAATCTTTAAGAGTAATTTTCTAAACGCAGGGTGTGATGTCTGCTTTTCTAAAATTAGAATCGATTCAGGGAGTGGAATGCCGCTTTTTAACATCAGAGATACATGTTTTGTAAGCGCCAATGTATCCACTAAGCTCACTTTCCCAAATAGTGATATTTCCGATGATAATCTAGGCAGTTTCATTCTCTTGTTGCCCGAAGGACTTCTTCAATAGTAGTTAAACCTTCCTGTACTTTGAAAAGTCCATCTTCCATCATAGTGGTCATACCTTCTAAAACAGCCTGTTGCATAATTTTTTGAGAGTCATTTTTTGCAACAATAAGATCCTTGATCTCCTCAGATAGAAGAAGAATTTCAAAAATACCAACTCTGCCGGAATATCCCGTACTTCTACAAACCGGACATCCTTTACCAATATATATTCTTGCTTCTTTAGAACTTTTAAAGTATTTTTGCAAAAGTTTTTTATCAAAATGTTTTTCAAGATCAATTATTTTTTCCGTTTGGGATACTTTACACCTCTCGCAGATTTTCCGAACCAGTCTTTGAGCAATGACTATATTTACAGTGGACGCAACAAGAAATGGTTCAATATTCATATCCAGAAGTCTTGGTAGAGCTGTCGCAGCGTCATTCGTATGAAGCGTTGATAAGACTAAATGTCCGGTCATTGCTGAGTTCACTGCAATATCGGCTGTTTCATCATCACGGATCTCTCCTACGTAAATAATATTGGGATCCTGACGCAGGATTGAGCGCAGCCCTTCTGCGAAGGTAAGATTCGTTTTTGGGTTAACCTGTATTTGGTTTAATCCCGTAATCTCATACTCAATTGGGTCCTCGATTGTTGCTATATTGCGCTCTTTGGTGTTTAAAATTTTAAGGATAGCATACATAGTTGTTGTTTTCCCGCAGCCCGTTGGACCTGTTGATAGAATCATTCCGTATGGCTTACTGCTTGCGTTCATGACTTTCTTCAAATCCGTATCGCGCATTCCCAAGTCAGCTAAGCCAAACTGCCTATAACGTGCGGAAAGAAGTCTCATGACGCATTTTTCTCCATGGACAATCGGGACGATTGAAATTCTGATATCCAGATCTTCATTTTCAATTTTTGTTTGGATTTTTCCATCCTGTGCGCTAAGGTGTTCGTCGGTGCGGAGTTTGGAGAGAAATTTTATGCGAGCGATTACCTGCTGGTCAATTTCCGGAGTAAAATGCAGCACTTCCTGCAGGATGCCGTCGATACGAAATCGCACAATCGATCCGTCTTTTTCCGGTTCTATGTGGATATCGGAAGCTCCGTTATCATATGCGTACTCTATCAGAATATCTACAATCCGTTCAATTGGAGCCTCTGATATGCCATCTTTCCCGATATTTTTTACCTGTTCTTTGAGCATTTCATCGTATGAGCGCTGAAGATTTTGTTTATAAATCTTTAGTGCCTTTTCAAAGTCCCGCTCACTCGTATAGAAGACAGACGCTTTTTTTTGTGCTTTTTGTTCGATGAATTGTTTAACTTGTGAGCTTGCAGTTGGATTTACCATTGCGATCTTTATCTGCCTGTCATCTTCCTCAAATGCGATAACTCTATGTGCTCTCGCGTAGCTCTCGGGAATCAAATAAATCAGATCTGAAGGAATTTTTATGGTTGAAAGTTCAATAAAAGAAACATTTAGTAACTCTGCTACGGTTTTACCCAAATCCAAATCTGAAATTAAATCATTTGTTATAAGACGTTCTTGAAAAGAAGTATTATTTTTTTTACTTTCTTCAAATGCCGCGGTTAGTTTCTTCTTTTCAATGATTCCGAGTTCTTCTATTGCGGCAAACAAAGCTTGGGCAAATGGTTCCATACGATCATTGTATCAAAAAATAAGAAGAACAATATAGTATTATAATGGAGATATTTTTATGAGGGGTATAGAAAGCTTTGCACCCTATCAACAATATTGGCGAGAGTCGAATCTGTCTTTACCATATAATCAGATGCTCCCAGTTCCATTGCCCGTTTTTTGTCTTCGGGCTGGCTTAAGTTGGAAACGATAATAACTTTTACTTTTATACCTTTTTCTTTGATTTTTTCAAGCACACTCCAACCATCAATTACCGGCATCAGAATATCCAGAATCACTAAATCATACCTGCCTTTTTCAAGTTCTTTTAAGCCTTCGTCTCCATTTAAGACAGCTTTTACTTCATACCCCGCCTTTTTCAGTTTTATTTCCATGGCTTTGGCCGCGGGCTTCTCGTCTTCGATAATAAGTATTTTTTTATTCATTTATTGTACATTTTACCACATTTCTTCTCATGTTTTTCCTTTGCTTTTTCACCTCGCTTTGACGGAAACGTCTCCCTCCAGAGGCGGGCAGGCAAAAGGCGAACTTACTTGAAAACGCTGTTAATCTTTGCCAGGACATCATTTATAGGCATTTGGCTTTTGATGATATAATCGGTGGCTCCAAGTGCCATACCCCTATCAATATCTTCCTTCTGCCCTAGATTTGAAGCAACAATAACAGGAATATTTTTCCATTTATCGCTTTTTTTCAGTTCTTCGAGCACAACAAAACCGTCTTTTATCGGCATGATAAGGTCAAGCAGAATGACATCGGGAGTAAATGTTTCAAGGCTATCTATTGCCTCCTGACCATCTGAAACAATTTTGATTTCATAACCCGCCTTGTTGAGTTTGACTCGATACGCATTTGCCAAAAATTTATCATCTTCGGCAACAAGAATTTTTGCCATATTATTTATGTCTGTGTCTTATTTTCTGCGATAAATTGCTTCATTATTGGAATGAGCTCATCCAACCGATATTCCGCTTTTAAGAGATATTGTTTTGCACCAAGCGCCAGCATACTATTAACCTTATCTTCGCTGGCTGAATTACTCACAACAATGACAGGAATTTGTGCACATTCCCCGTTTTTTTTGAGTTGTCCCATAAATTCAAGCCCATCCATATCTTTCAACTGATAATCAAGCCAAATTGCATCTGGAAGTTTTGATAAGTTATTCAAACAATCAATAGCCTCCTTTCCACTACTGTAAGGAATTGCGGTTATGCCATTCAACTCTAATTTTTTAGAAATAGCTTCTAGCAGCAAAATCTCGTCTTCAACTACCATGACCGTAGGTTTTTGTTTGCTCATCATTAATAATTTACAGTATTATTATACACATTTTAACTGTTAAGCGTGACTTCACCTTTTTTTGCCTGTACCCCACTAATCGGCAGGGAAAAGTAAAATGATGTTCCCTCTCTTTCGGCAGGCAGGTCTTTTTCCTCTGTTGATTCTCCGCCCAAGACGTGCTCCAGAGGCGCATCAGCCTTAGGCTGAGATCCGCTTGAGGAGGAAAACCAGATTTTTCCTCCGGATGATTCAACAATTGCTTTTGCTAAATAGAGACCCAAGCCATTACCTTCCGTTTCAATTTTTATAATATTTTCCCCGCGGTAGAATTTCTGGAATATTTTATCACAATCCTTTTTTGGAATTCCATATCCGTTATCGCTCACTTGAGAGATTAATTCATCACCTTTTTTAGAAATAAATACAGAAATTTCTCCACCGGGAGGCGTATACTTTGATGCGTTTGTTAGTAAATTAACGTACACTTCCCGGATAAGTTGAGGATCAATATTTATCAGAGGAAGGTCTGAATGGACACTGACAATAATCTGCTGTTTTTTTGCATTACTTTTTACTTTTATTTCGGTGATCACTTCCGAAATGAGCTTATTTATGTTCGTTGGTTTGGGATCAACAATTATTCTTCCTGATTCAATACGTGAAATATTAAGAAGAGAGTTAACCAGACTAATCATCCGTTCATTTGAATCAGAAACGTTTTTCGCGTATTCTTTTTGTTCCGGATTTAGCTCTCCCGCATCGCCATTGAGCAGCATCTCGCAAAACCATTTCACCGCAGATAGTGGTGTACGGAGCTGATGCGAAGCAAGCGAAATAAATTCTGTTTTCATTCTGTCAACCTCTTTTTCATGACTTATATCTCTAAAAACTTGGACCGCTCCGATTATTTGATCTTTTAAAACAATTGGCGTAGCTGTAATCGCCACCGTGATTTTCCCAGATCCTTTCTGCAGATAAATACTCTGGGAAAAAACTTTTTTACCGGTGGTTAAGGCTTTGTACATATCTCTGTCTTCCCGCGAAATAAGATATCCCTTCTCATCCATTGCCGGAACGGTTTCAAACCAGAACCGTCCCACTGCCTCAGAAGCTATCCAATTGGTCATTTGTTCCGCTGCGTGATTGAAAACCAAAATTTTTCCTTGGGGATCTGTTACCACAACTCCCTCTCCGATGCTTGTTAAAGTGGCTTCATCTTTAGTCTTTTCAATTAATGTTTTTTCCTCTGCTTCTTTATTTTTTTGTTGTTCAGAATCCAGTTCTTCAATTCTTTGCATTAACGCTTTATTCTTTTCCGAAACCTTTTCTTCCAAATCCTCAAAATATGATGCTTTTAGTTTTTCTGTCCTCTCATCGAAATATCCAGGTAGCTGTCCAAGATCATCTCTGGTTTGGATACCAACTTTATAATCCAGGTTGCCTTGCGCAATCGCTTTTGTTCCTTCATGCAGTCTGGCAATTTGTCCAGAAGTACTGTTTGACAAAAGTAAAATTGCTGCCACTGCGTTCAGAACAAAAGTTACGATAAGACCAACCATAAAATATTCGATGGCCAAATTAAATGACTGAAATGAGAGATAAAGAAATATGCTAAGAAGAGCAATTGTCAAAGCTGAAAATCCTGCAACTGCCAAAAGTTTATATTTGGTCTTCATGTAATCAAGTATTTCACAAGGTAAAAATTCAGTCAAGCAAAGTTTCTATAACTTCCCACGGCTGCCTATAGTTTCCTTCATAGCCTAATGCCCAAATAGCAATCCCTCCCATGTTTTTTTCTTTTGCGAATTTTATTTTTTCGGCAATTGATCTATCGTCTTCATAATAAATTTGCTTAATCGCTCCATACTGCATATAGGATAGCCATGGAGATTTAGAAATATCGTCCCAAGATTTTATAATATCGCTTCTTTCTTTTAAAAGCTCTTTAACTCTTTTGTATGTTGCTAAAGCGCCGCTGCCTTCTACAATTGAACTTTTGTGTTTGTCGGTGAATGTCTGCCATTCGTAGCCGTAAAATGGAATTGCCAGAATTAATTTATCATTTGGCACGCGTCCTGATAAAGCATCTATCGATTCCGAAATACTGTGTTCATTTGCTTCCCCATAAATAGGAGAGGGTGGTCCCGATACCGTTGAACTTTGCCCGCGATAGTCGTATGCCATAAGAATTACCTGATCAACTGCCTTTGCAATTTCTGTCATATTGTATGCCTTATCTTTTACTACAACAGTTGCATTGACATCTATAGAAATAATAATCTTTGGATTGTTTTTTTTTAATCTTAGAGATAGTTCCTCTAAGAACGTAGCAAGATATTTGGAGGTGGGAAAATTGGTATCTGTAAAGTATTCAAAATCGATATTTATTCCGTCAAGACTATATTCTTTTATTAATGCTAATAACTGCCCGGTTAATTTATTTGTCGCAGTTTGACTGCTTATAATATTATCTATTGTTGTATTGTCAAAAGATTTAATTGACAGTAAAACTTTTGTTCCGCTTCCTGAGGCTTCCTTTCTAATCTGCCCAAAATAATCAGAGTTAAAATAGCTCCATTCCAAAACAGGCAGGCTGTTTTCGTCGTATTTTATAATACTGCCGTCTTTGTTAACATTTAGTCCAAAATAGATGATCTGAGTAAGGTCTTTGGGATAAACCTTTGCTTTTTTAGCAACGGACCAGGATGGCAAAAAACCAATAGCTTCTCTTTTAATTGTATTAGTTTGTTGAGTGATAGATTTTGTAATTGCCGGGCTAATTATAGTTTTATTTCCATTTTCTAAGTTTGTAGATTTTTTATTTTGTGGTAAAACAAAATAAGTAAAGACAGCAAGTAAAACAATAAACATTCCAATCAGAATTTGCTTTTTCCATCTATTTTTATCAAAATCATCTGAAAAAGAGCTATTTAAAAGAGGTGCGGTTTTTTCTATATTTTCTTTGGTATCCATACTATTATAAATAGTGAGCTTGCCGAACTATAAATATAGTAGCATAGACTTTGCCAACCATGCTTAATGTTAAAAGCTTCGCCACCTCGGGAGTGCACGAATCGGGGTATAGCAATATACCTTATGCAATGCGAACTCTCAATTTTCCTAGCTTTACGAACTCTAAACTTTCCATATACATATGGTAACATTATTTTTGTATATTAATAATTGTTGTCTGTCATTCTGGCTTGTTCAGAATCAAAATTAGGAAGATTCTGGAGTCGTTCTGTTTTGCAGAACTCCCCAGAATGACGAAAGAACATAACTATTAAAGAAAATTGAGAGTTCGTTTTTTATGGAAAACTCAGAGTTCGTGTAACACCTTATAGTTATTTTACATTTAAATTAAATTCTGCTATTATTTCCTTTGTGATAAAGAAGCTTCAGCTGCTTGCTGTCTTATTAGTATTTTTATTTATCTTTGATTTTGCAAAGAATATTAAAGAAGGAGAGGTAGTTCAAAAAACCTTATCTTACGGCTCTAGGCAAAATTCCTCGGTCTGTAATTCTTTATCTTCCTGTGCGCCGAATTTTTCCTCGGCTTTAATCTCACCTGTTCCTACGCTTGGAATTCCTGAAGATAAAATAACAGAAAATGTTCTGGTAGATGAAAAAATTAATGCTCCGATTCAAAATGACTATTGTCTTAATATTCCTGTTTTAACCTATCACCGTGTACAGCCTCAATCAGTGGCGATTGAGAAAAATCAAACCGCAGGAAGCGTGGATAATGGAATTTTTGACCAGCAGATGGCATACCTCACGTCAAATGGGTACCATACGATCACAGCAGAAGAACTTGTGAATGCTTTAAAAAATCATACAACTCTTTCTCCGAAAAGTATTGTAATTACGCTGGACGATGGCTATGAAAACGCATATACGTATGCTTATCCGGTAGCGCAGAAATACAATATAATTATAAATCTTATGATCTCAACAGGTCTGGTAGGTAATTCTGATTTTCTTTCATGGGACCAGATTAAAGAGATGAAGACAAGTGGATTGGTCTTCTTAACAAGTCATACATGGTCTCATTATGCCATAGGACATGGACCTGCGGAGAAAATTCAATATGAAATACAGACCGCAAGAGAGCAGCTTGAGCAATATACTGGTCAGCCGATCAATATTTTTACCTACCCATATGGATCTTTTAGCAATAACGCAATAGAGATTTTGAAAAATAACGGTTTTATCGGTGGCTTTTCTACAATTCCCGGTAAGCTTCAGTGTGAATCATACATAATGACTCTTCACCGAAATCGTGTCGGCAACGCCCCTCTCTCCGCCTACGGTCTCTAGATCTTTAACAAGGAGTATCCCTATCAGCTTTGTGAAGGAGTATCCTTGTGCCTTATATCTTGTGTCTTATGCAGCACCAAAATCAAAAATTATCCTCCAAGATAAGTTCTCCAAGAATTTCTCTAGGATCTTCTTTAAAGCCTTCTACAAAACTCTGATAAGATAAATTATCTACCCCTGAGGTATTTCTTGAGCTTCTAAAATAAGTAAGTATTTCCTCGGGTTTTACCCAATCAGCATGTTTTAACCCAAGATAGTAGGGGTAACTGGAAAACTGTATAAAATCAAATTTTGGATTTTTTAATTTCATTGGATTTCTATGGATGTAAGAAGAGAGATAAAGGTGTTGTTCGTCGTTTTTTAATAGAACTGCCTTGTATGTCGTTTCAAATAGAGTTCCTATTCTTTCATATTTCTTATTGAAATATTGCACATAGCTTGTTAATACCCTTCTAGTTAATTTTTCTATACCTTCTTTTGGGAATTGTTTTACTTGCAAATGAAAGTGGTTTGGCATAAGAGCAAAAGAGATGAGGTGAATATCTTTATTTAAGTTAAGATTCATGATCTTATAAGAAAATCTGGGCGACAAAAATTTCTGCTCCTTTTGTAGAATCTCGGGAGATGATAAATAGAGTTTAAGATAATGAAGAAAAGTGATGCAATCTTGTTCATCAAGAAAAATTTCTCTTTTATCTACGCCTCTATTGAAAATGTGATAATAACCATTTTCAATGTATATTTTAATTGTGTTTTTCGTTGGCATAAATTCAGTGTTGCAACTTTTAGATTCCTTGTCAAGGAGTATCCCTATCATGCTCATCAAGGATACTCCTTGTAATTGACATAGTAAATTCCTCTTTGTCGTATTGATTTTTTTCGAATAATGTTCTACTTTATTTCTAGTGGATATCCTTCGACCCATTCGACTGACTCAGGGCAAGCAAGCTCAGGACTTAGCAAGAATCATTCTTCACATCGATTTTGATTCTTTCTTCGCCAGTGTTGAACAGCAATGTAATCCCAGGCTTCGGGGAAAACCCATAGGAGTTACGGCAACAAACGGAAGAACCTGTATTATTGCATCTAGTCGAGAGGCAAAAAAACTGGGCATCGGGACAGGTTCAAGAACTTATGAAGCCAAAAAGATTTGCCCAGAGCTTATTCTTATGCCAGCTGATTTTGTTAACTATTGGCAAGTTAGTAAAAAGTTTATCAATATTTGTAAGGACTATTCCCCATTTGTTGAGCTATTCTCAATCGATGAGGTTTTTATTGATGTTACGCCGACCACTCATTTATTTAATGGACTTTATGAAATTATTTCTCAGATTAAAAAAAGCATAAAAGAAGAAATAGGAGAATATATAACTGCCTCTTTTGGAATTTCCCATAATAAACTTTTGGCAAAATTGGCATCAGGAATTAATAAGCCGGATGGTGTATTTGAAATAACTTACCGAAACATAGATGAGATTTATAAAAGCGCAAAACTTACAGATATTTGCGGAATCGGAGAGAGAATTAAAGACAGGTTAAATAAAATAGGAGTTACAACACTTCTTGATCTTCGTAATATCTCGCACGACCTGTTAGTTGTTGAATTTGGAAAAGCAGAGGCGCAATTTCTCAGAAATATTTCAGAAGGAAAAGATAATTCAGAAATAATACCCTATACTCAAGCACCTGAGGTAAAATCAATCGGAAGAAATTATTGTTTACCCCAAAACGAATATGATAAAAGAAAAATACTTCAAAATACTTATGAGCTTTGGGAAGAGATATCAATAAAGCTTAGAAAACTGAATAAAAAAGCAAGAACTTTAGGATTTTCTTTGCAGGGGAATATAGATATTCATAAGCGCAAAACCTACGGTTTTTATTTTGATGATTCGCAGGAAGTGTTTCATCTATTCAATAACTTACTTGAAGATGATAAGGAAAAGTTTTTTGCAAAAGATTCTTATATAAGGCAAATAAGCGTTTGGGTGTCAAGCCTTGAAGATTCTGACAATATTTCCCTGTCTTTATTTGATAAAGATTTTAAGAAGAGTAATGTTCTAAAAGCAGTTGATAAGATAAATGATAAATTTGGAGATCATACTATTAGGAATGGATTTCTTCTTTATTCAGATAAGCTAACTACAGTACCCAATGGCTATATGGCAGATAAATATGAAAGGACCAAATTAGCAAAATTGTAATTAAAAGTTTTAAATAATGTTACAGACAAAGTTTAATTCGTCTTTAAGATTATTTTTCTTATCATCCGATATGTCAAACTGGTTCAGCAGATTCTGATTTTTACAAATAGTTTTGCACAGAACTATTCTCTGATCAAGAAGACTTTGTTTTTGTGATTGCGAAAGAGACTGGAGGGCTGTTATTGGATAAAGCTTTGCTTTTTCGACTAGATCCCTTAGGCTTCCTGTTTCCGGGTAGTTCCATCCGATAATTTTCATTCCATTGCAACGCGCATACTCTATTCCATCTGCAGTTACTTTTGTATTTGTAACAATCCATCCTTGGGTAAAATTATACTTATCTTTTAAATCATCAAAACGTGCTTTTGTATATAAAGAAACATGAACATCCGATCTTGTCCCCGGACTATTATGAAATTTAGCTTCTATTAATATCTTTTGCCCGTCTTTTTCGGCAATAATATCAATTTCGTGAGAGACACATCTTCCTTCTAAAATTTGCCTTACTTGAGTTTGATATCCCTCAATTTTTAGAATTTCAGCTACATAATCCTCAAACGGATACCCCGTTGGTCCAAGATCCATTATTGCTTGCTTGAGAGTATATCTCGTTTTATTAAATGGTTGAGGAGAAGTTTCTAGAAATTCAATAATGTGCCTATAGATTTCCGATGTATGAATATTCTCATGAATCTTTGTTTTTATATGCGCTAAAACTTGCTCCTGAATCTCTTGAGGAATTCCCGATCTTCTTATAGAATTTCGAACCTTGATTTCGGAGAATGGCTCTTTCTGTCCCGAGGCCTTAACAACAGTAACCATATTACTATCGTAGAACTTTTCAAGATTTAAGACAAGAGGCTTAAGTTGGGAAATCTCCTTTAAAAACTCTTAAAGAACATTAGAGAATCCCTTGTAGCTTCCTCCCATTTGGGATTTAAATTATGCCCGGCATTATCATAAAGATTAAACTTTGTATTTTTCGAAAGACTTTTAAGATCGTTAAATAGCTCAATAGACCATTGGTAAGGTACGGTTTTATCATTTGTACCATGAACTATCTGTACGGGGGTTTTTATATCCAAAAGATATGATAGAGGTGAGATGCTTTCCCAAAGCTTAGGGTTGTCTTCTGGTTTTCCCAGAATCTGAAAAGTTTTTGAGTACGGAAAAGGAGTGACTACTCTCTCCTCAAGTCTTGGAAGGTTTTGTCTTGAAAACCATTTTAGAGGATCTGTTACCGGCGCCCACAAAACAGCAGCTTTAACACTTTTTGAAAGCTCTTCGTTTTTTCCTATTATCTCTAGAACTTTCAAAGTTACTTCTGCCCCCATTGAATGTCCCCATAAGTAGACCGAACTGCTATCTGCCTCTTTGATACTAGAAATTGATGAGATTAAATTCATTACATCAATAGGATACGCAAAGCGCATCAAGGCCTTGTTGTCGATTTCGGACTTGCCATTGCCTCGGTAATCGGGTTTTAATACTAAATATCCATTTTGAGAAAAATAATCGGTAATGCTTTTATAGGAAGATACAGTATCATAGCCTTGAGGATTTATATATCCGTGGTTTACGATAATAACAGGAAAACCATTCGCAGGTTTAGGTGTGTTTGGAATATTTAAGAGCGTATAGACCTTAAGTCCGTCTGAGGAATAAGAAGCAGTGTAGGTTGTAAATGATTTATTAGTTTCTACTTTCTTTTCTATTCTGATTTCTCCTTTTTCATAGTCTCTGTGAGCAAGCGATGGAATAGATAAGGGAAACAACTTAACTTGCTTTATTTTTTTCTCGTTTTCTTCAAGGTATAAATTTCTCTTTTCAAAAACTACAAAGTCGCCCTGTTTAAAAACCTGAATATAATTCTTATCTTTTTTCATTTTACTTACTGTTTCGATTTGCGCTTTTAAAGAAGGCTGCGCAAAAGAATCATTTAGAAGAAAAACAATTATATCTGCTTTATTTATTCCAACCGGAATAGTGTATATTTTTTGACGGTGGGACAAATGGGAACCAAGATTGTTTGTTGAGGCTATACTAAACTGAGGCGGTATACGTTCAAGAAATTCATTAATAATTTTTCTTTCCGGGAGCTGGCGGGTGAACACACTAATGCTTGGATTTTTAGAGCCGGGCAATGGCCCAATATAATAAGCGCCTAGGACAGCAGTTGTGAGTATATACCAAGTAAAGAGTTTAAGTGGTATTTTTGGAAACCATTTCTTTACGATTACAACTGCGTAAATTGCGGAAATAAAAATAAATGACGTAATAGTTGCCGTATATTGATAGTATATTTCTCTAAGCTGAACATTATTACTTAATAAATTTATAAAAAAATCCGGAATGGCAAAAACAAGAATCAAAGGGTAAAAGAGTGATAAAAATCCTAAAGGAGAAAAAATTCGTATTAAATAAATAAGCTGCTCTTTATGAAGTAATGTTCCGATTACCTTACCAGGTGATAGAAATATATTTTTAATAATAACAAGAGGACTTTCTCCGAAGTCAGAATAATAAGAGAGAGCAAAATGCTGGGCTCCTGCAGCTTGCGGTATTGCTTTGGTAATTAAATAATAGAAGACACTCAGTGAAAAAACTGTTAATAAAATTCCTAGAAATCTTTTTTTATTGACAAAAAATAAATAGATTCCAAACAAAGATGCGATGACCCAAACCTGCTCTTTAGTCAAAGCCGCTAACATTAGAAAAACCGAAAGCCAAAGATACCTTTTCTTAATAAGAAAATAAAATGCGCCTAGCAGAAAAGTTGTTGCAAGCGTCACCGGATGAAAGTCATACAAGTTACTAAATTGAAGAGAGGGATTTAAGAGATAGGAAAATGAAAAAGCAAGAGAGATATTTTTATTTTTCAACACGTTCTTGGAAATCAAGTATACGAATAGCGCGCCAAATCCCAAAACTACCGATTGAAGAAGAAGCAGCATCTTAGGATGTGACCAGATTAAATAAAGAGGAGAAATCAGTATAAGGAGAAAATCCGCATGGAAGGAAAGACGCGAGATTATGTCGGTTCCGTTTGGGTCTGTTATTTTAAAAATCCGTCCGTGTATTGTATTCCATACCGCCTGATCCATATTTCCTAAATCAAATCTCCCTGTAAAAAAATTATCGTACCTTAAAAAACTGACTGTTAGGAAATACATTATGTAAACAGTAATCATCAAAAGCAATATAATTTCGTGTAAATGATTTCTAATATAATTTTCTATCTTCAGGAATTTATTGTCTTTTATATTTTTCCAAAAAGTTGCAAGCAAAATAAAAATCATTTCCGATAGAATAAGAACAATTCTTGCAAAGATAGCGGCAAATCCGGCAAGCTGAAGACCAAGTGTGCTTAAAAGACCTATCGATATTATCCCCTCCCTTACGCCAAGTCCCATAGGAGTGATAAAAGATAGATAGCCCAAGAGAAGAGAAAGCACGAAAAAACCTATTAGAGGCAGAAAAAGATTTACAGGCAGGTATACGACTGATGCAATTGTTAAGAATGTTCCAAGACCAAAAAAGAATAAGGAAAAAACTGAGATTGACAATAAAACAAAATTGGTGTAAGGACTAAAGCCTGGGAGAAAATTTTTAAAAAACTTAAGCTTTGAGCTCTCAATATATTTTCTATTAAATAAGAATAGCAGGCTTATTAAAATAACAGAAAAAGTTATAAGGGGAACAACAAAAATTGAATAGGTATGTATGGAAAAAATATATGGCAGTATAAACTGAATCGAAAAAAGAGAGAGTAGTAAGCTCGCCATAATAAATAATCCAATTTCTGCAAAAATTAAGGAAATTATTGTTTTGCTGTCAACGCCCTTTTTAGAAAAGGAAAATGTTCTGCCCAAAAAAGACCAGATATTTCCGGGAGCAAATCTTTTAAGCTCGGATAACCCCCATAAATAAGAAACTTCTTTAAATTCAATGTTGTGTCCTCTTTCCTCCAGAAGTTTTTTCCAGACAAATGCTCTTCCGAAATAAAATAAAATAAAACAGATTAGCCCTGCAAAAAAAGGAATTAGTTCGGGTGTTTTTATATAAGACTTAACAAGATCAAACTTTAAAAATGTAATTCTAAAAATAAAAAAAATTGCAATTGCGGAGATCGGCCAGCCTATCAAAAATTTTATAAAAGAAAATAGTTGCTCTTTTCTCTTCTGGTTTTTATTCATATCTTAAGGCTTCTATGGGAGAAAGTTTTGAAGCCCTTATCGCTGGAGCCATTCCAAAAACAATTCCTACTACAACAGAAAAACCAAATGCTATAAAGACAGACCATAAAGTTACCTGAGAAACAAGAAATCGTGCAAGTACTATTGATCCGAAAAGTCCTAGGATAATTCCTATTATTCCTCCGGTTAAGGAAAGCATTATCGCCTCAAGCAAAAACTGTTTTAATATGTCCGATCGTTTTGCCCCCAACGCTTTTCTAAGCCCTATTTCCCTGGTTCGCTCTGTTACAGATACGAGCATTATGTTTGCAACTCCGATTCCCCCAACTAATAATGATATCGCAGCAATGCCTCCAAGAGCAATAGATAGAATGTTTGTAATGTTTGAAACAATAGAAAGCGTTGATTCTGCGGTTTGAATAGTAAAGTCATCTTCTGTTAAGTGCCCGAGTAAAATTTTTTTGGTTTGCTCTTTTACTCTTGAAACAGAAGAAGAAGAATTTACCGAGATAAATATAGTATTAACATGAGTTAACCCAAACTGTCTTTGAGCCGCAGAAAGCGGAATAATTACAACATTGTCCTGGTCTATTCCAAAGACGGCTCCCCTTTTATTAATCACACCTAGGACTGTATATATATTGTTGCCAATAAAAAATCTTTTTCCGATAGGGTTTTGCGAGTAAAATAAATTATTCAGAACAGTTTGACCTATAACTGCGCTTCTTGCTCCGGACTGTTCCTGGCTTTTGGAAAAAAAGCTTCCCCGTTCTATTGTTGCATTCTGAACAATCTTTGGATAGTTTGAAGTTGTCCCAAAAATGGTAGTTCCCTTATTTTCCCTATTTTTATATTTAACTGTTGTAATTTGCGAAACAACAGGTGCGACATTTGCCAGACTCTTAAGTTTTAGCTGTAAAGTTTTAGCATCGGCAACAACGAGCTTGTTAGATACAACTCCGCCCGGAGTCCTTGCTCCCCCTATTCTTCCCGGAATAACGAAAATAAGGTTTGAACCAAGCCCTGCTATCTGGTTTGTAATAAATGTCTGAAGTCCGGTTCCTATTGAGACTAATAAAATAATCGCAAAAACTCCAATAACAATACCAAGCATTGTTAAAAAACTTCTTAATCTGTTTGCATTTATTGCCCTGTACGAAAGTTTAAAAAGTTCGTTAAAGTCCATATCAATTTATTCTTCCGTCAGTAAGTTTTATAATTCTATCCGCCTGCTTAGCAATATCTTTCTCATGCGTTATAAGAACAATGGTTTTCCCCTGTTTATGTAAGGTTTTTAATAAATTTATAACTTCTTGCCCCGATTTTGTATCCAAATTTCCGGTTGGTTCATCTGCTAAGATAATATCTGGATTATTCATTAAAGCTCTGGCAATTGCTACTCTTTGCTGTTCCCCTCCTGAAAGCTGATTGGGTCTTTTGCTGATATGCTTCAAAAGCCCGATTTTTTCTAAAATGTTTCCTGCCTTTTCATCCCTTTCTTTCGGGTTTTCCCCCGCGTAAATTCCCGGAAGGACAACATTTTCAAGAATTGTTGCTCTTGGGAGAAGGTTAAATGACTGAAAAACGAATCCGATTTTTTTATTTCTAAGATATGACAATTCATCTTCTTTTAGACTTGATACATCAGTTTCTTCTAGGTAATAAGATCCAGCTGTCGGCGTGTCTAAAAGCCCTATGATATTCATCAGAGTTGATTTTCCAGAGCCGGATCTTCCTTGTATTGCAACAAATTCGCCATTTTTTATTTTAAGAGTTATCCCCTTTAAAACTCTTACTGTTAGATCACCAAGGTTATAATCTTTCGTTACATTTGCAAGGCTTATGAGGTTTGTTTTTTTCATGAATCATTTATCCCTTCAAGGATACTCCTTGCATAAAGCTGACAAGGAGTATCCTTGTTAAAAACCTTGTGTTTTTTTGGGAACAAGAGTTGGTTCAACAACTACATCATCATTTTGAAAAAGTCCGCTTATAACTTCTGTCCTCGTATCACTTCCAAGACCTGTTTTTATTTTCTTTTCTGTATATCCTCTCTTTGTTTTTACAAACACCTTGCTATCCTCTGTAATACTTGATACTGGAATCGTAAGAACATTTTTTTTCTCCGAAGTTATAATTTGGGCATTCCCATTTATGCCCACCCTGTATTTATTATCCGGATTACCCGCAAGATTTGCATATACTGTAAAAGCGGTTCCTCCTGTTGAAGTTGTATGGGAAACAAAGTCTATTTTATTTATTGTTAAATTTGATGTTTCATCCGGATAGGGATCAAGCACAGCTTTTACTTTTTGTCCCTGCCTAACCTTTCCAATATCTGCCTGGTCAACGTCCATTTTAAAAGTAAGCGAACTTAAGTCTGTAACTGTAAAAATGGTGGCCGAATACACGTTTACCCCTGTGGTTTCTACGTCTTCTCTTGTGACAATTCCTGAGATCGGAGTTGTTAAAACAGAGTCTTGTTTTGCTAAATCTGCAAGCTCTACGGATTTTATCGCCCTATCAAGATCAAACTGATTATCTTCAAGGACCCGTTTTATATCAATGCTCAGAGACTCTGCGGCTGTTCTGTTTTGATTTTTTTCAAGAGTCTGGTCGAATGTCAATCTTTGTTTTGAATAATCTATTAGGGCAATTTCTAAATTTTTCTGGACTGTTCGCTCATCTAATATTCCAATTGTCTGATTGGCATAAACGTAGTCTCCTTTTTTTACTCCCAAATAAACCAACTTTCCCGAAACCCTAAAACTTAAATTTGCAGTGCTGTTGGAGTCAATACTGCCTGTTATAGAAATTGTTTGAGAAATATTTTCTTTTCTTACTTTTTCTGTGGCAATCGGAGCCTGTTTTCCGGGTTTTAAGATAAATAGGATTACTATAAGTGTTAGTAAAATAACAAAAGAAATAATCTTGTGGTTTTTTGCAAATTGGATTGCAAAATTAAACCAATCTCTGAATCTTTTCATAATTTAAACAAGAATTATACCACAAGATTAAAAATAAAGCTATAGGATAGAAGAAGAAGTTTAAAAAATACGCCTGTCTGTTTCATCGGTATGTGGTCTTAATAATGTAGCGCTTCCAGTATCGCTAACTCCCCCCGTACTTCTCACGCTTCCCGACGCTAACTCACCGGTTTTTCTACTTCTCTTCAGATGTTTTTTTGTATCTCCATAATTTTGAAAACCTGATTCCAGAGTAGTCATGGAGCGTTCAAATACGCTCCGATTGGAGTAAATAAATCAGGCAGATAAATTCTGAATTCTTCACTAATCCCTTCAGCGAGCTGTCTTAAGAGAATAGCTTCTTCTGTTTCTTCCACTCCTTCTTCTTCATCGTATTTAGCATTGCCTCTAAAAGTAGCCAATGTGTTAAATTTCCACGTTCCAATTTCGATTCTGTTAGCGTACCACCGTCCTCTGTTTCTTTTTTCTACTACACAAAGGATAGAGGTCATACCAGTAATTATTTTTTCTTGTACGGGTTGGGCTAGATCTAGGAAAATTTTTGTGGCTTGTGCCAAGCTTTCCACAGCATCATGAACATATTGTGAGTTGTCAACGGGATGTCTCGGTTCATCTCCATTTGATATTCTTGATTTTTCTACCATGTTGGAGATTATATCAAAAGATCCAAAATAAAGCTATAGGATAGAAGAAGATCTTATAATTTTTTAAAGTGCGAGTAGTAGTTAAAACGTTAACTTAAATGAGCGATCTTTTAAGAAGTGTTTTTATGCTTTTGAATCCCCAGCCACTCTTTAGATAAACTTCACGATGTTTTGCATCGATTCTATTTAAGAAAGCCTCATAGAAAATTAATTTGTATGGTCTTTTGAGTTTGGTTGATTTGGATAAACCATTGTTATGTTCAAGGATTCTTTTCTTTAAGTCTGTTGTGTAGCCTATGTATAAACTATTGTCTTTGAGGCTCTTTAAGATATAAACGTAGTACATGAAAGGAAATTGTACATTGCGAGACGTACAAAATTAAGAATTTTTACGTCTCTGCAGCGTTTAAATTACGAAGTAATTTATTACGCTGCGCCTCTGAGAGGAATCGAACCCCCATCAACGGTTCCGAAGACCGTTGCTCTATCCGTTGAGCTACAGAGGCAATCTTGTTATGACAAACCTCTTATAGTATACTAAATCAGCGCTTTTTTATAAAGCGGACGGGGCCGCTAGCTCAACTGGCAGAGCATCCCGACTCGTCGGGACGGTTCGGGTTTCAAACTCATGTTTTATGCCTACATTTTACAGAGTCAAGCGAATGGAGTATATTACATAGGGCAAACACGTACTCTGGATGCTAGAATACATAAGCATAATTTTGGTCAAACTAAATCATATACACAGCTGGGACGGCCTTGGATTTTAGTTCATTCCGAAGAATATCAAACAAGAGCAGAAGCTTTAAAAAGAGAAAATTATCTTAAGCGCGTAAAGAATAAAAGATTTTTAGAAAAGATAATCAAACAGGGCCCGTAGCTCAATTGGCAGAGCAATTCCCTCTTAAGGAATCGGTTGAGCGTTCGACTCGCTCCGGGCTCACTCGAAGCTAAAAGATTTTTGTTTGAAAATTAAATAGCAAAGAGACTTCTTAAACTTTTATGATGCATTAATTATCTGAAGCATTTCTTGGTGAAGTAAACCGTTTGTAGCAAGTGATGTTCCTCCAAGTGCAAATTCATCACCTTCAAAGTTAGAGTATTTGCCTCCAGCTTGTTTAATAATTATTTGGAAAGCTGAAATATCCCATGCTTTCGGTCCAAATTCAAAAAAAATATCTGCTTTACCAGTGGCAACAAGATGATAACCATAAGTATCACCAAAACCTCTCATATTCAACACTTTTTTATCAATAGCTTTTACTATATTTACAACTTTTGGATTATCGAATTTGCTTGGATTGAAATTCACGAAACTGTTTTCGAGTTCTTTTATTTTAGAAACATGGACTAGTTTATCATTGAGCGTAGTCTTTTCGGTTTCTGAAGCATAAAGTAATTCTCCAACTGCTGGCATATTAGAAATGCCAAGTACTATTTTCCCCTGATGTCTCAAACCAAGTACAGTTCCAAAAAAGTTTAACCCATGAATGAAGTTTTTAGTGCCATCAATAGGGTCAATAATCCATACAAATTCAGCATTATCGTTATCAGTACCAAACTCCTCTCCCAAAAAACCATGCGATGGAAATGCTTTCTTAACTGTAGAAACAATTATTTCTTCGGCTTCTTGGTCAGCTTTGGTAACAGGCGTATTGTCAATTTTTGTTTCTATTTTGGGCAAATTGCGAAAATAATACAGAATTCTTTCCTCCGCTTTTTTAACAGCATCTAGTGCAACTTTTTTGAATTCAGTCAGGTCAGTCATCTCTCCAATTGTATCAAATATTTGCTGAATAATTTCAGGTCAATCTTACGGAGGAATGGCTCGCATTATAAATGGACGAGGGTAGTGGGGATATTTCACCACGTCAAACATGATTTCACCGTTCGGCTGAGCTCACGGCCGAAGCTTTTCAGGTATCCATTCTTGGCTTGGTTTTGTCACTACGGTCTCTGTTAAAAAACCTATTGACATTTTTAGTGTTGTTTGGTACTATATAGTCATGTTTAGTACAATTTCAGATACAAAAGCGTATACTCCTGAACAAGTTGCTAAAATGCTCCAATTAAGCAAAAATACCATCTATGAACTCATCAATCGAGGAGAAATTATAGCGAAGAAATTAGGGAAGGTTTATAGAATCCCTTCCAGTTCTATATCTTTTTTGTTTACGGGTCTTGACAGTGATTTATATCTTGCGCAGGAAAACGATAAAAAAAACCTTCCACGCATTGAAGATGAACTAAAAAAAATCCGCAAGCGCCTATAATTTTCTATGCGAATTTTTGTTGATTCGGATGTGGTAGTTTCTTCTTTTCTATCGCAGTTGGGAGCAGCGCATTTTTTACTAAGTATCACTTCTATTCAAATCTTTATCTCTTCATTATCAAAGAAAGGACTGGAGACAGTTATTAAAAGATTAGGCATAGGAAGTGATATGTTAACAACGCTTATTAAAAACAATCTTGAGGTTGCCATACTCTCAGAATCACTATCTGAAATAAAAGAATCTTTTAAGCAGTATGTTCTGGATGAAAATGATGCGCATATACTGGCAGGCGCCAAAGCGGCAAAAGCAAATTTTTTAATCACCTATAACGTTAAAGATTTTAAGATTGAGAAAATAAAACAGGATTTAGGTATACTTGCATTAACGCCCGGAAACTTTCTCCAGTATCTTCGTAGTATTGAGTAATCGATTCTATAGCGATTGTAGCGATTACATTTATAACTCTTTATAGCTCTCCATCTATTAACTTCTGGTAAAGATTTAAATATTCGTGTGCGCTTTTGTCCCAGGAAAAATCCATTTTAATAGCGTTTTCAACCATTGTTTTGTATCGGTTTCTATCTTGTAACCAAATCCCAATAGCTCTATTTAAAGAATATTCCAAGGAGGTAGAGGAGTACTTATTAAAAAGATAACCGGTTTCACCGTCTTTTATAGAATCACGAAGACCGCCGGTCGCATGGGCAATTGGTAGTGTTCCAAAAAACATGGCAACCATCTGTACCAAACCGCATGGTTCAAATTTGGAAGGGATGAGAACAAAATCTGATCCGGCATAAATCTGATGAGCCAAAACTTCGTCAAAAATGAAATTGCAGGAAATATTTTTGGGATAAAATTTGGCAAGCCATTGAAATCTTTCTTCCCAATGCGGGTCGCCTGAGCCTAAAATGACAAATTCACATTTTTCTAAATTGATTCGCAGTAGCATTTTGTGGATAATATCGACCCCTTTTTGATATGGATCGAACCTGCCAATAAAAGAAACCAAGGGTATTCCATGATCTACTTTTAATCCAAGTTTTTTTTGCAAGTATAGTTTATTTAACTTTTTCCCTTCCTCCCATGAGTAAACTTTCAATCCGTTATTTTTTGCAATGTTTTCCTTTGTCAACAAATATGGATATCTGACCATTCTATTGGCCATCACATGGTGCCAATTGTTATCAATTCCGTTGAGTATGCCAAAGATCCTTCCCTCTTTTCCTAAAAGGACATCTTCCAAACCGGATCCGTACTCTTCTGTTAAGATTTCTCTGGCATATGTTGGGGAAACTGTGGTTATTACATCTGCGTGTATTATGCCTTCCATCAAGAAATTCACTTTTCTTGACTTTATCTCCCAGTGCAAAACCGCACATTTGGAAGTTTCTATTTCTAATTTATCCAAAACGTCAATACCTGTTCTTCCCTGGTGGGAAAGATTATGGATGGTTAAAAGTGTCCTGATTTGAACTTTTTTTTCTTTTAAAAGGAGCGGAACTAAGCTTGTATGGACATCATTGCAGTGAATTATATCCGGAGCCCAGGAGAGAATATTACTTTTTATAATCTCTGCAATAGCCAAAGAGAAAAAAGCGAAAGTGTCTGGAAATTTAGCAATATCCAGATATTTTTTATTTTTAATAAGATAAACCGGTATTTTGCTTATTGGATGTTCCACTTTATAAATTTCTACATCTCTGTTTTTATTATCGTAAAAACATCTGATTTCACCTACCATAACTCTTCTCTGCCTGCCCAGCTTCAGAACTTTATAATACGGCAGGACGATTCTAATATCTACCCCTTTTTCTTTTAAAGCGGCAGGAAATGACCTGGCTACATCGCCCAAACCTCCTACTTTGAAAAAGGGATCAAGTTCCCAAACAGCAAATAGAATTTTCATAACAAGATTATTTTATTTTATCATACTCTGGACTCAAAAACTTTCCTAGATTAAAAGATGTGCGGTGGATGTCAGAGAGGCCATAAGTCTTTAGAGCGGTTTGGTGAAATTTTGTTCCGTATCCTTTAAATTATAAAAATAAAGATATGTAAGAGTTTTAAAATAAATATTGTATGAATTATGATTTTGGGGTTAGACACTCTTCGTAATAAGAAAGTATCTGCTTGCCAACATATTTCCAGTCGAAAAGTCTTGCCTTTGCTTGTCCGGCATCTGCCATTCTACGACGTAGCTCCTCGTCTTCCATAAGAAGCGCAATTTCCCTTGCAAAAAGATCGGTATCTTGTGGTTTAACTAAAATTCCTTCGTTTCTAGTCCCAATTACCTGTCGGTATCCTTCATTATTCCCCGCGATTACAGGAGCTCGGGATGCCATCGCTTCTAAAAGCACTATCCCAAAGCTCTCCCCTTTATATGCAGGAGAACAGTAAATTCCATTTGCACGTGCGGTTGCATAATATGCGGGGACGTCGTAATTTGGCACTCTTCCTTCGAAGTGAACATCTCGTATTCCTTCTTTCTCTACGTAATTCTGATACTCTTTTTTAAGCTGCCCATCCCCGACTACTATTAAACGAGGCCTATCTGTTTGACTTCTTATCTTCTGATAAGCCTTCAGTAAGAATCCTAAGCCTTTTCTGTCCTCCAGTCTTCCGATAAAAACAATATTAAATTTTCCGTCCAGATATCTCTTAATGGGTTCTGTCTGAGGATTAAACCTTTCTGTATTGATTCCGTTTGGAATAACTCTATAATCACCCGGGTAGTACGCCGAGAACATATCTTTACAAGCTTGAGAAACAACAATTTTTCCCAAAAGTTTCCTGCCCAAAGCAATTCCAATTGGTCTCCATAAATTATAAATCCATCGCCTATTATATTGAGCATGGAATGTTGCAAAATTGCTTGAGTCGGATTGTGCAAGAAACTGAAGAGACGGAACAGATATCTCCGGAGAGTGAAGATGAACTATATCCGGATTAAATCTTTTATGAACCCTTCTTAGTTCAAATGGATTTACCGGAAGAATGGCCGTATGGACTATAGTCCCCTGAAAATTGATACGTCTTGCTTTACCTAGATAAATTACCCCTTCTTCACTCTGATCTTGGGAGTTTCTGGGCGCAAGAATAAGGACATTATGTCCTTGACTTTGAAGAAATCTTCTGTAATCACGGATATGGTTTTGAACTCCCCCTTCCATATTCATGGCATGAGCAGATACAAGAGTAATATTTAAAGGAGCTTCTCCAAACCTTATCTCTTTCATTATTTAGCTAGAAATAATAGCACAATGGGAGCTGAATTTCAAACAGTAATCTTACCAGAGAAGATCGATGGGTAAGAAATTAGTAATTGAAGTTTTATTTAGAGAAACTTTCCTAAGTTAAAAGATGTTCGGTGGATTTTGGAAAGTCCGTGTTTGGCAAGTGCATCTCTATGAAATTTTGTCCCATAGCCTTTGTTTCTTACAAATCCGTATCCCGGATATTTTCTGTTGAGTTTTCTCATTAATTTGTCTCTATAGACTTTTGCAATTATGGATGCGGCGGCAATAGATATGCTTTTCCTGTCCCCTTTTATAATTGCTTTTTGATTCACAAGCCCAATCCCGCGAATATAGCGGATATGGAAACCATCTGCTAAAACGAAAATAGGCGGTTTACTTTTATTTATTTCTAATATTTGCCAGAGCACTATTTTTACAACTTTTCTAATTGCCATTTGAGTAGCTTTTCCTATTCCGAATTTATTTATGGCGGGAAGCCCGATTGTAGATGTTGCATATAACAGTGAATGTTTTATTATTTCTTTTGAAAGCACTTCTCTTTTTCTGGGATTTAAAAGCTTTGAGTCATTAATTTCTCTAAGGATACTCCTTGTACGAGGCTGACAAGGAGTATCCTTGCTGAAAACTACAGCTCCTGCAACAACCGGTCCTGCAAAGCTTCCCCTTCCTACCTCATCCACTCCTATTACAAATTCACAGCCTTTTTCCCAAATCTTTATTTCCTCTTTGAAGCTTGGCTTTTTCATACAATTATTATACAATTTTATCAAGCACATTATGTAACTAATGTATATTGAGCACGTACTCAGTGGTTGTTTATCGAAGATATTTAAATTAATTTTTTTAAAACGTGCTTGATTTATTTACTATAGAAAGTATGAGAACAGTTTTAAGAACTATATTATTTTATTCTTTTTCTCTTTTTGCCTTAACCTTAGTGTTTCCGGGGGCAAAGATTACGGGGGGGCTTGAGACTTATCTTTTGGGCGGAGTAGCTCTTTCTATAATATTCCTTCTGATAAAACCTGTTTTAAACATCTTAACACTTCCCTTAAACCTTGTGACCCTAGGCGCGTTTTCTTTTTTTACAAATGTAATAATTCTTTATCTTCTTACCCTTTTTGTACCTCAAATAAAGATTACGTCATTTGTATTTGCGGGTTTTTCTTACGCTGGATTTGCAATTCCCAAAACCTCTGTCAATCAAATCCTCGCATTTATAGTGTGCGGTCTTGCATTATCTGCTATAATCACCTTCCTATCATGGCTGATAAAAAAATAGTCTGCTTGGGCGGCGGAGTCGGCACAGCAAATTTACTAAGAGGTATTAAAGAATACTTTTCGGATATAACTGTTGTGGTCTCAATGGCAGATGATGGCGGATCTGCAGGAAGGCTTAGGAGATACTATAAAACATTCCCAACGGGAGATATCATAAACTGCATGGTTGCATTATCCGATGCCGATTCGATATTAATCGATCTTTTAAGATACAGATTCAGAGGACAGCGGTATGGCCCCGACAACCTTTTGCCCGGACAAAAACTGGGCAACTTAATACTTCTTGCCTTAAGTTCTATAAAAAATGATTTCAATAAAGGCTTAATCGAACTTCAGAAAATATTCAAAACCCGAGGAAAGATTTACCCTTCTACGATGACTCCTATTTCTATTTGGGCAAAAACCTCAACAGGGCACATCGTAACCCGCGAAGAGAATATTGATTTGGGAAAATTTAAAGGGCGAATCGAAAAGCTATTTATAAGACCCAAGAACCCTCCGGTTGATAAAAAAGTCAAAGATGCCATAATAGATTCAGATGTAATTATTGCCGGTCCGGGCGATTTATATACAACCATTCTTCCTACTATTATGGTTCCAGATATCTTACTTGCTATAAAGCAGTCAAAAGCCGAGAAATTATTTGTTGTAAACGTAGCCAATAAGCCTTTTGAGACGCCAAAATATACGATAGAAGATTTTGCAAAAGCAATAAAAAAACACTGTGGAGATACACTTTTTGACATTTTTTTCTTAAATAGCAATCAGAGTCCTGAAATCCCTGCTAAATGGAAATATCAATACAACTATGTACCGCTTTTAAACGGCCAGATTAAATTACCTTTTAAGGTTGTCCGGGAAGATTTGATAGATGAAGAGTTTCCTCTGTATCATGACTCGGTAAAGCTTGCAAAGGCTATAGCAGAAAATATATAATCTTAAGATATGATTTTAAAGACCATTCTTCAAATATTAATTCCCGTTCTTCTTATCGGAGCTATTCTTCTTCAAATGCAGGGATCGGGTCTTTCAAAAACTTTCGGCGGCGGCGGTGGAGAGTTTTATAGAAGTAAACAAAGTATAGAAAAAATTTTAATATGGGCTACCGTAATTCTTGCCGGGTTGTTTGGCTTGATGTCTCTACTTTTTGCCCCACGATAAAATAATTTGAATTTATGATTGTATTTAGACGCCGTCTGATATTTTGGCTTATTAAAGCCTATTTTAAGAAATGGGGGCGCTCAATATTGATCTTCTTTGTTATTGGGCTTTTAGCGTTTTTTGCTTTAAAAGTTTTATCACAGGTTATTCCTTCTACTTTTCCGTTTATTCAAAAAGAAACAATTGGAATGGCAGGTTCATTTACTATTAATGATCTTCCCTCTCCTATTCTTAAAATGGTATCCAGAGGTTTAACATATGTTTCTTACGACGGAACAGTTAAGCCGGATATAGCAGGAGCATGGAAAATCGGGGACAATGGCAAAGAATACACATTTTATCTTCGGAGAGATATCTACTTCTCAGACGGTACACACCTGACTTCCAAAAACGTAAGTTATAACTTTTCGGATGCTTCAATAACAAGACCCGATGATTACACAATAAAGTTTAAATTAAAAGATGCCTACTCTCCATTCCCGGTTACAGTTTCCCGGCCGATTTTTAAAAAAGGGTTTGTAGGGCTGGGAGAATATAGCATTAAGTCTGTAAAGCTTAATGGTGATTTTGTAACGTCCATAAGTTTGGTTTCCACCGACTCGGATAAAAAGGTGGTCAGATACCAATTTTTCCCTACGGAGGATGCTGTAAAAACCGCATTTGTGATGGGTGAAGTTTCTAAAATTTCAGGCATTCATGATACAACTTTTAAAAAAACAAAGTTAAATTCTTTTAAATCCGTTACGGTAAAAAAAGTCTTAAACGACAGACAATTGATAACACTTTTTTACAACACGCAAGATAGGATTTTGTCGGAAAAGAAAATAAGGGAAGCCTTGTCCTACGCTATACCCGATAAATTTGAAAATGGAGAAAGAAATCCAAGCCCGTTTTCTCCTAATTCCTGGGTGAATCAAGGAACAAACATCCGCATTCAGGATATGGAACATGCCAAAAATTTGCTGGATGCATCGGAAAGTGCGTCTGATTCTTCAAAATTAAAGTTTGTTTTAAAAACTTTTTCCCAGTATAAGGGATCGGCCAAAATAATTTCGGACAATTTTAAAAAAATAGGTATTAACGCAAAAATAGAAGTCGTTGAGACTATCCCTTCCAATTTTCAGATGTTTTTAGGAGATTTAAATTTGTCTAAAGATCCGGATCAGTATGTTTTATGGCATTCTGAGCAGAACAGTAATATATCCGGATATAAAAACTTAAGAATAGATAAGCTTTTAGAAGACGGTCGAAAAACTGCCGACATAAATGAAAGAAAGAAAATATATTCTGATTTTCAAAAATATATTCTAGATGACCCGCCGGCGTCTTTCTTATATCTCCCCTACACCTACGAAATCTCAAGAAACTAACCTCTCATCGTTTTTGAGCGGAGTTTTCTGTGATATGTGATTGCGAATCTATGGGCTTCATCCCGAATTCTCATTACCAAAAGAAGGGCCTTTGAGTTTTTTGGCAGTTTAATTTCTAAAAGATTCGATGTAATAATTGTTTCTTCCCTTTTTGCAATCCCAATTAGCGCAAGATTTAAATTTTTTCTTTTTAAAACTTTAACCACAGAAGAGACTTGCCCTTTTCCTCCGTCTACTATTATTAAATCAGGATGTGGCCATTCGCTATGATTTAATCTTCGGGATATAACTTCTGAGATCATCGCAAAATCATTTGGTTGTCCTTTTGTAAATCTAATTTTAAATCTTCTATAGAGGGATTTTTCTTTTTCTCCATTTAAAAAAACAACCATGGAGCCTACGGCAAACTTCCCTGAGACATTTGATATGTCGAAGGATTCGATTCTCGAAAGAGAGGAAACTTGCGATTCTGTGTTTTTAAGTTCATTTTTTAAGCTCGAGAGCTCTTCGTTTTTGATGTCTTCATCTAAGTTGGGATTAACTTTATGGTCAAAAGATAGGTAAGAAGGGTTTGTAACAGTTAAGATTGAGTTAATTTTTTCCTGAAGATTATTTGCTTTTTCATATTCTTCCCTTTTGCTTAAAATATTCCTTTCCTTTTCTAAATCTTTTAAAATTTTTTTTGTATTTCCCTTAAGAAAGTGCACAATTCGTTTTATATTTTTTTTGTAATCTCTTTTAAGTTCGACCGAATCAAATACCGGAGGGCATGGGCAAAGTCCCAGATGGTAATATAAACAGATTTTCCTGGGATGATTTTTAAGAGATATGTACGGAAAAATTTTTCTTATAGTTTTTAGCACCAATCTCATTGCACCCGCGTTTGGATACGGACCAAAATACAGATCGTTCTTTTCATCTTCAATTCTTCTTGCCACAAGTATCCTGGGGTACTTATCTTTGACGGTTATTTTAATTAAGGGATATGCCTTGCCGTCTGTTAGCCTGGAGTTGTATACCGGATTATATTTTTTTATATAATTTGCTTCAAGGAGCAGGGCTTCTATCTCGGAATGGGTGTTAATTGTTTTAATCTTTGAGGTTTTGGATATAAGAATCCTTGTTTTTTCAAGAAGCGAAGACCTGCTGATAAAATAACTGCCTACTCTCTTTTTAAGATTTTTAGCTTTTCCGACATATAGAACATTACCCTTTTGATCTAAAAATAGGTAAATTCCAGGGTTTGAGGACAATGATCGATATGATGAGTATTCCAAAAGCAATTACGCCACCTCCTAAAAGAGCCCACTTACTTAAAAAGATTGGGATTATTTTAACTTTATGGAAAAGTGTATTTCCTCCAAGCGATATTCTAATTAGATCTTGCCTATTTGTCAAAAATGAAGTTTTTGAAAATGTTATTGGGATAATCAGGTTACCATAGGGCGGAATTTCACTTATGGTAAGTCTTTGATAGTGGGGGGCAAGAACAGACGTATAGATAATTATGCTTTGAGCAGGTGCTAGAGTTTTTCCGGCATTTTTGATTAAAAGACTTCCCGAAAAAGGAAATCCGGATACTATATTATTGGGCATGTTCTGAACAATTTGCAAAGTCGGATTTTCTTCTTCATAAACATTAGCAAAACTAACATTAACATCTTTTAATCCCTCATTCCCCGCGAGCTTATACCCGCCGGCCGGCACGGGATAATTACTGTCTTCACCTTTTATTACAAATGCTATGTGGTCAAAATCTAAGACATCAAAATAATCTATACCCCCTGTTGTATTTGCCCACGTGGGATCAACCATTACCCAAGTTTTAAGGTCTTTATCGTAATACTGCGGCCATGCATGAAGAATATCTTTGATTAAAGAAAGAGGTCTTTTTTTGGAATCTTGTGTGTATGCGTATCCGTCTATCTCTCTTGCCGGTATTCCCGCTGCTCTTGAGAGTGCTATAAAAAGGTCTGTAAATTCAAGGCATACCGCAGATGAAGGGTCATCCATTAAATTTAGAGCTCCTAACCTTGGTTTATTTGAGGAAACTCTTGAGTAATCATACTTAAGATATCCCGAAACATAATCATAAATTGCTCTGGGTGTTTTTAAAGACTGAGCAAGCTTTTTTATCTTGTCATTATCCGCTTCCCAATAAGTGTTCGGTTCTAAGTATTTTGACAATTCATTGTCTGTTTTGGGTTCTTTTTTTGGAGAAAGCGATATTTTTATCTTACCCCTCGCTTCCACATCCGTTTTTTTACCAGGAGGCAGCGAATATTCAGCCAGCCAGTTCCCGTCATTATCTACTCTCACATTTGCGGGTCTTGGATCAATATTTTCTATTTGCACGTCCTGGTAGTTCGTATTTGGAGGCAGAGCAATCTCGGTTCTTATTGGAAATAGATTTTTATTTTGGAGATGATATGTAAGATTAAATTTATAAATTTGGCTTTCTCCAAATGCCATAGAGATTCCGGATTTTTCAAGCTGTTCTTTGGTAAAGAAATAAGTGTTCCCTTTTTGCGCAAGGTCCTTAATTTGCGGTTTAACATAAGCCGGCCTTCCAAAGCTTGGCGGCACAGTTACCTGGGCATTAAGACTTGAGTAATTTGACTTGGGAGAAAATCCCGGCATATTTATCTCCCATATGTTTCCTAATTTTTGGGCAACCTCTTTAGTATCGAACGATATATTAAAATTAAGTTTGTTTCCAATGCCTGTTACTCTCTTGTTGAAATTTACTTCAATTGTTTGTTCTTCGTTGTCTTTATATACACTGCCAAGTATGTTTCCATCAGAATCAAAAGCCTTGACATTTTGAATGTCCGAAAATCCCGCCTGAATTTTATACGAGGATGCGTAGAATGTCGAAGTTTGATTGGTCAGAGTAATATTTATTTCAACATGTGTATTCTCGTTTTCAAAAACTTTATAGTTTATATCATAATCTGTAGAAAAATTTGAAGCCGCATAAGTTTTTGAAGCAAAAAGTAAAATAAATAGCAAAAAAATAGTAAGGAAAGAAATAATTTTCTTCATTAAATTAAGTATATATTTATTTTTAGAATTTTTACAGTTTTTTGTTGAGAAAATGTCCAGTATAAGACTTTGGATTTCTTAAAAGCTCTTGTGGTGTTCCGAAGGCAATGACCTCTCCGCCTTTTTCTCCGCCTTCAGGCCCAAGATCTATAATGTAATCTGCATTTTTTACAACATCCAAATTATGTTCTATTGTTATAACAGTGTTTCCCTGCTTAACAAGTTTTTTTAGTACAATCAAAAGTTTTTCCAAATCTGCAAAGTGAAGACCCGTTGTTGGTTCATCCAGAAGATACAAAGACTGACCGCCTCTTTTTGAAAGTTCTGTTGCAAGTTTTACTCTCTGTGCTTCTCCGCCTGAAAGAGTTGGTGCCGATTGGCCAAGTCTTATATAGGATAATCCAACGTCGTTTAAAGTCTGAAGTTTATGTGAGAGACCCGGTACAAATGAAAAAAATAAGAGAGCTTCGGAGACGCTCATTGCCAAAATTTCTGCAATATTTTTACCGTTAAACAAAACTTCTAAAGCTTCTTTATTATACTGAAGTCCGTCGCATTGATCACATTTTACATAAATATCCGGCAGAAACTGCATTTCTATTTTTATTTGTCCTCCTCCCTGGCAGACTTCACATCGCCCCCCTTTTACATTAAATGAAAATCTGCCAGATTTATATCCTCTTAGCCTTGCTTCCTTTGTTTTCGCAAATAACTCTCTTATATAAGTAAAACAGCCCGTATATGTTACGGGGTTACTTCTTGGAGTTCGTCCGATTGGAGACTGATCAATCAAAAAAACATGTTTTATATTTTCATATCCGTCAAGCTTTTCAAACTTTCCGGGTTTTTCGCGGTGATAAGGATTTTGTCTTTGCATTAGGGCATGGTAAAGAATATCGTTAACTAATGTTGACTTGCCCGATCCTGAGACTCCAGTAACTACAATAAATTTATTAAGCGGAAAAGTAACGTCAATATTTTTAAGATTGTGCTGTCTTGCGCCAATTATTTTTAAGTTTTTACTAGCTTGACTCTTATCTTCACTGCTTAAGATTTGTATTTTTTTCTTTCCCGAGAGATATTCCCCTGTTAAAGATTTTTTATTTTTTTTGATTTCCAAAACTGACCCTTGAGCAATTATTTCTCCTCCAGCCTCGCCTGCGCCCGGACCAAAATCCAAGATAAAATCTGACTCCTCCATTGTTTCTTGGTCATGTTCAACCACAATGACAGTGTTGCCTAAATCTCTTAATTTTTTAAGAGTTTTAATGAGCTTCCCGTTGTCCCTTGGATGAAGCCCGATAGAAGGTTCGTCCAGTACATACAGAACTCCTGTAAGTCCTGATCCAATTTGAGAAGCAAGTCTTATTCTCTGGGCTTCTCCTCCTGCTAAGGTTTGTGCGCCCCGAGATAAAGTTAAATAATCAAGCCCAACATCCAATAAAAAAGATAGCCTTTCTTTAATTTCCTTTACGATCATTTTTCCGATTTCCGCCTCTCTTTGTGAAATTTTAGAGTTAAGATTATTTATAAATTCAAAGCAAAGAAAAATAGAAAGATTAGAAACATCAACTATCGATTTTCCATTCACTGTTACCGAAAGTGCTTCTTTTTTAAGTCTTGCGCCGCGGCACTCAAGGCATGTCTCGTATCTCATAAATCTTTCTATCTGATTTTTTATAAATGAAGATTGCGTTGCGTGATACCTTTGTTTTATCTCACTTAAGATTCCCCTAAATTCTGCATATATTTCAGTTTCCCTGCCCCATCTATTCTTGCCTTTGACTTCGTATTCCTTATCTCCCGTTCCCTCAATCAAAAGATTTTTTTTATCATCCGGGATTTCCGAAAATCTCTTGGTGAGCGGAATATTATTTTCTTCACAAAATTTTATAAAAGTTCTGGAAAACCAAGTACCCTGATAATAAATATTTGGAAAGGGTGAGATGCCGCCTTCCGAGATTGATAAGTTGTTATTAAATACCAAATCCTTATCTACCGTAAGAATCGTTCCTAAGCCATTACACTGCGGGCAGGCTCCATGAGGAGTGTTAAAAGAGAAAATTCGCGGTTCAACTTCCGGAATTGAAATATTGCAGACAGGACATGCAAATTTTTCTGAGAACAGTTCATCCTCCATTTTCTTGGGTTTCTCAGGAATTGTAAAACCGGGATCTTTTACAATTGAGATAATAAGTTCTCCGTTTCCCAGCTTAAGACCCTGTTCAACAGCCTCTCCTACCCTTAATCTGTCTGTATCTTTTGTTAGAATAAGCTCGTCAATTACAAGATCAATTGTATGTTTGTTTGTTTTTATAAGTACAAAATTTTCATCAACTGTGAATATTTCTTTATCAACTCTTACTTTTTTATATCCTCGTTTTTTAAGATCCAAGAAAAGCTCTCTATATTCCCCTTTTCTGTCCTTGACAATTGGAGATAAGATTAAAATTTTTAATTTTGCAAGTTTTATATTTGTATTTTGTTTTTTTAAAAGATCAAAAATTGCATTCATTATCTGCTCGGGTGTCTGGTGAGTTATTTCCCGTCCGCAGTTTGGGCAGTGAGGATGACCGATCCGGGCATATAAGAGTCTTAGATAATCGTAAATTTCTGTGACTGTTCCAACTGTTGATCTTGGGTTATGAGAAGTAGATTTTTGGTCAATTGATATTGCAGGAGACAAGCCCTCTATTAAATCGACATCGGGTTTTTTCATAATTCCCAAGAACTGCCGGGCATAAGATGACAAACTTTCTACATACCTTCTCTGCCCTTCTGCATAAATAGTGTCAAAAGCCAGCGAAGATTTTCCAGAACCGGAAAGACCTGTAAAAACAACAAGCTTGTTTTTGGGAATTTCTACATTTATAGATTTGAGGTTATGCTCTCGGGCCCCTTTTATAATTATCTTATCCATAGAAACCGATTTTTTATTATAGAGGAAAAAAAGAGATGAGGCAATTGTATGTATGTCTAGAATCAAGAAAATTAATCCCTAATAAAGTTTATCTTGAGTAAAGTCGACTACATCTTTTAACTTAATTTACTTATCCCATTCTTTTAAGAATTTCTTTTCATTTGGTTTTTGGATAAGTTTTTTCATGATATACGCATCAGGGCCAAAATAACTCTTTTCATCAAATCCGATTACCCTACACCCTCGTTTTAAATAGAATCCAACATTTCTTTTGTCCGAGTAAAATATAATACTATGAACTCCTTGCTTTATGCATAATTTTTCAAAAAAATTTAGCAGTGTAGTTCCTATTCCATGAGCTTGATAATTTTTTAATACAGCGAACCAATAAATCCACGAAACTCCGCCTTCAAATTCTGCTGCAAGTAGATACGCAACAAGCTTTCCGCCTACAAACGCACCAAACCGATTATTAAGAGATATCATTCTTTTCCTGTAAGGATCAGAGGCAAAAAAGCTGCGAGTTTTCTTTGAATACTCCGGAAACTCAATTAAAGTTTTAGTAAATACTTTTTTAAGCTCTTGAGTTTCTGTCCTTCTGATTGCGCGCACGATATAGCTCATGCTATGTTATTTGATTATATCTTTTTGAACGACCACTTTTCAAGATTCGCTAGTGAGGACGGTCGCTAGTTAGAGATTTGTGGGGACCGCTTTGTGGGGACTTTGTGGGAACTGTGGGGATTTGTGATTTGTGGGGACGGTCCTAAGAGATATTGTTGTGACAATCCAAGCGAGAAACATTTATTAGAGATTTATCGGGTTATGGAAATTACATCACCAACTTCTTGGTTTGGGGCAGCAATAGTAACTCTGTTATTTGCGTCCTTTACGACCGTATATCCTGTGTTATAGTTTGTGCATGTAGTTATATCATTTGTTTTAAGGGATGGATCGGTTGGGAGAGAAGGAATATATTTTGGGACCAGCAATGCACAGATATTAGCGCCATTTACCGCATCTGTTATAGTTGCAGAAGTAGTTGAAATACCAGTTGGTAAAACTCCTTTATTATCTGCAGTATATGCGCCTATTGAATTGAGAATTGCTGCAATATCACTTCTTCGTTGTGCGTTATTTGCCCTACCGAATTGTCCCGCAGGATTGATTAGAAAAAGAATAATTGAGAAAAGAACTGACAATACTCCCATTACAACAAGGATTTCTATTAACGTAAATCCAGCACCACTTCTTCGAAGCTGGTGCTGGATAAAGCCCTTGTTTTTTTTCTGTGCTGGGGAGTAATTCATGAAAATAGGCAAATTAACCATAGCATAGTAGAAATTCCCCTGTCAACAAGAGCCGGTTATATGGCTCTTTTGTTCATTGAGGTTAGATACTTGACCCGCTTGGAGAGCTAATAGACGGTTGTATTACTGGCGTTGCCGGCTGACTTACCACTGGTACGCTTGGAGTTGGAGAAAGCGGCGGATTTATAACTGGAAGGTTTTTTGATGAATTTTTTGGAAAAGGTTTTATTATCACAAGGATTATAAGAATAAAAAGTAGTATTACAAAAACAATTATCAGCACATACATTCTGATATTTTGTTTTTTTAAACCAGATTTTTCTTTTGTATTCTGATTGCTAAGTTCACCAGCATTTACCATACCATATTGCTTAAGAGAGTATATCTTATTTGCGATAAAGGCTAAATCTATATTCATTGATAACTCTGCGACTGTTTCCGCAAGTACTGTAGATGGAATGATTCCAAGGACTGAAAAATTTTTCTTTGCAAAAATATTTTTTATTGATTCATATATTTCTTGATTAATTGCGACAACCTTTGTCTTTTTATTTAATTTATAAATTTTACTCAACATTTCTTCAAATGGGATCATATTGATGAATTTTTGAATTTCTTCATTTTTATTTCCTGGAGTATCGTCCGGAAAATCTTTCTCAATGGTAACATTTGGAGCATAGATAAAAATAATATTTCCTTTTTCCAATTTGTTAGTTTCAAGAAAGGATTCGATAAGATGTTCTAGTTTTTCCCTACCGGTAAGTTCTTGATCGGAGATAATATCAGGCGGAAAATCCATTTTGAGCATTGAACCATCAACATCCTGATAGAACAATGCTTTGTTCTTATCGATATAACAAACTATTGTATGTTTTTGGGAAAAATCCATTATTAAATTTCCCTCCACGAAACTATTTTTAGTGCGCCATTATTGTTGACTGTTTGAACTTGAATTTTTTTAACAGTACTTCCATAGGTTCCTGTTGCCGTAATGATTCCATTGCCCACCTGTACCACGGCGTTGCCTCCCCCTACAGTAAGTACCCCCCCAGCGTAACTGGGATTACGATTTAACCGAAGCAGAGCTTCTTCGATACTGCTCTCAGCTACATAGTAAGCATTCGCTCCTTGCTCTGCGGTACTAGCAGATAGGATATTTGTAAAAAGTACAATTGCTTCTGCCGATATAATTGTTACACCAATAATGACAAAAAACAACATTGTTATAAAAATTTGCCCTTTTTGATCCCGATTTAATCGGGATTGATAAAGCGATATTTTTGATCGATGGTTCATAGTCTATTGCTTAGGTCGTATCCCAATCGTCGTTTTAAAATTTTCTGCATTTGGTCCTCCTCTTCTTATTATATTGCTTGTGAGCCTAAAAGAAATGGTTAGCGTATCGGTGTTCTTTCCTTGTGTATCGCTTAACCTGGTAAAATTGAGGTTGGAAAGAGCAGTATCTAGGCTGTTAAGCTGACCGGTTGTTGACGCAACATCATTTGTGAGAGTTAGGTTCCCATCTACTAAAGAATATGTATGTGCAGCATTATCTATAAAAAGCTTTGCTGTTATTCCTTGTTCACCTGGGGAAGATGGAGTTATAATGCTTTTTGCCCGTTCTATGTCATATCTAAAACGGTTAAGGATATACTGCCCATCTTGGAAAACAGACGAGCTGCTTTGCGACTGACTTTGCGTATCAATGATCGAAGTAAAAAGTTGAAAAAGCGTTACAACCAGAATAGAAAATATTCCCATATACAACAAAAGCTCTACGAGGGTAAAACCTTTGGTTGATTTGAAATTTGAAATTTTAAATTTGAAATTTATTATCATGGTGAGTAATTAATGGTTATATCCGATAAAATTGGCATTTGAGTAATGTCAGAAGTTGAAAGTGTAACTTTATACCTTAGACACCTTCCAGGATTCTGGTACGAAGGATTTACTGTCGTTGAAGGAAGAGCAGAGCTTGTTGCAAATGGCCCTGCATAAGAAAAAATTGCGTCCGAACAGCTATTGTTCACGGCAGCTGCCACTGCTACTTCATACTGCATTGACGTTGGGGGTGGAATAATGTGGTTAACAGTAAAGCTATTAAAATAGGCATCACTTCCTGCATCGAAAATCGGGGAAGTATATGTTCCGCTTGTTGCAAATTGCGCTCCTTCTATAATTTTAAGCTCAGCTTGCGCATCACCAGTAATAATATAGGAATAGGTATCCCCATCCTGTTCAAGAACGGATGAAATACCGTTTACTCCGCTTTCTATATTTAAACCTCCGCAGCGAGTGGGGCTTGTCTCATTTGAAATATTGATGACTTGGTATTCCTCCCCACCTATTCCTACAAGAAGTGCTTTGTTCCCTGGAACAACAGTGACACCTTTTGGGTTCATGCCGTTTGCTTCATATGATCCAACAGTTGGCCTGTTTCCTGTTTTTGTCGAAACGTCTATTATAAAAAATTCTTTTTGCGAAGAAGAGGACTCGGTTGCAAGATATACCCGTGTTCCTGTTGAATTTACAAACACATCAGATGCTTCGTGTCCGTTAACATCCGCTTGTCCAACTATCGTTAAAGCTCTTCCTCCACTACCGACTTGAATAACCTGAAGTTCCAGTGTTCCTTCTGATATTGCAACATAAGCATAGCTTCCCACAACATAAACTTTTTTCCCGGTGCCGGCAAGCGTAACGCTTCCAAGTTGGGGTCGGGAACCGAACTTGCTTGACAGATCAAAAGTATATAACTGGTTACCATCAGTCATATATCCAATGTCGCCTAGAACAAAGACACTATTCCCAGTGCCATTTCCAGGAGCGTTGAAGTATCCTGCCTCCGAGTATTTACCATTTGTCGTGTGTGTTATATCAACAATTTCAATCTCCTTTGAATTGTTATCAGTCGCAAGATATGCATAATCTGCTTCTCCAAATATCCCGTCATTAGTTTTAAACCCATCAAAAGTTCCCGAAATTATTGCGACAGGAGGATGGGTATTGCTTATTGTAACGCTGGCATAAGAAATGCCCGAGGAATTATCGCCCGTTCCGGCAAATGCTTTGCCTTCGATTGCAAATATTGCATTTGAAACCCCATTTTTTGGAAGATCAAGGGAGGCAATTGATAAATTTGGCAAGCACCAATCACCCCCGCCTCCAGCACCAAGCTGTACCTGTCCATCATTAGGAACAGAACTTCCAGTTGTTGCCGACACTGTCGCTCCCTGAACAGTTCCTGAGAAATCTGCAATTGTGGTATCTGTACGAACAGCATTATTATGCCGGGTGAGGTATGATTTTGCACTTACAGAGTTAGGGAAAGGTGAGTTCCACAAAACAGAAATGGTGAGAAGTTTGGTAGAGGGATCCAACGTTCCGCTTTGTGCAATATCTCCATTACTGTCTCTTTTGACATCCTCAATAATTATTGATCGGGTAAAATTACCATCGATAAGCTCTGGTGCGCTCGTTAAGATCCACGTACTGCCTGAAACAATCGGATGATATGTTCCCGCAGAAAGATTGGACCAACCGTTTGCCCGTATAACTCGGATTGCTTCTTGTGCTTCATTTAAATATGCGCTTGCTTGTTGTCTTTGATCTCTTACTGTCCTATTGTTTCGGGTTGAGACAAATCCGGTCAAAAGCGCCGGAAAAAAAATTGAAACCAAGGCAATAGTTAAAAGCAGCTCGATAAGAGATTGACCTTTTTGCATTGTTAATTTATTTTCGTTATTACACCATATCGATTAACAGTAACTGTTTTTTTACCAAGTCCTTGGATGTTTTGAATGACTATAGTATTCATGCCATCTGTAAATCCATTTAACTCTCCTGACTGATGAGAAAAAACGAGTGAATTGTCGGGGAATGTGCTATTGACAAACTCGAGATTGGAGCCTGGCATAATGGTAAAATTTGAAGAATTTGTGCTTGAATAAGTTATGCCGGTAAACAAAATATACCTATCAGACTGAAAATATATACCATAGCTTTCTCCTGTTCCACTATTGCCGGCACCAGCCATTGCTTTTGTTTGCTGACTTTTTATGTCTGAAACCAATGTATCAATCGCTGAATTTATTGAAGTTATTTTTTGGACATTCGCCAAATTAAATGTAACAAATCCAAATAAAAGAGCTATAATGCCAAAAACAATGCCTAGCTCAACAAGTGTAAACCCGCGTTCGGAATTGAAAATTCTCTTCATGACTATGTTCCGCCAATATTACTAACCAATCCATAAATAGGAGCAATAATTGATATCATCATTCCTCCTACTAAGATAGACATAAATATAAGCATAAGAGGTTCTAGTAAGGTAATTGATGTTTTAAGCATTCTGGAAACCTGGTAATCCATATAGGTTGATATGTCTCCCATCGACTTATCAAGTGTTCCCGTTTTCTCACCGGCTTCTACAATCTTAATCATAGTCCCTGAGAAAATATCTTTCCTTTCCTTAAGTGCTTGAGAAAGTCTTCGTCCCCCAAGAACACTTTCTTGAGCATATTCTATGGATTTGGCAATATCTTGACGTATCACAACATCTTTTGCCAGCTGCAGAGCTGATGTTATGATAACGCCGGAGTTAAGTAAAAGATACATGCTCCTGAAGAATCGCGTCAAATCGACCCCCTTAATAATTATTGAGACAAAAGGAAGCGAATATAGCAAATGAAGGATAAACTTCCTTTGGAATCTGAACAAAAAATAGATGCCAAAACCTATACCAAGAAGTATAATCAAAAGTGGAAATGAATTATGCAAAATTGCATTTGAGGCAAAAATGAGAACACGTGTTGGAAGCGGCAAGTCAGCACGCAGCTGTAAAAACACCGTAGAAATTTTTGGAATCACCACAACGAGGATTACCAGAAGCACTGCTAAAAAAACAATAAGGACGATAAAAGGATACATTAACGCAGATTTCACCCCATCTGTAAATTCCATATCTTTCTGGATTTGATCTCTTAAATCCTTTAATACAATATTGAGTGTCCCTGCTTCTTCAGAGGCTTTAATAATATTTACAGACACCTTATCAAAAACTAATGGAAATCTAGAAAAACATACATGGAGAGGTTTTCCTTCAATTAGATCTTCCTCTATGGACATAAGGATTTTTTTCGTATTCCCTTTTGCATCCTCAAGAAGAGAGTCTACAGTTTCAAGAATTGGAATACCCGCATTTATCATGGTAGAAAATGTGCCTATCATAGTTAATGTGTCATTGTTAGACAATCTAATATATTCAGTTTTCATAGTGCCCCAACATTGGTGACTCGAAGTACTTCTTCAAATGTTGTTATTCCTTTTATAATCTTATCCAAGCCATCGTCAAGCATTGCGGTCATTCCTTCTTCAATGGCTCTTTGAGCAATAATATTGGAATCATTTTTTTCGGTGATAAGTTTCCGAATTTTATCTGTAATTTCAAGTACTTCAAAAATGCCAATTCTGCCCGAATAACCGGTAAAATGGCAGACCTTACATCCTCCCCCTTTACATATGTCAATATCTTCTGTCATGGGAAAATGTTTGTTAATCAAATCTTGCGAAATATTTTTTTCTATATCGGATCGTTTTAGCGTAATCTGTATTTTGCATGATTCGCAAATTTTTCGGACAAGTCTTTGGGCAATAATAATACTGACTGTTGAGGCAACAAGAAATGGCTCAACTTTCATATCAATTAGGCGAGGAAGCGCAGTTGCCGCGTCATTAGTATGTAGGGTTGAAACGACCAAATGACCGGTTAAGGCAGCATTCACAGCAATGCCCGCAGTTTCGCTGTCTCTAATTTCTCCAACAAAGATAATGTTTGGGTCTTGGCGCAAGATACTCCTTAAGCCGTCTGCAAATGTGAGATTTGTTTTTACATTGGCTTGAATTTGATTTACTCTCTGAATCTTATACTCAACAGGATCTTCAATGGTGGTTATATTCTTTTCCCGTGTGTTTAAGATTTTAAGGAGCGCATAAATAGTGGTTGTTTTGCCGCTTCCAGTTGGGCCTGTTGATAAAATCATACCATTTGATTTATCTATTGCGCTGGTAACTTTTTTTAAATCTCGCTCATTCATGCCTAGGTCAAGGAGAGAAAATTGGCGATAATGAGAAGACAGAAGACGCAGCACTGCATTTTCCCCTTCTATTAATGGAATAATAGAAACACGCAAATCTAAATTATCCTCATCGACAACGAGTCTAATCTTTCCATCCTGTGCGCTTAAATGTTCATCTGTTCTAAGTCTTGAAAGTATTTTAATGCGAGTTAAAATTCTATCATGTAATTTTTTATCTAAATATAGTACATCATGTAAAATACCATCTATCCTAAAACGAATCAATAAATCTTTTTCCTCCGGCTCAATGTGAATGTCAGATGCTTTGTCCCGGTATGCATATGTAATAAGAAGATCAACAATTTTTGCAATCGGCGCATCCCCGACATCACTGGCATTTTTACTAATCTCACTTTGAAGCAATTCGTCAAATGATTTTTTCAAGTCTTTTCTGTATACCGCAAGTGTGTTCTGAATATCTCTTTCTGTTGCCAAGTATGGGGCTACTCTTTGTCCAGTTTTTTTAATAATCATTTCCTGAAAATGCATGTCCGTGGGGTCTGACATAGCCAGTTTTATTCCGTCTGTGTCACGGGCAAAAGCAATGACTTTATATTTTCTAGCAAGTCTTTCCGGTACAATACGAAAAAGACTTTCAGGAATAGTAGTTTTTGATAGCGAAATGAATGGAAATTTTATATGAGCAGAAATTAAGAGGCCTAATCTCTCATCGGTAATGACATCTTTTTCAATTGCTGCATCTTGCAATGAAATTCGAGCGTCCTTTGTAAAAGTTACTAAATCATCAAGGGTTTTCTGATCAGTACCCGCTCGAAAAAGAATAGTTTGTATTTGTTCATCGGGCAGGAGCATATTATATTTATACTAACATATATTACCTCTGAGTCAAATGTACGGAGTATTCCAATGTTTTGGTGCAGATTAAATAGCTTGCACTGAGCTCTCGGTCTGAGCTCGGGCACAAGGCTTGCCGAAGTGTGATCCGCTTAGTACCTTAAACAGACTGCGGGAGTTCTCTAAATTATTCCTATCTGACGGTCTAAATTCAGAGTTTGCCTATACATTTGGCCTGAAAAATGCATAGCAAAGTACAATAACAATTTTTAATAGCTGAGCACTTGCAAATTTGGAACTTTATCAAATCCCTTTTTATCTTTTGTGATAATCGTTTTTAGATTAAGGTCTTGCATATAAGCTAAATGGAAAGCATCACGAGGATGAAAGTTAAAACTGCCAATATTTTCTACGGTTTGCTTGACGCCAGCTTCAAAATTATTCTCAAATTGAACTATTTTTATATTTTGTGGCAGTTTTCTTATTGCTTTTAAAATCTGCTTGATCTCAGGATAAAATTCTTTAATTGGTTTTCTTTTGTCTTTAGGTATATCTTTTTGTAAAACTTCGTATACTTTGAACCAAGCTTCATCTAGTCCTAGTGTGGAGATATACGTTACGCAGTCTTGTTTCAATAGATTAAAGAAAAGTAGCTTGCTAGCATTATGGTCGTCGTGATTGTCTACGAAATATGCAATAAGAAAGTTTGCGTCAAGGTATATTTTATTAGGCAGCTTCATAATGTCAGTAGATTGAAGTGTTGTAAATATTTTTAATATTGATTTTTTGTTCAAATTTAATTACTCCTGCAGTTTTAAGGAGAAATTGCCTTTTCTCTTCTGATATTGAATAAAAATTTACACCAACTAACTCAAGCCACTCATTTTCTTTTTGTTGATCTCCTAACGAGGATAAAGTTTCAATATAAGATGAGGGGCCATAAGCCTTTCTATCGATTTCGTCTTTTGGAAATAATTTTGTCGGCCAAGCTGTATCTATATATTCACCTATATTAAGAGTACCTGCCGTATCTTTATGTTGATTGACAAGTAAATTAAGTAATATTGGGTTTCGAGAAAAATCAGATGTAAAATCAGACGTAAGACTTGGCATATTATCCTTTCACAAATTTATTAATTGCTTGTTCAATCTCCTTAAAATCAGTCAATAGCTCTTTAGCTAATTTTGCAAAATCGATTTTGTCGGTTTCATAATTTACGTTGGCATGAACTTCTAGCTGTTTTTCTTGCCCGCTAGGAACTATTTGTATATCAAACTTCCGGCCTGCCTTACTATAAGCGACTCTAGCTCCTGCCTCTAATAACTTGCCTCCATTTACAAGACTTTTGAGACTAGACGATAAAAGTTTGTCGTACGAAATATCTTCTTGTAATTGTAACGAGATATCGTAGTTGTATCCATAAGCCCTAAGTGTAGATTTACCACTGAAGGCCTTATACATTTTTTCAAAATCGCTTATGACTTTTGATTTAGCTGGATCCTCCGTGCTTGCATCACTCACACGCAATCTATTGGGTTCAATAACAATTTCTTTTTTAAGGGTGGGTATAATCAATACTTTTGTTCCAGGTAATTCAATAAATGGCGTGCTTGCTCTCTCCGGTGCTTTTAAATCAAATAAATCTCTTATAGCATCACTTGTAATTTGAGACTGATCTATCTTATCGAAAAGCGCCGTAATGTTTAACTTTTTCAGTTGCAGACTTTGAATTTTCATAACATCTCCTCAGAAAGTATTTTAGCAAAAATTACCTTTAGTAGCTACTAGTTCAAAAATCGATCCTTATGGCTGAGATAGATCATAGTTTGCTATGCTAACATTCGCTCCCTAACAGTAAGGTACTTTCACCACAAGGATCATTCGGTAAAGATATTATACAACTTTAGATGAACAATTAGAACTTATTGTTTTCTAGCTACTATAACAATTCTATGTCTTGATAGAATAATACCTTCTGGTGTCTGATGAGTTGAAATATAACCTTCCAGTAAACTTCTATCTTTTTCTGAATTGTAGTCTGTAAATATTGGAACCCCTTGAAGAAATAAATCTAAATTACGGTAGTCTGGATAATATTCAGTGGCAAAATAATCTTCTCCAAGGATTACATTTAAACCAAAACTTTGCAGCTCTTTCTTATAACTTTTTAGTGTACTTTCAATCCATTTTCCATAGTCTTGTCCACGTCCAAAAACCTCTTTTATTTCTTGACAATCTTTTTCTCCAATTCCAATATCAATAAAATACCCCTCCTTTTTTAGTAGTCTGGATATTTCATTAAATGGTGTTGGGCCACGACGACTATAAATTATATTGAAGCTATTATTTAAAAATGGCGTATCAAACGTATTAATCTCTTCAAAATTAATATTTCTCGCTCTTTTTTCCTTCTGAAGTAACTTTGCCGCCTTGAGCATACCTTTTGATAAATCAATTGCAACGACATTTTTAAAATAGGGAGCGATAGCGACTGTAAAACGGCCATCGGCACATCCCAAATCTAATACGCTCTTATCTTTTTCTGAATATTTTAGCAATAGTTTTTTAAAAACTTCCTCGGGGTTTTCTGTTTGATATTTTGTGGTATACGATGCCCCACTACTACCGTAATCACCGAATTTTCTTGCAACCTTGTCATAAAATTTATGGCTACCGGTATAACTCATTTAATTTCCAGCTAATAATCTATTATTAACTATTTTCATCTATTTTTAATAACTGTTAACTAGTGATCAGCTTAGTACATTAAACAGACTGCAAAAATTCTTCGAAACATTCTTATCTATGAAGATTTTACCAGATTTAGTATGGTTAGTACAGCCAGAATTAGCCTCAAAAATGCCTCCGGCTACAAAATAAGCCAATTTTGCTCCTAATTTACCCTCTATTAACTGTTGTTTATTCTCAATTTTTCTTGTATAGTTATGCATAGCAGGAGTTAGTGGTAAATAACTTTTTTTCAATGAGAAAACATGGTAATGGACGAGCTAAAACTACCGGCTCTTTTAACTATTAAGCAGGTA